>Ga0315293_10003717_pt1 | contig 14663 bp, 17 predicted proteins | sample YL17G13_20_MG_FD_203071 | JGI IMG/M metagenome (GOLD analysis project Ga0315293, IMG submission 203071) | Sediment microbial communities from Yellowstone Lake, YNP, Wyoming, USA - YL17G13_20 | ecosystem: Environmental > Aquatic > Freshwater > Lake > Sediment | place: USA: Wyoming | collected... | reverse complement strand
CGCGCGGAAAAAACTGGCCGCACTGGCCGGTTTGTTGCCCAACGTGACATTGACCCGAACCATCGATAAAAAATACTACCGGGAGAAGATTGGGGTGTGGCCAAGCGGTAAGGCATCGGCCTTTGGAGCCGAGATTCGGAGGTTCGAATCCTCCCGCCCCAGAAAAACCACATGACAAGCAATAATAAATTTTTGCTTTTTTCCGGTTCTTCCAACAAACAATTGGCCGACGAAATCGCCGCCGACCTGCATTTGAAGCTGGGCCGGTCGGTGTTGGATATTTTTTCGGATGGCGAAATCCGCTTTCAAAGCCACGAGAACGTCCGGGGGGCCGATGTTTTCATCATCCAGTCGCTTTGCAAGGACAGCAATTTCAACATCATGGAATTGCTGCTGATGGCCGATGCCTTTAAAAGGGCTTCGGCACGCCGGATCACCGCCGTGATCACCTACTACGCCTACGCGCGACAAGACCGCAAGGACAGGCCGCGCGTCGCCATTTCCGCCCGTTTGCTGGCCGATCTGCTGGAAACGGCCGGGTTTTCCCGGGTTCTGACCATCGACCTGCACGCCACCCAGATCCAGGGTTTTTTCAACATTCCGGTCGACAACCTGATGGCGTTGCCGGTCTTCATCAGCCATTTCAAGAAGATGAAGCTGTCGAACCTGGTCATCGTTTCCCCCGACGCCGGCGGCGTGGAGCGGGCCAGGCTTTTTTCCCAGAATTTGAACGCCGACTTGGCCATCGCCGACAAGCGCCGCACCGCTCCCAACGTGGCCGAGCTGATGCACATCATCGGCGACGTGGAAGGGAAGAACGCCATTATCGTGGATGATATCATCGATACGGCCGGCACCCTCTCCGAAACCATCAAAGCCTTGAAGAAGAAGGGAGCGAAGAAAGTCTTCGCCGCCTGCACCCACGGCATATTTTCCGGCCAGGCCATCCAACGGATCAACGATTCACCGGTTGAAAAGATCTTCGTCACCAGCACCATTCCCCTGCGCGTGAACAAAAGTGAATGCCCGAAGATCGAGGTCCTGTCCGTGGCGGGATTGTTTGCCGCCGCCATCGAAAGCATTCATAAGGAAACATCCGTCTCGAAACTATTTTTAAAAAAATGAGGAGCACATGGAAAATTTAATCACCATCAAAGCCGACCTGCGAGAAGACATAAGCAAAAAGGCCTGCAAGAATCTGCGCGCCCAAGGGAAGATTCCTGCCATCGTCTACGGCATCACCGCCGAAAGCATTCCCATTTCCGTGGACCTGGGCGACCTCAAGAACATCATGAAATCCGAGAAAAAGGAAAACTCGATTCTGCGCATTCTGCAGAGCGATAAGGCCAAATTCGACGCCATGATCAAGGAAATCCAGTACGACTACCTGTCCGACCACATCATCCATGTCGATTTTATCCGCATCGATCTGAATAAACTCGTGGAGGTCGAAGTGCCGGTGGTTCTATTCGGGGAAGCGATCGGCGTCAAAACCGAGGACGGGATATTGGAGTTCATCCACCGCGAAGTCCACATCCGCTGCCTGCCTACCCGTATTCCCAAGGAATTCAGGGTGGATGTCTCCTCTCTCCATATGAACCAATCGATCAAAGTGGAAAACCTGCCCAAAACCGAAGAATACCAGTTCGTCTCTCCGGCCAACACGGTGATCTGCGCTGTAGCCGCCAAAGCCAAGGAAGAGGTCGTGGAAGTGCCTGAAGTCGCCGAAGTCGTCGAAGGGGCTGTCGAAGGCGAGGCTCCCGCCGCCGGGGCCGCCGGAGCCGCTCCCGCCGCCGGGGCTGCCGCAGCTCCCGCCGCCGGATCTGCCGCCGAAAAGGATAAAGGCAAGGACAAGGATAAGGATAAAGGCAGGGACAAGGATAGGGATAAAGGCAAGGGAAAAGATAAAAAGGAGGGATAAATTTTTGTCTTCATCGGTTTGGGAAATCCGGATAAGAAGTACGAGAAAACACCGCACAACGCCGGATTTTTATGCATCGATGAGCTGTGCCGGCGCCATGACCTCCAATTGGCCGGGCTGGGAAAACTCATGCAGTATAAAAAGACCACGATCGGCGGCCAGTCCGTCGTGCTGGCCAAACCGATGACCTACATGAATGAATCGGGGCTCGCGCTGCAAAAGTTGAAAAAAATGTTCGCCTTCGATCCGGCGCAGATGCTGGTCATCTACGATGACATCGACCTGCCCCTGGGTCATATCCGCATCAGGGAAAGGGGCAGCGCCGGCACCCACAAAGGAATGAAATCGGTCATCCAGCATTGCGGCACGCAGGAATTTCCCCGCCTGCGCATCGGCATTCAAAACCCCGGGCGCAAAATATCGAACCTGGTCAACTACGTGTTAACTTCGTTCCGGGGCGAAAAAAACGAGATTTTCAAACTGGGAATCATGCAAGCCGCCGACGCGGCGGAAGCGATTCTAGAAACGGGCATGGCCAACGCCATGAATGCATTTAACAGGAGAAAGAACTCCTTGCTTCTTCCGGAAGGAAGAGGCTAAAACATCCACAAGGAGACAAAATGAACAGTACGTACGAAATTGGCTTCATCATCACCCCCGACGCCAATGAAGAGGAAGTCAAGAAGATCATCGAATCCATCAGCGGCAGCATCAAGAAAGCCAAAGGCGTGATCGAGAACATCGACGAATGGGGAAGAAAAAAAATGGCCTATCCGATCCAAAAAAACCTGGAGGGCTATTATGTTTTCATCCAGACGGAAGTCGACGGCGCGGCCATCGCCGATCTCGAAAGACGTCTTAAGCAAATGGAAAAGGTATTGCGCTTCATCACGTTGCGGCTGGATGACAAGTTGAAGAAAGCCAACAAGCTGACCAAACGGTGGCAGAAGATCGAGCAGTTCAGGAAAAGGACCCAGTTAAGCCATGAGGAAAGCAAGGAAGGCACTGATCCCGCGGTAAAAGAGGAGGAGACATATGCAGACGAGAAGTAGTTCCACGGATGGCAAGCCCCAGAAAAAATACTATTCGACGCGCAAGAAATATTGCGCCTTTTGCAAGGACAAGGTCACGCTGGTCGATTACAAGAATTTCAAGAACTTGGAGAATTACATTTCCGAGACCGGGCGCATGTTCCCGGCCAGGGTCAGCGGCACCTGCGCCTACCATCAAAAACAGCTCGCCAAGGCCATCAAAAGGGCCCGGCAAATGGCGTTGATCAAGTTCAGCGAAGAAAAACGGGGCTACTAACATGAAAGTCATATTAACCGCCGATGTCGACAAAATCGGCAATCTCGGCGATATCATCGAAGTGAAAAAAGGGTTCGCCCGCAATTTCCTGTTGCCCAGGAAATACGCCGTGGAAGTGACGGATCACAATGTCACCTTGATGGAGAACAAGAAGAAAAAGCACCAGAAGCAGCTGGAACTTGAAAAACTCTCGGCCGTGGAGCAAAAACAAAAACTGGACGGAATCTCGCTCAGCATAAAAAAGAAGGCCGGAGAGAACGACGTCCTGTTCGGCTCGGTCACCACCAGCGAGCTTGAAAAGGAGCTTAAAGCCCTGGGCATCAACGTGGAAAAGAAGAAGCTCCATCTCGATGAACCCATCAAGCGGCTGGGCAACTACACTCTCAAAATCAAGCTCTTCCAGGATGTTGAAGCAGAAATCAAAATCACGGTTTTGCAGGACGGCGACGCCAGCAGCGAATAAACGTGGCCATCACCCTTGACCTGAAAACGGCGCTACCCCATGACGAGATAGCCGAGAGAGCGCTGCTGGGGGCCATGCTCCTGGACAACCGCTACGTCAACCAGGTTTTTTCCGAGATCAGCAGCGAAGATTTTTTCCGGGATACCCATATGCTGATCGCTTCGGCCATCCTGCACCTGATCAACGCCAGTTCCACCGCCGACATCATCACCGTGGCCAGCCATCTGGAAAAGAACAAGGAATTAAAATTCGTGGGCGGGCACTCGTTCATCTCCTCCCTGGTCGATGACATTCCGGAGAACCTTGACATCAAGGAATACATCAAGATCGTCAAGGACCGCTCGATGCTCAGAAAGATCATCATCGCCTCCATGGGCATCATCCAGAAGGGAGTCGAACCGACCGCCGACACGGTCAGTCTGCTCAACGAGATCCAGGAAGACATCATTAAAATTTCCGAGGACCGTATCAAGAAGGGCTTCTTGGCTACGGCCGATCTGATTCCCGAGGCCATGGAATTGATCGAGAACATCCAGCGCAAAGGGGAGAGCCAGGGTTTGAAAACCGGCTTCTACGAATTGGACGACATTACTTCCGGCTTTCAGAACGGGGACCTGATCGTGTTTGCCGCCCGGCCGTCCATGGGCAAGACCGCCCTCGCCTTGAACATCGCCGTCAACATGGCCATCAAGGAAGAAAAATCGGTGGCTTTCTATTCCATCGAAATGTCCAGACTGCAGGTGTTGATGCGCATGCTGGCCATTCATGCCAAGGTCAGCATGAGCTCGCTCCGGACCGGTAAATCCCCCCATCTGACCAACAAGGAATGGCACGACCTGGAACTGGCCGCCGCCGAATTGCAGAAAGCCAAGCTGTTCATCGACGATTCGGCTTCGCTGTCGATCGTGGAAATGAAGGCCAGGGCCAGGAAACTGAAGGTGGAGAAGAAGCTGGACATTGTTTTCGTCGATTACCTGCAGCTGATCAAAGTGACCGGAGAAAGCCTGCGCCGCAACGACAACCGCGCCCAGGAAGTCACCATCATCACCGCCGCTCTGAAGGAGCTGGCCAAGGAACTGCAGATCCCGGTGGTAGCCATGGCGCAGTTGAACCGGGCCCCGGAAACCCGAGGCGGCAAGCGGGAAAAGGGGCCCCGCTATCAGCTCTCCGACCTCAAGGAGAGCGGGTCCATCGAGCAGGACGCCGACGTGGTGATCTTCATCCACCGCGACGATCAGTTCGACAAGGACTCGGAAAGAAAAGGCGAAGCGGACTTGATCGTCGCCAAACAGAGGAACGGGCCGACCGGAAAGATCGTCCTGGCTTTTCTCGACAAGTTCACCAAATTCGCCAACATGGAATTTCACGAACGGGAATAACCGTGCCGATCCAAGGCTGCGGCCCGGGTGAATGCATGAGCAGCGATCCCAGCCACTTTAAAAAATGAAGCACGCGAATCTTTTTGAGTGCATCGAATGCGGATTCCAGGGCCCCAAGTATTACGGGCGCTGCCCTCAATGCCAGGCGTGGAATTCGCTGGTGGAAAGCGCGGAGCCTGATGAAACTGAGGTAGCTGATTCGGAGCCGGGCCGGGCGCCGCAAAAAATTGGCGCCATCGATCCCCAGGGGATCAGCAGGTTACTCACCGGCATGGATGAATTCGACCGCGTTTTGGGCGGAGGAATCGTCGCCCATTCGGTCATCTTGATCGGCGGTGAGCCGGGGGTCGGCAAATCGACACTGCTGCTGGAAGTGTCGGCCCTGCTGTCGCAAAAAGGCAAACGGGTTCTTTATTACTCGGGAGAGGAGTCGGCGGTACAGATCAAGATCAGGGCCGAAAGGCTGGCCGTCAATTCCGATGATATCCTTCTTTTCACCATCGGAACGCTGGAGGACCTGCAGCGCCACGTCAAGGAGATCAAACCCGATTTTTTGATTGTCGACTCCATCCAGACCATTAGTTCCAAGAAGGCGTCATCCTTGAGCGGTTCTGTCTCATCCTTGCGCTACGTGACCGCCTCGATCATCGAAATGGCCAAAAGAAGCGGCATTACCGTTTTCATCATCGGCCATATCACCAAGGAAGGCCAGCTGGCCGGACCAAAAACACTGGAACACATGGTGGACGCCGTCCTTTACTTTCAGGGCGAAACTCAAGCCGATATCCGACTGCTCCGGGCGGAAAAGAATCGCTTCGGCCCGGTCAACGAAATCGGCATATTTCAAATGACCGAAAAAGGATTGGTCTCGGTCAAGGACCCGTGCCAGGTTCTGCTCCAGAATCGCCGGTCCCAGGCTCCAGGTACCGCGATCTTCCCGGCCATGAACGGCTTGCGCCCCCTGCTCACTGAAATCCAGGCCTTGGTGAGCGAAAGCCCCTTCGCCGGCAATCCGCGCCGCATCGCCATCGGTTTTGACAATTACCGCCTGTCCATGCTGCTGTCGATCATTGAAAAAAAATTGAAATTGCCGTTCTACAAGTCGGATGTTTTTTTGAACATCACCGGCGGCATGATTATCCGCGAACCCGCCGCCGACCTGGCCGTCTGCTCGGCCCTGATCGCCAGCTACAAGAATATCAGCGCCAATCCCAATGCGGTGTTGATGGGCGAGGTGGGCTTGACTGGGGAAATCAGGCCGATCAGTTTCCTGGAAACACGATTAAAAGAGGCGATAAGACAGGGTTTTTCTAATTTTTGCCTGCCAGCGTCCCAGAGGCAGTTCGCGATTAATCAAGATTTATCGGTATTTTACGTAGAAAACATCGTCGATTTTTATCAGGCCATGAAAAAATAGCTTTACCGGTCCGTATTGGGACCGATGGTTGAAATTTAGCCAAAAATAAGTTAAAATCAAGTATTGATTAGGCAATGAAATTAATAAGGAGTCTGAATGTTCATTCTCATTTATAAACTTATTTTTATCGGTATATTCGCTTTGATAGGATATACGTACCCGCCATTCCAGGGAACGTCACAACTGCTCGGTGCCGTTATGGGCGGTGCCCTGGCCTCATTTCTGGCATTGCTGGTGTTGAAAATCAAGAAGACCGAACTGAAGCATATATGGAGCGCTTCATTGGGCCTGCTCGGCGGCGTGGCCATCGGCTGGATCATGTTCCAATTGTTCAACCTGATCGCCATGTCCTTTTCGGCATACATATTTTTTAAAGCCTTATTCCTTTTCGGCATCCCGGTGACCGGATTGTTCATCGGCATCAGCAAGCCCAACATGTTTTCGCCGTTGAATATCAAGGAATTTTTCAGGGGCAGCAGCGCCTTCACTCAATCCTATCTGCTCGACACCAGTGCCATCATCGACGGAAGAATAGTCGCCATAGCCCTTTCCGGGTTCGTCGAGGGCGAATTGATCATCACCCAGTTCGTCCTGGCTGAACTGCAGTTCATCGCCGATTCTGTTGACGCCAATAAAAAAATCAGGGGAAAGAGGGGACTGGACGTGATTGAGCAGTTGCAGCAAAACAAAGAGATATCGGTAACGATCTTGAATAAGAACGTCCCTGGAGTAAAGGAAGTCGACCAGAAACTCGTTCTTTTGGCCAAGGAACATAATTTTAAAATCATCACCAATGACGTTAACTTGAGCAAAATTGCCAAACTACAGGATGTAAAAGTGTTGAATGTCAATGAGCTGGCGTTTGCCCTCAAACCGATCGTTTATCCAGGAGAAAAAATACAGGCCCGTATCACCAAGGAAGGCAAGGAGAAAAAACAAGGGTTGGCATACCTTGAGGACGGGACCATGGTGGTGGTCGATGACGCCAAGAGCGATATCGGCCGAGAAGTCGAAATCGAGGTGACCTCTGTACTGCAATCTACTTCGGGAAAAATCATCTTCGGTAAAAAAACTTCATGATGAAATTCAGGACGGGCATCGGCTACGACATCCACCGGCTTAAGGCCGGGAATGGGCTGTTTATCGGTGGCGTCAAGATCTCTGCATCTCTCATGGCCGAAGCCCATTCCGACGGCGATGTGCTGATCCATTCCTTGATCGACGCATTGCTGGGAGCGATGGGCCAGCCCGATATAGGCGAGCTGTTCCCCGACAGCGATCCGCAATTCAAACGTATCGAGAGTTTGCGCTTATTGGGCAAAGTCAATGAAATCCTTGTCCGCGACCGGTTTGAAATAATCAATATCGACAGCGTTTTGATCATTGAAGCTCCTCAGATCAGTCCCTTTAAGAATGAGATAAAAAAGAAAATCACAGCCATTCTGCAGATTCCCCAAACCAATTTCAATTTAAAAGCAAAAAGCAAGGAAAAAATTGACGCCGTCGGTAGGGGAGAAGCCCTTGAATGTTTTTGTTCTGTCCTACTGGGTAAAACAGAGCGGGAATAGCTATATTGCAAGGGAAACAGGTAAAATGAGTTCTTTTCCATTGATCACCATCATTGGCGTGCCGAACACCGGAAAATCGACCCTTTTCAACCGAATGCTCGGAAAAAGGAAAGCCCTGGTCCATTCTCAAGCTGGCATGACACGCGATATTTTTCGCCAGAAGTTCAAGATCAACCAGAATTGGTATTATCTCCAGGACAGCGGTGGTTTTTTTCTCAATAAAGACATCATCAATTTCGAGATCAATAAAAAAATATTAAGAGCCGCCAAAAATTCCCAATTGATCATTTTTTTATTTGATGGCAGAAGGGAATTGCTTGGTTATGAAAAAGATCTGTTCCTGGAAATTAAAAAGCTGCATAAGCCGATCATCCCGGTTTTAAATAAAGTAGACAACCTCGACGCTTATTTCCAGCCGCAGTCATACTATTCACTGAAAAATGACTATATTCATATTTCGGCCGAACACAATCTAGGCGTCGAGGTTCTATTTGAAAAAATCTCCCAAACCCTGAATCTGGACAGCCAACCGCTTTCTGATTTCAGCAGTGCGGCCAACCCACAAAGGAGCGGCGTTACCACTCGGATCAGCATTATCGGCAAGCCCAACGTGGGGAAATCATCGATCATCAATAAAATTCTTAACGATGACATGGTCATAGTCAGCCCTTTGCCGGGGACAACCCGGGATTCCGTAGACCTGGAAGTAAGGCGAAACCAGCAGACATTTGTTCTTGTTGATAATGCCGGCATACGCAAGCTCCATAAAATAGCCGAGGATACAGAGAGCGCCGCCGTCATACGCGCAGAAAAAGAGATGGGCAATTCCAACATCATCATTTTTGTCATTGACATCAGCAAGCGAATCGATCAAAACGACATGCTGATCGCCCAAAAGATCGTTCGCGCCGCAAAACCGGTGATAATCGCCGGCAACAAAGCCGATCTCCTCGCTGAAGGGACGAACAGCAATAAATTCCTGGATTTGACCAAGGCCAGGTTCAATTCTCTCTATTTTGCCCCGATTATAGCCGTTTCAGCACAAACCGGCAAGAACACATTCCAGATGTTTGACCTGGCAGTTGCCATTAACGAAAAATTAGCTGCAAAAATTAAAATATCGGCATTGAATGAAACAGTCAAACGAATTTTACGTGAAAAGAAACTTACGACCTCTGATAAACGAATATTCAGTCCAAAATATGTTTCCATTGAATCTTATCGCCCTTTCTTCATTAAATTTCATTGCAAGTCTGCCAATAGATTAAACGATTCCGATGAACTGTTCTTGAAAAAAAGATTGACGCAGGAATTGAATTTCATTGGAATTCCAATCTTCTTCAAAGTCGTTGCCTCCCGATGATCTTTTTCATTGATGTCGACGCGTCGACATCAAAGTCAACACCATTCGCTTTCTTGTTTTAAAGAATGAATTTGTCTTGACTTTCATTATCCAATCTTTTATCATTATGCAACCATAAAGGAGATCAACGTGATTATCACCATTGCCAATCAGAAAGGGGGCGTGGGCAAGACCACGACATCCATCAATCTGGCCGCGGCTTTCGCGTTTTTGGGGTACAAAACGCTGCTCATCGACATGGACCCCCAGGCCAACTCCACCGTGACCTTCATGGAAAAAAGCGAACAAAAATATTCACTGTACGATTTTTTGGAAAACGTCGATTTAACCTTTGAATCGGTAGTGCAAAACACCAACATCATTAATCTGGCGCTTTTACCTTCATCGATCGCGCTGGCCAAGCTGGAATCCAAGCTGGTAGGGGAGATCGACGGCCATTTTCGTCTAAAGGACAAGCTCGATACCTTTAAATATAAATATGACTTCATTATCATCGATACGCCACCGACCTTGGGACTGATAACCATCAATTCTTTCGTTGCCGCCACTCATTTGCTCATTCCAATCCAGTCTTCATACTTTGCCCTTGAGGGAACCGATGATTTGCTGGAGACATTTGAAAAGGTCCGAGCGCGGAGTAATCCCAGCCTTTCGCTGCTGGGAGTGCTGATCACCCTGTATGACAAGAGGGTCGTCATCGCCAAAGACAGCGAAAGCCATATCCGCAAACTGTTTGCCGATAAGGTTTTCAAGACCATCATTTCCAAAAGTGTACGCCTCGAAGAAAGCCCGGCTTTCAAGGAATCCATTTTCACTTTTGCGCCGAATTCACGGGGAGCTGTCGAATATCAAGCCCTGGCAAAGGAAATATTAAAAAATGGTTAAAAAAGTTGGTTTGCCCGAATTCATTAAAATGAAGCATGATTACCATCTGGTCGATGAAATATCCATGCGCACAAAAACTCCGGTTACCCGCAATATTCCAATAGAAAAAATCATCACCAACCAATTACAGCCTCGCAAGGACATGGGAGATCTGAAGGAGCTGACCGAATCGATACGCGAGAAAGGGATCATCGAACCGGTGATTGTCAGGCCCAAAGATGGTCATTTTGAGATCGTCGCCGGTGAAAGGCGCTTCAGGGCCGCCAAGCAAGCAGGCATGAGCGAAGTGCCCTGCATTGAGCACGATATCCCGGACAACGAAGCGCTTGAACTTTCCATCGTGGAAAACATTCAGCGCAAAGATCTGAATGTTTTCGAGCAAGCCCAATCCATCATGTCCCTGGCCGAAATTTACGGCTATACCCACGAGGAAATAGCCGTGAAAATAGGCAAGTCAAGGGTAACGGTGAGCGAATTGCTCAGGATCACCGATCTGCCCATTGAGATACGTCAAAAATGCCTGGAAATGGGGATAAACTCAAAAACTTTTTTATTGGAGCTGACCAAGCTGGAAGACCCGCTTAAAATGGGGGTCATCTTGGAGCAGTATAGTCAAAATTCATTTTCCCGCGACAAGATCAAGCAGCAGAGGAAAAAGACGACGGATTTAAAAACGATAAAGTTCAATTTTGTTTCAGAAGATAAAAGTATAAAAATTAATTTTCACTGCCGCCAGGAAAAGGTAGATAAAGAAAATGTAATTGCCGTTCTGGAAAAACTGATTTCGGATATTAAGGAAGATAAAATCAAGAATTTCTCTGATTTGAATTGAAGAATAGTAGTTGGTTTACATAATCTATCTTATCCGACATTGATAATACGGGTTTTTGGCTTCGGTTTCTGACACTTTCTCTAGTAACGCCAATAAACGGCCTGAAATGCCCTTCTGGGCTCGCTCTCCTCTTTGAAAGCCTACGGGCCTCTGGACTTGTTTTCGTCGCCTATAGGGCCTCAGGAGGTTGAAAAAAGCTTCAGCACAGCGATCGATCAGCTCACAACGTTACTTTAGCGCCAAGAAATTGAAAATGCGCTTGCCGGTCTTGCCGTCGCGGCGAAAGGATGGAAAACGGTTATGGGAGCAATAGGTGCAAATACCACAATCCTGAATCCTATCGGTGCTGATGCCGGATTCGATCAACGACAGGCGCAAACCTTCTTTGAGATCCATTAGATATTTGCCGCCGCTTGCGGGGGTGAAAATTGTTCTTCCGTAAGGCTTAGCCGCGAAGAGACGGGGCAAATCCTCCCCCACCGGGAAACAATTTTTTTCTATGGCCGGGCCCAAATAAAAAGAATACTTGTCAATGCTTCCTGGCGGCAGCATGGCCAGCAGGTTTTTTTCTATCCCCTGGCAAAGTCCGCGCCAGCCGACGTGGATGATTCCACCGGCAGTGAAATTGTCGTTAAAATAAAACAACGGCACGCAATCGGCGGTTTGGATAACGGCTACGGTTTTTGGCGCCGTAAGCAATATCCCGTCGCCTTCGCTAAGGGACTGACTTCCGAAGGCTTCGATGATCCGCGCCGAATGAATCTGCTTCAAGAATACAAGCGGCAGCGGCTTGAAAAATCTCTGCAGGGCAGCCGCCGTGAAATGGATCTGGGTGAATCCGAAAATAATGCGCGAATTTTCGTGCACCTGCATGGCAAGTCCTTCGAAGCTGCGCGTCTGCAATCTGATCAATTCAACTATCCTTTACTTGTCGAGGATGTATTTTTTGACCGCGCGGTTGTGCTCGGCCAGAGTTTTTGAAAAATAATGGGACGTGGCGTCCTTGGCCACGAAGAAAAGGTATTCGGTGTTCTCCGGATAGAGGGCGGCTTCCAGCGAGACATAGCCGGGGCTGGCGATCGGGCCAGGAGGCAAGCCGCGGTGTTTGCGGGTGTTGTAGGGCGAGGTGTTCTTCAGGTCGTCCCAGCGAATGTCGCCGTCGAAGATGCCGGCTTTTTTCAAAGCGTAAACGATGGTCGAGTCGCAATCGAGCAGCATTCTGTGGCGCAGCCGGTTGTGGAAGACCGAGGAGACAAGGAAACGTTCGTCGCGGTTGGCGGTCTCCTTTTCGATCAGCGAGGCCAAAATGACAACCTGGCGCACGCTGAAGCCGATGTCCCGGGCGCGCCATACGAAGGTATTGCTGAAGTTCTGCCGGAAATGATCGACCATCAGGGCGGCCATTTCCCGCGCCGTGATGTCCTTGCGCACCAGGTAGGTGTCGGGGAAGAGGTAGCCCTCCAGATCATCGGCGCCGGGGTCGATGTCGCGAATCAGGGAGGTGTCGCGGCTGGCCTTAATGAAATCTTCAGCCGGGAATAGCTCAGCCTCCTCGAAGATCCGCGCCGTTTCCCCGATCCACAGTCCCTCTTTGATCGTCACCTTGTAAAGAATGGCCTTCCCTTGCTCAAGCTTCTCAATGACCTGGCTCATGGTGAGGGGCCCATCGAAGAGATACTCACCGGCCTTGAGTTTCTTGTCGGCGAAGAACAAACGATAATAGCGGGTGAAATATTCGGCGCTAGCGATAACTCCTTGCTCCTGGAGCTTCCTGCCGATGGCCGAGACCGGCATGCCGTTCTCGATGCGCACCACGGCGCTTTTCGCAAAGCCCTGGTATGGATAGAACACCTTGTGATAGACACGGTAGACGAGCCAGACGCTGACGGCCAGGATTATGAGAACTAGGAATAAAAAGAACCGCTTCAGGGGCCGCCTCCGCGATCGTCGCTTCATGACTGTTCGAAATAAGTTTGCAGGATCACTTGCGCGGCCACGCTGTCCAGGAAGGTCTTGCGTTTGCGGAAGTCGCCCTCGATTTCCCTGCCCATTTCTTCGGCCGCGAAACTGCTCAGCCGCTCATCAACCCGGGAAATGGGCAGCGCGATGCGCTTGCTCAAGAAATTGATGAATTGGTCGATCCGTTCGCAGGCGGGGCCGCGGCTGCCGTCCATGTTCAGCGGATAGCCGACGGCGATGGCCGCGATCTCGAACTCCCCGATCCGCTTGACGATCTCTTCCAGGACATGGCGGCGGTTGCGGGCCGGGATCTGCTGCAACGGCGTGGCCACGCGGGTTTGCGTGTCTCCCACGGCCAGGCCGATGCGCTTGCTGCCGAAGTCAACGGCCAATACCTGCATCTACGTTTTCCTTGCGCCGGGCGAAATGATCGAATCCGAAGTCGATGAGGCGGTCGAGCAATTGGGCAAAATCGATGCCCTGCGCCTGCCACAGCTTGGGAAACATGCTGATGGTGGTAAATCCCGGGATGGTGTTGATCTCATTGACCAAGATCTCGTTGCTCTCCTTTTCCAAAAAGAGGTCGACCCGTGCATAGCCGTTGAGGAACAGTGTGCGGTAGGCCTTGTGCGCCGTCTTCCTGACCTGCGCTTCGATCTTGTCGCCCAATTGGACCGGGATGCGGAACTGGGTTTTGCCGTCCAGATACTTGTCCGCGTAATCGTAGAACTCACGCGAGGGCAGAAGCTCGCCGGGCGCCGAGATCATGAGCTCGTCGTTGCCCATGACCGAGATCTCGAGCTCGCGCATGGCGATCGCCTTCTCGATGACGATCTTGACGTCGTAGCCGAAAGCGAGGTCTGCGGCGGCCAGGAGCTCGTCCCGATCCTTGGCCTTGCGGATGCCTACCGACGACCCCAGCGAGCAGGGCTTGACGAAGACCGGGTAGCCGAGCTTCTTCTCCACCAGCTCCACGATCTGTTCATGGATGTTCTCGCTGAAATGGAGGAACGGAGCCTGCTTCAGCCCGGCCTGGGCGAACAGGAGCTTGGAGACGACCTTGTCCATGGCCAGTTGCGATGAGAAGCTGCCGGCGCCGACAAAGGGCTTGCCGGCCATCTCGAACAGCCCCTGGATGCGGCCGTCCTCGCCGTTGGGGCCGTGCAGCATCGGGAAGTAGATGTCGACGTCGATGGCCTCGACCAAGCAGGAACTCCAAGGCATGAAGGAGTTGAAATTTTCTTTCTTTAATTCTTCTTCCTTGAAACTCGTTTCCTTGGTCAGGCACCACTCCCCTGCCCTGTTGATGTAGATTAGGAACGGCTCGTAGCGCTCCTTGTCCAGGTTCTCCCAAACCGTTTTCGCCGACAGCAGCGAAACGCTGTGCTCCGCCGATTTCCCGCCAAAGATCAATCCGACTTTACTCTTTTTCATAGTAGTACCTGTAACTTATTTATCCTTTATTATCGGGAATAACCGACATCTTGATATAGTTTGTCTGACGCTATTTTAGTCATTTTAGGTTATTTTATCATCAGGAGTCAGGAATTTCAAATACTGCTTTGCTT
>Ga0315293_10003715_pt1 | contig 14675 bp, 14 predicted proteins | sample YL17G13_20_MG_FD_203071 | JGI IMG/M metagenome (GOLD analysis project Ga0315293, IMG submission 203071) | Sediment microbial communities from Yellowstone Lake, YNP, Wyoming, USA - YL17G13_20 | ecosystem: Environmental > Aquatic > Freshwater > Lake > Sediment | place: USA: Wyoming | collected... | reverse complement strand
GTCTCCGGGAAATTTGCCTCCATTTTCGGCCCTCTCATTTATGGAATCCTGATCGCTATCACAGGAAGTGTTCGATCCGGCGTCCTATCCGTTCTGCTTTTTTTCGTTATTGGGATGGCGATTCTCTGGACCGTCAATGAAAAGAAAGGGATGGAGGAAAAGGAGCAACCAGTGGTTTAGCTGATAGCAAATAGCATATGGCATATGGCATATAGCTAAGAGACAGGCAAGAAATAACTATTTACTAATGCTATAAGCCATTAGCTATAAGCCATATGCCATAAGCCTTAGTACCGAAATCGAATCCCGTACTTCACCTTCCCCTCTTTTCCATGGTACAGACACTTCGAGGTGGGTTCAATAGGCGCTTCGTTGTTTTAACCCTCTTATGGACCTCTCCAATTTTGATCCTAAATTTCTTATCCTTTGTGGAGTTGACTTGAGAAATAGTATTATATTATTCTTATTTCCATTTAAATGTGCTGAGGATTTATCATGATCGTTCGGGACTATTTGGAAAAACAGGCGATCGAGAGGCCAAATAAAGTGGCCATCCTTTTCAAGGACGAGAGGATCACTTTCTCAGATCTCAATACCCAGTCCAATCAATTAGCCAATCGGCTCCTTAATGCTGGGGTCAAAAAGGGGGATCGCGTTGTCCTCCTCTTTCAGAACTGCCCTGAGTTCTGTGTGGCCTACTTTGCCATCCTGAAAATTGGGGCCATTGCCGTGGTCCTCGATTTTCGCCTCAGCCCTGCTGAATTGGAACCCATCTTTCAGGAAGCGGAGGTCTCCGCAATCGTCACCAGTGTGAGACAGAAAGTCTTCATTGATCGCGTGAGAAAAACAGTCCCCACCTTGCAGCATATTGTGGTGACGGGTTCCGAGGGCGAAGATATCAGGGATTGGCATTCCTACGAAGAGATCATCAAGAAGGAATCTTCTGAGAAGATTTCGATTCCTCTTCAAGAAGAGGATGAATCTCTCTACCTTTATACCTCTGGAACGACAGGGAGATCGAAGGGGGTCGTTCTTACGAATGATCATCTCACCTACTTCCCTGAGAGCATGCATCACGCCCTGCCACTCTCTGAACAAGACACCTGGGGTCTTGTTCTCCCCATCTCCCACATCTCTGGTCCCATCGTCATGAATATTATGGTGGAATCAGGGATGGCGGTCTCCATCATTGATGAGATGAAGCCGAAGAAAATTCTCGATGCGATCCAAAGCCATCGGATTACAGTTTTCCACGCTGTCCCCCCCATTTTCCAATTGGTTTTGAATGTTCCTCATTGGGAGCGGTATGATTGTTCCAGTTTAAAAATAATCGCCATGATGGGGACGGTCGTTCCGGAACAGTTGATGAAGGAATTTGGAGAACGATATCCACATCTCCAACCCCTTCAGGGTTACGGAGCAACAGAAACCTCTCCCCTTCTGACGCTTACACCCCTGAAGGATGCTCCCCGAAAAATGGCAAGTGCAGGAAAGGCGGTTCCAAGAGCGGAGCTGAAGATCGTAGGCCAAGATGGAAAAGAAGTTGAAATGGGTCAGATGGGGGAGATTATTGCCCGTGGACCTCAAATCATGAAAGGATATTTCAAAGATCCCAAGACCACGGCCAGAAAGATCAAAGACGGATGGTATCATTCCGGAGACTTAGGACGATTTGATGAAGAGGGTTACCTCTATGTCCTCGGTCGGGTGGATGAGATGGTCATCTCCGGAGGCCTTAATGTCTATCCTTCAGAGGTTGAGACAGTCCTCCTGAACCATCCCAAAGTCCAGGAAGCAGCGGTCGTGGGAATCCCGGATGCAAGGCGCGGGCAGGTGATGAGGGCTATCGTCGTCCTGAAGCATGGTGAGACAGCGACCCATCGAGAGATCTTGAGTTTCTGCAAGGAGAGACTGGCCAGTTTCAAGATGCCTCGGCAACTCGAATTTAAGGATTTCCTGCCGAAGTCGAGGACAGGAAAGATTGCCAAAAGGCAGTTGAAGGAGACGGAGACGACCTACGAGAAGTGGCGTGATTTTATTTCTGGAAGAGAGGCCTTCATTGGCCCCTTGGCTTTGCTTCTCATCTGGTATTTGATCTCCACCTTTCAGTGGGTCAATCCCTTCTTTTTACCTTCGCCGTGGAATGTCTTTCTCGAATTAAAAGAATTGCTCTTCTCCCAGGGGGTATACACCCACCTTTGGAAAACCCTTTACAGGATGTTCAGCGGGTACATTTTAGCCATCCTTTTGGGGATTCCTCTCGGGATCATGGTGGGATATTGGGAAAAGGCCTACAACTCTTTAGAATTTGTGATTGAATTCTTTAGAGGTTTTCCAGCGACCTCTCTCTTTCCTCTCTTCATGTTGGCCTTTGGTATTGGAGATGCGGCCAAGATCGCCATTGTTGTTTTCTCCTGTAGTTTGATTATCACGATCAACACACTATACGGTGTCCGGAATTCTTCCAAGACGAGACAGATGGTGGCTGAAACAATGAAGGCAAGCAACACCTATATCTTTGCGCGCGTGATCCTTCCCGATGCCCTTCCTTATATCACTGCTGGGTTACGAACGGCCCTCTCTTTAACGCTCGTCATCGTCGTCATTTTGGAGATGTTCATAGGGACGGATAAGGGATTGGGCCACCTCATCTACAATGCCCACATGACCTACCAAATTTCACAGATGTACGCTACTATCATCCTTACCGGTCTCATCGGATATGGAATGAACAAGGGATTTATCAAATTGGAAGAGGAAATCATTCATTGGGGGGGGAGATAGAATAAAAGTTGCAAGTTAGAAGTTTTGAGTTAAAAGTTGCAAAACACAAACTATGGTCCCAGTAAAAGAAGGGAGCTATGAAAAAGCGATGGCTAATTGTTCTGGTTTTTTTGTTTTCGGTAACGATTCTTTCTCCGAACCATTCCGTGGCACAGGATGAGGTTAAGATTGGATACTTGGGTTTTGTTCTGGCCCTGCCCACCTTTGTTGCCTTGGAGAAAGGCTATTTCCAGGAGCAGGGGTTGAAGGTGACTGCCACGCTTTTTGAGTCGGGAACAATCATCACCGATGCCTTGGTCAGTGGTCGTATTGATGTCCAAACAGGAAGCGCCATCATCGGCCATTGGTTGCTTGAGCAGAATATGCCGGGCACCTATAAGATCTTTATCATGTATGGGAATCGCGCAGTTCTTCAGGATAACACCATGGCTTTAGTGGTAGCAAAGGATTCGCCCCTCAAAGGAGTAGCGGATCTGAAGGGTAAGCGGATGGGGACCTTTCCTGGGATTGCTTCCCTCGTCCTGGCAAAGGCTGTATTGAGAAGTTCTTTTGATCCGGATAAGGAAATCACCCTCATTGAAGTTCCACCTGGAAATATTGTCCAGGCTTTGGCAGCCGGTCAGATTGATGCTTACTTTGCACCAGAGCCCTTTGGGATGATTGCCGAGGCCAGAGGAATAGGCCGGCCTTTAGTGAAGAGCCCTCTTCTTTTGCTCAATATTAAAACCGGCATCCCGGGAGCACCCTTTTCCTTCAATTCAAAATTCATAAAAGAGAAACCGCTCGTGGCCAAGAAGGTAAAGGCTGCCTATTATAAAACGGTGGATTTTATTTATTCGAATGAGACAGAGGCAAGAAAATTCCTTACCAAATATACGAACTTGCCAGAGCCCTTTGCCATGAAAATTCCTTGGGAATATTGGGTTAAGGTTGAAGAATATGACAAGACGTGGGGCCAACCTTACTTTGATCTTCTCAGGAAGGAGGGGCTGTTTCAGAAGCACGTGGATACGAGCCAACTTTTTTATCAGGAATAATGGGGTAGGAGCTTAAAAAAGTAGAAAATTTGAAATCATTAAAGAAGCATTGAGAATCAAAAATCCTAAAAGAGGGAGGAAGCTTCATGAAAAAGAAAGGACTGGTTGTTCTGTTTCTCATATTTACCCTAACACTGGTGGCAATGGATTCCCCTATGGCACAGGACGAGGTAAAAATTGGATACCTTACACTCGTTATGAGTCTTCCTACCTTTGTCGCCCTTGAAAAGGGCTTTTTTCAAGAACAAGGACTTAAAGTGGTGAATACCCCTTTTGAGTCGGGAACGCTCATCGTCGATGCTCTGGTGGCTGGCCGGATTGATGTTAATGCAGGAAGCGCAATTATTGGTCATTGGATGGTTGAACAGAATTTACCTGGTGCTTTTAAGATCTTTATTATTTACCATGCTCCAGCGAAAGATGTCAGCTTTGTACTAATGGTGGCTAAGGATTCACCGCTCAAGGAGATGAAGGACCTGAAGGGAAAACGAATTGGAACTTTCCCTGGAATTACATCCCTCTCCTTGGCGAAAGCAGTTCTAAGGCCCCATTTCGATCCGAATAAAGAAGTCACTTTAATTGAGATTCCACCCGGGAATATTGTTCAGGCTTTAGCAGCCGGTCAAATCGATGCTTACTTCACTCCAGAACCTTTCGGGATGATGGCGGAGGCACAAGGGGTGGGTCGGAATTTGGTGAAACATCCTCTCCAGGCCCTTAACCTCCCAAACGGGTTCCCAGGAGCCGTCTTTGCCTTCAACTCAAAATTCTTAAAGGAGAAACCTATATTAGCGAAAAAAGTAAAAGCAGCCATCTATAAAGGGGTTGATTTTATCCATACCAATGAAGGAGAGGCAAGAAAATTCCTTCCCAAATATACGAACTTACCCGAACCGTTTGCCATGAAAATTCTTTGGGAACCATGGATCAAGGTAGAACAGTACAATAAGTCATTCGGCCAACCTTACTTTGAGGTTCTGAAAAAAGAGGGATTGTTCCAAAAGCACATCGATACGACCCAACTCTACTATCAGGAATAAAATGGCGCGAATTGGAATTAAAGATTATTTGAGAGTGGAGGGCCTGACCAAGACCTTCTCGAGCACCTCGGTTAAAGAGAAAGGGTTTCAGGGAAGCCTTCGTGTCCTGGATAATGTCAATTTTTCCTGTAAACCAGGTGAGTTTATCACATTGGTAGGTCCCAATGGATGCGGGAAAACCACCATTTTTCGAATCATGGCCGGCTTAGAAGATCAGGAATATGGGAAAATAACGATAGGAGGAAAGCCATCTTACGAGGCAAAGATTGGCTACATCTTCCAGAATTATCGTGAATCCCTCTACCCGTGGAGGACATGCTTTGACAACCTTCTCGTTCCACTGGAGTTGAATAGGGTTCCAAGAAGAGAGAGAAAGAAACGGGTCGAACAATTTCTTTTTAATCTCGATTTCAAGGTTCAGGACGATGCGTATCCTTATCAATTGAGCGGGGGGCAGCAACAACTTCTCTGTATTCTCCGAGCCCTTCTGTATGAACCGGATGTTCTCTTAATGGATGAACCGTTTAGTTCTCTCGATTTCCAAACCACCCTTTATATGCATGACAAAGTGCTCGAAATATGGGCGAAGGCGAAGGCCACCATTCTATTCATCTCTCACGATATTAATGAAGCGGTTTATCTGGCAGATAAGGTGGTGGTCTTGAGTAAGAGGCCTGCTCATGTGATGGATGTGATCGAGGTAGACCTCCCGAGGCCACGAAAATTGGAGATGACCGAGAGCGAAGAGTTCTTTGCTGTGAGAAATCGTGTCCTCGATATCTTTAAGGATGAAATCGCAGACAGCATGATACGGATGGAGATGAGCGGTTTCTAAATAGTGAAAGGAATGGATACGGAGAAGACCACCCACCATGAATTGAGCCCTGGGAAAATTATCCTCGATACCTTTGCCTTTGCCAGGACTCGCATCTTGAGCACCGCCATTGATCTTGAAATCTTTACACATATCTCCAAGGGGAAAAAAACTCTTCCCGAGCTTGCTCAGGTAACAAAGACACAAGGGAGGGCTCTTGAGATACTTCTCAATACTCTCTGCGCCATGGAATATCTCCAGAAGAAAGATAGACGATATGAGTTAACCTCCTTGTCCAGATTTTTCTTAGTAAAAGGGAAAAAAATGTACTATGGAGATTATGTGAAACATTCGGACCTTTCCTGGGATTCCTGGCTTAAACTCACAGAGGTGATAAGGTCTGGGAAACCTTCCTTGCCTGCCGGGACAGCTGAGAAAGAAGGTTTTGATTATTACCAACAGCTTGTTCCTATGCTTTTCAATACAACCCATCTTGTGGCTGTGGCTGGAGCAAAGGCACTTGGAATTGGGGGAAAACTTAAAGGCTTAAAGATTATCGATGTCGGAACAGGATCAGGTGCATGGGGTATTGCCATGGCTCAGGAGGATCCCAGTTGCCTTGTTTATGGAGTGGATGATGAAAAAGTATTGGAGCAGACCAAGAGACATGTGGAGCAGTTCGGCCTTGGAAAACAGTTCCACTATATTCCCGCTAATATTGAAGAAGACCCCCTGGGGGAGGATGAATATGATCTGGCCATCTTGAGTTATGTTTGCCATGGGGAAGGAGAGAGAAAGAGCAGAGAGATTCTTTCTAACATATATAAATCCCTGAAGAAGGGGGGTCGAATCGTTATTTGTGAAGTCTGCCCTGATGAAAACAGGGAGAAAGATCTCTTTCCTCTCATCTTTGGTGTGAACATGCTTATTCATACACCCGAAGGAAATACCTTTACCCTTTCAGAATACACTTCCTGGTTAAAGGAGGCGGGATTTAAGAGAGTGGAGACCATTGATATCCCCGCCACCTCGCCCTTGATGGTTGCAATTAAATAGAAGTAAGATGATATGACCGCTGTTTATCGCTTGGGGAATATCCTTTCACCCGTACCGATATCCCTTGCCCTTTTAAACCTCCGGTAGATCCACAGCCATTGTTCAGGATATTCTCGGATAGCCGCCTCTATGAGTTTGGTGAGCCGAGCCGTGTTTGAGGTGATATCCTGTTCGGCATTTCCGGTGATGTTTAGAGTGAAAGGAGGATGGATGGTAATCTTATGGAGGTTGTCCGAGTTCCTCTTCATGAACATGGGGAGGATCGGTGCCCCCGTACGAATGGAAAAGAGCACAGGGCCTTTGAAAGTGGGAACGAGGTAGCCGAAAAAATCGACCCAGGCTTCAGTGATGGGTGCATTCTGATCAATGTGAAGTAAAAGGATCCGGTTTTCTTTTAAAGCCTTGAAACATCTTGAGACACAGGCCATTCGAGGTTCATCCGAAATGGTTTCGATCCCAACCGCGTCCCTTAAAGAAGTGATCGCTTTTGCTATCTTTGGGTTCTCTGGGTCTCGGGTGACAACGGATGAAGGATAACCCTCCGCGGCTAATCGAGCGCCCATGAGAGGGAAATTGCCAAGATGGGCACTTAAAGCAATCACTCCTTTCCCTTGGTTCAGAGCATGCTCTAAATGCTCCTCCCCTTCGAACCTTACCAGAGTTTTGAAATAGCTGTCCTTGAAATCCGGACAACGGTAAATTTCCAACATGTCTCTTACGATATTCTTAAAAAGCTCGCGGCAGATCCAATGGATTTCTTCTTTATTCTTCTCCTTTCCAAATGCCAGGTTCAAATTCGCGAAAGCCACTCTTCTCCACCCTCTTAAGAGATGGAAAGCCAGTAGGCCGAGTTTTTCCCCATAGGATGCCAAAGATTCTACAGGCAAGCATTTCACCCAAAAGGTAGAGAATCTGAATAGAAGATACCCCAGATGGATTTCCAAGAATTTTCCTGAGGAAATCTTCTTTTTTCTAACCATCCATTCTCCTTTCCTGAATGCTGAAATATAAACAATCAGCTCCGTTCTCGATATCAGATAAATGAACGGCATCCCTTATGTCAATAGGCATCTTTTTGGTTCTCAGATCTTCGAACCCCTGCCTGCCGGCAGTCAGGAATGACCCAATGACTCAAAGGCTCAAGAATGTTTAGGAAATAGACTTTCGCCCGTCCGGATATTCCTTGCCCTTCTGAACCTTCGATGAACCCACCACCACTGTTCCGGATGTTCCCGGATCACGGCTTCTACAATTTTTGTAAGGCTGGCAATGTTTGATGTAATATCCTCCTGGGTATTGCCGGTCGTGGTCAGTTCAAAGGCAGGACGGATGGTGATCTTATGATGGGAGTCCAGATTTCGGATGATGAACATGGGCAGGATGGGGGCGCCCTTGCGAATGGAGAAGACGGCAGGCCCTTTAAAGGTAGGAACCAGGTGGCCGAAAAAATCGACCCAGCATTCGGTAATGGGTGCGTTTTGATCGATCTGCAAAAAGAGGATGCGGTTTCTTTCTAAAGCCTCTAAACATTTTGACACACAAGCCCTTCGAGGTTTGTCAGGGATGGATTCGATTCCAGCATCGTTTCTGAATGAAGTGATCATTTTTGTCACCTTCGGATTTTCTGGATCTCTGGCAATGAGCGATAGAGGATAGCCGTCGTTTACCAACCGAAAGGTCATTAAGGGGAAGTTGCCAAGATGGGCTGTTAAAGCAATCACTCCTTTCCCTCTCTTCAAGGCATGATCAAGATGCTCCCTCCCTTCAAATGTTACCATTTCTTTAACATAGCCATCTTCAAAATCGAGGCAGCGGGAGATCTCCATCATATCTATTCCGATATTCTTAAAACTGCCACGACAGATCTGTTCAATCTCCTTCTTGCTCTTCTCCCTACCCAATGCCAGCGTCAAATTATTCAAGGCGATCTTCCTTCTTTTTTTTAGGAGATAGAGGGTCAAGGTGCCAAGCTTTTTACCATAGGAGGTGAGAGAGCCAACGGAGAGATGCTTTACCCATAAGACCCAGAGCCTGAAGAGGAGGTACCCCAAATGGAATTCTAAAAATTTCCTTCAAGAGAGTTTCCTTCTACTCATTTTCAAAATTAGGTTACTAAACTCATGCTTTGTTGTCAATACGCCTCACACCCCACCCTCTCCTTTTGGAGAAAGGTAGGGTTGAGGGCAGAGATTGGGTACGAAATGTGCCTTGAGATGTCTCTAATACTTAAACCGAATCCTGTATTTGACTTTCACTTCCTTATCTTTCTCCACAGGCACATCAAAACGAATCAGGTGGGCACTCAGTTTCTCCCCCTTCCTACCCTCCCCATGAGGGGGAGGGGGAGGGTGGGGGTTAATACCGAAATCGGATCCGGTACTTTACTTTCTCCTCTTTATCCTTGGCAACCGGTACTTCAAAACGAATCAGGTGGGCGCTCAGTTTCTCGAAGGAATGGGTGTTCGAAAGCATCTCCCAGTCGCCAGGGATCGGCTCCTCCACGAAGACTTTAATGCCTTCGGTCTTATGGTTTCTTAAACTCACCTCAAAAGCCACTTCAAAAAGATTTCGGCCAAGACGCTTGTAATCTGTCTGAACTCTCTCCCCTACCACATCAAAGGCCTCTCCGATCTTAATTTTAAATTTTTCGTCTTTGGGGGTATGGTCGATTCGGTCCTCTCCCACAAACTGGAGGCTTCCGTCTTTGTCTTCTTTGTAAACACGAATCGTGCCTTTGGGAAGTGGTATTCCGAGGTTATTCTTCTTGGTATTCTCTATTTCAAGAAAGACTCCTATCTTTTGTTTATTCGAACCTTGATCCATTTGATAATAGTAGTATTGAGGGGAGCCTGAAAAGATAAAGAGTTTTTTGATCGGAACCTGATTGGCATCGAGGAGTGTCATCTGTTTCGTCTGATTGTCTTTGATGGTAGTCCTTCGGTCTAAGGTGTAGAGATGATATTCGAAGAAGGATTCTTCTTTGAATTGTTGGCTCACCTCTTTCGCTGCAGCCATGGGCCTGGCGTAATCCATTCTCATCTCGGGTTGAACCCTATGAATATCACCCGCTACCAATTTCAACAGGGCATTCTGATAAGTAGCACCACTGCGATTGTCTATGCTAACCCAACCGGTTAAATCGGTAAGAGTGTCCAGTTTATTCAGGACGGCTACATAGTCGGCCTTCCAATTAATTCCAGAAGTGAGATAAGAAGCTTCTAATTTCTGAGGTTTTGAGATTTTGTTTTCTAATATCCAGACCAATGTAGGTTGGGGGATGAGGTTCTCAGGGATCTTTGATAGAAGGATTCGTCCATAATGCCCGACGTGAATCTTATCCCCGATCTGAAAGATATTGCCTCCCTGGGTGGAAAGGAGGGTCGCCTCTACAATCTCCTCTTTTTTTGTCTCCGGGTTTATTGTAGCAAGTTGAACCTTTTGCCCCACAAACTTTTCAAGAAGTTTCTGTGGACTGAGAAGATCGTATTCATAGTTCTGCTCCAACACATCGAGACCCGTTCCGTTCGTTAAAGATTTGATGTGGACGGTGGTTGGATCGATCTTGGCCGCTACATCCATAAATTTCAATTCGTGGATCCCTGATTTGAGATCAATGAGCCGGGTATCCTTCACCAGACCTATGTTTGAATTGTAGATGGTGACGGACACATTCTGTTGATCCTTCAGGGTGCAAGTGAATGGGGCGGCATAGCCTATTTGAGTAGAAAAAATAAAAGAGATGAGAGTGATCAAAATGCCTAATTGTTTCATGAGATAACCTCCTTTTTCCCCACTTCCCCCCTCTCCCCTGTGGGGAGAGGGAAGGGTGAGGGGTGTGTTTTAGTATTAAAGACAACAACGAAAAGGTTTAGTTCCAAAAATTTGGATCTTTCCTATACTTCCGCCTTTCCTAAGAGGGATTGAGGGGGATGATTCTTGCTTTTGAAGGGATACAGAGGTAGCCGCACCTGCCTGCCCCGCCCTCGGTCGGGACCGGGGCCGGTAGGCAGGGGCTTTAGACTGCGTTAATATTTCCTAAATCAACACCCCTTCCATCCAGCCCAGTTTGACGACTTCGATACGGTTCAGGTCGCTCAAGCCGAGTTTATATTTCTGATCAGCAACAAATATATGCTTGGGCTGGGTATCAAGCGGTCGATCCTCTCCAAAGTATGCGACACGCTGGAGTTGGAGGAGGCGGGCACCAACGGCATCCAATGCCACAGGATCCTTTCCGACGAGAAGTCCCTTATATTCGGAAATATATCTTCTGTCAAAATGATGGGCTCCCCGGCTATAGAATTGGGTCCGGATTAGGCTCAGGACATTCAAGCGTGTCTTACCTTTGACCATTGGTTTATTCCATATCTTTGCCAGAGGCGAACAGGAATCTGTATGGTAGAGCCAGGGAGTTCGGGTGAACATAATATAGTTTTTGATACAGCCTCCGACACCGGACCAGAAATGGGTTCTCAATGGTCTGACATTGATCAGGGCAGTGGAGGAGAGAAAAATTTTGTTATCCAATATCCCTCGGTCATCGATGCTAATATTCCCTTTCGGAACCCCTACATCCAGAAGGCGCTGCTGGATGGCATCTTCCAATTCTGTTGGGGTGGGCAGGGGGGCCCAGGAATTGCTTTTGATGCCCACAATATCGGTAGGCTTGATCAACTTCCTCCAGGCCTGAGCAGCCTTCTCTTCACCTAAGAAACGACAGACGCCTTCATCGAGCATCTGTTGAACGATCTCCGGGTTGATGCGGCCTTGCTGATCGATGGCCTTTTCGTTACGGATGAGAACCACCTTTACCTTTTCCTCTGCCTTAACTTCCTTTCCGATAGGTAAGCCGGCTGAGGTTGCAAGAGCAGTATATACCGTACCTCGAAGGAAGTCCCTGCGGGTGATCACTCTACTTTTCTTCATGTGTTTCCCTTCCTTAGCATAACTGTCATTCAGAGCGAAGCCCTGCACCACATGGTGTTCAGGGCGAAGCGAGGAATCTCCCGAGATTGCCGCGGGCTTCGCCCTCGCAACGACTTCGTCGGATTGCCATATCGCTTCGCTCCTCGCAATGACAACCTCAAGAGTATTATTCTACTTTCGCTCCAATTTCGTTCTGGTCGCTTGGATCAATTCTTCCGATCTTTCTTTAAGGGGTGCATCGAAAACGATAATCACATACACCTGATGGGATTGAGCGGCGGCCCATTTCCTGTTCTCAGTTTGTATTGCCTTTGCAGTCGTAGACTCTGGCAGGTAGGCTTTCACGAAACTTTGAAGAGCCTCTCCAGCCAGTTTCCTTGCAGGATACTGAATTAAAAGAAGAAAGGTTTTACCCTTCTGTTCTGTAGGTTGATACGTTGCGAGGACGGCGCTAGTCTGGTTCCCTAAGTGGAGGATATTTTCATGGGAAACAAAGTAATGGTAATTTAGACTTTGGTGAAGATGGAAATAGCGAATGCTTCTCTCTGCCAGACCTTCTCCAGGCAAATAGTTAATCAGTTTCGGTTTTTGACCTTCATGTTTGATGGAACTGGCAATACCCTTTCCCAACTCTAAAACATCTAGCTTTGTCGAAGACGCCTCTTGCTCTGCATAGACATTGACAAAGAATTTTCCTTGCCAGAACCGCAGAAGCCCTCCTCCATAATCTGATCCTTGGCCGACCCGCACATCTTCGCCTTCGGTTTCGAAAGAAAAGACTCCAAATGCGTCTTCGGATGAACCCATATCAAATAGTTCGACGATGATAGCAGGAGCGTTTGCTCTCAGATAGCGACGCACCAGCAGTAATTTGAATGCAAAGGAGCGATACAACTCCGCTGCCCCATCCATGTAACCAAAGGTTGTCTGTCTGTCGTAAAATTGGTCGTTACCCTCTGATTTATAAGTCCCAATTTCTACGGGAAGCAATTTCTTCATCTCCATTTTCTTTTCGGTCCTCTCCGCAGCCAGGGCCGGAGCCGCAGGTGAAACCAGCGTGGTGATCAACATGTAAACCGAAAACATTAAAATCCCTCCCCACCTCCCTTTGCCTGCCCCCGGCAGGAAAAAGACGCCAAAGGGAGGGAGAATAACTCCCCCTTTCCTAAAGGGGGATACAGGGGGATTATAAATTCTCATGGTTCGTAATTGTTGAAGTTCTTCAAGCCTTAGTGATTTGTTCTCTGCTAACCTCTTACTGACCGACCGGACAGGACTTAATGCAGTTAAAGCAGAAATATTGAAAGCCGATAAAGCCAGCTTGATAGAGGCGCCAGAAGTTTACGTCCTTCACCATCTTTTTCTGTGCTTCTGTCGGGCTCTCTGCAAACTTTGCCCAGAAACGGATAGCGCTACCAATGCCATAGGGCTGGCTATTTTTCAGGCACTTCATGTCATCCGTTTTACCTTCTACGTTCAGTGCGCCTGCAGGGCAATTCTCAACACAGGCATTGCAGTCTGTACAGAGCCTCTCAGAAACCGGAGCATCTGAAGGTAAGTCCAGGTTTGTAATCAATGCTGTGAAGAGTACCCTCGTACCCATTTTAGGATGAATGACCAGGTTGTGCCGGCCAAAGTTGCCAAGGCCTGCGGCAACCGCAGCATGGCGTAGGGAGATATCTCCCAGGGTCCCCTTGGTTTCATAACTCATGTATAGGGGATAAGAAGGAGGAACAGTCATTGCTTTTGCCTTAAACTCCCTATCTAAGAAACGGGCCATTCTGTAATTACAGGAGCGGGTAAATTCTAATTCGTCCAGCCGTCCCCCCATCGCTATCTGCATATTTTCGCTTTCGAGGTTTGAAAGTGATTTATAGGCGAGAACAATCAGTGATTTGGCCCCAGGTAAGATAGTCTGCAAATCCGGAGATCTGGGACTCTTGTAGTCTGGCACCGCTGCAACACCCATATCATCGACTCCCATACTCAGTGCGAATTCCTTAATTCTTTTCTTCATAATGTTCTCCCTTTAGACTCTTTCTTGCTGCTTCATTCATAGATGGCCACTTCACAAGGCCTTCACGATACTGAAGGTAATCCCATATCTCTCGACGGTATCTTTTCATCTCACGGAAGCCCTTTCCCATGCCGGGCAAATCCACAAAGAGACTGCCAGCCTTTATCCAATGCTCATTGTATTGGTCAATAGAGTTAGAAACCATCTTTCAATCCCCATTTATCCCTTTTCTCCGATTACGTGGACCTCAATAATTATATTAGAAAGCTCAATCTAAAGCAAAGACTCCTCTCCTCTTCCCATTCAGAGGAGAAGGTAGGATTACGGGATAGGGATGAGGAAATTCCAGAGGTTTTGGATCGTACTTCCAATAAGCTTACTCCCTGCGAGATCCATGACTAGGGAGATGAGAAAGGTAATGGATAGGAGACCCAGAAAGATGAAGAGGACGATATCATGATAGTGGTAGAATTTTCCGACCCATTGGGTGGTCTGATGAAAAGAATTTGTTTCGATGGGTGGGTTTGGAGCCCCCCTTTTCATCTTTGAATAATACGGAGAGTTGATTCCCGAGAAGAGAATGAGAAGCCTTGAACCAAGATAAAATAAAAAAACAACGATTGCAGCGGAGATAGCTAATTCGGACGAAAGAACGAGGAGGACGACAATACTATAAGTGAGGGCGCCGTAGAGGATTCCTCCTATGATGGCCAATGGTATCCGGATTGAAAGGGAATTGAAAAACCCCATTCCCACCTCACTCAATCACTTCTTCCCTTTTCTCATATTCTTGAATCTTACGAGGTTGACCAGAACCTTGGCAGCCCTTTCCGGAGTGGGATAGTTTGGGATTCCTGATTCTTCGAGTCTTTTAATCTCCTCATCCCAGATTCCTTCAGGGGAGGAGATACAGCAGATCACAGGTTTGTTCCGTCTGTTTTGAAGCAATAGGTCGGAGAGAATTCCGACAGACGCTCGATTGGCCGAAGCAAACATAATGC
>Ga0315293_10003713_pt1 | contig 14686 bp, 8 predicted proteins | sample YL17G13_20_MG_FD_203071 | JGI IMG/M metagenome (GOLD analysis project Ga0315293, IMG submission 203071) | Sediment microbial communities from Yellowstone Lake, YNP, Wyoming, USA - YL17G13_20 | ecosystem: Environmental > Aquatic > Freshwater > Lake > Sediment | place: USA: Wyoming | collected... | reverse complement strand
TTCCCTCCACACAGCATCGCTTCCCTGCGACGGGTCAGGAGTTCCCCTCACTCTAAGAAGATGGCACACTCTTGCCGCCATACCCATAATCACAGACTCTGGCCCATTATTGAAGTTGGTGATACACGCATCGTGTTTTCTGATCTTCAACAATACCTCAGGCAAACAGGCAATCTTCCCGACTCTACTGAGTCTGAGCCACAAGTCAACGTCCTGGCAGCGAGCAAATCGCCGGTTATATCCCCCGATTCTTATGGCTGTCTGCCTGTGAAACATGACCGAAGAGTGTGGAAATGGTGATCCGCCGCCACATATTTGCGAAACAATAGCATCATGCCGCATCGGATACCGGTAATTTCGACCCGGCGTCCCGCGTTCATCGATCAAAACACATCCGGTTCCTGCGAGGACCACCGAACGATTGCCTTCGAGAAATGCCACTTGCCTAGCAAAGCGGTCTGGCAGCGAGATGTCATCTGCATCCAGTCTTGCGGTCCATTCTGCTTGGGCGACACGCAAGCCGCAGCTGAGGGAATCAGCAAGCCCCGTATTCTTTTTATCTAAGAGGATAATTCTGTCGTCCTGTGAGGCGTACCTCCTTATGATATCGAGCGTATCATCTGTCGAACCATCGTTGACCACGATGAACTCGAAATCTGAATAGGTCTGGTTGAGAATGCTCTCAATTGCCTCTGAAAGATATCTTGAGGCATTATAGCAGGACATCAACACAGTAAGTCTCGGCATGGTCATACACACAACTCAATAATCATAATCTAATCCACTCTTCCGGAAGCAGCCCCGGGAATCCCCAGGAGCAAATCCCGGACTGTACACACCCCGGCGCGATCACGAGTTTCTGTTGATGCCGCGAAAGCCACGCGCCCCACCAACTGAAGGTGCTATTGGCAATGATGAAATGCCTGCATTTGCTCATCAGCCACAAATCGGCATGGGCATTCTCATCGCCTCGATTATGTCTTATGTACATAACCTCATGGTCCGGCAGCTCCAACATTCCTCTCGCCGCATTTGGCTGATCGGCAAAGACGAAGAAGTGAGGCTCTCTTGTGTTGGCTATTATCTTCTTGATTGCTCGCTCATAGTAGGACCGGGCAAGGTTATGCGCGGCGCGCACATGTACAGCTACAGCGTTACACCTTATAATGTGCTCTGACATCTCACGATTGTTCGAATCATGGGGTGGAATGATCGTAAGATCTGCTCGAATGACATCGGCTACGTCTTTGAAGTAGCCTTCGCTCTGCCACAGACCATCGAGATACACCGTGCCTTTGACTTTGAAGTCGAGCAATCTTGGATCGAAATCGATACCTTCCTGCTCGACATACCGGCGCAAGTGAAACGGTCGACGACGCGCAAGAAATTTTGCCCGTCCTCTGCGGCATCGCTCAAACGGCTCCATCCGCTCTGCCGGCGTGGCCTTTCGGGCAGGGATTTGGAATCTGGTCAGGGCATACTGCCGACGGTACGTCTTGTCTCTTACAAATCCAGTCACGTCATCGATCACCAGTTCGGCCTCATTGGCGATCGCTAACCGGCGAGCTGCCGCGTAGCAGAACAATTGGTTTCCCAAACCGCCTCTGATTCGGACAACTATTCTTGGCATATTAAATGTCTGCGAAGGCTAAGTGCGCCCACCGCCCTCTGCGTGGTTTGTGTCGGGCTCTGCAATCTCAATCGATGGACGAGTGAGCCTAAAACAAATACGTAAATGAGCGATGCGGAAGCTTGTTGGAGAACTTGTTCAAACCAGGCGGCGACGGTTAGCGTAATCAAAACGAAGAGCAAACATAGCGATAGCTTGTCTGTCTTTTTTCTGTGCTGTATACTTATATATGTATGTAATAGCCATACATGCGCCACCACAACTGCAGCAAAGGAAAGCACGCCGCCATACAAGAGCGCTATTGCAGGCCAGTTATGGGGGGACACGGCAAGCGGGTTTCTATTGAAATGCTCGAAAGTCCCCCACGGAACGCCCAATGGATTCCGGCTCCATATTTTTGCTGCTTCATGGATAGACACCAGCCGAGTGGCGTTATCTATCCAAACATGGCTTGGAACTATATAAATCGCAAAGGGACAAATCAAACCTATACATAATAAGATGACTACCTTGATCATGGTTTGCATCTTGAAGTGGACCAGCATTCTTGCACAGCCGGTTATCAGTATTGCCACCATAGCAGTACGCGAATCAGCAATTACGACTGCCGCAACACATACGCATAAAATCGCAATCGTGGCAAGACGTCCTGGAGAAAGCCACAATGCCCATGCTGTTGCGACAGCCGCCAGGACGCCTGATCTAGAAGGCATTTCAAGGAAACCGCTATAGCGAATCCGGTCAGGAGATCGTGCCGCACGCTCGTACATGGGCTGTAGAAGCCCATATTGAGAAACAATGGTATAGACGCAATTTGCCACCGCCATTATGACTATTACATACAGCACTTTTCTAACAGTACCTTCTGACATCGGATACACAATAACTGCAATCCCCAGCAGCCAGACATCCATCTGCAGGCGCAGTTGTCCTTCACCGTGGTGGTCAAGTCGAGGGACAGAGGAAGATCGTAGAACATAATTCAGGAAAATCGGCGCGTAGAAGAGGCACATTCCCACAAGAGCATGCAACTGCATATGATTGAGCTTGGGCACATTCAATCCCAGCCTGCTGAAGAGCGCTATCAACACTATCGCCACTCCAAATTCATAGACAAACGGATACCCTCCCTCAAGAACGATTGCCGGACCATGGGGTGTCAATCGCAAGTGTGATATACATGCCGAGCCAAGAGCTAAACACACTCCCCAGCAGAACACCGTGTCAGTAAAGACTGCGTATTTATGACGCTGCGCGATAGTAATATTCATCGCTTGATGTCCTCCGGTTCGCTCTCCTCATCCAATAGTGGCCCTGCAATCGGGAAGCCCGTCAATATATCCATAAGGCCCAGAATGACCTGGCGAAGTTTTTCATCGGGCGATAAGGCGGTTGTATTCATATCCCTGTAAGGAATCCTATAGCGCGCAAGCTGCCTGCGGTATAGCGCTATGGTATGTCCGATCTGCTTAGAGAATAGTTCCGGCTTGCGATGATGAATCGCCTCTGGATTCCCGACACACAAGCTGTGGCGATTTGTATGCAGCAGTCTTCTTGAAGTTTCGCAGGTGCCCTTGCATGACTTTTCGATCTTTCCAGTTCATAAATTGAGCAGACATCTGATTTAAACAGTGGTCAAAAACCAGGGCAGGCCAGACCTATTTGAACATCTCGAGTCAACTTCCTTATCCTGGCAGTGCGCGATGAAAGCAGAACATTCCGCAGGCGTACCTGCTGTTGGAAAACTCTTCCAGACTCACCCATTCCAGATAGCGTCCATCGTCGTGTACGCCAGAGAACTCAACAAGCTCCACGCGATCGAAATATTCCACGATTGTCTGAGGTGCATATATGCGACAACTGTTGAAACACAGTCTGGGCCTACCCACAGGAACGGCAAAATACAGATTGCCGCCTGGTGCCAGCACCCGCTGCAGTTCGGCACAGGCTTGGCGTGTGCCGCAGGGATTGAGAAGGTCCCCGTATCGGCCCAGCCCGATGTGTTCGGCCACGTGCAAACAGGAAAGCGACTGCACGGTTTTGTCAGCAAAGGGGAGGTTGAGTATATCGCCCTGGAGGTTGGTTAGTCCCTGCACCTCCGCGTCAAGTGGACGGTAGTCCACGAAGGTAACTGGAACAACTACGTTGAGCAAATTGACAAACATAGTGTGCGAACCAACATCCACGTGTTTGCTTGGATTCTGTGCAACAATGCGCCGCATGGCCCATCCACTCATCCAAAAGTAATGTGTATCAAACGGGGTCTTCGGTGTTCGGTCATGCAACTGGGGCCATGAGTCAATAATGGATATCCGCTCTGCACTTGGAAGGCGAGCATATCTACGCCAATCTCTTACATACCAGATCAGACTGCGAAGTGCATGAGTAATCCTGATTGGATCAGCAAACTGCGTCATCCAATTGTACAACGTACGCACGGACTGATTACCATTGATCCTTTTTAGATTCGCCATGTTCCTTCCAAAAGTCAGAGCCACTTACTATAAATCAACGGGAAGTATGAGCCCTACGGGCCAATTGACTTTGCTGCCTCTTTACAAGGCAGAGTATCCAAAGTAGATAGACAATGGCAGTAAGGACGCTTCCACATACAACACCTGGAACGCCCCAATGAGCAGCCCCGAAGAGGTTTAGCAGCACTCCGATAACCGCCGTCGATATCTTAGGCGCCAGCAGACTGCGCGTTTGAGTTCCGCAGAGCAGGGAGATGACAGCAAATTGACCGCTGGCGAATAAGCCACCAGCCAATACGACGCCCGGCAACAGCCACGATACAGTACGATAGGCAGGAGCCACAAGCCAACTGAAGACACATTCGTGTAGCCAGAAGGCCAGAAGCACCGCCATACCTGTAATGAGCAAGCTGACTCCCGTGAATCGACAGTTAAGCGCGTGAACATGCCTGACACGAGATACATCGGAAGCATCCCCGGCGCGCCGAAAAAAGACCGGTGCCAGCAATTGGACAGCTAGCGATGTGAAAATCGTAATCGGGTAATATCCAAGCTGATAGAGAACTGCATACAATCCTACGTCCTCCGTAGAGGAAAACAGTTGTATTGCCCATCGGTCTGAGACCAACTGTGCCCAGGCAGGGATACCCCAAATTGCAAAGGGCCATGCATAGGCAAACATCTGGGCTCTCCACCGATTTTCAGCGTTGTGTTCAAGAGCCACGGGCTTATCGTTAGTAAGCAGGATGCGCCGAAAAAAGTAGGCTTGCGAAGCAAGTACAAACATCGCAGCTAATGCATACCCAATCATAGCAGCCGTGCTGGTGACGCCGAGGTAGATCACCATCGCGGCAGCGAGCAGAAATCGCCCCCAGGAAAGAAGCCCATGGTGCAGAGCGACGATTGCACGCTGACGTGCGGCATTTTGCATGCCACTGAGTACAGAGTTATACCCGGAAAGAAGGGCGAACAGCACTGCTGCCAGGACAAGCCCAATCCATTTGAGCTGTCCAGCCAGGAACAGGCCCAGACAAAGCACAGCAACGGCCAGTAGTATTCCACCGGTGCTTCTAGCAATTAAGCTGCGAACAGCAGCAATCTGACTTCTTAGTGTCCCCGCTTCGCGGGCCGGTGCAAAGAAGCGAGTGGCAGCGTTGGTTAAAGGGCCCAGTACTGATTGGTTCACAAGCGTTGCCACCGTCATTCCAAGAGCCAACTGCCCGTAAACCTCTCGTGAGAGCAAGTCTGTAAGAATGCGCACACCGACAACTGCCCCCAATACAGCGGCTGCTTGTCCAAGTCCGATCCAGACGAACTCCCGGCCAAGCCGCCGGGCACGCGTTGAAGTGATCCGGTCGAACCATGTTGCTTTGGGGGGTATTACAGTGTCGGAGTTAATGGGGTGTGACATCGTGCCAATGGCTATCCTTAAACCTTGCTTATCACTTTGTGCTCATCAATTAATCGACTGAACAGGGTTGCCCGGTGGCCGGCGGATTCGTATGAGCCGTTGGTCACAATGGCTATCTCTAATTCCTGTGATAGCACAGATCCATTGTGGGCAAGCTGGATGGTCATAACGACTATCTTCGATATATCCGGTTGGGCCGGGGCCATACGCCAGACTTCGGTCCGGACCGTTCCGTCGTTATCCGTAGTCTTTAGGGAAACCCAGGCGAAGTCCATTCGCTCGGCGGCGTCGCAGACGGCTTGCCACCACTGTCCGGCGCTGTGAACGCGGCGAAATTGAAGTTGGAGATGCTCGAAGGTGTTCTGGTTGTCCTTTTCTCGCTTGGCGATGGCGTATTTCTTTTTTAGGCTGCCCACGACCTCTCGAAACCGCACAGCGCAAACCACGCAGAACAACAGGACGATCAGTAGCAGCACGCAGCCGAAGATGACCAGCGAACCAAGGTCTTCACTGGCCATCATGAACAGGCCGAGCCCCACAAACAGCAGGGTCAGCACATAGATGGCGATCACCGCATGCCGCTGACGCAAACCGAGATCGATTAATCGATGATGAAAATGGCTGCCGTCTGGCGCAAACAGAGAACGCCGTTCGAGGAACCGCCGCAGCATGGAGAAAAGCGTATCGAAGATCGGCACGCCCAGGGCGAGAATCGGCAGAGCCAGGCCGACCAGGGCCGAAGACTTGGCCACGCACATGACACTGGAGGCGGCGATCGTAAAGCCCAGGAACAGGCTGCCGCAATCACCCATGAAGACCTTGGCAGGATTGAAGTTGAAGACCAGAAAACCGCTCAGACTACCTGCGAGGGCCAAGGCAATAATCGCCAAGATGATCGTTCCGTCGTGAACGGCCAGGACAGCGATCACACCGCAGGCGATGGCCGCGATCCCGGCGGCCAGACCGTCAAGACCGTCGCTAAGATTGACGGCATTAGTGATGCCTACGATCCAGAGCAAAGTCAGCGGACAACCCCACAAGCCAAGAGCGAGCATGGGCCCGCCCTCGAAGCCGATGTGGGTTATCCGCACCCCGGCGGCATACACGGCCACCGCAGCTAGTAATTCTGCCATGAATTTGACGCGTGCCGGCAACCCTCGAAGATCGTCAATGAGCCCGATCAGGAAGATAAGGGCGGCACAGCCCAACAGCGTAAGTAGTCCGAGCCGCAATTCCCGGAAAGCCTCTCCGATGGTATTGTTCAAGAACACAACCGCGACGATCAGAGCCATCGCGGAGATGAAGATAGCCACGCCACCGATCCGAGGGACCGGCCGCTCGTGAACCGTCCGTACTCCCGGCCGATCCACGGCTTCAAGGCGGCGAGCCAGCCAGATGACCATTGGCGTAGTTAACAGAGCCGCGAGAAGCGAACCGAGATAGACGCAAAGATACGTAGTCATTGGCTCTCAGCCTGTCGATTCATTGTCGGGATTTCGCTCCATCGGGCAAGCATTGGGTAGAGAACAGTAGAATTCGTTTGATTTTGAGCCGGCTCGGTACTGAATCACATTCAGATCGGGCATAGCCGGGTCTGCCCGAAGCTCCGGCAATGTTCATGGGAATGGGACAACGTGCCCATGGGACCTGGCTTCTCAGGCGATACAGCAATCCCGTCGGCTCATTGCATCCCTGCCGCATTTGACCTCGATAAAAGTCTCTCATTCTACAAAGAAAACTACGCCCTGCTCCCCCGCTGCTAACCGTTGACGACTCATAGCCGACAAAAGGCGAAGGGCAGCACTTTCATGTCAGGAAGGTCTTTCATCCGGGTGCAATACCGATCGCTGATGAGCCGCCGGGCAGACTCCGTCCCCGTCGGCTGCGCCGACGAAGTTTGGCGAAAGATGCCGCGTAACCCTTCCGGTGCCCTGCCGTCGTTCGCAGGCCTGCCTGAGAGAGCCCGCTCTTACTGCACCGAGGCCGGCGGATCTTCGACCACTGCGGGACGGGCCGAAACTTCTTCAATCAGTCTCCTGGCGGGGCCATGGTCCGGACGCAGGCGCAGGCATATCTCTGCCTCGTGTATCGCCTCGTCTATCCTGCCTGCTTCCACTAGCAGATTGGCCAGCACATAGTGCCAGCCTACCTGGTCGTAGTCTTTCTTTATCGCAAGGCGATAATGTTCAATCGCCGTTTGGAGATCTCCTCGCTGGCGGTACAGGGGTGCCAGGGAACCGAAGACGCTGGCCGGCGCATCGGGCTGCATGGATCGTTGCTCCAGCAACTCAAAAATCTTATCTCGTGTCTGCTCGACCAGTTCCTTATGCTCCTGCGAGGCTGCCAGTAGCCCGGCCACCTGCGCCAATCGTTCCGCATTGTCCTGCGCAAGCTCCAGTGCCTGATCCGGGCGGCCCAGTACGTCGATACACAGCCTCGCAGCTCTTGCGAAATAGCCGCCGTCCAGCTGGACGGCACGGCTGGCCTTGGTGAAGGCCTCATCTGTCTTTCCCTCCCGGGCCTCCACCCGCGCTGCCGCAAAACACGCAGTGGGATCACATGGGGCCAGGCGGTACCCAGTGCGTATACGCTCGATACCATGGGGATCGCCCAGAACGAAATATTCGATTTCACCGGCGACGCAGGGCGTGGCCCCGAAGGTCGGACACAGGGCCCTGGCCCGGTGCAGGTTCTCTGCAATCTCGTGCGCCCTTGGCAGCATCTGTGAAGCCAGCACATCTGTATTCGGATCGATGTAGGGTCTCAGCGAGAGCCACTCGTAGACCCCAAGCCAATGGCGGTAATGGATGTTGTCGGGCTCGGCCTCAACGGCCGCTTTGGCATGGTCAAAAAGATACTCGTTCCCCTGCTCGTCGCCCTGCCAGTTGTCCGCCTCCAGGTAGCGCTCGGCGATCAGGACCTCGTTCCAATTGGCCTCGGCGGTCCGCGCCCCATTGGCACCGACCATCGCCCACCCGAAAACGGCTGCGGCTAGAGCCAGAGGGATCACACTCCCTGCACTGATCGCGAGCTTCTCGGGCGGACCCTCAGGGAACGGTGTGGCTTTGCCACGCATCCGGGACAAAGCGAGCAGGAGCCCACAGCAGGTGGCGGCTAGCATGGCGTTGGCCGGCATGTGCTGGCCGAAGTCGCTCAAGCTGTGGATCAGGATGGCCAAAAGGCCAAAACCCAGGCCATAGGCAGCCGAATAGATGGCATGGGAGCCCATGGCGATCGACTTTGCGTATCTGACCCAGATCGCGACTCCAAAAGCGATCAGGGCGGCCAGTCCCACATACCCGGTTTCCGCCAGGGCCTGGACATACTCGTTCTCGGCGTGCGTCGCCAGGCTCGTACTGGCGCCTCGATCGAACATCGGGTAGACGACTTCGTACGTGCCCAGGCCCGTACCGAAGGCCGGGAACCGGGTCCATGCCACCAGGGTATCTTTGACCATCTGCCAGCGCCCGCTCGCGGCGGTATCGAGTTCTCGCAGGGTGGCCAGGCGGTCATAGACCTGTTCAAAGCCGACCCACAGCACGCAGATAAAGGCTCCAAGGACCATCAAAATGAGGAGCCAGGCCCGGCCCCTGAGCGACTGACGAGAGCTCACGACCAGCGTCGTGAAGACCGCAGCTATCAGCATACTGACCATTCCACCGCGGGTCAGCGACACAAAAACCGTCGCGGCCCCGAGTATGATCATGGCGATAAGGAGCTTGACGACCTTCGCCTCGCCGGAACCGGCGTATTCGAGTACCTCCCGAGTGCTGACCCGTCGGCCGGCGAAGGCCTCGTGCAACTGTACCAGCAGCAGACCCAGCGCCGCCCCCAGCGAGAGGTTCATGAATTGACCATAATGACTGTGGTTGATAAAGGTGCCCGAGTAAGCCTGACCGTAGGTCGGGACGGTCCAGTAAATCTTGCCGTTTCCGGCGATATCCTGGGCAAGGGCCAGCAAGGCGACGCACCCGCCGATGATGGCGATGGCGCCCAGCAGCCGTTTGATCCTTTCGGGCCGGCGATAGATGTTTACCACCACTACAAAGACCGCCGCTACCGCCAGGACAAGACGCAGGTTGTGCCTGGTGGCCCTTGGATAAAAGCTCAAGCTCATCGAGGAAAGGATTTCATCGGCATCAGGCAGATCGCCGAGCAGCTCGGCCTTCAGCTCGGCCGTATTCGGCGAGACCACTTCGACCATGACCGGCGGCAGGGGTAGCAGTTGAACGAGGGCGATCAGAATAAACAGGGCCAACGGTATATAGGCCCAGGTCCGGACCCATGGTGTACTCGGCACGACGATGCGCTTGAGTAGGAAGACCCCTAAAATCGCCGCTGCCAGGGCCAGGACGACCTGTTCGCTCCAGGCGTGCACCACCCCGAAGGCCAGCGGACCGAAGGCCAGCAGCGAGATCAGCAGGGCCTCAATGACCTGATCGAACCGCTCAGCCGCAGGCTGATCCCAGAATAGGGCGCACACCGTACGCGTCCCCCGCTCCCGGTGCTGCCTAATCCTTGTGATGTCGCTGGTCCTTGACGAGATCATCGGCTTCTCCTGGGCCTTCGCTGATTGTTGAACGCCGCAATTCCGCCGTCGTGACGGCCGTGACCTCGGTTCTATCGCGTTTCCTGCGCCGACCTTTGCCCTGGTTGCCGTAATGGTAGTAACCGTATCCGCCGTAGTAGCCGTATCGGTTCGCCTTGCGCGAGACATCGTTGACGATAACACCCAGCATCCGGGCACCCACACCGGCCAGGCTCTCGGAGGCCTGCATACTGACCCTGCGGGTCGAGGCCTCGGCTCGCAAGACCAGCACCGTGACATCACAGAGGGCCGCCAGGATCTGAGAATCGGTGACGGCGGTCACCGGCGGCGAATCCACAATCACCCGGTCGTAGTCCCGGGCCAACTGCTTGGCGAGTTGGGCGAATCCTTCGCTGTTGAGCATCTCCGCCGGATTCGAGACATCCGGGCCGGCCGTCAGGACGTCCAGGTTCTCCAGTCCGCTCTGTTCAATGGCGTCTTTTATGTCCATCTGGCCGGCCAGGACAGAGCTTAGGCCCTTGGCCTTACGGTCCAGGTTAAAGATGCGATGCTGCATCGGCTGGCGGAAGTCCGCATCCAGCACCAGCACCCGCTGGCCGGCCTGGGCCATCGCCACGGCGAGGTTCCCCACGACCGTGGACTTGCCCTCGCCCGGCGCCGGCGAGGTGACCAGGATAATCTTCGCTTCATCTTTCGGGGCCCCGAAGAAGACGGCCGTCCGGACCGAGCGGAAAGCTTCCGCCTCGAGGGAGTCGGGGCTGATGCGCACCTTCTGACCGCGAATCGAAATCGTCTGATGCGGCTGGGTCATGGACGGTACGACCCCCAGTACGGGAAGGCCGAGCAAGGCGGAGATCTCATCTGTGGAGCGCAGCCGCTGGTCCCGCAATTCTCGAACAAAGGCCAAAATCCCACCGGCGAAGAGCCCTGCAAGTAAGGCCAGTCCCATCGTGGTGGCCCTCCGTGGCTCCGATGGCGAAGTCGGAGTCGCGGCCGTCTCGACGATTTCGATATTGAGAGCCCCGACCTGGGGGTCCACGTTGAGTCGGCGGATCTTCTCATTAAGGATTTCACAGAAGCTGCGGGTCTGCTCGTAATCCGATTCCAGTAGTGCGTACTGGGAAAGCTGACTGTCCAGCGCGATGACCATGTCATACTGTTCCTTCAGGTACTGCTCCAACTCCTTCTCACGCTGCTGCGCGGCGAGATACTGCTCCTTGGCGACGGCCAGGGTGCTGGCGGCGAATTCCCTGTCCATCTCGGTAATCTGCTGCCTGACCCGATCCATCTCGGCGTCCAGCGCCGCAATCGCGGGGGCATCGGGCTTGAGCAGTTGCAGGCAATCGGCCCGGTTACGATCCAGGCGATTCAGTTCTGCCCGAAGGGAAGCCACTTCACTGGTGGCCGCAAGGTAGATGCCCTTGGCCCGCTGGGCCTCGACGAGCTGGCGCAATCCCCACGGATCGCTGGCGATCGTCTGGGCCGTCTCGTAAAATGACTTGGCCTCGATCCGCGACAGCCTCGCCTGGTCCAGGGCCGACTGGTAGCGCTCGAGGCTTCGCGAAATGGTGTTGTTTTCCTGGTCGGTCCCGAAGGCCAGGGTCTCGTTGGCCTGCCGAAATTCCACCATCTTCTGGCGTTTTTGCCTCAGCTCATCGTCCCGTTCGGTCTTCTCCTGCTCCAGGAGTTTGACCAACTCGGCCGAGGTATCCCGCCGGCGCTTGTTGTGCGAGCTGATGTAGGCATCGACGACCATATTGACGATGTGGGCGGCCTCGTCCGGATAGGGACCCGTGAACGAGATGTTGATCATCTCATCGTTCTTGCCGACCTCCACGTCCAACTGTTTACGAAGCGCAGCGATCGGGTTGCTAACCTCAGCCAGCGTCTGCAGCTTGCCCATGGCCGGTGACTTCAGGGCCGCCGAAAGTGTCTCGGTTCGGCGGAGCAGCTCGGCTTGGGTATAGAGGTAGTTCGTCCAGCGCATGACCTGGCCGGACGCATCCCTCTCCCAGACCTGGGGTCCGGCCTGTTCCACATAGATCCTGGAGGTGCTGGTGTATAGGGGCGTCGCCCGCTGAAGATAGACCAGGCCCGCAGCAAGGCAGACGAGGATCGCCAACAGGATCGTCCAGCGGCGCCGCCACAGAACCTCATAGAAGTTCTCAAAGAGGCTTTCGACCGCCTCGGCGGCCTGCAGGGCCTCCGACCTCTCGAGCGTGCTGCCGCTTGTCGTACCGTTCGTCATCGTCTTACTCACAGTTCCCCATGCATTCTTGAAGAATTAGTTGCTGCGGTCCCACAGGTCCGAGCCACTGATATAAATGCCCATGTTGATCCTCAGCAGCTGACTGATGATCGTGTTCATCCGTGTCCGCTGTGTATGTTCGATGGCCACCACGTCACCTGGTTTGATAGGGGTGCTCAGGGCCTGCGTGAATTCATCGTTCTTCTTGAGCTTGAAGGGCACCCGGGTCACTTTGCCATTTTCATCGAGGCGATAAATCGTCGCATAGCGAGGATCCGAGACGCGGTCCAAACCGCCCGCGTAGGAAACGGCCTGGCCCAGGTTGTACTGCGCACTGGGCGGGTACGGGAAATTGCCCGGCCTGCTGACCAGACCCAGAACCGAAAACAAAGGCATTTGGATGGCCCCGACTACCACTGTATCACCTTCCTCCAGGGTGATATCGCGGTACGGTATGTTCATATTAGCCACGGGCAGAAGAATCGGCTTCGGGACGCTCTCATTCGACGAGAGAGAATCCGGTTGCTCGTCCGAGCGGACCAGCCGGACCACCGCAGCCCCGGCCTCCGATATCCCGCCCGCCTCGGTCAGCAGGTAGCTCAAGGTCATCTGGTCGTCCTGCAGGGTGTACACACCCGGTTTTACCACGGCCCCTGTGATATAGACTTTGGCTGTCTTGTATTCAGAGACTCGTACGAAGACCGACGGCTTCAGCATGACGAAGTCTTGGTAGGCCTGGACGACCTTCGCCTCGATCTGGGCCAGTGACTGGCCGGCCACTGTTATCTCGCCGATCGCCGGCAACGTAATGGTCCCGTCGTCACTGACCCGGGCCAGATAGCGATAATCTTCCTGCTGGCGTCGCGATTGTGCGGCCTGGACCTCGGCGGCAGTAACCGCCTGGAGCAGGGCAGGCATCGTAAACTCGAGGGCGTCGCCGGGGACGACCAGATAGGGACCGGTCTTGAGCTTGGCTTTCTCGATGCGGTCCATATCGACCACCGGGGTGATGGCGCCGGCCTGCTCAAAAGCCAACAGTTCATCATCCGTGGCCATGCGAACGTTGTCGCCGCAACCGTGCAGGCAGATGGTCAGGATAAGAATGCATAGACAGCGAGCCCCCTTGTAAAGCAGGAGCCTCTCCCCCGAGAAAAAGATATGTATCGCGAAGTTCAGTTTTTTGTTCTTCCTTTCCTCTTTTTCTATGTAAAGCCCACGACCCTCAGTATGGGCACTCTCATCACCTCCTTTCAGTCATCCCATCTTCCTTGAGACATAACTCGACCCTCATCTTATCGCCATCCGAAGGAACCTGCTCTGGGCCCTGCAGGGACGGCAGCGCAACAGAACCTCACTCTCAGACTCACACAACCACCCTATTCAACAACCAGCCCGTGCACGTCCAGTTCACTGCCTTGGAACCTCCTTTCGATCGCTTTTTCGAAGAAGGGGCTCCGCACTATTTGCGAGGATGCCATGGCGGTATACCGTGCGGCGGCTCATCCGGCGGACCCGGAGGCTTGACTGGGGTGCGGGGATGTGGTTTTTGAGGAATGTCTACCTCGGATGCATTCCCCGAAACGCCCGAAACCGCAAGCACACCCGATGCCAAGGCGCTCTGAATGGAGGTTGTCGCGATGGGTGCGGCGTTAACCTGCACGACAGCCAATAGCAGAAGCACAAAGCCACCTACGAGCAATACCATCCTGCCCCACACTATTATTCTTCTCGGTCCAAGCTTCATTGTTCCCCTTTCCTGCCCTCGACAGACCTTAAAGTTTCTGCAGGTCTCCCTGTGAGAGCAATAGGCCTATAAACAAAGAATTATCACAACTATTGTAACCGCCACTTCAACAACTGTCTATTGTGGCGACTACGTAATTTTGCGGACTTGACCCTTGTTTTTATCCAAAAAACGGTTATTGAGTAAAATTTTTTCTGGCAGTGCCGGGCAGAACAGCCGCCCTTCAATGCTCAATCTTTGACCTCAGGATACCTATATAATAACAGGCTGCAGCCAAAAGTCAAGCAGATACTCTCTCAAATTGTAACAGGGCGCGTGAGATTTTTGCTGATTCAACGTAACTGCATGTTTCACAATGACTTACACCGCTAAAGCTTTTGATGTTTTTGTTATTTTTTTGGTTCATCCGATTAATGGGTAGGTTGAGCTATGGTGAAAAGCGCCGAAAAGGGGGCCAGGAATTGCATATCGTAGAGCTATAAAAAGCGCCTAATAAAGGGGGACCACCGCAATCGACCAATGTTATGTATTTGGAAATGGTTCCAGATGCAAAAGGTCAGAAAGGATGTTGGCGGTGGAACATTATGAATTGATTAGGCGTCAGGTAATCATAGAAGGGAAAAGCCAGCG
>Ga0315293_10003712_pt1 | contig 14689 bp, 8 predicted proteins | sample YL17G13_20_MG_FD_203071 | JGI IMG/M metagenome (GOLD analysis project Ga0315293, IMG submission 203071) | Sediment microbial communities from Yellowstone Lake, YNP, Wyoming, USA - YL17G13_20 | ecosystem: Environmental > Aquatic > Freshwater > Lake > Sediment | place: USA: Wyoming | collected... | reverse complement strand
CTCTCCAGGGCGGCGCCGGTCACACATGCGGCCAAGTGCCAGAACGCGGCCTTGGCGGTGACAACCATCGCGTGCTCGTCTCTGAAGGCGTCCATGGTCACCTACTTGGAGGTGCTGATGCGCACGATCTGACCGTGCTCGTCGGCGACGACCCGCACGATGCGCGAGATGGTTCGGCCGCCCGGGAGCGCGGCGCTGCCCTTGTAGACCAGCAAGTATTGTGGGATCCCGGTTGCCGGAGCCTCCTGGCGGCGCACAGTGGGACGAACGCCGCCCATCTCGGGGAAGCTCCGGGTCACCTGCTTGCTCACGCGATCAAGAGCGTCCTTCTCCACGGTCGGATTCTCCTCACTGCCCGATCATCGCCCTTCGGCGCAGGAACGTCGGCAAGTCCAGGTCGTTGGTGTCGATCATCGGCTGCGGACCTTCCACGCTGAGCTGGGTCGAAGCAAGAACGGCCTCGGCGTTCTGGACTGGATGACCACCCAGACCTGTCACGATCAGGATGACCTGAACTCGTCCGAGCATGCTGGGCTCGGTGGTCGCACCCAGGATCACCTCAGCCTCCGCGGATAGAGTATCGCGCAAGCCGGTGACGGCCTCACCCACCTCGTAGAGGGTCAGGTCCTCGCCGCCGGTGAAGTGGACGAGGACGCCGGTTGCCTGGGCCAGGCTATCGATCTCCAGGAGCGGGTGGTGCAGAGCCTGGTGGATGGCGAGCGCGGCCTTGTCTTCTCCCTCGCCCATGCCAATGGCCATGAGCGCCCCGCCTCCCCGGCTGACCAGCTGGCGAACCTGGGCAAAGTCGACGTTGATGAGACCGGGCCGGGTGACCAGCTCGGAGATCCCCTGCACGCCTTGGCGAAGCACGTCATCGGCCAGACGGAAGGCGACCTCGAGGCTGATGTCCTGAGGCACGACCTGGAGCAGCCGGTCATTGGGGACCGTGATCAGAGTGTGGGTGTGGGGACGCAAGAGGCGGATGCCTTCAATGGCGTTCCTGCCCCGGCGGCTCATCTCAAACGCGAAGGGCATGGTAACCACGGCCACAACCACTGCGCCCATCTCGCGGGCGATCTCCGCCGCAACCGGTGCTGATCCGGTGCCGGTGCCGCCTCCCATGCCGGCGGTAATGAAGACCATGTCAGCGCCCCGAAGGGCAGCGGCGATCTCGCGGCTGCTCTCCATGGCTGCCGACGCCCCGATACGCGGGTCCCCCCCGGCTCCCAGACCGCGGGTCACGCGGGGACCCAGCTGAAGCCGCACAGGGGCGAGGCTCGAGGCAAGCGCCTGGCGGTCGGTGTTGGCGGCGATGAAGTCGACGCCGGTCAGTCCGAGCTCGATCATGCGGTTAATGGCATTCGCGCCGCCGCCGCCCAGGCCGAGGACCTTGATGTTCGCCCGCCCGATGGGGCGGGACTCGGCGGGAGGGACCGGCTTGGAACGTGCGCTGGGGGTGTAGGCCTGCTGCATCTCAAACACCTGCCTCTGCGAAGGCTGCGCGGCAACCTTCGGCTACTGGCGATCTGGCTGTACGGCTGTCTGCCGCCCGCGTCAGCCGCTGGACTCGGCATCCGGAGGCGCGCAGGGCATACTCGACTTCGGGCGAGATGCTCTCCTCGTCGCCGGCGAGGGTCACCTGCTGTGCCAGCCTTGCCTCTTCGAGGGAGAAGCCGGTTGCCGGGTGGTGGGCGGCCGTGAACTCCGCAAGCTTCTCCCATTCTTGGATGAATGAGGCGCCCGTGCCGGAGGGCAGCAAGAGGTAGTGCTTGATCGGCTTCTCGGTGGCCGAGGCCGCATTCTTAGGGGCCAGCTCTGCCAGGCGGCGGAACGCAGCCACGACGGGGCGCGGGGCTTCCAACGTGGGGAACCAGGCCGCAGCGTGGTCCGTGTGGTCGGGATCGGTCGCCAGTGGATAGAAGGCGAAGTTGAGGAGCGAGGGCGGGATATCCTCGCTCTGAAGGGCGCGGGCGATAGCGAGGTTCTGCTCGGTGTGGTTGTCTGGACCGATGCTGGAAGCGGCTGCCTTGGGAAGTGCGCCGCCCGCGATGACCAGCATCGGCAGATGGGCCAGGCCGTTGGTCTCCGCCACGGACCGGTACCAATCGAAGGCACGGAGACCGCGTTGGTCCTGGCAGCCTTCGGGGGTGTGATACGGGCGCGCCTCGGGCCAGCGGGAGACACCCCCAGCGCCCCAGTTGAGAGGCCGATCAAACGTCCACGCGTAGATCGCCAGGGTGAGTTCGGCCTGGAGGCTGCTCTGACCGCGCCGGGCAAGAGCCTCCAAGAGGCTGCCGAGAAAGGCGGTATCCCAATAGTCTCCGCCGGGTTCGAGTGCTGGGAGTACGGGGCGCAGGCCGGACGAACGCTGCGCGTGCAGGACGGGCAGCATAACGTCGAGGAAGCGTTCGACCAGACCTGAACGCCCCCAATTGGAGGGGTCCCAACTCGCCCGGAGGTTGGGTCGATCGAAGACGACGACGTGCTGGATACCCCATTGGGCGTAGCACGTGAAGAGAGTGGCGAGATTGGATTCGACAAGCCGGGCGATGGACAGAGGGACATGGACTACCGGCTGGATGCCGGCCTCAACCAGGCCACGGACAAAGGGCTCGGGAATGGCGCGCTCGGGCGAGGCCCGGAGGGTGAGCCACCGTGCGCCAAGCGAGTCAAGGACCGGAAGCCAGGTTTCGAGATCGGCCTGGGTGAAGTGCCGGTCGTCGGGATAGTAGTGGTAGCCGAGGCGTGAGCGCGGGGTGGGCATGTGGTTGTAGGATCTCCGTTGGCTCAGGTTGTGCAAGAAGTGTGCCTGGGCTCTACCTGGACACCGCCAGCTTCATGACCTTCCCGGAAGGACCCAGAGTGAGCCGGGCGAAGCGGGCGTGCTGACGTGGCCCGTCGGCGATCTGCTTGGAGAACGTGACGACGAGTGTCTCCGCCTCAAGCGACCGGGCGGCCTTGATCCCCAACTGGTGGGAGGGGCAGAGATGGTCATCGCTCTCACAACCACAGTGTTGGTTGTGGATGCGGCACTGGGCGTCGGCCATGCCGGGGAGGTAGCGCGAGACGATAGACTTGACCCGCTCGAGAGTGGCTGGATCCAGCGTTTCTGTCGTCAGGTCCGGCCCGCCGAGGGCGCAGGTCGTCTTCATGCCGGTGGGGCGGGTGGTGCGGCGGATAACCGCCTTCCCGTCTTGTCTTGCGGCCGGCGCGGCGGGTGAGTAGAGCGGATCGCCGTACAGGATGAACGCGATCAGGGTCTTCTGGTCCTCGCCGTCGAGGAAGCCTTGTCGGCGGTGCATCTCTGCGGCGAGACCGAGCTTGGCGCGGCGGAGCGCCTCGCCCGAGGGGAAGGACCGGTTGAGATGCTCCCAGAAGGCCCGCCCGAGCAGGTCGGCGGCGATCAGGGGTGGGGTGATCGAGCCGTAGGAGGTCTTGGTGGATCCGACGACGGCCCGGCTGCCCGAGGCGAGGAACTTGAGGCACAGGGCGGTGTCCCTGGACTTGCCCAGAACATTAGCGCCGTAGCAGGCCTCGGTGTAGACGACGCGGGGGGCCCGCCCGCTGTCGACAACGTCTTGCGGCCGGAGAGCCACGGGATACTCGGCGGAAGCCTCCGGATCCTCAAACGGGTCGCGCTGGCCGAACCACTCGGGGCTGTCCTCCACCCCGTGCAGGTTGAAGTAGGAGAGGCGGACAGGGCGGGTGGCCTGGGCAGGCAATGTCCCGGCTTCCACTGGCGGGGAGGTGATCATCGAGGCAGGGTCCCCGATCAGGCGGAAGACAGCCAGCGAGGCCTTGCGCCAGATGTTGGCGGTGTAGCCGAGGGACGGCGCCTGACGGCCGACAACCGAGCGGAGGCGTCGCGCCAGCCAGGACCGCAGGCGCTGGATGGGGCCGAGAGACTGCGAGAAAAGGCGGTGCTCCTCCGTGGCGCTGCGCACCAGGCTGACCAGGAGGTCCGGATCGGCGTCGATCGGGAGCCGGCCGACGGGCCATTCGGGAGCGAAGTAGTTCTCGTCCGTCGTGGCATATGGGTTGTCGGAAGGCACCGCATCGTCCTCGTCATCGGTGGGGTTGGGGAGCATGTGGAATGGAAGGACTCGATCTCCGCCGATGATGAACAGGGCGCCGATCATCTCCCCCCTTTGGCCGAGGGCGTTGTCTAGATCGGCCAGGCGAAGCTTGAGTTGCCAGGCATTCTGGGGATCCGCCGGTGACAGACCGAAGGGTTGCAGGCTGTTGGGGTCGTCCAGGTACAGGCGGTAGGCGGTCCAGCCCGGGCGGCGACGGACGGCTTCGACAAGCCCCATGATTGCCTCGTCGATTCGCAGGGCGCCATCCTCCCCGAACTCCTGGACCAGGCGGGTTCGGCAGGAGACGGCGACGTAGGCCGGCACCCGAAGGTCCTCGTCTTGCCGGCGGCGGGGAACCTTGAGACGCGCCGCGACCTTGTCGAACTCGTTGCGGATCTGGACAAGCGTCTCGGCGTCCTCCGGGGTGGCAGAATGGGAGGCCGGGTTTCCTGCGTTGGGGCCGCGGAAGGCCTCCCCGGGTTCGGGCGAGGGAAGGGACTCGTCATCGGCCTGTGAGGCGTCGGCGACCGCCGAGGCTGAGAGACGGGAGACTCGGGCGGCGCGACGTTCGGAGGGAGAGCTGCGCTGCGGCTCCTCCTTGGAGGGTTGGGTTTCCCCAGGTGTTGCTGAGGCGCCCGACAGGCGGTTACTGCCCAGAACGGCCGCCACCTCGGCCGGAATGGGTTGGCTCAGAGAAGCAGCCATCTGGGCCGGCCAGAGGCTTCGGTAGGGATGGTCTGGACCGAGCAAACGGATGGCCACGCGACCGGTCGGGTCATCGGCCGCGGCGCGGTGCAGATAGTCGACGCCACGGGACGATTGGCCTTTAGCCAGAAACTCGTCGGCGAGGAGAATTCGGAAGTGCAGGCACTCGGGCCAGCGATCGTGGCCGAGGCGGGCAAGCCCCAACGCGGAGTCCCGTTCGCCCAGGCCGAGATGGGCCTGGACGGCGACCAGCGTCGGCAGAGGCAGGGCAGGATCACCCGTCAGGGCCTGCTGGGATTCGGCCAGGGATGCCGCCCAATCGGCGGCGGTGCGAGCGCGGATGGCACGGCTCAAGGGCAGTGCCCAGGAGGGCGATCGGGCCGGATCGAGATCCTCCGCCCGGAGGGCGCCAGCACACGCGCCGAAGACCTGGGCCTGGACCGGGTTCGACGAGGCGCGGAATGCGGAAGCGAGCAAGTCATAGGCCTCGGTGAACTCGGGATCCGCGGTGATCGCCGCGACGAGCCGAGCGCTGGCGGGCTGGTTCAAGCCCTGCTCGACCTCCGCCTGGGCAAGCAGGAAGGCGATCTCGAAATCGCCCGGCCAGGAGGCCAGCCAGTCTACAGCGGCGGCCCGGGCGTAGTCGAACCGCCCAGCCACACGTGCGGCGTGGATGATGCTGACGAGATCCTGACGTTCGGTCATGTGGGCACCGCCGTTTGCATGAGGCCCCCGTGGACGAGCGCCAGGGCATGAACTGCCGCCAACTGGTGAAACGTCTCGGGGTCCTTGGGGTTGAGATCGACGGCTCGCTTGAACATCCGGGCTGCCTGGGTGTACGCCTTCAGGTTCTTGAGGACCAGACCGGCCCGGAAGTGCGCCTCGGCGGAGCTTTGATTCAGGCTGATTGCCCGTTCGTATGCGTCGAGGGCGTGGTCGAGCTCCCGCCGGTCTTCATGGACCCGCCCGAGCTCGATCAGCAGGGCCGAGTCGGCCGCGCCAAAGGATTGGGCCTGCTTGATCTCATCGAGTGCGAGGTCCAACTGGCCAACCTTGCGGCAAAGCCGGGCGAGAACCAGACGGTGGCTCATGCACCGCGGCGACAGCCGGACGGCCTGACGGGCAGCTTCGAGGGCAGACTGGGTGTCCCCAGCGGCCTCCTTCGCGTCGGCCAGCGCAGCCCAGGCGACATCGCTCTCCGGCTTGGTCTCAAGCAGGGCACGGAGTTCCTCGGCTGCCTCGTCGGGACGGCCCATGCGGCTCATCAGTCGGCTGCGGGCCAGGCGGACCGGCAGCGCGTCGGGTGCGTGACTCAGCGCCCTGTCATAGGTCTGGAGGGCTTTGTCGAGCTTGCCCTGGCGGGACAGGATCTCGCCCAACCCGAGGAGCACGTCCGGATCGCCGGGGGCCAGTCGAGCTGCCGAGCGCGCGAACTCCGTTGCTTCTCGGAGCTTGCCCGAGGCCATTGCCGCCAACGCCGCCCCGATCAGGCAGTGGGCATCGGAAGGTGAGAGCGTGCAGGCGCGTTCGAACCACTGTTCGGCCTCGACTGCATCGCCGACAGCCAGGGCAAGCTGGGCGGCCTCTTTCCAGACGGCGCCCGCTCCCGGCATGGTGGCGGTGACCCGCTCGTAAGCGGACTTGGCCTCCGAAAGCTGACCGTCGTCCCTCAGGGCGCGGGCGAGCGCGAGGCTGTGCTCGGTATTGTCGTTATCCAGTTCGGCCGCCTGCTGTAGATGGGGCAGGGCGGCGGCCAGGTTGCCATCTCGCAAGTACCTGGACCCGAGCTCGAAGTGCCAGTTGGGTTCATCGGGCCAGGTGGCCAGTGCGGCGTTCATCGAAGCGACACCCTCGGTGGGTCGCTCCAGGACGAGCAAGGAACGGCCGAGGAGGAAGTCGGCGATCGGGCGGAGAGAAGCATTGCCCGAGGCAGCCTGGTAGGCTTGGCGCGCGGCATCGTGCTGTCCCAAGGCGGCCAGGCTGAGGCCACGCAGGAGTTCCGACCATTCGCTCGGTCGTGCGGTGGGTTCATTGCCGGCCACGATGTCCAAGGCGTCTTGAGGACGAGCCTGGGCAAGCGCAGCGAGCGCCAGGCTCTCGGCGGCCTCTCCGGTTTGGTCGGCGGGTGCGGTTGCGGCCAGGCTCTTGAGATCGTCGAAGGTGGCCAGGCCGAGAGCGGCGCGGCTTCGAAGTCGCAGGTGATGCACTTCGGCCTCGGGAGCGCCCAGGCTCGAGGCGCGGGCAAGCACGGCGTCGATCTCGGTCAGAACCTGGTCAGGCTTCCCGGCGATGCGGGGGCCGTGAACGGAGGCCCCGGCGGCAGTATAGAGTGCACGGGCTTCCAGCCGGCGAACATGCGTCTGGGCGAGCGCCCGGATGAGGCTGGCCGCCTCCGCAGGGGCCGCGCCATGACGGCTGCGCTCAACGACTTCCGCGGCCTGGTCCCAGGAGCCCAGCTGAAGGGCAGCCCGGGCGAGGAGGATGGCATCGTCGGCTGAAGGGGAAGGCTGGCCCAGGGCCGCCTGCAACGCCGTCTGAGCGGCAGCCAGTTCGCCGGTCGCGGTGGAGGAGAGGGCAAGTAGAGTCTGGGCCCTCACCGAGAGCTCACCAAGCCGGGCAGCCTGATCGAGGGCTTGCTTGGCATGCTTCGGTTGGTGAAGCCCAAGGAAGCACTCGGCAAGCGCGGTCAGGGTCTCTGGGCGGTACGGGGCCAAGCGCAAGGCGTCTTCCAAGGTCTCCTGCGCCTCTCGGAAAGCGCCGGCGCGAACGCCGGCCTGCCCGGCCTCGAGTGCAAGATCACCATCGGCCGGGCTGATCTGACGCGCCAGGGCGTAGTGGTTGAGACCCTGAGCGACTTCGCCATTGACCAGGTAGGCGCGAGCGAGCTCGGTGTGGAGTGCAGGGTTCTCCGGGTGCAGCGAGACCGTCCGCTGCCAGAGACCGATGGCGATCTCCCGGCGCCCGAGGTTCCAGAGCGCCTTGGCTGCGCGGAAGAGAGGCTCGACGGAACCCGGTTCGAGCTCCGCACACCGGCACCAGGCTTGCTGTGCCGTCTCGTGGTCTTGCAGAATCTCGCTTGCCGTAGCGAGGTCTCGCAGGAGCGCAGGATCGTCGGGCTGCAGCCGGAATGCTCGCCGCAATGCCAGTTGTGCCGCGGCGGGGAGCCCCATGGCCTGAAGCTGGGTCCCGGCGCGATGGAGCACCTGCGGCTGGCGTCGCTGGGAGTGGAGGACGTGGGCGATGGCCGAGCGCGCACGAGAGGTCTCACCCGCCTGGCGGGAGACCTCGGCCAGGAGCAGCCACGTCTCGGAATCCTGGGGTTTGAGTCCTGCCAGACGACTCAAGGTATGGATCGCCGTCGGCCAGTCCTGGACCTTGGTGGCTGCGAGGGCGAGGTTGTGGAGAGCCTCCTGCGACATTGGATCAAGCTGTGTGGCGTACTCCGCGGCGCGGATGGCCATCTCCGGGAGTTCGGCCGCCATGTAGGCCTGAGAGAGAGCGATCAAGACGGGCAGAGAGGTGGGATAGCGATCGCGCGCTTCCTCAAGGGTGGTGACCGCCAGGGGAATCTGGCCCGAGGCTTGGGCGGCTCTGGCCAGGCCGAGGGCCGCGCGCTGCTGGAACTCGCGGTCATCTCGCGGGATGAGACCCTGGCAAGCGCGGTAGAGGGAGAATGCCTCGGACGCATCGCCCTTCAGCTCGTAGAGTCGGCCAAGCCAATAGACGGGCTCGGGATCGGAAGGCCCCGCCGCGCGTGCCTGCGCCAGGTGTTGGGCTGCCTGATCGAGGGAGTCGAAGTCCTTGGTCTGGGCAGCGGCCCGCACGGCGATGCGGCCTGTGGCCAGGTGGATCTCAGCAGGGGAGGCGTCGGGCACCACCGGCAGCTGCCTGGCGGCTGCGGCCAGCTCGCCCAGGTCTTCATATGTTCGCGCCAGGGCCATGCGCGCCTGGAAGTTGCCCGGCTTCCGGGCGACGGCGGCGCGAAGGACCGGAAGGGCCTGCGCGTGATGGCCCAGAGAGCGGAGCAGTTCCCCTTGCTCGATCAGCCATTGCGGCTCGTCGGGTTCCAGGCGCACAGCCTTGTCCATCGCGTCCAAGGCCTCGCTGCTGCGGCCCTGCTTGCGGAGCCAGGATGCCAGAGAGGCCATCAGGCGCGCGCTGTGAGGGGCGAGTTGCGAGGCCGATGTCAGCGTGGTGCCGGCGGCCTGGTCGTCCCCGGCGCGGGACTGGCACTCGGCGAGGGCAATCCAGGCCTCGGGATCTTGGGCGGCCTGGCGAGTTGCCATCTCAAGGTGATCGCGTGCGGCCTCGAAGGCGCCAGTTGCCGCCAGGATCCTGCCCATGAGCACGTGACCGGGGGTCGAGTCCGGGTCCGCCGCCAGGACGGAAGCTGCCGCCTGCTCGGCCAGAGCGAGCTCGTTGGCCTGCAGGGCGCAGAGGGCGACGGTTGGCAGGAGGGCGCGGTCGTGAGCGGCCAAGGCCTGCCAGTGAGGAAGGGCCTCAGCCGGCCTGCCGTCATCCTGAAGGGATAGAGCAAGGATTTGACGTGCTTCTGGTGAGTCGGGTGACAGCCCCAAGGCAAGTGCGGCCTGGGCCGCGGCCTGAGGATGGTCTCCGGCCTGGGCGAGGAACCGGGCGTACCCGGTTCGGGCGAGAGCGTCGGCAGGGTTCTGGTCCACGATCGCCCGGGCGGCCTGGAGAGCGAGATCCGGAAGCCCGGCCGCCTGAAGGCCATCCGCCAGGCGAGAGATCCAGGGGCCGTCAACGGACGACAGCGAGGGGAGAGACTCCGTTGCCTCGGTCAAACTTTTGGCGGCCTCGGCTGGCGCGCCCAGTTGGAGGGCCGCCAGACCGGCGACGATGTGCTCCTCAGGGGAGCGGCCGTTGAGAGAGAGGACGGCGAGCGCCTCCTGAGGCTTCCCAACTTCAAGGTAAGAGGCGGCGAGTTGGGCGCGGCGCCTGGGCGTTGGCGAGGTGCGGAGCGATTCCTGGCGGGCCTGCAGTTGCACGATGGGATCGTTGTCCTCACCGGCGAGCTCGGCCAGGTGGTCGGCGACGACGGCCGCGCAGGCCATGGCTTCCGTCCAGGCAGCCTCGAGCGCCTGGCGCGCGCTGTCCATCGACCCCGCGAGCTGGTGCCTGGCAGCCTCTTGCAGCAAATAGGCGGCCGTGCTGGAAGGCTGCTCGCCGGGGCGCTTGTCACCCGCGGGAGCAGCGGCGGCGAGTTCCCGGAGCAGGACTGGCTCGACATGCCTCAGAGCCTGGCTTGCACTCCGAAGGTCGAGGTCTGGACAGCAGGCGCGGAGCAGCTGCGCCGCCTGTGGGTAGGACACGTTGGCAAGGATGGCGTTTGTGGCGACCAGAAGCCCATTGCCCCCGGCAGCATCGACGAGCTCGCGCAGGACAAGCTGGGACTGGGGAAGGTGGGACCAGGCGCACGCCAGCGGGGAGCGCCAAACTCGAGGCGAGCTGAGAACCTGAGCGGCGACCTTTGATGGGCCGTCCGTGGCGGCAACCCGCGTCAGACCGATGGCGAGCAAGGATGTCGTTTCCAGGCTGCCGTTGGAGGCGCCGCTGAGTGCGGACTCCCAGGCGCTCGAGAGCCTTTGCTCCATCGCTTCGCTCATGCGTTCGCCGGCGGGCATGCTGTCCAACCCGAGCGCCAGGAGGCCAAGCCGGTCGGGAGCGAGCGAGCCGGCCGCGTTGCGTGAGGCTGCGCGTTCGAGGAACTCCGGGTCGTGCAGGCGCTGCCAGGCCTCGGGAACCCGGAGGAGCATCGCCAGGACGTCGGGTACCTCGCCGGGTGAAAGATGTTGAGCGAGAGCGGCCAGGAGGTTGGTGTCGGTGAGCATCTTGCTCCCCTTGCGGGCTAGAGCACGGCCCATTCGATCTGCGTGACGATCCAGTAGGAGGCGGCCAGCATGGCCATGCCGAGGAAGACGAGGAAGATCCCCACGCCACTGGCGGTTCGGACAAGACCGTTGATGGCGTTCACCAGGTCCGAGGCGCTGGTGACCAGCCCCGACACCTCGTACCCGATTCCCTTCTGTCCCAACTTGGCTGCGTGAGTGGCGAGGGCCCTCACCTCGCGAGAGTAGCCGCGGGTGATCAGGATGATGATGCCGATCAGGACGCAGATGAAGCCCAGCACGAATCCCGTGGCAGCGAGGACGATTTGTACGTTGTGCAACGACAGAGGGAACATCTTGGCCTCCAGTATTTCCGGTCTGGAGGCCTGGGTTGCAAGGAACGTGCCAGGTGTGGGTTATGAGGCGGGGGGCTGGAACTCGGGAGGCAGGTGGCCGATGTCGATGACTTCGTCGTCGCAGAAGAGCATCACCCGCTCAATCAGGTGACGAAGCTCACGAATGTTGCCTGGCCAGCGGTAAGCCTCGAGGGCCGAGAGCGCGCGCGGGGTGATCCCCGTGATACTGTTTCCGGTGGCCAGATTGATCTGGCGGATGAAGGTGCCGACGAGGGCCGGGATGTCCACGATCCGCTCCCGGAGAGGGGGCAGGTGGAGATCGACAACCTTGAGACGGTAGAACAGGTCATCGCGGAAGGTCCCGGCCTTGAGCATCTCCGGGAGATTGCGGTTGGAGGCGGCGATGATCTGGATGTCGACGGCGATCTCCGTGACGCCGCCGACACGTCGGAACCGGTGCTCGTCCAGGATGCGGAGAAGCTTGGCCTGCATGTCGGGCTTGGTCGATGAGATCTCGTCGAGGAAGAGGATGCCGCCGTCCGCCACCTCGAGCAGTCCCGGCTTGCGCTTGGTGGCGCCGGTGAAGGCGCCGGCCTCGTGGCCGAAGAGCTCGGATTCGATCATGGTTTCAGGCAGCGCGGCGCAGTTGACGGGGACGAAGGGCTTGGCCGCCCGAGGTCCCATCGTCCGGATTGACTGGGCCAGAACCTCCTTGCCGGTCCCGGTCTCGCCGGTGATCAGGACGGAGACCGAGGCCGCGGCCGCTCGTTGGGCTTCCCGGGCGATCTGTTGGACTCGCGGGTTCTCGCCGACGATCCATTCGATCTGGCCCTGGCTGGAGCGGCGGAGCAGGTCGAGCTCGCGGCGCAGGGAGACGATCTCCCTGGTTCGTTCGACAGCTTGCAGCAGGCGCTCGAGGTCGAGGGGTTTCTGCAGGAAGTCCTGGGCGCCCTTCTTCATTGCTTCGACGGCAATGTCGACCTCGCCGAAGGCGGTCATCATGATCACGGGTGGGCTGGGATTCTCGCGGGATACGCGGTCGAGGAGGGTGAGCCCAGATCCATCGGGGAGGAAGATGTCGAGCAGGATGATGTCGGCGGCTCCGGCATCGACGGCTTTGTTGGCTTGGGCCAGCGTTCCGGCCTCGAGGGCCTCGTAGCCGGCGTCGCCGAGTGCCTCGGCGACGAAACGGCGGGCGGTCTCCTCATCGTCGACGACCAGTACCGTGGCGCTCATCCCTGGCTCCCTGTGGGCTGGCTGGCTGCCGGAATCAGGACGGTGAAGACCGTTCCGGCGTCGGCGAAGCTTTCGACGTGGATGCTGCCTTTGTGGGCGGCGAGAATGCGGCGGCTGATGGCCAGGCCCAGGCCCGTGCCGTCCTTCTTGGTGGTGAAGAAGGGGTCGAAGATCCGGCCGACGATCTCGGCAGGGATGCCGGGGCCGGTGTCGGCGATCTTCATCTCGACCATCGGGCCCTGGGGACTGGCTGCCGGGCCAAGCTTGACGGACAGGGTCCCGCCGCCGGACATCGCCTGGACCGCGTTGGTGATCAAGTTGATGACGATCTGCTCAAGGGTGCGGGCATCTGCCGCCGCCCGGGGCGTCTGCGGGTCATAGGACGTGTGGCAGGCGACGCCGGCTTGGTTGAAGCGGGGCTCCCAGCGGGCGAGCAGGCGCTGCATCAGCTCCGCCAGGTCGAGCGGCTCGATCTTGAGCTCCAGCGGCCGGGCGAAGAAGAGAACGTCGCCCATCAGCTGGTCAAGCCGGCCGCATTCTTTCTGGACGCGCTGCAGGGCCTCGTACTGCGCGTGTTCCTTGCCGAGACGCGAGGCGACTAACTGGACCCCGGTGCTGATGTTGTTGATGGGGTTGCGGACCTCGTGGGCGAAGATGGCAGTGACCTCGCCGAGGAAGGCGCGTTGGGCAAGGGTCTCGGTCCGGTTCTCGATGGCCTGGCGCTCGGATTGGTCGGTGAACAGGACGAGGAGCCGGGGCCGAGCCGGCAGCCGGACTGGAACGGCGCGCAGGTGAACAAGGAAGGGCGTGCCATCCCGACGATGCAGCGTCAAACGTGTGCGTTCGGCCTCGCGGTCATGCCCCTGTGCGTCCAGGAGGGTGGCGATGACGTCCTCTGGACCTACGAGGACCTCCTGGATGGGGAGGCCCTGGAGCTCGGCGGGTCGGTACCCGAGGAAGAGGCCGGCAGCAGGATTGGCCCGCACGATCCGAAGGTCGGAATCCAGAAGCAGAAGGCCCTCACCCGCCGCAATGAACTGGCCCTCGAGTTCTGCCTCCAAAGAACGGGATCCGCTCTCGAGCTCAGCGATGGCGGCCTTCTGCTGGCCCAGCTGCATGGCGGCATCACAGAGACCGGAGACCACCTCCATCAGGGCGGCTGAGTCAGCGGGGATGTCTTCCGGATCGCGCCAGCCGACGACGAGAGCTCCTACCCAAGCTGTGGTCGTGCCCAGAGGGCACGTCTGAAGGGCAGCCAGGCCAGCGGCCCGCGCTGCCTTGTGAAGGAGATGGGCGGGACGTTCGCCCAGCTTCCAGGTCGTCTGGCGGTGCAGAGGCTTGAGGGCGGGCGAGGGAATGGTCGCCGGGAACTCGGCCGGCAGGGCCCCGTCAAGGATGTAGTCTGGCGAGCTGGGCGACACCCTGTAGACCGCAACCGCCGTGGCGCGCAGCAGCTGGCGGGCAAGAGCGAGGCCCGTGGGCAGCGCGCTGGTGGCGCCTTGGCGCAGGATGTCCGCCATCTGTGCCAGAGTAGCCAGGCGCTCTTCCCGAGCTCGAAGCCCCTCTAGCTCCTGCCTACGATTGGCGGAAGGGCGCACCGTGATGAGGGCAAAGGAGTGGGTGGTCCCGACGGGACGGCTCTCCAGATCCACGAGGAGGATGTCTCCCGCCCTGGTCTTGAGGGGGGCCTCCTCGAGGCGGGCAAGCGGCTGGTCGAGTTGCACCAGAAGCTGGCCCAGAGCTTGCTGGCCGGCCTCGCCGGGAAAGAGGATCGCCGGGCTGGAAGTCTCAATTTCGGGGCGGGAGTGGCCGGAGAGAAGAAGAAGGGCGTGGTTGCAGGCCAAGACACGCTCGGCGTCCGCCGAGACGACAAGGACGGCCTCATCCAGCGTGTCGGCAAGAACTCGGAAGAAGTCCTGGTATGGATCGGGCTTGATCAGGCGGGCAATCGGGTTAGCGGGCATCAGGTTGTTGCGCGGCGTCAGGCCCTCGCGGCCGCGGCCGCCTGCTTGCGATGGCGGAGACGGGCGGGGAGGATGCCCTCCATGGCTCGGTACTTGGCGATGGTGCGCCGGGCGACGTGGATCCCTTCACGCTCGAGGGTGGCGGCAATCTCGTCGTCGGTCAGCGGGCGGGGCTCGCCATGGACGATCTCCTTGATGCGGTCGCGCACCGACAGGGAGCGGTCGAAGAAGCGGGCGAGGGGAACGATGCGGCCATCCGGGAGGGCAACGGACTTGTGGGCCACGGCGCGGGAGATGGTCGACTCATGGACGCCGATCTGGGTGGCAAGCCGGGCGCGGGTGAGCGGTTGGAGGTGGCGATCGCCTCGGGTGATGAAGTCGTGCTGGTTCGTTGCCAGGATCTCCATCAGCCGACGCATCGTGTTGTTGCGCTGCTGGAGGCACTTGACGAAGAGAGCCGCGCGGTCCAGGTCCTGGGCCCACTCGGCCGAGTGCTCCTCGGT
>Ga0315293_10003710_pt1 | contig 14692 bp, 12 predicted proteins | sample YL17G13_20_MG_FD_203071 | JGI IMG/M metagenome (GOLD analysis project Ga0315293, IMG submission 203071) | Sediment microbial communities from Yellowstone Lake, YNP, Wyoming, USA - YL17G13_20 | ecosystem: Environmental > Aquatic > Freshwater > Lake > Sediment | place: USA: Wyoming | collected... | reverse complement strand
GCGTTATATCCGCCTTCGCAGTCCCGGCGAATAAACCCTTCTTGGTCTCCTTCGATTGGCCGATTGATGCCTGGGCCAGGCAGATAACAACCGCTGCGGCAGCTATGCAAATTTTCTTAAAATATGCTTGTGACATTACTCCCATATCATTTCCCTTAAATATGACTTGTTTTTTTCTACTCGTGTAGTTGACGAATATAAATCTTGCGCGAAGTCTCCTGTTGGTTCGAGTCGTGCGGCAGGATTGATGCGGTTAGAGGTTTTGCTGTATATACTTGACAGCATTATTGAATATCGTCATCCCGTCGCCGTCTCGCTTGTCTTTTAACCGTGACCAATGCGGATGCTGCGTCGGCCTTACAAACCTTTCCGGATGCGGCATAAGCCCTAAAACTCGCCCGGTGGTATCCGTCAGGCCTGCTATTGAATCCACCGAGCCATTTGGGTTGACAGGGTAGTCGCCTTCTCTGCCGTTTTCATCAACGTACTTAAATGCAACGTATCCCTCGGACTTTAGTTTCTCCAGCGTCTTTGCATTTCTGGTGACAACCTTGCCTTCGCCGTGTGCAACCGGCAGATATATTTGTCTGCCCCGCTCAATGAAAACGCACCTGTCGGTCTGAGGAGCCAGATAAACCCATCTGTCCTCGAATTTGCCGCTGTCGTTATACGTTATCGTAACCGTCTGCCCCGTAATCTTTAACGTTCCATTTTTGTCTTTTTTCTCTGTGTCCTCTGTGTTCTTTGTGGCTATTCTTTCTTCTTCAAGACCCGGCAGAATTCCCGCCTTGACCAATACCTGAAATCCGTTACAGATTCCAATCGCTAATTTGCCGTCGTCGATGAATTTTTGCACCGGCTCGTAAAGATGGTGAATGACCTGGTTGGCCAAAATTTTCCCCGCAGCCACATCGTCGCCGTAGCTAAAGCCGCCGGGAAAAACGATTATCTGGTACTGGTCGAGCGAGGATTTATCTTCAATTAACCTGTTTATATGCACCCGTTCCGCCTCTGCCCCTGCCAGCTGAAGTGCATACTCAGTCTCCAGGTCGCAATTTATCCCCGCCGCCCGCAATACTACCGCTCTTACCTGTGCCATTTCTTACTTTTCACTTTTGCCTTTGTCTGTTACCAGTCAAACGTCCTTTGCCACGCTCGTTTCAACGAAGCTATGTCCGCCTTGATAACTGTTTTGCTGTCTGCTGCTTTTATGACAAGTGCTTTTTCCTTCGTCACCTTTCCTATCTGTCCAAATGGCAGATTGAGCATTAACTTCACAAAGGCGGCATAATTTTCCGGCTCGACTTCCACGATATAGCGTGAGTTCGATTCGCTGAATAGTTGCGTATCCGTCCGCCAGCAGTCTTTACTCTTCGGCAGCCCCCGCAGGTCCGCCTCGATACCCAACCCTCCCGCAAATGCCATTTCCGCAAGCGCGACAGCCAGCCCGCCCTCAGAGCAATCGTGGCAGCTTACAACAAGGCCCTTCGCTATCGCTTCAGAAATCTTTTTGGCGATTTTAGGGGCCAGTTTGAGGTCCAACCGCGGGACATTGGCTCCGATGCAGCCGTTGATTTTGTAATAGTGCGAGCCGCCCAATTCGTTTTTCGTTTCGCCGATTATAAATAGTAGATTGGATGCCCTCTTGGCGTCCATCGTCACGCACTTGTTGACGTCATCCACTATGGTAATTGCACTTATTAAAAGCGTCGGCGGAATACTAATCGTCTGTCCATCCTCACAGGCAAATTCATTGTTCAGCGAGTCTTTTCCTGAGATAAATGGAGCGTCGAAGGCAATCGCCCCATCGTAGCACGCCTGTGCCGCCCGCGTCAGCGAGCCGAATGTTTCGGGCCTTGTGCAGTTGCCCCAGCTAAAATTATCTAATAGGGCAATCCTGTCGGCCCGTCCGCCAACGCATACGAGGTTCCTTATCGCCTCATCAATTCCGGCCAGCGCCATCCAGTACGGGTCAATGTCACCATATAGAGGATTCATCCCGCAGCTTATCGCAAGACCTCTGTCCGAGTTGTACCTGGGCCTTATCACGGCCCCGTCGCTCGGACTGTCATTGTTTATGCCCATCAGCGGCTTAATTACTGAGCCGCCCTGAACTTCATGGTCATATTGCCGGATGACCCATTCCTTGCTGGCGACGTTGTAAGATGAAAGAATTTGCACAAGCTCGTCGTTGTAGCTGTCTTTTTCAGCTATGCTCGGCTCACTCAGTTTGGGTGCATTCCACACCGCTTTGCGCGAGTACTTGGGCACGCCCTCGTGCAGAAACTCCATATCCAGCTCGCCTGCCAATTGGCCGTTGTATCGCAGATGCAGTTTCTTGTCGCTGGTAAATCTGCCTATCACCGTTGACTCGACGTTCTCATCATCGAAAATCCTCTTGATTGCTTTTAGATTTTCCGGCTTGACCGCTATGACCATTCTTTCCTGCGCCTCGCTAATCCAGATTTCAGCGTAGTTCAGCCCGGCGTATTTTAACGGGACTTTTTCCAGATCAACTTCTGCTCCGAGATTTTTGCCCATTTCACCCACGGCGCTGCTCAGTCCGCCGGCCCCGCAGTCGGTGATTGCCTCATATAATCCGGCCTGGTTCGCCTGAATCAGAACGTCGAGCATTTTCTTTTCAGTTATTGCATTGCCTATCTGGACGGCGTGCGAAAAGATTGTTTCGTACTCGTGAGTTATTTCGCCGCTCGAAAAGGTCGCTCCGTGTATCCCGTCTCTGCCGGTTCTGCCTCCGACTACGACAATTAGATTCCCGCTCTGCGGATTTTTGAAGCATTTCTTTTTGTCTATGATGCCGATGTTGCCGCAATAGACTATCGGATTGCCCAAATATCTTTCATCGAAATAAATTGCGCCGTTGACCGTCGGTATTCCCATTCTGTTGCCGTAGTCGCGCACGCCTGCCACAACGCCTTTCATGACCCTTCTCGGATGCAGAACTCCTTTTGGAATCTCATCGTGTTTCTTGTCGGGCGGACCAAAGCAGAATATATCGGTGTTGGCGATGGGTCTTGCGCCCAGGCCCGTCCCCATCGGGTCGCGGATTACCCCGCCGATACCGGTGGTCGCACCGCCGTAGGGGTCCAGCGCGGAGGGGCGGTTATGGGTCTCGACCTTGAAGCATACCGCCGAATCCTCATCAAATTCCACTACGCCCGCGTTATCCGCGAAAACCGATATGCACCATTTCTTATCCAGCTCTTTAGTTGCCCTGAAAACCGTGTCCTTCAGCAGATTGTCAAAATGTATCTGCTGACCGTTAATCGTCATATCAACGGAGCTTTTGAACGTCTTGTGGACACAGTGCTCGCTCCAGGTTTGGGCCAGCGTCTCCAGTTCGGCATCGGTTGGCTCTCTGCCGAGCTGCCTGTAATATTTTTGAATTGTCTGCATCTCGACCAGATTCAAAAATAGGTCCTTCTCTTTGCTCAAAGCTGTTAGCTGCTCATCGTCAAGACTGCGTATAGGCCAGTGGGCTATCTTTAGCTCGTATGGTTTTAGATGTGGGTTTGGCGGCTCGGCTTCGTTGCCGATTAGAACCACCTCAATACAGTCATTTGCCAGAATTTTCTTTGCGATTGTATCGGTCTGTCTGGCCGTAATGTCCCCCAGCAGCACATACTTCCGTGCCGTGCGGACGTGGTTGGGTCGAACGCCCATATCGGCGACCGCAGCCATCACCGATTCGGCCACAGGGTCGCTGACACCGCTTTTTAGGTGCACCTCTATTAGCGTCGCCTTTGCGAGTCCTGCCGGCGGGCCGCTTCTGCCTGCGTAGAATTCCTCACAGACAGGGTCGGCCAGAAGCTCTCTCGCCACACGCTCGGCAAACCCTTTGTCAAAATCCGCTTCTATAAGGAAAACTTTGGCCGACTGGACTGCTTCGACCGACCGGATTCCAAGCTCTCTGATGTCCTCTAATACCTTTTTGCCGTGCACATCTGAAAAGCCCGGCCGATTAAATACCTCAAACCGCCACTGCCTCACTGTGTTGTCTCCTTTTTCATAATGGCGATGCCTCTTAAGTAAGCGGCACTACATACTGCTCGGTTTTCCGGTACCGAGGGTGGGTGGTGTTCGTAATCGTAAAAGATAAAAATAACACTTTCCTCATAGAATCGTATTTCTCAGGATTACCTGCTGTTAACCACCTAAAGGTCTTTGAAAATTTTCAGCTCGTCTGAAACTGTAGTGATGACAGCTCGTCTTTGCTGGCGCGTGACGTAATTCCCAGAAACTCCACCCCCACAACACGCCCTTCCTTGTCAAAGTCAAGAATAACCCCCGGACGGACTTCTTCGGATTCGACTATTTTGCTTTCATCCAGCCGGAAGTAAAGAGCATCGTTTTCTTTATCAACCTTTAGTCTCATTATTTACCTCTCAGTCTTCGGTCAAAGAAAGCTGTAATTGCTTTCATAGGGACCGCTTTGGTATTGACGACTACCCGCAGCCATCGATTACCATGTTGTGGTATTCGCCTCAGAAAATGTTTAGTTTCATCGGGATGTTCTTCAACTTTTTCTGGTTCAGCCAATGCAGCCTTAATTGCTGACATCGGAATTGCGCGTTCTTCAACCACTGTCCTGAAGTGCCATGTATATTCTACCTTTGGATTGCTGTGTCTTTTACTTGTGCTCATCCTTGGTCTTTTATCCCAAATAAAGGTTTTGCCGGGACACGACAATGCTGACTCAAGTCATAACACGCTTGTTCACGGTATTAATTCCTTCCTTTTCATTTTGTATTTTATCAGTTCAGCCCGTTTCTTTCTCGCTGTCTCTAAAATAATTTCAATCTGCTTTTTGTCTCCGCTTGTAATCGCCTTTTTTATCCTGGCTAATTCACCGGTAATCCTGTCGATGCCCCCGGCGATATTGTTCGCATTTGTCAGCAGCACATCTGCCCAGATATTGGCCGGCCCCGATGCTATCCTTGAGGTGTCTATGAAGCCCTTGCCTGCATACTTTAGCTCCTTGTCTTTGTTGGCATTTATCAATGACGCCGCCGTGATGTGCGGCAGGTGACTGACATTTGCCAGTATTCTGTCGTGTTCTGCAGGACCCATCAATTTCACATAGCAGCCAAGCGCCGTCCAGAACCTCTTCAGGGTCCGCACGACCTGGTGGTTTGTCTTTTTTGTTGCAGTGAGTATGCACAAAGCCCGGTCGAACAAATCGTCTCTGGCAAATTCGACACCCCTTTGTTCAGAGCCGGCAATCGGATGAGACCCGACGTAATGAACATTCTTCGGCAGCGTCTTTGCCGCCCAGCGGTGCGGCCACACCTTTGTTGACCCTACATCCGTAACGATACAGCCGCTCCGCAGTGCGCCGGCAATCTTACGAAAGATTTCTTCAAACATCGATACAGGAGTGGCCAGGATGACAATGTCGGCAGCGGCTGCGGCTTGTTCCATATCGTCAACAATTTCGGTTGCCACAGCCAGTCGCCTCGCTTTGGCGCGTGTCGTAGGCCGGTGCGTGTACCCTACGACTTTTACCGTGGGAAAGCAGCGTAAAACCGCCAACCCTATCGACCCGCCTAAAAGCCCCAGCCCTATTACACTTATTTGCTTTAACTCTTTCATTGTCAAGACCTTATGAAACCGCCTTCCTAACGCCTCCTGATAAAAACTAATAGAGAAAACACTATATGTCAATTTTTTTCTTTGATTTGTGCTGCTAAAATGTTAATATACCACGATTAAGGCAAACCAGCTAAAGGATATAGCAAAAAACATCACGCCCACCTGCTTGTGGGCAGCTTTTTATGAACATTTTCGCTAAACTCTGTTGGATTGGCTTTTATGGATGTGCCTAACCAAAATACTCTGTTAACCTGTTATGGCCGATAACGATATAACAATCATCGCTGCCGAATACCTCGATTTCGAGGATAAAATAGCCGACTTCGACAGCCAGATAAGCGAGCTCCGCAAGCTCAGTTCCGCCAAAGGCATCGACTATTCCGCTGAGATCCACCGGCTCCAGCGAGAGCAAGTGGCTGAGCTGAAACGCATCTATTCAAATCTGACCGCCTGGCAGACGGTGCAGGTCGCTCGTCACCCCAATAGACCCATTCTCACTGACTACCTCACCCTGATGGTCAAAGATTTTTGCGAATTGCACGGTGACAGATGTTTCGGCGACGACCGGGCAATCATAACCGGCTTGGGCCAGATTGGTAGAGAAAAGGTCTTGTTCGTCGGCCAAAACAAAGGCAGAAATACAAAGGAAAGAATCGCCTGTAACTTCGGATGCCCCAACCCCGAAGGTTACCGCAAGGCGTTGGCCAAAATGAAATTTGCGGAAAAGTTTGGCATCCCTGTCGTTACGCTTATTGACACGCCCGGTGCCTATCCGGGTATCGGAGCTGAAGAGCGAGGTCAGGCACAGGCAATCGCCGTCAATCTTGCCGCGATGTCACGTTTGCGGGTGCCGATAATCTGCATCGTCATTGGAGAGGGCGGGTCGGGCGGCGCTCTGGGTATAGGAGTTGGTGACAGGCTTGCGATGCTGGAGTTCGCATATTACTCGGTGATATCGCCCGAAGGTTGTGCTGCTATCTTGTGGCGCGACGGTGAACAAGCGCCTCAAGCCGCTCAGGCTCTTAAATTGACCAGCAGGGACCTGCTTAAACTGGGGTTGGTCGATGCGGCAATTCCTGAACCGCTCGGCGGGGCCCATCGCAATATCCACGATACTGTTTATAACATCGAGCAGTATGTCATAGAAACGCTGCGGGAGCTCAAACGCGCCAAAATTGAAAGTCTCCTCGATAGCCGGTACAAAAAGTTGCGCGCAATAGGCGCCACCACCGCTGACAAACTCCGCTGGAAGACCCTCGCTGCCGGAGAAAGGATAAAGGAGGCCCTTGCGGCCATACCCTCCAGGTCAAGGCGAGTTGTCACCAGGGTTTGATAGTGTCGCCCGCCGTCTTATCTGAGGGGTTTTCACAACTCCTGTGCACTGCTGGACTTAATGTACACCTCTGGAGAAAGAGTTCTGTCGGAGTTTGCCCGGCCAAACTATTTAGAAGGCAAAACGAGATATAAGCGAAAATTTGCTTGATAGACACACCAATTTCTTCTATAATATAATTGTTGCAAGTGCAAACAGGCGGTTTCGCCGCAAAATCAAACTGTAATAGTGAGATTAAGGCACTTGGCAGCAGGGAGGCGGGGTGATGACGATTCATCGTGAATTGCCCGGGTCTCCCTTTTTTTATGCCCGCAAAAAGTCACCTTCTCTCCACACATTGTCGCTTGTTTGCTTATCTGTGTATTAGCTCTATCACAGGGCATTTATCAACGCCCCAGTTTATCAAATTTTACTGCTTACCCAAAATCGCATGGCAGTTTGGCGAATGGGTAAGCTTGCCGCCGGACCTGTTTTGAAAAGTTACACAGGGTTGCGCCAAACTTGACTTTGTGGCCTTGCAGTTTAGGCGTAATCGGTTCCTGTATTCACTTGTAACAATCCGCATAAAAACATAATTTTCTCCTGAAAATTGTTTGACAGCGTTTCGTTTCTTTGCTAAAAAACTATCTGGAGCACAGAGTAAATCTCTGAGTGCCTGGTCGAGGAGTTTACCTCTCGGGCGTAGGGCCAAACGCAAAAGAGGGGGTGTAATCCTGTTTTTGACAAACGCCTATTCTCGATGCGTTAGCTCCACTTTTTATTCTGTATTTGTCTCCTGCGGAACTCAAGGGGGCAGGCAGGTGACATTATGTGGTAAGTCAAGAGGAGTCTGGCTGCTCAGAGGAGGAAATTGCAGGATGCAAAAGCGGGAGAGTTCGGCGCTCCCTGCCGGGACTTCCCCGCTTGCGTGAGAAACAAAGGATTGTTTGCTGATTGAGCATCTCCCCAAAGAGACAATCCAATATATGTTGTCTCGACCGAGTGCGGCAAAAGCAAACCGCGTTCTCCACGTCCTGCCTTGTATGTCGAGGGTTAGATTTATGAAGTCAACAAGGAGAAAGCCGTCGGGTCGGGAAAAGGATGAAGCATCAATAGAGCTTCTCGACAGACTCAGCGAACAATTGCATTCATCCAATCCGTCAATTCGCCGGCAGGCGGCCTTTCATTTGTCGTGGCTGCAGGAAGATGGACTGGAAATTTTGCAGGAGGCCCTCTTTGGTGATTGTCCTGCAAGGAGCAAAAATGCAGCAGCTTACGGCCTGCGCAAAATGCGCGGAAGAATGAAGAAAATGGCTCTGGAGGTCTTTGGACAAGGCATCCATTACCCCAATGGCAATACCAGAGATGCGTGCAAACGCGCGCTGGCGATGATGGGTAAGAAACCCGAAGGAAAAGCTGTTTCGCAGGAGTCGGCGCCGGCAAACTTGGAGATTAGAGAGATTCGCCCAAAGCGCAGGCCTGAAAGAAGAATTATCGCCCATCAAAAGCCGCGGAGACTGGCAAGAGACAGAGGGTCTTCCTGATAGCCGCGAGATTGCGATAGTGTCGTGTTGCCGCGCAGCCGCAAAAGCCGCCGGCCTTAAGCTTGTGCGAATCACCAACATCCACGTTCTTTGCTGAAAACCCGTGTCTGCTGAATCCGGCGAACCGCCTAACCATTTAACCGTCTATCCGCCATCCGCTCCACGCTATACGCTATATCCGGCCGGCGAGCATCGAGTATCAAGTATCGAGTCCGCCGGTTTTGGCGGGTTCGAAATTCGAAACCGAAAGTTTGGATTGCGTATTTTGTAATGTTGTCCATTTTTCTATTGACGTTGGCCGGTTTCGGGGTTTTTTATTGCTATATCGCGAGTAAAACAGTATAATGATATTCAACTCAGAGGAATAAACATGAGAAATGGCGGTCAGGGACGGCCAATCTTAAAGGTCGAGGGTATGAAATATTTAACGAGGCAGGGTGATATGGGGGTGCTGTTTTGTTTCCAGATTTTTTGTAATCATTATTTCTCTATTGAGACTTCGGCTGTTGATTACAGCAACTGTGGAACCAATGCGCGCAAATATCAAAGTCACAATATATTTCTCATCAATTTTTGAAAGGGTAAAACAATGAAACGCGGAATCATATCAATAATTATTTGTGCGTTGTCTTTTTGGGCATTACCGGCACGGGCGGAACTCGTAACCATACAAATAACTGGAGAGGTGGATTTTGTAGGCGACCCCTACCTATACTTCGAAGGAAAAATTAAGACAGGAGACCTCATAACAGGAACATATACGTATGACTTATCCACACCAGATTTATACCCGTTAAGTCTGCAATCTGGAGTTTATGAGCATTTTGCTCCACCCTGTGGCGTGTCACTTACCGTGTCATGTTTAGAGTTTCAGACAGATCCAACAAGCGTGAATTTCTCTATCGGGATTGTGAACGACTACCCCCCAGTTGATAATTACGGTTTTATAAGTTACAACAACCTGCCTCTTTCTAATGGGGTCACTGTCGATTTAATTGTTTGGGAATTGGAGGACCCAAGTGGAAAGGCTATTTCCAGCGACACTTTGCCAACAACGGCTCCCATTTTGGATGATTGGCAGTTAAATCGCCTGGGAATTTATGGGCCTCCACGGGGGAACTCTTTTGGTATTGTTGCACATGTCACTTCAGCCGTCTTAATTCCCGAGCCAGCAACGATGTTATTGCTTGGCTTGGGGTTGTTGTTACTGAGAAAAAGAACTTAATCACAAATTTGAAAAACTTTAGTTCAAGGAGGAACCAAAATGGATTGCACAAGACGATTTATTCACTTTATCGCAGTCGTTATTTTAACAATAGCAACCCTCACACAAACAACACAAGCTTCAAACCCAATAAAGATATCTGGTGGAGAGGACCACACTCTTGTTCTTACTGAAAACCAGTTTGTCTGGGGCTGTGGCCACAACGGCTGGTATCAACTCGGCATCGGTAACAATCAAGACCAGAAAACACTTGCCCGAGTTCATGGACCCGATGATTTCGGTTATATCGAGGACATCAACGACATAGCGGCCGGGTGGTTGCATTCTCTCGCTCTGGACATTAACGGCTCCGTATGGTCGTGGGGCTGGGATTTATGGACGATTTTAATTGATTTTGTGAATAAATCTGGTATAATATGATAAATCATATACAAGAGGAGTGTTCCGTAAAAACATTAAGGAGTTTTGAAAGGGCAGAACAATGAAAAGAGGAATTATAATGATAATTATTTGTGCATTGTCCTTTTGGACATTGCCGGCTGAAGCAGCACTAATAACCATACAGATTGAAGGTGTGGTAGATAACGTCTGGGATGAAGGCAACTATCTGGAAGGAAAGATTAAGCCCGGAAATATTATAACCGGCTTTTACACATACGAATCTACAACTCCCGATTCAAGTCCTGCGGATCCGGTTGTAGGACATTATTATCACCATAGTCCGCCAGCCGGTATCTCATTGACTGTTGGTGGTTTTGAGTTCAGGACAGACCCTGCGAATGTCGATTTCCTTGTCGGAATTGTTAATAACAATACGTCAGGTAACGACATCTACTGGATACACAGTTATAACAATCTCGACCTTTCTAACGGAACTTCTGTTGATAGTATTAGTTGGCAGCTTAATGACCCAACCGGTACCGTTTTTTCTAGTGACGCATTGCCAATAACTTCTCCGGTTCTAGAAAATTGGGAATCAATATATGGTCTGCGTTTGGCAGGTGAGAGATATAGATATACTATCGATGCTACAGTAACCTCTGCCATTCCTGAGCCGACAACGATATTGTTTTTTGGCCTTGGCCTACTTTTACTGAGAAAAAGAACCTAATCACAAATTTGAAACTTTTGTTCAAGGAGGAACCACAATGTGTACTACAAAACAATACATCCTTTCTGTTACGGTCGTTATTTTTGTAATAACAATCCTTACACAAACTGCACAGGCATCAAATCTGCTAAAAGTATCAGGTGGTGAAGACCATACGCTTGTTCTCAGTGAAAATAAGTTTGTCTGGGCCTGTGGCAGCAATTACTTTTACCAACTCGGCACTGGTAACAGCCAGGACCAGTGGACGCTCATCCAGGTTCTTGGCGGTGATATGGGCACGCCCCATTTGCAGGATGTCAATAACATTGCTGCCGGTTGGACACACTCGCTTGCTCTTGATGTCAACTGTTTCGTATGGTCATGGGGCAACAACGAACAGGGCCAACTGGGAGATAACCAACAATCAGGTGATCAATCAGCTACTCCTGTTCATGTTCACGGATTAAATAACATCGGCCATCTCGGTAGCATCATTGCTATTTCTGCAGGCAGAAGCGGGAAACACTCAATCGCTATGGATGCAAATAACCTTGTCTATGCCTGGGGTTATAATAAATATGGCCAGTGCGGTAATGACGTAAATGATACAAATGAGCTTACGCCCGTCCGGGTTCTTCGCGGCCAGCAGCCACAGGATGTGAATAATCCAAACCTATACCTTAAACACATCATTGCTATCTTCGCTGGCGCTGACCAATCTATGGCCCTCGAAAAAGATGACCCGAACGACCCGAATTTTAACGGCTGCGTCTATACATGGGGAACCAATTGGTGGGGAGATGAAGATTATGAGCAAGGATTGGTCGAGCTGGGATATGGCCTGCTTGGCACCGGCAGCAACGTGGCCCTCGAGGATACGCCCGTAAAAGTTCACGGAGTCAATGATGTGAACTTTTTAGAGCACATCGTCGCTATCGCTGCCGGCTGGGACCATTGCATGGCGCTCGAAAATGACGACCCCTTTGACCCATCCTGGCAGTGTCCAACCTGTAAAGGCCGGGTTTATACCTGGGGCAACAACGGACCTGGCTTTGGCGGCGGCGACCCAAATGACCCGAATATAGCTTCTGTCGGCGGCCGGCTTGGTAACGGCACCTACGTGGATAGCAACACCCCTGTGCTTGTCTTGGCAGGTGAGCAAAATCCCTCTGACCCGAACTCATACCTTGAACACATCGTTGCCATAGCGGCCGGCGAGGGCCATTCTCTTGCCCTTGATAACAACGGCAATGTCTATGCGTGGGGCGACAATCAATTTGGCCAGCTCGGCAATGGGACAAATGACCCCTGCACCACACCCGTTAAAGTTGTCGGGCCTGATATAAATCATAATGGCACCCATGAGCCAAACGAGGGATACCTCGAAAATATAGTCGCTATCTCATCAGGACACTGGCATTGTATTGCCGTTGATGCAGAGGGAACGATATGGACCTGGGGCAAAGGCGCCGGCGGCCGGCTCGGCAACACAAAAGGTGAGTATTTTGTGGAAATCGGGGCTGTTTTATGGTATAATAAAATAATATAAATTAAGAGGCCGGAGTGTCTCATCAGAAATCAACGTCATTTTAAGGAGGCAAGTTATGTTTAGGAAAACGATATTGGTGGTGTTGGTTCTGGGGTTTGCCGGAATGGCAAGGGCAACGATTGTTGATATCTGCGTTGCAACAAACAAACCGGTCTATGATTTGGGCGAAGAGGTAGTAGTATTTGTAATTGCTTACAATCCAAATCCTGAACCAATAACGCTAACCGGAGGTTTTTATTTTGCATCATACAAAATCGATGGGGTTTATGACTGGGCTGAAGGCCGGTCCGCACCCCAAGTAATTCTACATGTAACAATCAATCCAAGGGATTACGTTACATGGGATTTGACCCATGGTTCCTACGAAATGCAAGAATATCCTCTAACTGTAGGGATGCATACGGTTGTTGGTGAGGTTTTAGCGGTCGAACTTATTGGAGATGGAAGAAGTACACCTGTTCGATTTGAGGTCGTTCCAGAACCGTCAACGCTTTTGCTTTTTGCCATCGGGTTGATTGGAACCCGAAGAAGGCGTCCTATATGTCAACGTCAACTTTGAAGGTTTAGTAGTATGCAAGGAAAAAGGAACCTGGTAATAGGAAGGGAGTCAGTCATGTCAAGGAAAACTGTACTTTTATTATCTATTGTATGTTTAACTGTTTATAGTTCACTTGGTTTCGCATCCGATTTGTCATATAAGCCTGGCGAGTTGATCGTCCGTTTTGCACCAAAGGCAAATGGTGCACAGCGAACAAAAGCCGAACGGAATGAAGTTTTAACTTCGATCGACGGGGGGAATATCAAGCATTTCTATAAACTCGTGCCAGGTTTAACAGTAGTGAAACTTCCTGCAAATCGCACAGTTGAAAATGCGCTTCCAGCCTTCAAAACTGCCAGCGGGATTTTGTATGCTGAACCCAATTACAAAATCAAGCTGCTTTCGACCTTCCCCAATGACCCGAATTTTGGCGAATTGTGGGGAATGCACAACGAAGGCCAGACCGGTGGAGTGATAGATGCCGATATCGATGCACCTGAGGCATGGGATATTATCACGAGCAGCAATATAATTGTTGCCGTTCTCGACACCGGTATTGACTATAACCATCCCGACCTTGCAGGAAATATGTGGGTCAATGAGGCAGAATTGAATGGTGCCACAGGCGTGGACGATGATGGAAACGGCTATATAGATGACATTCGTGGTTGGGATTTCGCGGATGAGGACAACGATCCAGAAGATTACTACTTCCACGGCACACACTGTGCAGGAACGATTGGAGCAATCGGCAACAATGGTGTTGGTGTGACCGGTGTCTGCTGGGATGTCAAGATTATGAATTTGAAGGTATTCCCCAACTATGGAGAAGAGTGGTTTAACAGCGGTGCGATTGCTGCGATAGAATATGGCGTTGACAACGGAGCGCATGTTTTAAGCAACTCTTGGGGTGGTGGCCCTTACAGCCAGTCGCTTAAGGACGAGATTGAGGCGGCAGATGCCAATGGTGTTCTTTTTGTTGCTGCGGCCGGCAATGACTACGGGAACAACAACGATACGTACCCAGTCTATCCAGCAAGTTATGATTGTGAGAACATCATTGCGGTACTGTCCACTGACCAATATGACAACATGTCGGACTTTTCCAACTATGGGCCAAGTTCAGTTGACCTTGGTGCACCAGGAGAAGATATTCTCAGCACCTTCCCGACGTATGAGACCGATGCCATGGACTATTACGGGTTCTCTACTGATTATGAAACGATAAGCGGCACATCGATGGCGACGCCGCACGTTGCCGGGGCCTGTGCACTTGTCTGGTCGATGAATCGAACGTTAAGTCACCTGCAAGTGAGGGATATTATTCTTAACTCAGTTGACCAGATACAGGCACTGAATGGGCTATGTGTTACCGGCGGTCGGCTCAACCTCTACAATGCAGTCATCAATACTTCAAGTCCGGTTCTGGATAAGGTTGATGATGTCAATGATGGTGATTCGGTTCTGCCCAGCGAGGAGATAACCTACACAATTTATTACGCAAATCCGGTCACCAACCAGAACGACCCGAACTATATCGGGACACTCACCGGCGTAACTATCGTCGATTATCTGCCGCAGGAGCTTGACCCCAATAATCCTTTTGACCCCGCATATAGTCTTTCTAACCACAGGTACGTATGGAATATCGGGACGCTCTCGCCGGGCAACTCAAACTCTATACAAGTAAGGGTTATCGTCAATGAACTTGCTGAGCCGTTGGGGAAAATCACCAACGTCTGTGTTCTCCTCGCCAATGAAATCGGCCCTGTTACTTCTGTAGAGGTTACGGACGTAAATTCCTGGAACCCTGGTATTGTC
>Ga0315293_10003709_pt1 | contig 14692 bp, 21 predicted proteins | sample YL17G13_20_MG_FD_203071 | JGI IMG/M metagenome (GOLD analysis project Ga0315293, IMG submission 203071) | Sediment microbial communities from Yellowstone Lake, YNP, Wyoming, USA - YL17G13_20 | ecosystem: Environmental > Aquatic > Freshwater > Lake > Sediment | place: USA: Wyoming | collected... | reverse complement strand
TATGCAATTTCTCCGGCTTTCAGTTCAAGGTATGGCTGAGTTGATGTGTCTTCGCCCGAAGTGTGCTTTACAGAGCGACCTATGTGTTTGAACTTCCGGTTCACCATATTTTCTGAGAGCACACCAAAGCCACCTGAATGGCAGGTATTCTAAAAGGGCAGTTCCATGACCTCAGGAGAACAGCACTGAGCAATTTGCTTACTCACGGCATGGCCGAGTACGATGTGATGGCTATAGCTTGGCCACTCCGATTTTGCCACAACTCACAAGTTCCACTTAGCAGTAGCAGATGGCTTGATTGAGCGAGCACGAGCAGTAACAACTCAAACCATCGGTAAAAATCTGTTGTAAGTCTGTTGCAATAGGGACACTGGAGTATTCAATGAAAAAAGCCAACAGGTGTAAGTGCTTGTCAATCGTGATGTTATGAACCGCGCCCGGCAGGACTCGAACCTGCAACCTTCGGATTCGAAGTCCTATTTGAGGTTTTGTAAGTGTTTGTGGGAAAAAGATTAATGATTGCAGAATAAAGACTTATGATGCTGACCGTAGCGCAACCGAAGCGTAACAGTAGCCTAAACGAGCGCTGTTGTTGCAAATTCTGTTGCAAATTGTCAACTCGGATTAACCCAGTTCTTTATCCTTGACTAGAAAATCTAATGGATAGCGAGCTTTAGTGGGACAATAGTTCTTCGTTGAAATCCCCTCCAGAACCCGTATAATTGCAAATCACGCTAACATTGGGGTGCATCGCTGCATCGCCAGAACGCTTTGAATGATTAGGGCAAGAGAGTTGGACAAATCAAATGATATTATCGCGAGTACAGATTTAAATGTGTAGTGCGGTAAGGATTGGCCTGATACGTGCCTTTACTAACTCTGGAGCCCACTTTTGAGTCTCTTCTAATCTTTTTCTCCAATTATCAACTTCCCCCTGATAATTATGCCTGTTTTCCCCTTTTAGGAGCCTTTGAATTGCGCTAACTGTATTTCTGCATAACGAGGAATAAATCACACAAACAAAGAGATGCTTTTTCTTTTCTGGTTCTTCTGCCTTTTCTATTTCGAGAGCATAATAATGTGGTAAGTTATAAGCCCATTTTTCCTGATACCGAGCTTCTATTTCATTTAAAGCATCGAATATAAGCTGCAATATATAAGGAGGTGACTTCCGAAACGCTACTTCTCGCCAATTAGAATCATTGATTGCTTTCCATATTGTGTCTAGACTGATTTCTTCTGTATAAATCATATTTTTAAGATAATTTGCAATTAATATTTGGTCTCCATAATGTGAATTTGTGAATTTCATTACAGTGTTTTCGAAATCATCGGATGTAATAAGTTTTTCGATACCAGCGATAAAAGCGTTAATCATTTCTTTGCTTTTATCTTCTTCTATATAAGGAAGCCATTTCTTAGCAGTAACTAGAATGGAATCTTCATAAGCATATACCTTTTTAGAATCATCCTTGGTTTTAGGCGGGAAAACACTCAGAACCGAACCGCCTATTGCATGTTCGATTTTCTTGTGGTCCTCTTTGGCTATAGAACTTGGTTTTAATAAATCTAAATTATTTCCTAGTGCCGTTTCCAAAAAGGTAATATAACTTTTTATAATTGAAACTTTACATAAGTCTTGAATTTACAATGGATTCCCGCCTTCGCGGGAATGACAAATGTGAAACTTTCTTTATAGAAATGGCACTAGAAGCGCCTCAAAATTCATCCCATCCATCAGGCGGCGGTCAATGATAAGGTATTTCTTATTCTTCAGGAAGCCATCAAACTGATCCGACAGTTCTCCGGCTTTCTGTTTCATCCAATCATTGTATGCTTGTGGAATAATGCCATCTATTTTGACTTTGTGAATTGCTTTGCTCTTTAAATAGACAGGCTGGTGTCGCCTTTAAGTTATTTGCGATACAAGATACCTGCCCAATTCATCAAATTCTTTTCCATTCTTATGATAAAAAGGAAGCAGCTTTTGATATTTTTTGACCTTAGCGGCATCTTTTATTTCTTTGATTTGGATGCTCTTGGAAAGTCTTTTTTTTATATTATGAAAAGCGCCGATGAATAAAATTGCTTGCTCGCCGGTTTTAAGGGTTTGGTCTATTCTTTCAGCAATAAAGGCGTCCCTTTGGTTCAGAAGTATCGTTTTGGTTAGCTTATATCGTATAAATGCCAATATTTTACGTGTGATGGATTTAGCCTGTGTTATGGCACACAGCTTGTCGTATTCTCTTTTCACCAACTTAAAGTCCTCCGTCTTCATTAGAATAGCGCCCCTTTGAAGAAGTTTTAAGATTAGTTCATAGTTTCTACTACCGGCTTTTGCGGTATCCTCAGCTATTTTCTTGCCGACCTCATCATCAGCAACCATACCATCCTGATATATTTTTACTCCATTGACATCCATAGAATCGAAGTAATCTGATACAACGTTCCAAAAACCTTCAACTGTCCTTCTATGATTTTCCCAAAGCTCCTGCCCTAAATCAGCGATGCCTCTTTTGGCCACGTGTTCAGCGATGGAGCCAAGGTCAGCACTGGTATGTATAATAGGTACATAAATCAGTGTTCCCATAATTCCTCTTACGTTGTTGCTGCCTCGGTACGCCCCAATCTTTTCTTGAGTTCTTCGTTGCGTTCCAATCTCTTTTTGAGCTCTTTGTTTTCCTGTTCAATATCTGATTTCTTCGCCTTTGTAGACAAATAAGAATCCTGCTGCCACCAATTTATACCCATCTCTAACGCTTTATCCACAGAGGCAACCAACAGCCTTATTTTAATATTGAGAAGGTCGATATCGGCAATTTGTATCTTGATATCTCCGGCAATCACAATACCTTTATCCAATACCCTCTCTAAGATATCAGCAAGGTTGGTAGCCTCGGTGGCATGCATCATTTTTTGTTCAGCCATTGGTCTGCTCCCTTTTAATCACACCAGTTTTTTGGCCCTTATGACCAAATCTGCCGCCTTTTTACGCACATTTGCAATAAAACGACAATTACCGCAATCTTTGCTTTTCTCATTGTAATCCGGGCAAGAAAGAAGGACATCCACTTCTTTTTGAAGCTCTTCAGCAAAATCTGCTTTCTCTAATACCCCTTTGGCACTGTTGATTTTAGCAGTGATATCAGCGAACACCGGCTCTTGCTTTTGAAATGTTGCACAGTTTATTTTGGCATCTTCTTTAGTCATTGCTTCTCCTACATCAAATCCCCTAAAGGGCCTAAATTCAGGTTCAGCTCTTCGTCCTTTAGTCCAAATATCCCTTTCAACTCGTCCATCTTGTTTTCCAATTTCATCAAGGTCTCACCCACCCTTTCTATTTCTTCATCGGAAAGAGATCCTGCTTCCACTCTTCTCATAGCCTGTTTTTCCAACAGCTTTCTTATCAGCTCTATTAGTGTTAGCACCAGCTTAGCCAACCCCTTTTCAACGTTCTTCGGGTTTGCATCAATTTTGGTAGGAAGAGCATCCTGTGATTTTTCTATCTCTTCGATGAATTCTTCAGGAAAATCTGTTTCGACCACGCTGTTTAATGTCATATCTATACAGCTCCTACCAGTTCCCTATGTTGGATTACTTTATCAAACAAATCTTCTTGCTCAGAATCTTTAAGCAAGTCACTTTTCTTCGGCAAAATAACAAAGTTATATGGAGGCCAGGGACCGCTGAACAAATACTTAAGATTTTGGCGCGCACTTTTTATATGCTCAAAAGCTTCCCTGAAGTTACCCTCCTCAGATTTTTCAACTAAGTAAACCGCATTCAAAAGCAGGTCCCGGGTCTTGAGTTTTTCGAGTTTCTTTTCCGCTGCAAACTTACTGAAAAATATGTCCATAACTTTAACGAATCTATCTGCCTTCGTCTCAAACTCTTTGTCTATCTTATATTTTTCAAATTTTTCCTTTATAAATCTCTTACTTGCTGAGCCATCTGACTCTAACACCCTTTGCTCACCCTCGTTAAGAGCCTTGATGATGTTTTCTTTTACTTTATCCGCAGGCCAGATGACCTTTATACCGAACTCAAGTTTATTATAGAGTCTGGCCAGATTATCTTTAAAATCTTTATAGTAGCTTTGCATCATTGAAAGCAGATTATCTCTGCCATCAATAATTGTCTGAAATCTTACAGGCAAAATGGTGAAATTGGTCATAAGCTTCTCTACAACAGCCTCATGTTCTAAAACAGCACCTTCAGTTACCCCTTGAATCGGCTGGCTAACTTCACTTACAACGGCCCCTATATCGCAGAAGGAAATGTTATAAACACCTGCTCCTTCTAATCCGTATATTGATTCCTTTATCTGATCGCCTGAATCTATTATGCCATATAAATATAGTTTCATTGTTATTTTGCCTCCTGCATTGGCCCAATAAATGGCGAGCCTCTTAACTTCTCCATAGTTTCCACCGAGCTGAGCAAAACCTTCAGCCCCAGATAGATAAGGTCTACATCCGCGACGGAAATAACCATATCTCCTGATATGACTACACCCTTATCCAAGACTCTGTCCAAAATTTCTAACAGAGTAACATCCTTTGATTTTGTTACGACATTACGCATTTCGCCCCTTTTTGATTGGAAAGACCACAAAAATTGTATGGCGGCCATGGGCCGGTACAATCGATAAGAAGTCCTTTGTCTTCGTAGTGCATTTTTAATGTATCGACCATGTTGAGGAAATCACCCACTTCATCTGTGTCAACCAAAAAAGCAGAGTTTAAAACCATGTCGTCTTCTCTCTCGGTCACCTCTCTCGGCAACAGCTTGTTTATGCGTGCTTCAAAGCTTAATTCTTTCAATAACTCAAAACTTTCCTGACCACATTCATTAATTTTTTCATTTAGCGTTTTTTCTATCAGCTCATCTTTTTTCTTTTTAAGAAAATAGCCCTTGCCAACCGAAGAAGATTTGATTTCATCCTCAATTTCCAAGATTTTTTCTTGGTTATTAAGAAAGCCGGCTTTCAGTTTTTCCGGATTGCAGTAAATCTTGAGCCCCCATTCTTGTTTGTTTGCCAATATTCTTAAAATTGCCTTAAACTCTTCGCCATACTGTTCAAGCATCGCCATCAGGCTGCCATCTGTGTTAAACAGAGTTCCAAACTTAAAAGGGATCACATTGGTATTGGTCATTACCCGTTCTATTATCCTTTCATGCGTGCCTGCTTTTGTCTTAACCCACTGAAAATCAGTCATATTTCTTTTCAGGCCCTCTTCGCCAAACTCCAGTTGTTCAACTTTGCTGGCTACCGCATAAAGGCCATTATGGTAAAGAAAATAGAGATTATTCTCCGTGCCCTCTATTTCCTTTATTCGTGGTTCTCTATCTGCAACACAATACAAGTAGATAAGCTGTCCATCTTCTACCATTACTATACCCCTGATAAATTAGCTGGTTGTCAACGTGTGACCTTGACGTTCGTAAGATTCAACTTCCAGATTATCGTTTAATCTGACTTCATAGATGTTTTTATCCTGCACCCTCGTGGGGAGTCCGAGGGACTTTAAGAAGGAGTTCTCTTCATAGACTTCCGCTTCTATGTGCCACTGGTTGTCAACCTTTGTTGCACCGATAACCTTTACGTCCTTTGAATCAAGAGCCTTTTGTAAGAACTCTACAACCATATTCTTAGCTTCTTGTATACTGGTCATTTTCTATATCTCCTTTTCTTTTGCCTTTGTAATAGCATCCAGACGATCTAAAAGTTCGTCTTCCTTTTGGTCATATTCCTGCCGGCTTATTTCATCCAGTTCAAACTGCAATTGCAATCGCATAAGTTCTTTTTTTACACACCCCTCGTCGCCCAGCTCTTTTTGGGCCATATCGCTGAGTTTTTGGCCCATCCATATTATCCCCTTTAATGGTGCAAGCAATATGCTATCAATTAAGAACATTAGTATTTTCCGGTCTCAATTACGAGATTCACAAAATTAAACGGCGGCAGCGACCACACATACTTGAAATTCACTTTCTCACCATATTTATTGCCCAGTTCCTGTACTTGGTGGTCGAATCCAGCTTCCTTCTCTTTTTCCACTAAAAACGCGGCGTTAATAATCATCATATCGCCATAAGTATCATTGGTTCTGACTTCCACTGCCAAAGGTGACAGGGTGTTTAGAATATCCTCACTGATGATCTGTTTTTCCCCCTGCAAAGCCTCCTCCACCATCCTTCCTATCTCCATCCGCTGGTAATGAGACTTTTCAGGGACAAGTGTTGCAATTTTTTCCTTTAGTACCTTTATATCTTCATACTTTTCCAGGATGTCCTTATAAATAACCTCTTCCTTAAATATTGCTTTAACGCCCAGCTCAGTTTTGTCCTTCATTTGGCTCAGCAGTTCTCTGAATCTATCGTACTCTGCTTGCAATATCCTCTGCACTTCTTCGTCATCTTCAGCAATCGTGGCAAATCTCACAGGCAGAACCGTATGTTCACTCATTACTTTTTCAATTGCCTTTTCGTGAGCAAGAGAATTCTCCCGTGATACCCGGTATTTCTTGGTTGGTGCATCGCTGACGACTGCCGAAATATCATTGAAACAAACCATATGCAGCTGGTCGCCTCGTCCGCCTATCCCCAGCGGGCCAAACGATTGAGGTTGACTTGAATCCATGACACAATATATGTATTTACCTTCCTTAGTGGCCGTATCCATCTCTATTTTTCCCATTCTTCCGGATATATGACGATATTGACAAAATTAAATACCGGCAGCGGTCCTGCATACATAAACTTTGCTCTATCTTTATACTCGTCACTTAAGTCATCCATAATATTGTCGAATTCTTTCTCTCTTCCCTTATCCACCAAAAAGGCTGCGTTCATAAACATCTCATCGCCAATAGTATCATTAAGTTTGTGCTCGTAAGATGCTCTTCTAAGTTTATCTACAATTTCCTCGGCTTGTTTTTCCTTCTTTTCGTCCAGTGCTTTCTTGACCATTCGCCCAAGGCCCATTTTGGCCTGGGTATCCGTTTTACCCTCTTTTGCTATGGCTTCCTTTAGATTTTTTATTGTCACGTTCTTTTCCACAATCTCATTGAATATGATATCCATATTTTTCCATAGACCTTTGACACCTAATTCTATCTTGTGGTCCATATCCTTAAGGGCAGTTTTAAATTCCCTGTACCTTCTATCCAACAGGTTTCTTATCTCATCGGCACTGGAGGCGATGGTGCCAAATCTCACTGGAAGTACGCTATCGAATTCCTTCATTACTTGCTCAATCGCCTTCTGATGAGCTAACATGTTTTCTTTACTTACAGTAATTTCGGTTAAAGGGTAGTTGCTCACAACCATACTCAGGTCATCATAGCCAATAGTCAGAACCTCGTCGCCTCTTTGGCCAATACCAACAGGACCGAAATTCCGCTCCTGTTTAGTCTCTATAATGCAGTAAATGTATTTTCCTTCTTTTTCCATATTATGCCATTGTCGTAACCAGCACCGTGTTCTTTTCGAAAGCTTCCTCGTTGAGCCAGCAGCCTTGGTCATTTTCAGCCTGGTTGGAAGCTCGATAGTAATCCAGAAGTATCCTGTAAGCCCTGGTCATCTCGTCAAATTTCTTTTCTATGTCCGGCGTATCTGGGTTTTTATCAGGGTGACAGGTTAAGGCTGACCTGCGGTGGGCCTTTTTGATTTCATTAGCCGTTATAAAATCACTCTTAAGCCCCAACTTTCTCCTTGCCCAGTCTACTTCTTCAAATTGTGGTTTTTTAACTTCGAGGGTATAGAAACTGTATGGAGGAAGCGGACCTACGCATCTAAAATTCAGTTTGTCCTCAAATTCATCATTGAGCTGCTCTATTTTCTGCTCAAACTCCTCTCGTCTGCTCCGACCTATAAGAAATGCGGTGTTAAGCACCATCTTGTCATCCATAAGGTCATGTGCCTTAGAATCTTGAGCTATTTGGCCTAAGGCAGTTTGTACTCGGTGGGCTAACGCTTCTTTTTTCCTGTCTAAATACTTCTTAACCAGCACACCGACCTTCATTTGGTCATCCACGGTAACGTCACCCTCTTTACTTAAAAGCGATTGCTTAAGTGCTTTTATTTCTTCTTCCTCCGACACCTTCTGCAGAAAAGAGCTAAAATCGCTTAACGTGGTGACTACGTCGACCTCTATTGTGTTTTGTGTTCTTTCAAATATATCTTTAATTGTTCTGTAACCGCTGGCTAAGATTTCTTTGACTTCTCCGTTATTTCGGGCAAAAGTTCCCAGCCTCATAGGGATAATGGTATGTTTGGTCATTACCTTTTCGATTAATTGCTGATGGCTGACAAGCCGTCTGGCTAACGTATCTTTGGGCATATGGCTGTAATCAACTATTTCTGAATCTTTTACTACTGCGGCTATGTCCTGAAAGGAAACGGTATATGCATGGTTAGGGGTTTCGCTGCTGCTCGCAACGTCGGTTGGGCTTCTAAAAGGATAGATATCTTCGAAGGTTACAACCTCACCCATATCAAAAAATTCTTCGGCGCTGGAGTTTATGACGCCGTAAATATATTTGCCTATTTTGCTCATAACAAACCCTTTCATTCTTCGGGAAGGGTTTGTCAGTCCCTTCCCTAAGACCTACTTTCAATCCACTGAAAGCTGAGATTAACCCATGCACTCAATCTGAACCGTCTTCTTCAGTGCATCCGGTTTGCTCTGGGCTCTTATCCTCGGCTTTCTTTTCTTGTTGCAGTTCAGCTTCAGCTTTCTTCTCGGTTTTACACTTAAACAGGTCCTTGACTTTTTCAATAATGCTCAACATTTTACCTTCCCTTTATTGCTTACCTGCCATTTTGCTCTTTCAGCATTTTAAGTGCCTGCTCAAAATTATTCTTTGAAACCTTAAGTTCTCCCTCCATAGTTGCGTTCTTTTTTGCTGAGTTTTGCTCAATATATTCTCTTACCGCAAACATAGAGGCTTTTCGGCAGATAAATTCAATATCAGAACCGGTTCTGCCATCGGATTCCTTAGCCAACCTGGTCAAATCAACATCTGGGGATAGAGGCTTATTTTTTGTATGTATCTTGAAAATCTCTTCTCTGGTTTTCTCATCAGGTAGAGGCAGTTCAAACAAAAAGTCGAATCTGCCGCTTCGCAATATCGCAGGGTCAACCAAATCCAACCTGTTTGTCGCAGCCAAAACCACTACGCCCTTGAGCTCTTCAATACCGTCCATCTCAGTCAGGAATTGACTTATCACCCTTTCGGTTACATGGGCATCGGTTGAGCTTGAGCCTCTCCGTGGCACAAGGCTGTCTATTTCATCAAGGAAAAGTATGGTTGGTGCAGCATGCTTTGCCGTCCTGAACGTTTCTCTTACCCCTCGTTCTGATTCTCCGACATACCGGCTGATAAGTTGCGGACCCTTGATAGATATAAAATTGACGCCGCTTTCATTGGCAACAGCTTTTGCTAAAAGCGTCTTTCCCGTGCCCGGCTTGCCGTACATCAAAATCCCCTTGGGTGGAGTAGTGCCAGCTTTCTTAAAGACATCTGGATATTTAAGGGGCCATTCTATCGCCTCCTTGAGCTCTTGCTTGATATCCTCAAGGCCGCCTACATCGGACCACTTCACATCCGGCACCTCGACAAATACTTCCCTAATGGCAGATGGTTCAATTTCCTTCAAGGCCTCAAAGAAGTTGTCCATCGTCACTTCCAATCTGAGCAGGGTTTCATAAGGAATGTCTGACAATTCGAAGTCAATTTTCGGCAGGATTTTCCGCAACGCTGACATCGCCGCTTCTCTGGCCAGAGCCTCCAAATCCGCTCCCACAAATCCATGAGTGATTTCGGCTAATTTTTCCAAGTGCACATCTTTTGCCAAAGGCATGCCTCTTGTATGAATTTCTAATATCTCCAAGCGCCCGTTCTTATCAGGTATGGGAAGGGAAATCTCTCTGTCAAACCGGCCAGGCCTTCGTAATGCCGGGTCTATAGTATTGGGGATGTTTGTTGCCCCAATGACTACAACGTGGCCGCGGGATTCTAATCCATCCATCAGGGCCAAGAGCTGAGCTACGACACGTCTTTCTACCTGCTTTTCACTGCCCATATCTTCCCGCTTGGGGGCTATAGCATCAATCTCATCAATAAAGATTATGGCAGGGGCATGTTTCTGGGCATCCCCAAAGACGCTTCGCAGCCGTGCTTCAGATTCACCGTAGAATTTGCCCATAACTTCAGGACCGGTTATGCTGGTAAAATAGGCATCCGTTTCATTAGCCACGGCTCTGGCGGTTAACGTTTTACCCGTGCCCGGCGGGCCGTATATAAAAACCCCCCTGGGGGCTTCGATACCAAGCCTTTCAAAAACTTCGGGGTACTTAAGGGGCAGTTCAATCATCTCCCTTATTCGTTGAACCTGGGTACCAAGCCCACCAATATCTTCATAAGATACTTTAGCTTTCTCAATTTTGCCTTCCTTTGACTTTACCTTTATCAGGGTTGTCGAACTGACCGATACCACGCCATCTGGTATTGTGTCCTCCACTATAAAATCACAGGTTTTAGTGCCAAATAACCTCGCCCTTATTTTATCACCACTGGTTAAAGGCAGACCTTCTATCAAAGACGCAATGTATTTAGTATCTTTATCCTTTTGAAGCACACCCCCAGCAGTCAAAGGGGCAAGCGTGATTTTCCCGGCGGCTCTGGTCTCGACCTTTTGGATTGTTACCTTTTCGTCAAGGCCGACTTTGGCATTCTCTCTTGTAATACCGTCTATCTGAACTATTTTTTTCCCCCTGTCCTCAGCATAGCAGGGCATTGCCTTGGCAGCAGTTTTCCTTTTGCCTTCTATCTCTACTATCTGGCCTACCTCCAGGCCTAAATTCTTCATATCTTCAGGGTCAATTCTGGCAATAGCCCTGCCTACATCCTTAGGTAAAGCCTCCTTTACTTTAAATTGCTTCATATCAGAAGCCTTTCTTTCGTATTAATTAAACAAATAGCTCTTAAAGTCTTGCAATGCTCGCAATCCTTTAACTTCGTGAGGACGTGAGGGGATAATCGTCGTTTTTAGACCATCAAATTCCTCTTTTATCTGGCTTATGTACCTCTCCTGCTCTTTTCTTTTTTCTCTGCAAAACTGGCAGCCATCGGATTCTAAAACATTATTTATCAATAACTGCTTAACTGTTATTCCATATTTGCCCAAACTGGTTATTAATCTGGCGGTTTCCAAAATCGCCATATCCTCCGGGATCGTAACCGCTATAAATTCGCACCTGTTTTGGTCACGAAGCAAATCCTCTATCTTTTTCACGGTTTTCTTCATAGATAAGAGAAAATCATCCCCTTCATCGGGGTCATACCTGCCGGCAAATCTCTCAACCATATATCTGTATTTCCATCTCATCTTTGCCATCACCTTAACCCAGTCATCCAATAGCTTCGGTGATGTCAGAAGTCTCAAAGCATGGCCGGTAGGGGCGGTGTCTACCACGTATTTATCAAATTTTGCCTCATCTATCAGATCAATCATTGTCTTAAAACCCATTACCTCATCCATACCCGGGACAGGCAAAGCAAAGACCGAATCTATATCTTCAGCATCCAGATTAGTACCGGTCTCTACAATTTTTCTGATCTCGTTTTCGTGCTCTGTTTTAAATTTTGAAAGAGCCTTTTCTGCATTTACTTCAAGGGCACTTAGGTTTTTTACTCCTTTTATCTCTTCCGGCTGGTCGCTAAGTTTCTGTCCCAGGCTGTCAGCAAGCGAATGGGCCGGGTCGGTGGAAAAAATCAACGTCTTAAAATCCTCTGCCAAATACAGGGCTGTAGCAGACGCACAGGTTGTCTTGCCAACACCTCCTTTGCCGCCGAATAAAATCAGCTTCCGAGAAGTATCTTTGAGCCCTTTTAACGCCATTCACTTTTTCACTTTGATCTCTAAAATGCCGTTGTTGTAAGAAGAGACAAGCGTCTCGGCCCGCACCTTTGCCGGCAGCAAGACTTCCTTGTGATATTTTCGGTCGCCGGTTTGAGCAGAGATATCAAGGATATCCTCTTTTAGGTCTAATTTTATATCTTCCTGGTTGACGCCCGGCATTTCGGCATAAATTCGGATCTCCTGGTCTTCATCAAAGACATCTGTAATCGGTTCTCTTTCTTCTTCGACCGTTGGGCCCTGGGGAGTCTTTCTGACATTTCCAAACGATTCAACTACGGGTTTGCCTCCAACCGCTGTCTTTATGGAAACCCCAAACACCCCTTTCATACCTTTTTTAAGGTGACCGAAGTCAATTTCGCCTTCTTTGTTGATTTCACCGCCTGCCTCTTGTAATTTAGCAGCCATGTCAACCAGGTTTCCAATACCATCCAATAGTCCTCCCAGACCAAGGCTCAATTTCCCTATACCAAAATCGATATTCAAACCTTCGTTTTCTTTATCTTTTTTCTTTTTGTCTTTGGCCATTGACGAATCTCCTTTTTTTAGCATACCAGGCTTTTTCGTTTTACAGTTATCCTGCAAATCTTTCGACTGCATATCCTTTTCTTGTTATCTTATCTTTGCTTCTACTCGCTCTAATCTGCTCTTCAAGGTTTTATTTTCTTTTTCTAACCTTGCCTCTTTTGCATTCGAGGAAAGATAAGGGTCCTGCTGCCACCAGTTTATCCCCATCTCTAACGCTTTATCCACAGAGGCAACCAAAAGCCTTATTTTAATATTAAGGAGATCGACGTCTGCAATCGAGATTTTTATATCTCCGGCAATTACAATACCTTTATCCAATACCCTCTCGAGGATATCAGCAAGGTTGGTAGCCTCGGTGGCATGTATCATTTTTTGGTTAGCCATTCTTTAATACCTATTGTTTTTATGGTTCGACTTCGCTCACCATTAACCCTGAGCAGAGTCGAAGGGTTTATCCTGCTGTTGCGACTTCCTCTTTTCGTACATAAGAAGTCACTTCCAGGCTATCCGTCAATTTAACCTCATAAGTATTTCTGTCCTGTACTCTGGTAGGTAAACCTAAAGATTTAATAAATGAATTCTCTTCATAAATCTCGGCTTCGCCTACCCAGCCGTCCTCGGATTTTGTTATTTTTGTTACTTTCGCGTCCGTACCAAAAGTCTTTTCAAAAAAGCTCCTGATTGCTTCGCCTACTTCTTCTATTTTCATAATACTGCTCCTGAAGACCTAATTTTGTAACTACACCTTTTCCTGAACATGTTAAACACGGAAGATTAGCTCCCTTTTCTCTGCCCCTGGCTTTACAGGCAGGGCACATCTCAACTTGCGAAGTCTTCACACTCACAACCCCTCTACCTCTACACACGATACAGGTAAGATCGCTGTTCAAATGTGATCTTCCTGACTCGTTACAATAAGCGCATATCACAACTGGGGGTTCAACCTCTACAGTTCCGGCGCCTAAACACACCGAGCACCTTGTATTCTTTTTGGAAGGTATAAATCCTTTTCCGCTGCAGAATCCACATCTATAGGTATTCTTATTTAAGACTTCGCCTCTTTGACCTGCTCTCTGGCTTTTCCAGTCAAAAGTTTTCCAATACATACTGTTCTATCTTACGCATTAATTAATAATTTATAGCCATTGTCTTGAGCGGTTTTGTAGGTATACTTCTGTAGGTTTTAATTCTTTCCTTCTCGTGGGTTTCTTTTCGCAAATTTTCCATTCGCTTGTTGATGCTGTCTAATTGTCTTTCGGCCGTGCCTCTTCTTTTGTCCAACGTGTGGATTTCTTTTTCTAATCTATCCTTCCCTCTCTCAAGCATATATAATTCCAGATAGCTTGATCTTTGGACCTTTGGGATAGACCGTGCACCTACCGAACGCATACTCTTTATATTTCCAACGCGTGGGTTTTCTAATGTTCTCTTCATTTGATAGGCTTCCTTATCTTTTTATCCTGCACTAACCATGCTTTCTATTTTTCCCCGACTTAGAACAACATTCCCTTGGCCAACTCTTAGGGGGATATCTATGTTTTTTTGTGTCCCAAGCTCTTTCACCACGAGCTCTTTTACTACTTCTTTGACTCTATCCTGATTTGTCTTTGAACCGATCCGGCTGGTTTCCGATGCGAGAATATCCTGGCACATCTGCATAAACACATTATTTGCCCTCGAAGGTGTTAACTTTTTAACCTTCAGAGTCTTGGCAATCATGATGCTTCCCCGAATGGTAGGCGCAAATTCGCACTTGCCGGACCCCCTTAACCCTCGCACGATATTAACTATCATTTCAACATAAGACCTGGATAGTTTGGACTTGGCCTGTGTTATGGCTATTTCGGTTTCATAGTCAAAGTGTTCCAGGTCCATTGTTATCATCCTGTCTCTTAAAGCATCCTGACTTCTGTGCACACCGGCATATTCCTCAGGGTTGCTCGTGAAAATAGCTGTAAAGTCATGGTCGACCTTCAAATACGGCTGTTCACCGCCCCTTCCGACTGGTAAATCCATCATCTTTTCCTGTAAGATAGACAAAAGAATATTGTTTGCCTCGGGCCGAGAACGCGTGAACTCATCATATATCAAGGTAAACCCATATTTGCAGGCGACGGTCAGGCGGTTATCCACCCAGCGTTTGACCATGTCCTCTTCTGTCTTTAGTACCCTTGAAATAAAGCGGTCCACTACCTTTCGGATTCTATAGCCATGCTCGCCGCCAACCAAATCCGATGTA
>Ga0315293_10003708_pt1 | contig 14693 bp, 13 predicted proteins | sample YL17G13_20_MG_FD_203071 | JGI IMG/M metagenome (GOLD analysis project Ga0315293, IMG submission 203071) | Sediment microbial communities from Yellowstone Lake, YNP, Wyoming, USA - YL17G13_20 | ecosystem: Environmental > Aquatic > Freshwater > Lake > Sediment | place: USA: Wyoming | collected... | reverse complement strand
CTTGTGGGGTCCTGTCGCGGCTCTTCCCCGGCCGTGCTCGCGGCCGGGCCGCTGCGCGCGGGCGGGGAGCCCCTTCGCCGCGCCACCCCTTCGCGACTATCAGGCACCCCGGAAAAAGAATTGCTTCCTAGAATAGGAGTTTTTACAGGATGGTCCTGCTCAGAAAAAAGAAGGAAGACGTCGATTCGGGACAGATCGTCCAGCTGACGATCACCACCGGCAACAACGACACCGAGGACTTCCCCGGCAAAGTCTTTTACCTCCAGTGCGGCAACAACTTCATCGGCCGCGACCCGCTGTGCGAGATCGTCCTCAACTCCAAGACGGTCTCCCGCAAGCATGCCGAACTCAAGGTCAGCTACGACCGGAAAACCTACCTTCTCCACGATTTGGGCAGCGCCAACGGCACCATCGTCGGCCGGGCCCGCCTTCACAACGACAAGAAGGAGATCAAGTCCGCAGACGAGTTTCAGGTGGGCGAGATCGTCCTCAAGCTGCTGGTCATCGACCAGGACGATTCGCTGAAAACCATGAACGTTCAGTCGGCCGGCCCCAGCGGCCCCGGCCCGGCGGAGGACAAATGACCGGCGGCCGGCCGGCCGGAGAGACGCTGCGGCCTCGGCTGCTGGGCCTGGTCAACGCCTTTTCCGGAAAACGGGTGGCGGTTTGGGGCGACCTCATCCTGGACGAATACCTGTTCGGAACGACCCGCCGCGTGTCGCGGGAGGCGCCGGTGCTCATCCTCAGATACGCCGGCAGTCAGTACTCGCTGGGCGGGGCGGGGAACGCCCTGCTCAACCTGAAAGCGCTCGGGGCCAAGGTCGAGCCGGTGGCCGTGGTCGGCCGGGACGAAGCCGGCCGCGCGGTCCTGGATCTTCTGAGGCGCAACCGGATTCCCACCGCGGGCGTCATCCGGCGGGCCGGTTTCCGGACGCCGGTCAAAACCCGTATCCTGGCCGGCGAGGAGAACACCCGCAAGCAGCAGATCCTGCGCCTCGACCGGGAAAGCACGGTGCCGGCCGCGGCCGAGGTCAAAAAGGCCGCGTTGGCCGCGCTCCGCCGGGCGGCCCGGAATTGCGCGGCCTTGCTCATTTCCGACTACAACTACCTGACCGTTCAGGAAGACATCTTCCGCCGCGTCCTGCCCCTTTTCCGGAGGGCCCGCAAGGCGGTGACCCTCGACTCCCGTTTCCGGCTGCTGCATTTCCCGGGCGTCACGGCCGCCACGCCCAATGAGCCGGAGGCCGCCCAGGCGGCCGGAACCGAGATCGGCGACGACCGCCGCGCGCTCAGTGGCGCGGGCCGCCTGATCATGAGCCGGCTCGGCTCGCCGGCCCTGCTCCTCACCCGCGGGTCGAGGGGCATGGCCCTATTCGAGAAGGGCCGCCCTCCCTACCTCCTGCCGGTGCACGGCACGACCGATATCGTGGACGTGGCCGGCGCGGGCGACACGGTCATCAGCGTGTTCACCCTGGCCTTGGCCTGCGGCGCCTCCTTCCGGGAAGCGGCCGTCCTGTCCAACATCGCCGGCGGACTGGCGGTCATGAAGAAAGGAACCGCCGTCCTCAGCCCGGACGAGCTCAAACAGGCGGTGACGGCCGAGACGTGAACAAGCTTCAAACGCTCGCCCAACTTCAAAGCATACTGGCCCAGGCAAGGAAAAGCGGCCGAAGAATCGTCCTGGCCAACGGCTGCTTTGACCTCATCCACGTCGGACATGTGCGCTACCTCAAGGGGGCCAAAGAGAAAGGCGACATTCTGGTCCTGGCCTTGAACTCCGATCAGTCCATCAGAAAATTGAAAGGCCCGGGCCGGCCTATCCTGTCCCAGGAGGAGAGGGTCGAGGTTCTGGGCTCCTTGGGCTGCGTGGACTACCTGGTCGTCTTCGACGAGCCCAACGTGGAGAAATTGCTGGAGGCCGTCCGGCCCGATGTCCACGTCAAGGGCTCGGACTACAGCGAGGAAACGGTCCCGGAAAAGGATACGGCCCGCCGGGTCGGCGCAGCGGTGGCCATCGCCGGCGGTCCCAAGGTCCGGAACACGCGCGACATCATCAGGGCCATAGCCGCAGGTAGCCCAGCCGGAGGAGGCCGGTCCGGAAAGGATTCGGAAGCCCGGGCCGAGGAGGACTATCTCCTCATCCGACTCAGCTCGCTGGGCGATATTATCCATACCCTACCCGCTTTTTCCGCCCTGCGCCGCCATCGGCCCGAAGCGCGGATCACCTGGGCCGTGCAGCGGCCGGGCAAGGTCATCCTGGACCTCGTGCCCGGCCTCGACCGCATCCTCGTCCTGGACAAGGGCCGCTGGCCGAGCCAGATACGGACGGCCAAGAGCAAGGATTTTATCGCCCTGGACTTCCAGGGCTTGGTCAAATCCGCGCTGATTGCCTATCTCTCGGGCGCGCGCCGGCGCATCGGGTTCGACCGCCGCAACCTCAAGGAACCGTCGGCCCGATTCTTTTACACCGAAACCCTGGGACAAATCCCCGAAACCGGCCAGGTCATCTCCAAGAACCTTCAGCTTCTGACCCGGCTGGGCATATGGGAACCGGCCTACGACTTTCCTTTGGCCATTCCCGAAGAAGCAATCGCCCGGGTCCGCTCCGCCCTGGCCGAGCTCGGCTTCCGGAAAGAGAAAGGCCGGAAGCTCATCATCGCCAACGTGGGCGCCGCCTGGGCGACCAAACGCTGGTTCCCCGACCGTTGGGCCGCCTTTCTGGAAAAGATGAAGGCCGACGACCGCTTTCCGCTGCTCCTGTGGGGCAACAAAGAAGAAAAGCGATTGGCCGAGGAAATCGGCCGGATGTCGGGCACACCCCTGGCGCCGTTCCTCGGCGTAGTGGAGGTCATGGCCCTTCTCCGTGAGGCCGACCTGCTGGTCAGCGGCGATACGTTCGCCCTGCAGGCCGCCTGTGCGCTGTCCGTGCCCGTGGTCGGCCTGTTCGGCCCGACCAACCCCCAGCGCAACGGGCCCTTCGCCCAGCAAGACGCCGTCGTCCACCATGCGCTCCCCTGCAGCTCCTGCTACCGGCGGACCTGCTCCCATCCGGAATGCCTGGAACTCATCCGCGTTGAAGAAGTCGTCGAGGCGGCGCTGGCCAGGCTGAGGAGCGCGGGCCGTGCCTGAGGGCCGCCTGCTTAAGCTCATCTACCGCTGGCGGGTGAGGACCGCTTTCGTCGCTTTCCTCATCACCCTGGTCCTGGCCAAGCCGACCGCCACCTCCATTTTGGTTGGAGGCGTCATCAGCCTCCTCGGGCTGGTTGTCCGGGCCTGGGCTTCGGGACACTTGAAGAAGGAAAAAGAGCTGGCCGTCTCCGGCCCCTACCGCTACACCCGGAATCCCCTCTATCTGGGAAACCTAATCCTCGGCATCAGCCTTTCGGTGGGCAGCCACTCCTGGTGGGTGTTCGGCATTTTCGTCGTTTATTTCCTGATCTTCTATCCGGCCATTATCCACACCGAGCGGGAACGGCTGAAGAGGATTTTCCCCGGCCAGTATGATGAGTACCGCCGCTTCGTCCCCCTGTTCTTCCCCTTCCGCCGTCCCTGGCGCCAGGACAGGCCGCTTCCTTTCAGCTGGGAGATCTACCGTAAGAACAAGGAGCATCGGGCCCTCATCGGAGCGGCCGTATTCTGGCTGGTCATGGCCGCCAAAATCATTTTTCACTTATGAACAAGGCCCCCAGGACATAACAAGGCTATGCCGACGGAAAGAAGAATCGAGCGGGTTCTCCGAGTGCTCGACCTCCGGCAGCCCGACTTGAGGGTCGTGCTGGAGTCCGTGACCAACGCTCACAACGCTTCGGCCGTGATGCGAACCTGCGACGCGGCCGGAGTCCTCCACGTTCACCTTATCGGCTCCGGCCCGGAAGCCCTTCCCGTAAACGCCGCCATTTCCACCCAGGCCGATAAATGGCTTGACCTGCATTTCCACCCGACCTTGGCCGAATGCCTGGGTGAGCTTCGGCAGGCAGGCTTCCAGATCGCCGCCGCTTGCCTGGAGGAAGGGTCCCTCCCCCACACCGACCTGGATTACACGCGGCCCACGGCCGTCATTTTCGGCAACGAAGCAGAGGGAACCAGCCGGGAGGCCGTAGAAGCGGCCGATGTGCGGGTCAAGATCCCCATGCTGGGCATGGCCCAGAGCCTGAACCTGTCCGTCTCGGTGGCCGTCATCCTCTATGAGGCCTTCAAGCAACGGCAGGCCAAAGGATTCTACAAGGGCAGGCGGCTATCGGATGAAGAGTTTGATCGGCTCCGCCGCAGGTGGCTCAACCCTTCCCCGGACGGTCAGTCTGAAACGAATACTTGACCTCCTAGATCTCCACCCAGCCCATCTCGGTTGATTGCCACCGGCCGAGCTGTTTGAATCGCTCCGGCCGGGAAAGGACGGCCTGACGCTCGCGGCCTCCCGCCTCGGAATACCAGGCCGGGCTCCAGACCACGACATAGCGGGCTGCCAGCCGATCGAGCTCGGCGAGCCATTCCAGGCGAAGAGGAAATGTTTCAGCGGATGCCCACGTTCCCGCGCGCGGCCTCAATCAACTTGGCCGAATCGTAGCCGATGCCGTCCTTGAACACGGTTTCCACCTTTTCGATGTCGGAGATGTCCTTGGCCGGGTTGCCCTTGATCAAGACCATGTCCGCCTGCTTGCCGGCGGCCAAGGTCCCGATCCGGTCCAGTTCGCCCAGGTACAGAGCGCCGTTGTGAGTGGCGATCTTGATGGCCTCCTCCGGCCTGAACCCGGCCTCCACCAGCAATTCCACTCCGCGCTGATCCCCGAACCCCGGCAAGACGCCGCCGTATCCGGTAGGGTCGGGCCCGACGATGAGCAATCCCCCCGCCTTTACGAACTCCCTCTCGAAGTCCATCTCTTTTTTGAGCAGGGCGGGTACCGGCGAGTCTTTGGATTCGCCGACGCGCGCCCGCTGAGTCAGGTAAGCGATGCGCGCCTCGGGGGCCATAGCTTCCAGGATACGCGGCTGAAGCGGCGGACGGCCGGGCGCGGAAATCTCAAAGACGGCCAGGGTAGAGGTCACGGCCACCTTGTGGGCCACCAGCTCCCGGATCGTCTCCTGGATCTCGGGGCCGGTCACCTCCAGCTTGAGGAGCGCTTCCCTGGCCAGTCGCGCGTTGGGGCAGGTGTCGGGCTTTTTGTCGGAGAAAAATTCCGTATCGGCCAGGAGGCCATGCTCCAGGTTGTCGATCCCCAGGGCCGCGGCCTCGCGGAAACCGATCGAGCACAGATGGCCGGTGATCTTCAGGCCGCGCTTATGGACCTCCTCGATGGCCGCCGCCAGGGCGGCCCGGCTGATGTTGGTATAGGCCTTGAAATCGTCGATGCCCTGCTCGGCCCAATACTCGACCATCCGGCGCGCCTCCTGCGGGTCGTCCAGCTCGTGCATCTGCAGGGTGAAAGCCCCCGGGCCTTCCAGGTAGGGGCTGGTGACGTGCATTTTGGGGCCGGGCACCTTGCCCTCGTTGATGGCTTTCTTGAGGTTGAGCTCGGTAAACGGCTCCAGACTGCCGGTGGTACGGATGGTCGTCGCCCCGCAGGCCAGGTACAGGCGCGGCGCGCTGAATTCCAGAGTGTTGTAGTGGCCCGGCCCGGCCGGGTAAAAGATGTGGTCGTGCATCCCCACCAATCCGGGGATGACGGTGTAATCCTTCATGTCCAAGACCTTGGCTTCGGGGGGCACCGGCGTGGAGGCCGCCCCGCCCAAGGCCTGGATCTTGCCGCCGGAGACGATGATGGTTTGATCTTCGCGCGCGGGGGCGCCGGTCCCGTCGATGACCCGCACGTGAGTCAGGGCCAAGAGGGGCGCTTCGATCGTAACAAAAGCCTTGACCGCGGGTGAAAGCGAAGGGGGCGTTTGCCCGCCCAAAGCGGCCAGGACCAAAAGCATGAAAGACAGGATCATGACTTTGCGCATTCTGCACCTCATTTTGATTTTTGCCCGCCTTTTTCCCTCATCCATTGCGGAAAATCATACTCCTCAGAAAAAGGAGGGTCAAGTGGACTCTCCCCTATCCTTACTGGATTTTCGTCAGAGTGATGGTGTATTTCAGAAAGTCTCCGACCTGCGAGAATTCTCCATAGAGCCTATCGGCAATTTTGGGTGTTTGAGAAGAGAGTTTAAGACCGGGAGGCAATGGATAAAAAAAAGGGAGGGGCCGGGCCCCTCCCCGCTAACGGATCCAGGCTTAGATCCTCTGTAGTGGCCAACTCCGGTACGTCGTTCGCAATCCTTGCTTCAGCTCTTTGTCGATCTTTTCCCGGTTCTCTTCCATCTGCTTGGAGTACTTTTCCTCCCATTCCTGGCGCGACTTATCCAGCTCCTTCATTTGTTTGTCAAAGTTTTCCTGGAGGCCTTTCATCCACTGCTGGTCGGGCTCAAAGAACCGCTCCAAGCTTTTAAAATATCCTTCCTCCATCATCCCCACCAGGCCGCCCGTTTCCTGTTCGGCCACCTCGACCATGACGCTCAGGACTTTCTTGTCCCGCATGTATTCGATTTTGACCTTGTCGCCTTTCTTCTTGGTCTGGACCACGGCGCTCAGTTCGATGACGTTGTTCACTCGCTTCCCGTCCGCTTTGAAGATGACGTCGCCCACCCGAAGTCCGGCTTTTTCCGCCGGTCCGTCCTTGGTCAGTTCGTTGATGAGCAGTCCGGCGCCGTCCTTCAGCCCGAAGTATTCGGCCAGGCCCTTGGTCGTCTCCTGAAGGAAGACGCCGATGTACTTGCGCTTTTCCCACCGGAAGGGCCGGAGCGGGGCCGAGGGCGGCAGGGGCCCCTTGGGAGGGATGGGGAAGTCGAACAGCATGGGGAACTTTATGGCCATTTCCTTGTGTATGTTCTCTTCCGTATACTCGCCCAGTTTGACCTTGACATCTAAACTCTTGCCTTCCCGCTCGACGAGGAAGGTCACATCCTGGCCCGGCTTTCTCTTGCGGATCTCGGAGGCCAGGGTCCCGGCGTCGGTCACCGGCTTTCCATCGATCTTGAGCACCCGGTCGCCCTCCCGGAGCTTGGCCAGGGAGGCCGGGCTGTCCTTGTCCACGTCGGCGATGACCACCTCATTGTCCTCGTTCTCGGCGATGCCCACGCCCAGCCAGCCGCGGGAGACCTTGCCTTTGTCCTTGATCTCCTGGAAGACAGCCTTGACCGTGTCGATGGGGACGGCCACGGCCATGCCGGCGGCCGGCGCTTCGCCGCGGCTGATGACGAAGCCGGAGCCCTCGACTTCCTTCTCCCGGAACTCGAAGACCACGGGATTGTCGTCAAAATACACGCCCCGCAGCAGGCCGATCATGCGGCCCTCGGCGTCGATCACCGGGCTGCCGCTCGACCCGGGCACTACCCAGACGTTCAGCCGGATCTTCTCTTCGGAGGCCGAGCTGATGATGCCCTGGGTCACGGCCGGCTTATTCTCCGGCGAAAGGCTGAGCACGGCGATCCAGGCGCCGGAAGTCAGCCCGGCGGCGCTGCTTAAGGCCACGACAGCCGGAACCTTCTCTTTGACTTTGAGAACAGCGATATGGGTTTCGGGGTCCAGGCCTAAAAAGTCGGCCTGGAGACGGCGACCGTCGGCCGTGACCACGTTGATATTCTTGTCCCAAGAAGAAATAAGGGCTGTGGTAACGATATAGCCGGCGTTGTCCATAACCACGCCGGCGGCGACTTTTTTCCGGCCCTCACCCCCCGCTTCGACCTTGACCACGGACGGAAAGACCGACCTGATGACAGCTTCGAGCTTCTTATCTTCGAGGACCGGCGCTGCTCCCAATTGCAGCACGGCCGCCAAAAGCATGGCGGCGGCGACGAGTGTGATGCGTGTTCGGTGAACCATAGGCGTTCATCCCTCCTTAATATTGAATTCCCGGATAAGTCTCATACGAGACGTTCTCCAGGATATAGATCGCTTTGGGGTCCGCCGCGAGACCGCGGACCTCTTGACTGTAGTTCATGGATTCCATGACCGGGATGACTTGGCCCGCCGGAGCGCTCGTCACGACGCTGCGGGCCGGGGCCAGCCCCCTGTTCCGGTCGGCCAAGGTGCCGGGCTTCTGCAGGACGAAAACATTGACCAGGAGGAAACAGATGAGCAGGGCGGTCAGGCCGCCGGCCAGGGACAGCCGCAGGCCGAATAGGGCGGCCGGCGCTTTGGTCCGCTTCAGGTGGGCTAAGCGGTCCATGACCCTCCGCTCGAAATCCGGAGGGGCCTTGACTCTTCCCAGTTTCTCCAACGGGCTAAGCTCTTCCATTTTCGTACTCCTTGGCCAGGGCCAATGCCTCATTTCCGGAAACGGCCTTCTCCAGGTATTTCTTCAGCATGTGCCGGCCACGGCTGATCCTGGCCTTGACCGTGCCCACCGGCTTCTTGATGATCGCGGCGATTTCCTCCTGGGAATAACCTTCCACATCCTTAAGGATGACCGGGAGCCGGTAGCGCGGGCTGAGGTTGTCCAGGGCCTGCCGCAGATTTCGGGCGAGTCCTGAATCCGCGGCGCCCTCGCTGAAGGACCCAGCTTTCAGGTCGTTCTGGACGTCGTCCAGGGGGATTGTGACCGAACGGTTCCTTCTTTTAAAATCAGTCTTGGCTAGGTTGGAGGCGATGGTGTAGACCCACGAGGAGAAGGCTGCCACAGGCTTGTACTTATCCGCCTTGAAGTAAACCCGCATAAACGTCTCCTGGGAGAGGTCGACCGCTTTTTCGTAATCCCCGGTCATCTGATACAGAAAATTCACGATTCGATCCTTGTACAGGCTGACGATCCTGGCAAAGGCCGCCTCATCTCCCTCTTTGACCCTGGACATCAGCTCTTGTTCGTCCATTATCAAATCTTATAACCTCGGAACTGGCCGGAACGTTGCATGGCTGTATTTTATTGTTGTGTTATCAGCTAGTTAGTTTGGGCCGCCCCTAATTGGAAAAAAGGAAAAGATGGCGTAAATTTTAGGCAATGGGTTTGCGCCCGGCCGCCTTGGCCGCCCAGCTCGCCGCCGGATCGGCGAAGAACATTTGCCGCCGTCGCGTCTTGAACAGGCCGGGTTTGAAATAACTTTCGGTCCACTCGTCGGTCTCCTCCAGAAAAGCCCCCTCGGCTTCGCTCCCTTTGGCCTCCACCTCGTTGGCCACATCGCGGAAATAGAAATGGCGGAAGATGCGGTCGAACTCGGTGAGGTAGATGTCGACCACGCGTGTATTGCCGCGGATGAGCAGCATGTTCTCGTCGTTGGCCAGCAGCGAGTCGGGCGAGAAGTTCGCCGAGCCGCTGCACACCAGCGGGTCGTCCGACAACGGGTCGATGAGCAGGAACTTGGTGTGGACAAAAAAGACAAAGCCCTGGTGGCGGAAGTGATCCTCCTGGAGTAGCCATTTATCCAGCTCAAATTCCTTGATCCTCTTGCGGGCCGTCGGTTTACCGTCTTTGAACTCATACATTTCGCCCAGCACCGCGCCGTAAGAGATGATGAGGTCCCGGTCCTTGGACAGCGCTTTCTTCACCGCTTGACCGGGGGGCTTTTCCATCAGTATGAAGCGCAGGAAATCGCGATCCTTGGCCAGCGGCTCGACGAGCGTCTGGGTGACGCCGAAGGCGGCCGTGAACATCACCGATCCGGCGGCGTCTTCGATCCGCCGGCCGTACCATTTGAGCAGTTCGGACTTCGTCCGCGGCGAGAAGACCAAGGAAACCGAATTGGGCGGGACGAGTTCAGGCGGGTTCGGGGTGAGGCCCATGGCGCCCAAGCGGGCGGACTCCAGCTCCGGGTCTTTCCGCAGCATCTTCCAATAGGACAGATAACGCTCGGCCACGGCAGCATCGGCGACGAGATGGCCGACATTGCTTTGGCCGAGGAAGCCCGAGGGCGTGAAGTTGGTCGAGCCGGTCCACACCTGCTCCGGGCTTGTGCCGCTCCTGAGCCGGACGATAAACTTGTTGTGGGGGATTTTCGTCTTGGCCCGCGGGAAGAGAACCTGCTTTCCCCCGGCCCTCCGGGGCAGGCCAGCGGCGGCGATGGCCTTCTCGTTGGCGTTCTTCTCCTGGCCCGTGGTCCCGGTCGTGTCGTGGTAGATGATGCGAACGTCCACCCCCCGGCCGATGGCCGCCTTGAGGGCCTTGAGCACCGGCGGATAGGTGAACTCGTAGGCCGCCACGCGCAGGCCGTCGCCCGCCGGCGTGCCGCCAATAAAGCTCAGGCAGGCTTCCAGCAGGCCGCGAGAAAGCCAGGCGGTCTCTGCGGCTTGGGGATTGTTGGCCTCTTCGTCGCTGGGAGCTTTATTCCCGAACTCGCGGGCAAAGGCCTGGCTGGCGATGGCGCCCCGATTAAACCAGATTCCATGGCCTTGGTCGAATTCTTTTTCGGTTCGAATATTGAACGTGATCTCCCCTTTCGGTTCGAGCTCACCCGGCCGGCCGTACATAGGCAGGATGGTAAATCTATACAAGGTATCCGGCTCAGCCGTATAGTCGCCCCACAGGAAACTTTGGACCGGATGCTCCAGGGTGCTGAAGCGCATCGGTCGAGTCGGGTCCGCCGGATCCCGCGCATTCTTCGGGTCGGGGACGATGGACTTGAAGACTTTGAGCGACCGAAGCCACTTCGCCTTTCCATCGGCGGCACCCACGACCTCGCGTTTGAAAGCGAACCCCAGGAGCCCTGACCGGCGCTCCTCCGCGCAGTCAAGGGCAAGGAGAACCGTCCTGGTCCCGGAAAATCCCCTGGCCCGAAAATCTGCGGCTTTCACAAGCACGCGCATTTGATTGTCCTCCCAAAAACGCGGACTCACGCGCTTATCGATTTCCCCCTTGCCGCCGCCACGAATCATATCCCGCAATTAGCTGACAGTCAACTCAATCACTAAATTCCTTGCCCTTATTTCGGCAGAATCTCCCTGAGCTTGTCGCGGGATTCGGGAAAGAGGTCGTCGAGTCCTACGGACCGCCACTCGGCATAGGCGGCCATCCAGACGGACCTTTCTTTAACCCAGCGGACCTGGATGCGGTAGTACTCGCCGGCCAAGCGGATGAGACGACCGCGCCGGCGAATTTGCTTTTTATAATCTGAGGCCGTGAGGGAGGCCGGCCGGCGCTCATCCGGCGCCCCCTCCCCCGCCCCCTCCTCCACCACCGCCGCCGCCGCTGAACCCGCCTCCCCCGCCCGAGGAGTAGTGGGTCGCACTAGCGCTCGCCTGCAAAATGGAGGTGGACAGGGATTCGATCCCCTTGATCATGTGCTCGATCCCGCCGCCCGAGCCCAACCAACCGCCCGAGCCGCCCGCCCCGTAATACCAGGCGGGCACGGACGCCCGCTGGTCGGGCAAAATAACGGGCAGCATCTTGAGAATTTTCTTGGCGCTCCCGAAAACGATCCCGAACACGAGGTAGCCCTCCCAGAGCTTATAGGCCTCGGGCGGGACCTCTTTGAAGTGGGAGAAATCGCGGAGGAAGTTGCGCAGACCCTTCCAGCGTTCGTTTTCCTCGGCCCAGGCCCTAGTCCGCCGCTTGAGGAACGGGGTCAGGACCAGGATCATGATCAAGGCGACCGGATTGAAGAGAATGATGGCCATGGGCAGGCTCAAAGCCAAAAAGATATTCCGGGCCCGGAGGCTCTGGGGCTCGAGGAAGCCACGAAGTTTGGCCTCCTCTTTGACCATGGACGTCCAGGCCTTGTACCACTTCTGAAACTCAAAGGGCTTCTTCTTTAGGTAGCTCTTGAGGTCCTCGAGGTCGACCTGGGTCCCGGGCCGGCCTGCCCAAGTCGGCACCCGCTCGAAGAGAAGCTTGAGGTAGTCCCGCTCGAAGGAAAGGAGGGTCCGGTCCGTGTCCACCGTCTTCTTGAGCGTGGCCAGGGTTGAGACGGCTTCCTTGGGGCCGAACAGGCCGCGTTTCGAGGTCGGCCGGTCCTCGAGCTCGACATAGCCCCGGCGCGCCAGGTCGAACAGGGTCGCGGTGAATGAGCGCGGCGTCGGATAGCTGTATCCCGCTTCGTGGACCAAGACCTCGACCAGGGCCGGCGGGAGCTCCGAGGGAAGCTCGCGCCAGTACTCGGCAATCCCTTCGAAACGGTAGTCGCGGCCGACCCGCTTCCAGACCCTAACGTAGATCGCCAGCCAAAGGAGGGGGCCGATGATGAGCCAGGCGATCCAGGCCACGGCAATGGTTGTGATCTGGCGACGTCGCCGCGCCCGCTCTTCGGCCGTGCGCTGGACCCGCACAATTGTGTCCTGGACGAAACGGGCTTCCTCGGCTTTGATCGAGGCCCGGGTTCGCCCGGTCCCCGGAACGCCCTCGACCAGCCCGGCCGGCCAGATCAGCCGGATTTCGACGGACTGATGGGAGCGGACGTCGGTCGCCGTGAAGCGGGCCGTCCGCAAGTCCACGATCTCGGCCCATCCGGAGAGCGGCCCGTGTCCGTAGACGAGGAGGTCGTCTCGGGAGAGGACTTCCCGGGGCAGCGAGACCTCGATCGCGACCGAGCGGGCGGGTTTATCCCAACCGCTCCCGATCGGCTGCCAATAGAGCTCGGCCACTTCCGGATAAGAGATAACGCCGCCTTTCACGACATAGCGGATGTGGAAGGTCCGGCGTTCGTTGCGGGCCGAGTAATACCACTTCGCCTGAAAAGTCCCGTTCTCGACCCAGGTGTCGAGCCGGAGCGGAGTCCCCTGTTCGTCGGAGACCGAAAAATCCTCAATCGCAGCGTCGTACCGATAGCCTTGGCGGTCGACCCGGAGCGGGATCCAGAGCGTCGCCCAGGAAAACCTCCCCTGGAACTCGTAGGTCCGGAACTCATCAACTGTAAACGAACCGTCCTCCCGGACGTCGATTCGGATCCGAACCTCGGGGAAGTAATAGTTCTTGGTCTCCGCGGTCAGGGGGCCAGCCAGACCTGCGAAAAGAATAGCGAAGACGATGGCCACCGCGACCTTTCCGCTGACGCCTGTCCAGGTATTCATGTTGTCTTCTCCTAGTGGCCTGAATATCAGAGGCAATAAACCTCGCCGTGTTTGGCCGCAGAAATGACTTACCTTTATTTCGGCAAGGGGATGACTGTTACCGAATTAGCCACCGAACTAGCCGGATTCGATCTTGAGGAGGGGTTTGCTGGTATCCACCAGGTCGCCGGGAGAGGCGTGGATTTTTTCACTGTGCCGGCGCCAGCAGGACGACACTCCGACCCGCCCCAACCGACGGGCCATCGTTTTAATAAAAGACAGGCAGCAATGTCTAGGCCTACATTTCCGGATAGTGCTTTATTACTTGACCGGCTGTCGCTTTAAGCACAATTGCCGGTCGCTTTTTTATTACGGGGACTTTAATGTCGCGAATGATCCCAAAGTTCCCCTGCAGGGTTTTCTGGCCGGTGACCTTATCGATTCCCCATTTCCCGGAGGAATGCATCTCTACATAAATGAAGGGCTCCTGGCTGGAGGACGAAGGCCCCACCAGCAGCTTGAGGATCAGGTTCCTGGTCATCCGGGGACCGGTCCTTCTCTCATCAAACAACTTCGGGGAGCCCTGGTCACCCGTCGACCTGCCTTTGTAAAGCTCCAATATGCTCTTGCGGCTCACCTGGCTAGCCTCATCAGGGTGAAGGATTGTACTGAAATGCTTTCCCAAGAGCTTTGCGGGGCCGTAGCCGGCTTCCCGGACCGCATCGCTGATGAAGGCGAACTTTCCCTCCTCGTCGAGCTCGAAAATGATATCCGGGATGGCGTCCACCAGGGTTTTGTACTTCTCCAGGGCTTGCAAAGACTTTTCTTCGGCCTCTTTCCGTCGGGCCACTTCCTTCCCCAGTTGCTCGCTATGATAGGCGCTGAAGACGGCCACCAGAAAAAAGAAGGGGATCCGGAGCAGAACGTAAGAGCTCAGCAACGATTCTAGGGAATTGTTCCTGAGGTAGAGGCTCAGGTACAAGACCGCCGTCACCAAACCCGTGATCCAACTGCGACGGAGGCCTCCGTGCTGCATGGCCGCCACGAAAATGATAAGGAAATAGACGAGGTAGAGGTCCGTCTCGAACCCCTTGATGAAATAGATGATCGCGGAGATGAGGATGATATCTATAAAGAGGACGAACCTGGTGACCTTGAGCTTCTCGTAAGCTCTGTTGCTCATCAAGGAAAGCCCGACGTTTGACAGCAGGAAGATCGAAATCAACCCTATCAATAAACCGAGCTGCTGGGGTGAGTATTTTCCCGGGCTGAAAAATACGAAGCACAGCAATACCAGGATCACCAGCCAACGAAAGACGACGGTGATGTCCTTGCTGTTCGGATCCCGCTTGAATAACCGCCTCTCCAAAGCCCCCTCCCGCTTGTTGGCCGGATTCTAGGGCGACTCTATCATCCTCAAAGACCCTTGTCAATATCGTTTGGATAGAGCTTACAAGGACAACTATGAAATTTGAATAGGGAAAGAACGCCCCTCGGCCGCCGCGAACGCAACCTGGGCAAAGACTCGCGGCGGAGGCCTCTCCACCGCTGAACTATCCAGATTCTATTTCCAGGAGGGGTTTGCTGGTATCGACCATGTCGCCCGGAGAGGCGTGGATTTTTTTCACCGTGCCGTCGCCCGGGGATTTGAGCTCGTTCTCCATCTTCATGGCTTCGACCACGGCCAGGGTCTGATTCTTCCGGACCTTGTCGCCCTCGGCCACGTTGAACTTGATGACCTTGCCGG
>Ga0315293_10003706_pt1 | contig 14703 bp, 10 predicted proteins | sample YL17G13_20_MG_FD_203071 | JGI IMG/M metagenome (GOLD analysis project Ga0315293, IMG submission 203071) | Sediment microbial communities from Yellowstone Lake, YNP, Wyoming, USA - YL17G13_20 | ecosystem: Environmental > Aquatic > Freshwater > Lake > Sediment | place: USA: Wyoming | collected... | reverse complement strand
ATGGAATCCGCAGAACGCCTGCATGTAGGGGTTTTCCATGACCGTCATGAGCATCTCTCGGTCGCTGAGCTTGGTCATGTGCTTGAGCAAAAGAAGTCCGAGGACCAGTTGGGCGTCTTTGGCCGGCCGTCCGACGGAGGAAAAGTACTTGAGATATTCCCCTTCGAGCTCCGGCCAGGGGATGAGTTCGGAGATCTGCAACCACCGGTTCCGCTCATCCAGTCGGCCTCCGAAAGGAAAAAGTTCGGGGAAAAGAACATACGTGTCACGGTCTTTAGGCTTGTACATGCTGCGGAACTCCGATGGAAAGTGCACGGTTTTCGATGGGGTGTTGGCAAAAAGCGTGCATTTGGGGCCTTGAATCGATCCGCAGTATGTCATATATTTATAATGTTGTCAATAGATTACATGGAGTTAGAGGGTTTTTCAGCAAACCCTAAATAAAGAATCTGTGTTTCTTATCCGTTCCTGTTTCAACATAGCCGGGCCCGTCCTGGCGTGGTTCTTTATAAACGCGCTGGACCTCGGCGATAATGGGCGATTGTTTGACCCTTAAACTCCCGCATTCCGGGCATCGGATTCTTTCGCCCATATACAATTTCTTGTTCAGCCTTAAAAATACTTCGTTTAAGTTGCTTATTATTCCGTGGTCTGCTCTTTCTCAGGAATAATTTCCTTAAGAGGAAATTGCTTTTTTCGCGGCGCGGTAGATAGCTACTCCAGCCCATGAATCTCTCCTCTTGTCCACATAGACGATATACATCCGGCCGCGCAGCCATGTCAATCACCGCGAAAAACGTGTCCGAAGATCATTCGGGACAAGAAAACCCGCCGCGTGATCAGCGATAATCATTATTCCCGGCTGACGAATTAAAATTCCCGTCTTCAGGGTACACTGTTCGGGTTCTATTGGAAGGAGACCCGGATGGTTCAAGATCGTCAAGTCAGGAAACTCCACATGCTGAAAACAAGAGAGAAAACGCTGGGGGCAGCGGCCAGGTCAAGCCCGCCTCCGCCGCCATCGAGACCGAAGCGAGCGCGACGCCGCAGAGCCTGACGGAGCCATGATCCCCAAGGCTCTCAATCCGTCCTCAGCAAGAAGGGCGCAATCCTGGATGGGCCGCGAAGATGATTGGCCCCGAAAAATTCTAGATGTGGATGCTCAACACGCTCAGAGAATTAGCACCCTTGACCGGCTGAAATTCAGAACCGATCACCAACAATGCCAAGACGCGCCTAAAATGGGGCCAGGTGACAGGCGATTTCACTTCTCCCAGTGGGCCCGGAAGCACTTGAGAACCTTATATCCTTCATCATCTTCCACGAAGAAATAAACCTTCCCGTTACGCCAGAGCCGCATATCGTGCGCGATGGGTACTTTAGCAACAAAGCGGCCTTCGATGTCGAAAACGTCCCAAAAATACTCTTCTTTTGTCTTTCCTTTTTCGTACGTCCGCACGAGGAGCCGGCCCTCGTCACCCAAGACGAAATTGCTATAAGGAGGGAAGAATGCCGGGAACTGGATCATGTCTTTGATATTGACGCCCGAGACTTTAGAGACCAGCTTCAGCCCTTCATCCTTGTATTCTTTGGTAATGGGGACCGGATCGAAATCCCTGCCGATCGTCCTGAGAAGATTGCCCTCAGGAGATATGACTCTAATTTCGTAGCCTTTTTGGCTGCCAAGATATAGATTCCCGCGGCCATCCAACTCGTAAAGAAGCGTCATCGCCGAGAACGGGTTGAACTTGGTCTGCTGGGAAAGCGTGTACTCGACCGCCGCTAGCTTGATCTTGGGATTGAAGTCCTTGTCATATGTCTTGATTTCCATGAATATCTTCCCGCCGTCGCCCATTCCAATTGAGCGAGCGACGATCAGGCTTCGGCTATCCATCTGGACGCCGGAGAGGCCAAGGGTCTTGGTTGTAGAGACGTGGCGCAGAAACTTACCGTCGAGAGCGAAAAACGCTAGGCGCTGGCTGAGGATATCTTCGACGAGCACCTCGTTCTCTGGAGAGATGAGGATCCCTACGGGTTGGTTTAACTCCCCCGGGCCCTGTCCCTTCTTGCCGAAGGCCCTAAGAAACTTGCCTTTCGCGTCAAAAATCTTAACCCGATTGTCCTTCCTGTCGAGGACATAGGCGGTCTCGTCCTTATCGACGTCGAGAGCTACGGGTTCAACAAACGATGCTTCGGGCGAATCGCCGCCGCCGACCGTGTAGATCTCTTCGAGGACAAGCTTGGTCGCCGCGCCTTTCGGCGGTTGGGGCTTCTTGCCGTTAGTGACGACCGTGACTCCGTCGACGACCTTGACTTTGACCTGGCCAGCCGATCCCCGGACGTACAGAAGTGTGGCCAGAAAACAAAGGCCCGCGGTTGCCTTCTTTGCTCTGTTCATCACTTTCCCCCTCCCTCACGAGATCAGCCGCTAACGTTACCTCTATTCCGAGCGCTCTGCAACCTCTTCCTTGGGTGATTAACATTACCACTTATCTTTTTACGGCGGTGTCCGTTGAATTAGCTGCAGAAAATCTTTTCCCAAAGACCGAAGTCCAGAGGCCCGCAGGTCACGGCGGACCGCCGAAGGGGGCCGGGGAATGGATTAAAATAGCCGGAGCGGCTTATCACCACGCCGCGGAAAAAAGGAAAATCCTATAACGATAGATTAATAAACCACCGTGAACTCGATATTCTCTTACGAATCTTATCTCAAATCGTACTTTAAGAATGCTACATAAGCGCCAGTAAAAAACAAGAAACCATAAAAAACCAACAAAATAAAATCAGGCATAACATTTTTTATAACGCTAGCAAGGGAAATACGCTGAAATTCCACTTTTGGCATTGGAGCTTTATAGTCTCCTCTAAACGTGCTATATCCCCCATCTCCAAACCATGCGCCTGCTGCTTTGTTTGATATTTCAGCGTCAATGAGATGCTTAAAACGCATTTTTGTCTGCTTCAACTGCTCATATTCAAGAAATCCGGTGTCGGACATTTCGGTTATGAGGTGAATGAAACAACTGACTGGAGAAAGCCGCGATACGTATTTAGCAAATATGGCTTGGTTATTGCGTTTGTTTTCATAATAAGAGTCGATTTTATTTAATTCAGCCTCACACTTAACTCTAAATGTCTTTTTAATTTCTGCTTGTTTTTCTTCGAAGTTTTTTACGTTTGGATCACCCTGACTGAGTTTGACAAAATATTCACTCCGCGACATTTCTTTTATCGCTGGCATGTTTTCTTCGATTCGCAATGCTTCCTTTCGCGTCTCTTTCTCAATCTGAAGCCGAATTTGATCTTTTTCAAAATCGATCACCTGCTGTGATTTTACTGGATAAAATATTTTCGAAATAACCACGCTCCCTTTAGGAATAACTGTGAACCAAATAATCCAACAAAACATTATGGAGACAATGGCTATTATTGAGTTTTTGTTTAAACATGAAATAAATACTCCGAAATTTATAAGGACGAAAATAAATAAAAGAGAAATCCCTACACATAAAGCGAAACGGAGGAATAAACCGCCATTATATATTATCTCGGAGCCCATTATTAACAGAATAAACAGGCCTATTACAATGCCTAGCAAGATTAATAGACTTAGTAAAACAATAGTTACAGATATTTTTGCTAGGACGAGTATATTTCTAGACACGGAATTGGAGAATATTAGATTGAGTGTTCGTCGCTCTTTTTCTCCTGCCACGCTATCGTAAGTGAACAACATGGCTATGAGAGACATGATAATAGAAACGACAAACACCAAGTCGATGTGTCCATAAAGAAACGAAAAGGGAGTGTTAAGGCTTTGGTTGGTATTAAATTTCGTCTGGGCACCTAGATATGAAATTAAATCACTACTCGTCTCAACCGAATTGGGCAAGATATTTTCCAATCCCGACGATAGCATGCTCAACGGAGAAGGAGGTCGAAACGTAGCTCCACCCAGCTGGATTACATCTAAAATAGATTTATGGCTTTCCTCATAAAGCCTTAAAGATTCCTTATGATTTAGCTCCCTTGCTTGATAGTCTGTCCAGTTAACATAAAAACTAAGAGGAATTATAGTTACGCATAAAAGTAGAGCCATAATACATCTGTAATTATGGATATATTCAAGCAGTTCCTTATAAAATAATATGCTGAACATCTATTTTCTCCTTATCATAAACAAATGATAATAAAAGGATATAATTATCACCTCGCATCGTATTTTAAGAATCCTACAAATGCCGCTGAAAATAAAATCAAATTGTAAATTACCAATAAAACCAGATCAGGGAAAATATTCCTCATTATGTCGTTAAAGGAAATTTGACTTGTTGTGAACCTTGGCGCTGGTGCGTTATCATCTCCTTTAAAATTAGTATATCCACCCCCTCCCTTTTCTTCGAATACTTCAAACTTACTATAAAATTGTTCATTGAGTATTTTTCGAAAACGAGCTGCCTCTTCTCGGAATTGTTGATATCTAAGCCAGCCTGTATGTGATATTTCAGACATAGGTCGAATAAAACAACTGACTGGTGAAAGACGGGCAAGATTCGTAGTTATCATCAACTGAGTGTTCTGCTTTTTTTCTATATCTCGGTCCATATTTTGTATTTGGCTTTCCAATTTAGCCCAATATTCATCTCTTATAGCTTGCTGATTTATTGAGCTATTCTTGCCAGCAATAATGAGTCTATTTATCTCTATTTCGACGTCTTTCTCGTTATCCAGGCGAATTTGATTTTTCTCAAGATTTATAAGCTGTTGAGATTTAATCGGGTAAACAATTTTGGAGAGGACTACGCTTAGCCGAGGTATGATCCCATATAGAAGAATCCAGCAAAAAAGAAGAATAATGATAGAAGAGGCTGCTTGTTTAGTAAGAGAAGAAATAAGCAGTCCCAGGTTAATAAACACACCGATAAGAAGTAGCGAGAAAAGAACTCCTAATAAAATATAGGGCAAGGTACTATTTGGACCAAACAGAGCGAAACGTTTGCCTTGAAATAACAGAAAACTCAAAATCATCGCGGTTAAAAAAGGAATAATCAAGGCCAAAAAAATTGAGCACATTTTGGCCAATATAATGCAGTAACGCGGAACCGAATTGCATAAAATATATTTTAAAGTTCCTTGTTCTTTTTCCCCGGCTATAGCACCGTAGGTGAATAGAATGCAAAAAAATGTCATGATTACTGAAATGATGAAGACCAAATCTAGAGGGCCATGATAGAATTCATACAAGTTGTCGAGGGGCTGATCGCTATTAAGATTCATTTTATCAAGCTTCTTATCGACAAGCCCGGGTCTGCCCTTTCTCGGTGTTTGGGCAACATTGGGCATGACAATTTCCAAGCCCAATGATAAGAAGCTCAGGGGAGAAGGTGCCCGAAATCCTTCGGGCTCCCCTTTATCGATTAAATCTTCGAGCACTTTTCGACTATTTTCGTATTGACGCAAGGACTCCTGATAGCTATCAAGGCGGTATTGGAAATCTCTCGTGCTTACATAAGTTCCCAGAGGAATAATAATCAGGCACAAAAATAGGACGATAAAAAACCTGCGACTGGTAAGGTTCTCAAGTATTTCTTTATAAAAAATCGTTCTAAACATTGGACCCTCCATAGATCCACTTATCAAAATTACACAATAATCGGCTCGGACTTCATGTAGTTGATGTAGACCTTAACCAGGTCCTCGAACTGGAGCTCCTCGCGCGTCCGTTCCAAAACGAGCCGCCCTTCCTTCATGATCCCGATCCGGTCGCCGATCTCTTTGGCCCGGAAAATGTCGTGGGTGGACATAAGAATTGCTTTCCCTTCTTTCTTGAGCTCGCCCAGGATTTCAAGAAATTCCGCGGCCGCTTTCGGGTCCAATCCGGCCGTCGGCTCATCCAGCAAGACCGCAGGCGAATTCTTAATGATGGCGATCGAAATGCCCAGCTTCTGCCTCATGCCTTTGGAGAAAGTTTTTACTCTCTGCTCAAAAGCGTTATCCTGTAAAGAGACCCGACGCATGACCTGGTAATAATCTTCTTTCGTCAAATTCAGCTTTCCTCCGAGCTTGGCGAAGAAATCAAGGTTTTGTCGCGCTGTGAAATTGCCGTAGAGCATGACGTTCTCGGAAACGAAGGAGACGTACTTCTTGGCCTCGAGCGGATCCCTGTTCACGTCGATACCGTTGATGTAGCACGTGCCGGTCGTTGGCGGGATAAAGTTCAGAAACAGATTGATCGTAGTTGTCTTCCCGGCCCCGTTTGCCCCAAGTAGACAATAGACTTCACCCGGTTGGACCTCTAAATTTAGATTATCAAGTGCTAGCACTCCATCTTCATATCTCTTGGATAAGTCACTGGCCTTGAGAATTGCTTTTTGGTTCACTATGGTTATCTCCCCAAAAGAGTAACTCCTTATAAATAACTAAGCTACTTGTATATATATGCAGTCAAATGGGTTGGGACCATTAGACCGGTCTGCATAGCAAAATTCATGTATTGTTTTGCTGATAATTAAAACTTTCCCCAGATAATCTGCCGTTAAACATTTTTATCCTCTCTAAATATTATACGCCTTCCCATTAAAAACTGTTTATCTATGGTTGAAAAATGGATCCGAATCTAATGAACCCCGACAATTCAGGGATATGGATAAAAGGATCATTTCAATCCTTCAAAAAGCTCCAAAAAGAGGCATTTGGATGAAAGATCTGGCACTAAGTGCGTATTCCGATGATTCCGGCCACTGATTCCGAAGGAAGTCGGCCGGGGGTCGGAGCGAAGCGACGCTGGGCATGACCTATGTACCTGAGTGGCCGGATTGAGTCAAGGATTTCAGTCTTTTTCTCATCGAGTCTCCTTTCAAGTCGATTTTGTAGGCGTTGTGAACGAGCCGGTCGAGGATGGCGTCGGCGAGGGTCGGATCGCCGATCATCTCGTGCCACGCCGCGACCGGCAGCTGGCTGGTGACGATCGTTGAACGGACCTCGTGGCGGTCCTCGAGGATCTCCAGGATGTCGCGGCGGCCGAGAAAAGCGGGCAGAGTGTTTTTTATGACAGGCGATTTCGAGATGAACGGGAAGTCTATCGTCTTTCGGGCGATTTTCCGGTCGTGCGCGACGATTATTCGGCTGGATGGTCTCCTTCGCGACCAGCTCCTAGTTCCTTGACATCAATCACCGGCCGGGATTATCCTCATTTTGCAACGTGAAGTATCGATTCCGAGCTTAATGAGAAGGAGGGTCGTGCAGCGCGAAAAAGCAAATTCTTATAATCTTCTTCCCTATTCAAATCTTAGAGAAAATCCCCCATCACTATTAATCTAGGACCACCCCGCGTTGCTGTCAAGTTGATTGTTTTAAAGCCCCCCGTTCTATCTGCATAATTGAGAAATATTCAATCCCTTGAACGTCTATCCCCTACGAGGCGCGATCACCGCCCTAACCGGCGTCCTCTTGATCAAGCCGGGGAGTCCATCTCGTCAATATACTCTTTTGGGATAGCTTCGATGAACTCAGATCTTCCGGTTATTTTATACCCAGTAACCTTCCTCTCTCTTGCTTTAGAATGGAGTATATATAATCCTTTCTTAGCCCTTGTCATTGAAACATAAAGCAGTCGGCTGTTTTCTGCTTTCTCAATATCATTTGCATTCGCCTTGGGCCAAACGCCATTTTCTAGGCCTATAAGAAAAACATAATCTGCCTGCAATCCTTTAGCTTTGTTCCTTGTCATGATTCTTACGCTGTTTTCTCCTGGTGGAACAGCTAAGCTTTTTTACCTCCTCATAAATCGAGTTCATTTCTTCTTTAAAGGCCGATGGACTTCGCCATAGTTTTAATTTCTTCATTATTTCCGCAATAAAGTTAACGGAATCATCTCCTGATTTATATGCCTTCCGTAGTCCCACAATTATATCTGTCAACTTCACAAACTCTTTTTGTTTATTTAGAGCTTTAATCTTTTTATAGAGTGTTAGGCCCTTTCCGCGTTCCATCCAATAATTGCTAATCTGCTTAATGGCCTCTTCCCTTTTGCTTATGCTCTTCTCTGTACCTCTTCGTTCAGCCTGCTCGGCGGGGATATCTGAAGCTCCTCTGTTAATGATTTCTTCTATTAGGAGCCGTAGACTGAAGTCGTTGCTCGTATTGTTTAGCCAGCTTAATAATACGTTTATCAGATACAAATCTGTATCCTCAAGATCATACTCGCAAGAAAAATTAATATGTCTACTCCGGAGCGCATTTTTTATAGGCCCAGCATAGCTAAGCCATGGAATAAGAATTAAAACATCATTTGATGGACCGAGTCCCTTTACGGTCGCCGCAAGATAAGCCGCCTCAGGGATTTGATAGACAAATGTTTTCACCTTTATCTTGGCGTTTGATTTATTCTTAAATTCAATGGCATCCAGTATTTTAATATCACCCCCACAGTATTTATGGACCATATAAAAAGCACCTTTTAAGATATTCTGGGGGCATCTCCAGCTTTTCAATAGATGCTTAACAACTGCATCCGGCTTATAGTCCTCTTCGAATTTTCTTATATATTTTGGATCCCCACCTCTGAAGCTATAAATGCTCTGATAGTCATCTCCGACGACGAAGAGGTTGTTTGTGTTCCCTTTGGATAAAAGCTTAATTAATTCCAATTGGGCGTAATTAATATCCTGATATTCATCAACCAATAAGTACTTTGCGCCACGTTGTATCTTCTTCAGAATTTGCTCGTTCTCTTTAAGAAGTTTGCAGGCAAGAAAGATTTGGTCATCATGATCAATAAGTTTATATTCCCTTTTTAACTGTTCATATTGAGAACATATCTTACATTTCAAATTGGCGTTCTTATTGCATTCCCCTTTTTGCCTGCACAGTATTGTTTCTTCTCCGGCTCTTCTTCTAGCCCCAAAAAGTTGCGCAGAATCCTTTATGAGAATGTCCTTTAGCTTTTGCGATGGAATGACTTCGATTTCTTTATCCAAGCCTAGTTCAGAATGATAGTCGCCAATAATGTTGTTACAGAATTTATGCATAGTCCAAATAGCAAATGGCTGTAATTCTGGCTCAATAAATGTGTCATCATTCCCCTCAGAACTGATTTTTTTTCTCATACTAATAGCGGCCTCGTTGGTAAATGTGATGACGGCTATCTCATCTTTGGGAACGCCTTCTTCTTTTAATAAATGTCTCATTTTGTATGCTAACGCATGTGTTTTTCCTGTGCCCGGCCCCGCCAGGATTAAAAGAGGTTTGTTAATCCGGACTAATTCCTCTAAAAGAGTATTGTCGTTTTTTAGCTCGGGTAAAAAACTATCGCCACAAAATGGACAAGTCACCGACCCCTTTGCCATATGAGGCCTCCTTGCTGAACCTGTCCCATATCTTATCGCGTAGAAAAGGCCAGTTCAAGACATAGTTTTCTCTCCCACTACCCCCTCTGCACGCCTCTTCTGCATTCTCAAGCCACGCCCCAAAGTGCGGGTCATAAAAAGGGGGGTTGAAGTTGGGAACCAAAAAGGTGGGAACTTTCGCTGACCCGCTTACGAAAGTCAAATTGATCCTAGCACAAGCGGCCGGGATTTAAAAGGGACGGATTCACCGCCTCTGATCACCGTTGCTTGGGCTTGAGACGGCGAGGTGGTCTGCTATTTCTTACCCGATAGCACCGACCTTACTTCAATTCCTTCGGTTTCAGATCGTTTATGATTTTTGCATCCACCCAGTAAATATCTGTGTTGCCGTCCACTTTCCGCTGAAAGAAGAGAAATTTCCCGTCGGAGGAGACTTTGGCGAGGAGCTCCGTTCCGGTGGCATTGATGTCTTTCCCTAATTCGACCGGATTGGACCAGCTCCCGTTCTCCTGCCTGAAGCTGATAAAGAGCTTGCTGGTCTGTACTCCTTCCGCGAACGCGTACATGTCGAAAACCATGTAGGATTCATCCGGCGCCACCCAGGGATGGCCGGCCATGGGGATCACGAGCTCCGGAGCCTGATACCGTCCGTCGACACATCGGGAGCGATGGATACCAAAGGTGGCCCTGCTCTTCCCCGCCGTAAAATAGAGGGTGCCGTTCCGGGCGGCTGAATATTGATTTCAAGAGGTAGTTTCTGTTTATCCCTGGCAAGTCGTCTCGGGGAAAGAGCGGGGTTGGCGGCTTAGTATTGATTTCTGGGCGGGGTCTCAGGACACCTTGGACATGTCGTCTCGGGGAAAGCGAGGAAGCGGCGCTTGCGGGGTATTCATCGGTCGCTCCTTGGTGTCGAGGGACAAAAGAGCGACAATAATACAAAATCGCGTTCAAATCGATTACGGACGGTTTTCATTAAACAAAATGGGCTTGGCATGACAAATAGGATACCGGTTAAGGTGACGATCAGGCCGAAGTTCGAGAAGTAAAAAAGATCGGATTATTAGCCTCTCGCTTCTAAAGAAAAGTGCCCTAGGGCAAGTCGTCGAGGATAAAAGAGAACGGCGCCGAGCGGCTAATTATTGAATTCAAGATATAATTTCAGAACATCCTGGGCAAGTCGTCTCGGGGAGATAAAGAAAGTCTGGCGGGTGATAATCGATTTCTGGATATAATTTCAGAACATCGTGGGTAAGTCCTCTCGGGGCAAGCGAAAGGAGCCGGGCGGCTGATTATTGATTGATAGCGGAAGTTTCAGAACATTCCGGGCAAGTCATCTCGGGGACAGAGAGCAGCGCTGGCAGCTGAATATTGATTTTAAGAAATGATTTCAGAACATATCAAGCAAGCAGCAGACGATTGATTTCGAGACAATATTTTAGAACATCTTTGGCAAGTCGTCTCGGGGATCGTCAGGGCATCCGTTTTAGCAACAAAAAGGCAAGTCGTCTCGGGGAAGAAAAAGAGCGGCGGCCGGCGGCTGAAGATTGATTTTTAGATGTAATTTCAGGATACCCAGGAGGAGAAGGGGGAAAAGAGGGAGAGGCTGTGCTGGCGGCGAATGAATGTTAATTTATTAATCTAGTTTCAAAATATCCCATGCAAGTCGTCTCAAGGCAGGCGAGCGGCGCCGGGCGGCTAATTTTAAATTTACGAGTTCACTACCAGAACAACTATGGCAAGTCGTCTCGGGAAAAGGCGGCGCCGGGCGGCTGAATATTGATTACTGGATGTGATTTCAGGACAGCCAGGGCAAGGAGGAGGGGGGAAGATGAGAGCGGTGCCGGGCGGGTGATTATTGATTTCTGGATAAGATTTCAGAACATCTTTGGCAAGTCGTCTCGGAAAGAGCGGCGCCGGGCGGATGATTATAGATTATTGACATTCGCAAAACTAATGGAAAGCATTTTCCCCATAAGCCGGATTTCCATTATTTATACGTTCCTCAATAATAGCCGTGGTTTCAGAACATCCCGGGGCAAGTCATCGAGGGGAGGGGGGAAGAAGAAGAGAAATGACATTCTTTGGATTAACAACATATCAGAGAAAATGATCTCTGAAGACTTTCAAGGCATAAGAAAAATCATTAGCTGTTTTATAGACCGATTGTTTATTCCTTAAGGCCGATCCGAATTCAATTTGAATTGCGTCTAATCCGGAGGGATTGTGACTGCCGTACGTTTGGACTGTATATCCACCATTAAATCTTGGATCCTCCGATGCTTGGGAAGTGCGTTCGGGATGAACGTGATATCCGCGATCTTCTAAGATGCCTAAAATACTATAGGGTCCATTAATAGATTCCCAGCCGTTGCGATCCAAAAGGCAAGAGACTGTCAGTCCATCATTTGTGCCGCGATAAATCATGAATTTATCTGCCGATTGGCCATGAATATCGATCAATAATCCCGAATCCCATTTATCTTTGACGTCATCAATGATCCTCGCGAGGGTATGATGATAATAACCATGGAATTGTCTTCCTAACGAGCAACTGGCAGATTGATATATCGGCCGGTTTAGGTCTACATATCTTCTGTGTATTTTTGGGAATATCGTATAAGGTCTGATACCGAAACGAAGTTTCATATTGTTTGCGGTTTCCAAGGCTAATATATCCGTGCTAATGTCTTGGATGATAGAAAAAAACTGCGAATTATTATCTCTACGGGTTCTCATGCCCGGATAATGAATGGCGCCGGCGTGGGGTGCGGCTAGAATTAGAGGAATATTGCCATTCTCGTTTGCTAATTCATCTTCAAATATGGACTGTCCAGACGCGTTATGATCATTCTTCATGCTGTTTTCATCGGTCATCATATATAAACCTATTCGTATGAATTTTCTATGTCAAGATTGATATAGATCTCAGGAACTTAGGTTTTTCGAATATAAAAAGCGTTCAATTATTTAATTCTCCCTATTATCCTCACTCCCTGATACGGCACAATCTCAATAAGGCCAGAAGCATGGATCTTTTAAAGGACAGGCCAAGACTTTTTTACAAGAGAAAAAAATGGCAAGTCGTCTCGGGGCAAGAGAGCGGCGCCGGGCGGCTTGAATATTGATTTCGTGATATAATTTCATGACATCTGGGGCAAGGAGGAGGGGGGGAGCAAGAGGAAAAAGGAGAAGCGGCGGTGGAAGCTGAATATTGGGAATATTTAAATAATTTATGACCTTAGTGAGGAAAAAGGCCCTCATGGCAACACTATGGAATATGTTCGAGGCGAGGATTTGAAGTGATTTATCAGAAAATTAAGACAATGGCAATTGAGATAAAGGCGGCAGAGTTATATCCTAAATAAGGAGGGGAAAAATAATGGAAACAAAGATTAAGGAAAAAATTAATGAGCTAATAGAGAATCTAGAACATTCAGATAAAGAAGCCCAAGACAAGTCAGCAAAGGCGCTTGTCGAGATTGGAGATCCGGCAGTTGAACTCCTTATTGAATACTTACGATATAGGGAAGAAAAGAGCACTGTCCATATAGGAGTGGCAAATATACTTTCAAAGATTGGAACTAAGAAGGTTGTTGATTTACTCCTTGAAAAATTGATGGATTATAATTGGCGTGTCAGAACGGCAGCGGCGATGGCCATAAAAGAAATTGGAGATTCGAGGGTCATAGACCCTTTGCTTCAAATTCTGTTTAAGGATGAGAGGAGGGATAATAGAGAATATGCAGAGGTAGCTCTAGGCGAGATTGGAGAGCCCGTTGTCGAACAACTCATTCGAGCCTTAAAGGATGAAGAGCCGGATATCAGAGTGCGTGCTGCAAGGTTGCTTGGAAAGATAAAAGATTTTAGAGCAATAAAACCACTCACTGAGGTATTGTCTAAGGATGGAAATTTCGATGTTAAGATGGTGGCAAAAAGGGCACTTGAAAAAATCGGAGTAAAGACAGAATAGGTCGAAATTATAGATTAAAAGTGGACCTTCTTCCTACAAAATGATCGCCGATATTTTGAGTTATTGTTCTTAACCATTAATCCTCCTGATACGGCTCAATCTTACCTGAGCCTAGGAGCTCTTTAAGGACACGCTTCACTATAGCCTGGGATCGCTATGGCCATCTTTGAGCAATAGAAAAGCAAGGGCAAGTCGTCTCCGGGAACTTAGAGCGCGGCGGTTGAATATTGATTTCTTATAGGTGTTTTCAGAACATTTCGGGCAAGTCTTCTAGGGGCAAAGAGCTGCGCCGGGCGGCTTTTGAATAAATTCTCGAAACGGTTTCAGAACATCCCGAGCAAGGAGGAGGAGAGGGGGAAGGGGTGAGTAAAAATATGATTGTCGTTGATTTAATCCACTGATCTGATTATCGTTCTTCGCTGATATCGTATATTTCCATTTTAAATTGAAAACCCTCAAAAGTCATCAGCATGCGGCCGAATTCGGCCCAGGCTACTTCTTTTCCATCAATCACCAAAAGTGGTCCACTTTCAGGATTCTCCAGATCGTAATCAATTCTCGCTCGGACGATATCTGGTTTTGTGATATGTAGGCCATACTCATCGACATTAAGATGCCTTTGCGATAGAGCTCGTTGCATCCTATCAAACAAACTGCGGAATAGTTCAAGAGTGTCTTCTTGGGGATTGTTGGATAAAACCTCGAATGCGTAGCCGTGGGGGTCGCCATTTTTTATTTCCAAAGCGGATATTGTGAGCCTGTCGCCGAGCAATCGCGTATTGAAATGAAACTCATGCTCAATCCCTTCGACATCGGTAAGCGTCATTGGTAGATATTCTGGATGCTTGAAATCCACGCCGGCGTGTTCAGCTATTTCCGCGTTCGTGCAAGCCATGCACAGGTGTTGATAGCCCTCTTCGATAGAGCCAAGGCTTACTGATTCGTAAGGAGCTACCATCTTCCCACATTTTTCGCAAGACGCTCGTTTTTGCATATGAATCCTTTTTTTCTTACCTTCTAAGGCGCAAAGGACGAGAGGAAGATATCATCCGCAGTGAATTCGAGTCAATGCTGAAAGGAAAGAGATGAGCCCTAGGCTCTCAATAGGGCTAGAGAGCGTTAAGGCTATCTTCGAGAAACAATAAGAAAAAGCAAATCGTCTCGGGGAAAATGAGAGAGCGGCGCTGGGCGGCTGATTATTGGCCGAGGTTTTGACAATTCGGGGAAACTGAGCCAATATGATCCGCGAGAGGACGGGTTCGAGAAGGAGATTGCCGATGCGTATTCGTTACGATTCGGCTCAGAAGTGCCGGCGTTTCTTCATTGCGACCTTCAGCCTGGCCTTTTTGACGACGATAGGCCATGGGGCCTCCGATCAGGCGATGA
>Ga0315293_10003704_pt1 | contig 14711 bp, 12 predicted proteins | sample YL17G13_20_MG_FD_203071 | JGI IMG/M metagenome (GOLD analysis project Ga0315293, IMG submission 203071) | Sediment microbial communities from Yellowstone Lake, YNP, Wyoming, USA - YL17G13_20 | ecosystem: Environmental > Aquatic > Freshwater > Lake > Sediment | place: USA: Wyoming | collected... | reverse complement strand
ATAAACAATGCAAAGTGCAAAATTAGCATTGCAAAGTTCAGAAAAGAAAGAAATCATTGTTAACTTTGCAATGCTAATTTTGCACTTTGCATTGTTTATTATTATGGACGTTATCACCACTCACACGAATGCGGACTTTGATTCCCTGGCCTCTATGTTAGCGGCCAAAAAAATCTATCCCCATGCGGTATTGGTCTTTCCTGGCTCTCAGGAAAGGAACCTTCGGGATTTTTTTATTCATTCCACGATTTACGCTTTTGAGGTCGAACGAGTTAAAAATATTGACCTCCGGGAAGTAAAACGACTGATTTTAGTGGACACTCGTCAGATCAGCCGGATCGGAAAGTTTTCTGAAATTGTATCCAAACCCGGATTGGAAATTCACATCTATGACCACCACCCTCCGTCTTCGGAGGACCTTCATGGTTCTTTAGAAGTGATCTCCGAGGTAGGGGCGACGGTGACACTCCTTCTGAGTATCCTTCGGGAAAAGGGGATGAAAGTCACTCCGGATGAAGCCACCGTGATGATGCTCGGTATTTATGAAGATACGGGAAATCTCACCTTTCCTTCAACAAAAGAAGAGGATTTCAAAGCGGCTGGATACCTACTTCAGATGGGTGCCAATCTCAATATCCTCTCCAATGTCATTACAAAAGAACTGACTGCAGAACAGGTTTTTTTGCTGAATGATCTGATCCAATCCGCCACCCGATATACCATCCATGGGATCGATGTAGTCATTGCTCAAGCTTCTCTGGACCATTATATTGGAGATATCGCCATCCTCGTTCATAAATTGAAAGATATAGAAAACCTGGATGTTCTCTTCGTCCTTGTGCGCATGGAAGACCGAATCTACCTGATCGGAAGAAGCCGCCTCGAAGAGGTCAGCGTGGCAGAGATCGCAAGTGAATTTGGAGGTGGAGGACATCCGACGGCCGCATCGGCTACGGTGAAGGGAATGGCCTTGGTCGAAGCCCATGATCGATTGATGAAGACACTGAGAGAGATGGTCAAGCCCAAAAGGGCAGCCAGGGATGTGATGGTCTATCCCGTCAAAACGATTGAACCGGATCGAACCTTAGAAGAGGCCGGGGAGATCCTTAGCCGATATAACCTGAACATTCTTCCTGTCTTTCAGGATGAAAAGGTCATGGGTTTAATTTCCAAACAGGTGGTCGAAAAGGCAGTGCATCATGGACTGAAGGACACCTTCGTCAGGGAATATATGACAACCGAATTCTCTATTGTTTCTCCCGATGTCCCTTTCTCTCATGTCCAGGAACTGATCATTGGGCAGAATCAGAACCTCCTTCCGGTCATTGAAAAGGATCGATTGGTAGGGACGATTTCCATGGGGGATGTCATGAGGGTTCTCCAGGAGGAGATGATCAAATCGGCCAAAGAGATTTCGGTTTTCGAAGGTCAGCCCCTCTATGCTCGAAAAAAAATGATCTCCAAATTAATGAAAGAAAGGTTCCCTGAACGCTTGCATAACTTACTGGTGGAATTTGGCAGGGTAGGGGATGTATTGGGCTATTCGGTCTTCGCCGTCGGTGGGTTTGTGAGGGATCTCTTAATGAGAGTCGAAAACTTCGATGTGGATATTGTGGTGGAAGGGGATGGTATTCGATTGGCCGAAGAGTTTGAAAAGAAGTTTCCCTGCCGAATTCGAACTCATAAAAAATTTGGGACAGCCATCATTCTCTTTCCAGACAATTTGAAAATCGATGTGGCAACCGCTCGCTTAGAGGTCTATGACTCCCCGGCTGCCCTCCCCACAGTGGAAAGAGGTTCGATCAAAATGGACCTCTATCGTAGAGACTTTACCATCAATACATTGGCCATCCAGCTCAATCCGAAAGCGTTTGGAGAGCTGATCGATTTTTTTGGTGGAGTGAAAGATGTCAAAGATAAGGTGATCCGTGTTCTCCACAACCTCTCCTTCGTCGAGGATCCGACCCGGGTTTTCCGGGCGATCCGTTTCGAACAGAGGTTAGGGTCCCAAATTGGAAAACATACCCAAAACTTGATGAAGAATGCAGTCAAGATGGGTTTTATGGATCGCCTCTCAGGAGGTCGGGTCCTCTCCGAGCTCATCCTGATCCTTCGAGAAGAGAGTCCCATTCCTGCTCTGAAGCGGATGAGGGATTTTCATCTCTTCCATTTCCTCCACCCCCACCTCAAATTTGATGAGGAAGTGGACCTCCTTTTTGAACAGGTCCATCATGTCATTGCCTGGTTTGACCTCCTTTTCCTGGAGGAACGATATGAGCGTTGGTTCATCTATTTTTATGGCTTGATCGATTTCCTGAAAGAGGCAGAGATCGTGGAATTATGCCAACGATTGGCCATGAATGATAAACTTCGCAAAAAAGTGATGGATGGAAAACGTCAAGCAGATCAAGCGCTCCTCCGAATCTTCTCCTGGATCAATGCGGACCGCCATCCCAAACGATCGGAAATCTATGCCGTTCTCGATCCCCTTTCAACTGAGGAAAAACTTTTTATGATGGCCAAAACGACCCAGATGGAAACCCGGCGGTATATCTCGCTCTATTTTACTCAATTGAAGGACACGAAACCACTGTTAGGAGGAGCCGATTTGATTCAAATGGGGATCAAACCAGGCCCCTCCATTAAAAAGACCTTGACCGATCTGCTTCAAGCCAGGTTGGATGAGCAGGTGATCACGCGACAGGACGAGATGGAATATATAGCGAACTTCGTTCCAATGCAAAATTCAAAATGAAAAATGTAAAGTGAAAACTTAGAAAAAAGCTTTGGGTTAGGGGGTTGAGGGAATAAATCCTTTAATTTGAGTTTTGCAATTTGAAATTTTCAATTTGCAATGGGCTATTGCTTAAGGCTCAGGGAGTAGAAGGATGACAGAAAACGATTCATCTTCAGTGGGAGATGCACCCTATACTATTCGTTTGGAAATGTTCGAAGGGCCTCTCGATATCCTGCTTCATCTCATCCATAAGAATGAATTAGACATTACCAATATCCCGATCGCCCTTATTACGGAGCAATATTTAGAGTATCTTAAATTGATGAAAGTTCTCAATCTGGATGTTGCTGGAGAGTACCTCTTGATGGCTTCCACCCTCCTTTACATTAAATCGAAGACGTTACTCCCCACCTCTTCTGAGGAAGAGGTGGAGGAGGGGGAAGATCCCAGGGCGGAGTTGATGAGAAGACTTTTGGAATATCAAAAATATAAAGAGGCAGCGGTCGAACTTGAGAAAAGGCCTCTGCTGGACCGAGATGTCTTCATTCGTTCGACCTCTATGGAAATGGAAGATACAGGAGAGGAAGAAAGGGTAGAGGTGAGCCTCTTTGAATTGGTAGAGGCATTTCGTAAAATTTTGGAGAGAGTCACGGCGGAGGAGTTTCATGAAGTGATTTTAGATCGCCTCAGCGTGGAAGAAAAGATCCAAGAGATACTTTCTCTTCTTCAGAGGGAGAAGCGGAGCATGGCCTTCCATCTTCTCTTCCCCGAGCAGACCTCTCGGAGACTGATCATTATCACTTTTTTGGCAATCCTCGAATTGGTCAAGATGAAACTCGTTCGCATCTTTCAATTGGCTCCCTTCGAGACCATTCGCCTCTCGCTGATATAGTGTAAGGAAATCGTAACCCCCCTCTGTCCCCCCTTAAGGTAAGGGGGGATGAAGGGGGGTTACGACGGGGGGAGAAGGGGAGGTTAGCTCCCTGCTTGATTGGAGTGTTTTTATTTTCTTAGCGATTGGAGGGATCTATGAAACGAAAACGAATCCTGATAGGGCTCGGAGTGATGGCGGCATTGCTCATTTTCTTTTTATCTATCCTTTTCTTCATTGGACGATATATCGGCAAGCCTGGTCATTTCGCTTTTGGCGATAAGATTGCCGTCGTAGAGATTAAAGGAGTGATTACTCAATCCTCCGGGATCATCGAAGAGATGAACCAATACCAAGAAGATGAAGGGGTAAAAGCGATCATCCTGAGGATCGATTCTCCGGGAGGAGGCGTAGGACCCTCACAGGAGATCCATCGAGAGGTATTGAAGATCAAATTGAAGAAGAAAGTAATCACTTCCATGGGTTCCGTTGCGGCGTCTGGAGGCTACTATATCGCCTGTGCCTCCGATCTTATCATCGCCAATCCTGGGACGATCACGGGTTCGATTGGTGTCCTGATGGAATTCACCAACATTGAGGAACTTTTCAAAAAGATCGGGATCAAAGGGGTGGTTCTAAAAAGCGGTGAGCATAAAGATATTGGATCCCCATTCCGGGAGATGACCCCGGAAGAAAAGAAGATCATCCAAGGGGTGATCGATAATGTCCACCAGCAATTCATTCAGGCTGTGGCAGAGGGGAGGAAGATGGACCGGGAAAAGGTGATGCAGATTGCGGATGGTCGGATCTTAACCGGAGAACAGGCCAAACAGATTGGGCTGGTCGATCAAATCGGAAATCTTCAGGATGCCATTGATATCGTCGCCAAGATGGTAGGTATTGAGGGGAAGCCGAATGTCCTCTACCCCAAAAGAAGATTTTCCCTTTGGAAACTTTTGGTGAGAGAGATGGCTTCTGCTCTTTTGGATATATTAAATGAGAAGGGATTTGAATTGAACTATCGCCTGTTCTCTCCGACAGGATGAGACGCCTCCTCTCGGTACGAGTCCCCGCCTGCCCTGTACCATATTAGGTTCAGGGCCTGCCGGTCGGGCAGGGATTCCGACATGATCAGCCATCCATTGAGAGATCTTTTTCATATCCTCCCAGACTTCTCTTTTTCGTTCGGGATTCCGTAACAAGTAAGCAGGGTGATAGGTAAGCGTTATCACCAACTGCACATAAATCCAATCAACTTACCGTCAAGAGAAGTGATGGCATGCCACATAATGTCCAGGTTCTATTTCAACCCACATAGGATTTGAATCTTCACAAATATTTCCTTTCTTTGAATAACATCTCTTAAAAAAACGGCATCCAGGAGGGGGATCAATCGGTGTCGAAATATCTCCCAAGAGGCGGATCTTTTTTTTGCTGTGATCTGATCGCGCATTCAAGATGGCAGAGATAAGGGCCTTGGAGTATGGATGGGCGGGAGATTTAAAAATGATGTCGGCTTTACCCAATTCGACCAATTGCCCCAGATACATCACAGCGACGCGATCGCTAAAGTAACTTACGACATTTAAATCGTGCGAGATGAAGAGATAGGTGAGGTGGAATTCCTCTTTTAATTTTTCCAGAAGATTGAGGATCTGGGCCTGTATCGAGACATCCAGAGCAGAGAGGGGTTCATCGGCAATAATGAATCTTGGACTCGTTGCCAACGCCCTTGCGATACCAATTCTCTGGCGCTGCCCTCCACTGAATTGGTGAGGGTAGCGGTCCACGTGTTCACGCTGTAACCCGACCTTGTCCAGCAAATCGAGAACCTTTTCTTTCACCTGGGTTCTATCAACAATCTGATGGGTCCGAAGGGGTGATGCAACGATATGGTGCACGGTCTTCCTGGGATTGAGGGATGCATAAGGATCCTGGAAGATGATCTGAAGTTCTTTTCTCAAGGTCCTCAAGGCCTCAGGGGCCATGTCAAAGACACTCATGCCTTCAAAGAAAAACTCGCCCGCCGTGGGCTCAACCAGCCGGATCATTGTCCGTCCCAGGGTGGTCTTCCCGCAACCACTCTCACCGACCAGACCGAACGTTTCGCCTCTTCGGATTTCAAAACTGACGTCGTCCACGGCATGGACAAAACTCTTCTTTTCGATCAGATCGTGGATCATTCCCCTTCTGATCCGAAAATGGGTCTTCAGGTTTCTGAGTTCAATAAGAGGATTTTCCATTACTCTCCTGCCTCACGATCCTCTGAATCTTTTTTTCAAAAGGGGAAAGGAACTTCGTTCTCAGTCATAGAGATGACATCTAACGAGCGTCCTTTCCTCAACCTGTTTCAGGGACGGCATCTCCATTCTGCATCGCTCCATCGCATACTGACACCTCGGATGGAAACTACAGCCCCCCGGAAGGTCGATCAAACTGGGGACGAACCCGGGAATAGGGCGGACCTTTTTTTTTGAGGCATCGGGAATACACTCCATCAGGGCTCTCGTATAGGGATGCCTGGGATTCCCCAACAAATCGCTCACTCTCGAAAGCTCAATGATCCGGCCTGCATACATCACCGCAATTCGGTCACAGACCTCTTTGACGACCCCGAAATCGTGCGTGATCAGAACCAAACTCATCTTAAGTTTTTGCCGGATCTCTGCAAGCAATTCCAAGATCTGAGCCTGGATCGTCACATCCAAGGCCGTGGTGGGTTCATCGGCAATGAGGAGAGAGGGGTCACAGGAGAGGGCGATCGCAATCACCACCCGTTGTCGCATCCCGCCACTAAACTGATGGGGATATTCTTCCAGCCTTTGGACGGCAGAAGGGATCTTGACCAATTCCAGCATCTCAAGGGCCCTGTCTCTGGCTCTCTTTTCCAGTGACTTTTGCGCCCATGGGTTCATCCAGTTTGAAACCCGTCGGGAAATGGACGCGTTCCTAAAGAATGCCCTCTTTTGATGAAAGATGATCGTCTCGGAAATTTGGTCGCCGATCCTCAAAACCGGATTGAGGGCCGTCAGCGGGTCCTGGAAAATCATCGATATTTTCGTCCCTCGCAGGTCCACCATCTCGGCCTCACTTTTTTGAAGAAGATCCTTTCCCTCGAAGAGAATACGTCCACTGACGATCCGGCTAGGATATTGATTCAATTTTAGAACGGACAAGAAGGTTACGCTTTTACCGCTTCCCGATTCACCCACGATACCTAAGGATTCTCCTCTTCCAACCTCCAGACTCAGGCCGTCAACGGCTTTGACGACCCCACGGTCGGTGAAGAAATAGGTCTTGAGATCGTCAATCATTAAGACCGGTGTGTCACCCATAGGAATCTATTCCTTCAATCGCGGATCGAGTGTATCCCGGAGCCCCTCGCCCAAGAGGTTGATCCCCATCACAAGGGTTAAAATTGCCAGACCTGGAAACGTGCTGATCCACCAGAAGCCAAAAATAAAGGAACGCCCTTCGCTAACCATAGAGCCCCAGGCCGGGGTCGGAGGCTGAACGCCTAATCCGAGAAAGCTCAGGGAGGCTTCCATAATAATAAAGGTCGCGACCCGTAATGTAGAGACGACAATCACAGGAGACATCACGTTCGGAAGAATTTCTCCAAACATGATCCTCGCATTCTTGATACCTACCGTTCGCGCGGCATCGATATATTCGATCTTCTTGATCGCCAGGACCTCTCCGCGGACGACGCGACAGACGGTGTCCCATTCCTTATAAATGAGGGCCAGCATCAGGTTGAGCATGCCGGGTCCCATCACCGCCATCATGCCGATGGCAAAGACGAGATAGGGAAACGCCATTAGGACATCGACGGTCCTCGATATGAGGGCGTCCAGCTTTCCACCATAAAAGCCGGCGACCAGGCCGAAAAAGATTCCGATGGTCGTGGTGACGAAAACAACCACGGCGCCAATGAGAATGGAGATCCTGGAACCATAGATGATCCGGCTGAGAATATCCCGACCCATGTGGTCGGTTCCTAAAAGAGAACGAGCTTCCCCGCCTTTCATCCAGGCGGGGGGCGCCAGCCGTTTGAAGAGGTTTCCTTTGTGCGGATCATGAGGAGCCAATTGAGTTGCAAAGATGGCAATCAGAATCCACAAAATTACCACGGTGGTCCCCAGGAGGGCTGTCTTGTTCCGCTTGAAAAGCCGAAAGAACGCCTGGAAGTTTTCGAGATACCTCTTGCTGAACAAAGCTCACTCCTGTCTGCCGTTTAAAAACACCTTCTCTGTGCCTTAAAGTTCAATACGCGGATTTAAGTAGGTGTAAAGAAGATCCGCCACAAAGTTCATCGAAATAAAAGCAAACGCATAGACCAGGACCACCCCTTGCACCAGCGGGTAATCCCGTGCGAAGATCGATTTGACTGCCAGTTGACCAATGCCGGGCCAGCCAAAAATGAATTCAATGATTAGATTCCCGGCGAGGAGATGTCCCATTTGAAGAGCCGAGACCGTTACCGTGGAAATCAGAGCATTTCTCAGGGCATGCTTGAGAATGACCAATCGTGCCGAAAGTCCTTTGGCTCTGGCGAACAGGATATAATCCTGCCGGATCACGTCGAGCATACTCGACCGTGTCACCCTCATGATCATAGCCGACGCGGGCATGCCAAGGGCGAGCGAGGGCATGATCAGATGTTTCAGGACATCGAAGAAGGCATCGAGATTGAGGCCCAGGAGGGTGTCGATCAGGAGAAAGCCTGTAATCGATTTAAAGTCAAATCCATGCTCAATGCGGCCTGCGATGGGGAGCCACTCCAGTGTGGCGGAGAAGAAGATGATGAGGAGGAGACTGAACCAGAAGCCGGGCATGGAGACGCCCAGCAAAGAGAAGAAGGTCCCCAGCCTGTCGAGAAGGGAAAATCTCTTTACGGCGGAAATAATTCCCACGGGGATACCGATCAGCATAGCGACGATAATACTCAGGACGGAGAGTTCGATCGTCGCCGGTAACCGAGGAAGGATGATCTTGGTTACCGGCATCCTTTGTGTAATGGACCTACCAAGATCGAAGGTCAAAAGCCCGTTCATGAAATTGAGGAACTGGACATAAAACGGCTTGTCCAACCCCAATTCGGAGCGCAATCTCGCAATCTCTTCATGGGTGGTCTGCTGGTCCCCAATCATCATTTCCACAGGATCTCCGGGAGTGATGTGCAGGAGCAAGAAGACGACGAGAGAGACGCCTATGATAGCAGGGATCACTTGAAGGATACGCTCGATGAGCCCGACCAGACTTCTCAAGTTCAGTCCTTTTCTTCCCTTCCCCGTATGCGAAGGGGGGGCAGAAAACTACTTCTCGATATAGACGTCATGGAGGTTGATCTTGTCGTCAGGACTGGGCCTCCAGTTCTTCACCTCTTTACGTTTGGCCGCAATGTTCTCCGGCGCATATCCGAACACCATGGGAGCTTCGTCATAGATGATCTGTTGAGTCTCGATGAAATATTTAATCCTTTTTTCTTGATCCATTGTGGTGCCTGCTAGGGCAAAGAGTTCATCGACTCTTTTGTTGCTGTATTGAGAATAGTTTGCCACATCCTTCGTCTTCAGTTTTGGGATGATGATACCATCCGGAACCAGGCTGGAACTCATCCAGAATGAGAGGAAGAAGCTTCGTTCTCCCTTCCTGGCTTTGTCCCGCAACACCCCAAGTTCCCAAGTCCTTATTGTGGCTTTGACCCCAATCTCCTCAAGATGCATGGCGTAGGCCTCGGCCACAGCCTTCGTCTCATCGACGCAATCCAGCTCAAAGGTAAAGCCACTTGGATATCCGGCCTCCTTCAGAAGTTGTTTAGCCTTTTCCGGATGATAACCATGAGGTTTTAGATCTTTATGAACAGCAAAGTGCTTCGGAAGGAGAATCCCGGCAAGGGGAATGGCCATGTTGTCGAGAACGGTCTGGGTGATGACCTCTCCGTTAAACATGTAGTTCATTGCTTTCCTCACCCGAACGTCATCAAAAGGCTTTTTCGTCACGTTCATATCTGCGAAATAGCTTCGAGCGCCGTCGCACATCAGGACATCCACCCTTGGATCGGCTTTTAGCTGCTTGACCATGTGGGGTGCGATGGCGGTGATTATCTGCACTTCGTTTGCAAAGAGCGCGGCCACTCGACTCCCAAGTTCGGGGATCACCTTAAAGACGACAGTTTTCAGAGGAGCCACTTGAACAGGCGGGATTTCTGGAGAGCCACCATAATACTTTTCATAGCGCTCCATCACGACACGCTCACCTTTCTTCCATTCCAAGAATTTGAAAGGTCCTGTCCCGTTCGGGTGTTCAGCAAAATAGTCAGAGCCGTGTTTTTCGATGTAGCCCTTGGGAACAATTTGCTGAGCCGGGAGCATCGCGAGAAGAATGGGCCAGGGCTCGCTCATATTGATCCTGACGGTGTATGGGTCCACGATCGTTACAGAGGTGACAGTTCCCATGAGTCCTTTCCGGGGGGAAGTCTTCCCTGAGATCTGGCCGTCTTTCACGAGTCTCTCGATCGTGAATTTGACATCCTCCGCATCGAATTTTTCCCCATTGTGGAACGTGACGCCTTTTCTGAGTTTGAATTCCACGGTCTTATCATCGATCACTTTCCAGGACTCTGCCAATTCGGGTCTGATGTTCATGTCGGGATCCCGAACGACCAAACCATCAAACATGTTTCTCAGGATCGCTTCCGTCTTAACCGATCGATGATTGGCAGGGTCCATGGTCCCCGGGTCGCCGTCAATCCCAACCGTCAATTTGGCGTCTTTGATGATCTGCCCAGAGGCCAATGGCACGAAGATGAAAACCCATAAGACCATTCCCAACATCAACACCTTCAAATTTTTCATGGTTTTTACCTCCTTTTTTTGGTTGGAAAAGTATATTCTTGTTGATTATCCTTGATTAGATCTCCGTATGTTTAGGTCAAGAGTCCGCATGAGCACCTGTGTTCACGAGGTTAGAAAGAAATCCAGTGAAAAGGTGCGGTACATGGAAAACCCTGACAATAATAAAAACCACGCTTTTCAGGGATAAAGAGAACAGAGGATATGGTCGCTGAGCTATCGGATGGCCCTGGAGATCCATGCCTACAGATAGAATATCTATCTCCATGGAGAGACATCAACCTTACGGCAAACTGGAAATCAACACTCTCGTCCGTTCTTGACAATTTCTGGTTCACGGTTTCAAATCTCCAGTTCGAATCCCTCTCCCTTTCTTCGTTCCTTCGTCTATAACTTCTTTTTGTGGAAGGTCCTTCGAAGTGATTCGTACAAACGACATACCCCGAGTCCCTATGCAAGATCTCCACATTCTGAAACCCGATCTCCGCTTTTCCAATTTCACCTCTTGCGTCAGCGAAAACGAAATTTCCTCCCCCCATTCGCGGAACCGATCTGAGAAAATCGATCACCTCCTTTACCGATTTTAAATTTTCGAGGATGTGCATCATCAGGGTGAATCGAGGGATGCCCGGACCGACATCGGTGGATGGCACCCGGGTATCCACGATCACCAATCCTTCCACATTCATTCCGCAAGAGGGCGCATTGCAGGAGCCGATGCTGTTGAGACTAAAATACTCGTAGCCTTTCTCAGGGTGACATCGGAAGATAGCTTGCAAGTCTCGATTTGAAATGAGGTAATCCCTGTTTTTGGCAATGAGCGTTCTATCGTTATGGGCCTTAGGATTGGAAACAGCCCATGCTGTGCATTCTGTATCTTGCCCCTCCGTGTTTGAAAACGGGGCCAATCGATCCTCCATATATCCGCGTATCCTAATTCCCAAAAGGTCTTTTGGGGAGACCATGAAGCCATCGGAGATCCCACGAAGCATATCGAGGGTTTGTGGAGAGTGAGTTTGAAGAACATCGTTGACATCCATTAGGATCTCTTCCACCCCTTCCAGGGGGAATATGCTCACCATTTTCCGGTACTCTTCGACCAATCCCAATAAGGCCTGCCTGTGCTGGACCAACTTGACGCCGTGCTGGTAACCCATATCATAATGATTTCCTGCTAAGTCAACGATTAACATATGACCCTATCCAAGAAATTTATCATAGGTTTTGAACTCACTGCCATCATGGTTTCAATCCATAAAAGGACACTCTTTTAGCATTGACTTCTCATTCTTTTAACTCAATGAGCCCACGCTCTCTAATTCCATGGAATTTCAATATCTAACAGTGGACCATACTGTTGGCAACCGAGGATATCCCAGTCTCCAGGGCTTCCGCCAGGCAGTTTCCGAAAGATAGTAAATTTAATGGCATGACCAGGATCAAACTCGACGAAATCGGAGATTCTCTCGAGAGGGATACCGTAAAATTTGGCTATCGTCTCCTTGGTCAGGGCCTTGGATTTCCTCACCTTGTCGTAGATGTCAGTGTTGTAAAAGATGATATCGAAGGTAACCTGATTGACCCCTGCATTCTTACTTCTGATCGTACTAGCCAGTTCGCTCAATTTTTTTACTGCCACAATTAACCTCCTAGCCACCTGCTTCTGTGAGATAGGTCGGAAAAAGTTCCATCGGGTCGTCCACGGAGACTGTGTGATTGACGCTCCAAACATAACCAGGTGTAGATCGCATCGGCAATTTTGTGGTTGCTGCCGAACCGGCAGTTCCCTTGATACCTGGAATCCGTGCAAGGAAAAACATCCGGACGGCAAAATCAGTGATCCTTTCGGCCGTTGCATCCGTTGGAGCGACGACCTCCACCACGACACATAATTCGTGGGATCGAATCTCTTTGACCGGCTCCATCTCCTTCAACACACCATTTTTACCAAAGACATGAAAAAAGAGCTGATAGGCCTCCTTCCCGAACCTTTTCTCGGTACTGGATCGGCACCACTCGACCATCTCATCTACGTGTTGGACGAGATAGGGATCACGGATTGCAGCAATACCCATGTATCTTTCGCCAATTTTACGTGAACCCTCAAGTTTCACTCGCAATTCTTTAGAGGGGATCCATTTTGCTCCGGTAATTCGACACGTCCTTTCGTCAAATTGCTCGTATTTGCATTCACTCATGTCTAGCTTTCCCCCCACCGAATATTCATAGAAGGGATTTTCCCGTTCGTACATGGAATGGCCACAGGCCGAAGCGATAGTACATCTCTGACCAGGATGAAAGGGTGTAAGCTTGATCTCTTCATCGGTAATGGTTCCGATAATGGTCTCTTTGCCCATGAAAGGCTCGGCGCACAGGGACGCACATTCGATCATCTTTCCCATGTGATAGGCAAGGCCTTCGGGAAACCCTGCCTGGACGGCCGGAGCTGCAGTGAAATTGATATCTCCGCAACGGCCGCCGATGATGACATCGGCTCCCATATCCAATAACTTCATAAATGGCTGGACGCCTGCAAGAGCAACGATTCGGGGCGTTTTCTCAATTTCTTCGAACGTAAGGGGTGGAAATACCGACAACCCTTGAATTAACTTGCCATCTTTGATTTTTTGCCTCAGATAGTCTTTGGGGACTTCTGAATAGAAATATCCTACTTTGAATTTGGGAAGTCGGTGTTTTTGGGCTATCTGTTTTACCATGTTCACAAACAGATCAACACGACTGTTACTCCCCGTATCTCCAGCAGAGCCAAGGATGAAAGGAATTCCTTTTTTTCTTGACGCGGTTATAAAGAGTTCCATATCCTCTTCAGCAAAATGGCCCATCGAGATATCTTCACCCAAATAGACAGGACCTGGATCAGCACTTCCTCCATCAGCCACAATGAAATCAGGTCTCGTTTCCATTCCACGATAAAAGCTTTCAGGATTCGATGGAGCCGTTCCCAAATGTCCGGTAGAAATCAGGATACGCATGGTCCTAGTTTTCATTTAACAAATCCTTTCGCCTTAGATAGTTGAAGACCTTTCCATGATGAATTCTATCATGTTTGAGCTTATATCCATGATCCGTACATCATCATGTCTCTTGTTAGGAACAACCCATAAGTTTAAGACCCTGTTGATTAAGTCCTTTTAGAAGACTTTTATTCAAAAAAATACTTTCGGTTTTCAGCCAATATCTCAAAGCGATTTAACGCTTTGGAAGTGTGCTCTTTATCCAGTAAGCTTAATTCATTAACGATTGCATTGATCAAAACAAGAGGGGCACAGTGAAATGCCATAAATGAAATAGACTCAGCAGGTGTATAAAGATTGATGTCACCCCTAAGGGGGGAAAGAGGGCTGTCAGTTATCGTTATGGATTTGATTCCCTTGTTTTTCGAAAAATTAAGAATATCTATAAGTTCTCGAAGATAACGGGGAAATCCAATGACAATGATCAAAGCATTTCGGTCCAATTTGTTTATATAGTCATAGGTTTCTGTAGAAATACTCATGATCCGTTCAGCCTTCATTTCAAGCTTTGTTAATCCAAACCAGAAATGTAAAGTGAGATAGGATGTACTTCGTGTACCGACAATTAAAATGTCTTTAGCCCTTTTGATGGTTAAAATTGTCTCCTTAAAATCTTTTTCATTAAAAATCTCTTTTAGATAAGACAGATTTTCAATTTCTTTGCTGATGATTTTTGTAATGGGGTTGAAATTGTTATCCCGAAAATCGGCTGCAATCTTAAATCGTTCATTACCTTTTAAATCGATTCGTACTATCCTCCGAATCTCTTTCAGGAAAGCCGGATATCCTTTAAAGCCTAAAACCCTTACAAATCTTATAATCGTCGGTTCACTTATTCCCGATAATTCAGCGAACTGTTGAATTGTCGTAAAGGCTACTTTCTGGTAGTCCTTCAAAATAAATCTTGCCAGCACCTTATGGCTTTTGGAATAATTTTGAGAGTTCTCTTTTAATTTATTGAATAAATAACTTTTCTGTCTCATTATCATTAAGAAATTATGAAATATTTATTTCATTCCCGTATCAAATAAAATATTTCTTGTCAAGAAAAATATTTATTGAATTAAAGACCGTTCAAATTATTCTCATTCTGAGAATGGTATTTGGAGACTGAAAGACGACAACCTTCGACAAATGTGGGCACTTCTCATTTTTTCAGACCTGTTCATAAAACCTGCCTGCCGGCATTTTTTTGACAGCGCACAACGTGT
>Ga0315293_10003703_pt1 | contig 14712 bp, 26 predicted proteins | sample YL17G13_20_MG_FD_203071 | JGI IMG/M metagenome (GOLD analysis project Ga0315293, IMG submission 203071) | Sediment microbial communities from Yellowstone Lake, YNP, Wyoming, USA - YL17G13_20 | ecosystem: Environmental > Aquatic > Freshwater > Lake > Sediment | place: USA: Wyoming | collected... | reverse complement strand
GCGAAGAAAAATTTAATGAGTTTTGTGAGGAATGGCTAAAAAGTACAGGATACGGGCAGGCGGCAGTAGGAGAATTTTCTCGTGAAGTTTATAAAAAGTACCACCTAATTCAGAAGAGGAAATGAGTATGGGAAAGATGCCTGAAGTAATTGAATCGTTAAGGAACTATTTAATAGAAAACAAAAAAGAGATATTATTCTTTATTGAATGGGAAATGAAAAGATGGCAAAGAAAAATTGTTCAAATGTAACAAATAATGAGAGATAATAAAATAATTTTTGGGAAGTTACGTGGCTATGGAAAAGAATGAGTGTCTTAATCCAAAAGTTTCCTCAAAATGCGGAAAAGGTAACTGCGAATATTACGATATACATAACCATAGAAGCAAGTGTAGTAAGTATTCTGACAGACGTTTATGTCCATTAAGCAATAAGCAACGGAGAAAATCTGCTAATCATTCAAGAAAACAACAAATTCTAAGTTGGTGATAATTTCATCGGAAGGAGAAAGTTAATTAGCATGAATAGGGTTAAAGCAAATTATTATAATCCCTTGGCTAAAAAGGAAGAACTTTCAAAGGGTTACTTTGATGAAGAACATTATCCTTTAGAACCTTTACACTATTCTATAGATTATACTTTTATAAATTCTATTTTAGAATCTATGAATAGATATCGTGGAACATCTAAAATTACTGGCTGGGGTGTGTTGAGTAACAAATTTTTTAAGAATGGTTGGTTTGGTGCTATATCTGCAATTACTACTTATAGCATAATAAGGAAAGTTAAGCCCATTTCTATAATTGAGATTGGTTCGGGTTATTCTACTTTGGTTATGTTAAAGGCTATAGATGATGGTTCTCTAAAAACAGAAATAAATTGCATCTCACCAGAATTTCCAAAAGACATCGTTGATTTGAGTGAATCTCGTAAAGATTTAAATCTTTATAAAGGGAATGTAAGAGAAATTTTATACCCTAAACAGGCTTTATCTTGGATAAAAGATATAAAAGCTGAGCTTGGAAAGGTTATTGTTTTTATTGATTCTACCCATTGTTTTAGAGCTGGTGGGGAATTAAATTATCTTTTGTTTTCTCTTTTAGAAAAGTTTCCAAGTGGAACATTGATTCATTTTCACGATATATTTATTCCTTATGAATATCCAAAAGAGTGGGTACTGAAAAAGAAAAGAGCTTGGAATGAGCAGTATGTTCTTTATGCTTTTCTGTATGATAACTTAAGATTTCATACTGTTTTCCCACAAAGATTTGTAGAGGAAAAGAAAAAATTGGAGTTAAAAGATATACTTGGTGATAAGCTTACTTCTTTTCCTTATAATTATTATTCTGAGAGTTTTTGGATTGAGGTATTATGAGTAACTGTAATCTCTGTTCACTCTCAAAGTATAGAATTAATATAGTTATACCAAGCGTTCCAGATTTGAATTATTGGAATAGACTTATGTTAGTGGGGGAAGCTCCAGGTGCAGAAGAAGATAGAGTGGGAATCCCCTTTGTAGGTAAAGCTGGTGATGTTCTGAATTTCTGTTTAGAACAAGCTGGATTCTCTAGAGATGAAACTTATATAACGAATATTCTGAAATGTAGACCACCAAATAATGACATATCTAATTCAGCTTCTTTAGAGGCGTTAAAGATTTGTCCTTATAAGCATCTTTCATCTGAAATAACCAAAATAATATTAGATTCTGGTATTTCTAATTTTCTTGTAGTTGGTTTGGGTTCTACTGCTATAAGATTTTTTACTGGAGAAACTGTGGTTCTTAAAGCTAAGGGTAAAATAAAAAATGTTAGGTTTCCTTATGAGCGTGTAGACTCTGCATGCTCAATTAATTTTATGGGTACTTTGCATCCAGCGGCTATATTGCGTGGTGGATATGATAAGGAAGAATTAATAGGGGATTTAATAAAAGCTAAAGGGTTTTTATATGATTAATCTTCAAAAGAAAAATGATTTAGATATACTGCTTTCTGATGCTAAAGAAGCTGGTTATAAAGAAATTCCAGGTTTGGGGACAAGAATTGCTAGTGGTTCTAATTGGGAAATTTGGATTGAGCCCTTGAATTATGTCTTAACGGACGCTGGAAAAAGAAGCCCTAGATACTATTCTTCTTTTGGGGCATTATTAAATACTCTTAAAGAAAATAAGATTAAATTTTGGTTATCTCAAGAAAAATGGAATAATCTTGTAGCTTGTTTAGAACAAACAAAGATTGAGATGAACGAGGCTTTAGATAAAGTGGTGAAAAGCTTAAAATATTTGAATTCTAAATATAATGTTGAACCCACGGATTGATGAGATGGAATTCTTTACTTTGGTCGTTATCAAGTTTTGTTCTACGTTAAAAATTTTGTATATTAAAACATGGATTTAACAATAAATTAAAAGAAAGGATTTCTGGATTATGGAACGAGTAGGAACTACAAGGCAACACTTTGAAGAGGCACGTGGCTCTGCATTTTCTCGTGTTGGGAAGATAGACGAAGGTACTCATACGCATAGAGTTATTGTTGGGCCAGTTTCTGTAGATACTCTATGGTATCCAACATTGATGGAAATTGAAAGGGATAAGGTTGTACAAACATATAGAACTCTTGTTAGACCATCAGAAGGTTGGTTTCTAGATAAAGTAGCAAAGCTTGATGAGCAAATAACAAGGGAAAACTTGATGAGTGGTGGGGTGTCTGAAGAAGAAAGTAAGAAGTATCGCTCACCATTGCGAACTAATAGGATGTTTCGTTTTCTCGTTTTTGATAGAGACCAAGATGGTGGTGGAGCACCAACTGTTCGAGCTTTTGATTATCCTTTTACTGTTAAGGATAAATTAGAAAAATTACAGACACAGAAGAATCAAAAGAATCCACAGTATCTGGAGTATGGCTTGGTTTTTATGTTTGATGTTTATATCATTCGTGGTAAGAAACAAAATGTAAAGAGCAAAGATGAAAAGATACTTACAGAGTATGATGTCCAAGCTGTAAGAGAATCCATATCAGCATTACCACAGATACCATCGGCTTTTGCTTCATGGAAACCTGATTCTGGTGAACCTTGTCCGTGGAATCTTGGAGATTACTTCACACCGGCAGAACTTAAAGCTATTGAAGATTATCCAGGTGAATTAGAAGATTTATGTAAATCTTCTCTTCCAGAAGAGGTTTTGGAACAACTAAAGAAGTTTCCGATATATCTGGATGCTAAATACTCTTTTGGGGATAAGAAAAATGACCCCATGTTCCCATACCTTATGGAGCAAGAGGGTTATGAAAAATTAGCTTCAACACTTCAAGAAGGTGATGTAAATGCTCTTGAAGAAGGTTTGATTACTTTGCAACTTCCAGAAGGTGTAGAACTAACAGAGAGAGAAAAGAAGGCTCAGACTTCGCAAGGAAGAACAGCAGTTGCTAGACCAATTATCAAGAGAAATGTTGAAGAAACAACAGCAGAGGTTGTGGAAGAAACTACTGAAGATGTAAAACCTAAATTAACTCCAAGATTGAATATTCCACTTAAGACTAATGTTTTAACAAAGCAAACGGGTATTCCAGCAAGAATATTAGTTAAGCCTGAGACAAAAGTGGTTGGAAAACCGATTGGAATACCAAGAATCTTACCGAAAACTAATACTGTGCAAGAGCAAAAACCTACTGCACCTATCAAGAAAATTTGGCCTGGAAAGAAATAGTTAAAAGATAACTAATATCCTAACCAAATTTGAGGTGCTTTATGGCGACTGTGCAACAAATCTTAGATGCTATAAATCAAAAAGGAGCGGTGGCAAGCTGTCAGCCACCGCTTGTTATTACTCCTACAAGATTTGTATCATTAAATAACGAAGTATTACGACTGGGTGGCGTTGCTGGTGGTAGAATATATGAATTATATGCTCCTACTACTGCTGGTAAATCTACTTTAGCTCTTGCCATATGTGCTGACTATCAAAGTCAGGGAAAACTTGCCGCATATCTAGATGTAGAAGGTACTACTCAGACAAGAACAATATATGAGAATGGCACATCTTGGATGGAAAATATAGGTGTTGATGAAAATTCTTTAATTTTTCCTACATTTGGTAGTGCTGAAGATTTATTTGAGATAGTAAAGCATCTCATAATGCTTGGTGTAAATATTATTTGCATAGATACTGTGGCAGTTCTTCAACCATCGGATGTTATTTTTAGAGATGAAGAACGTATGAATATGAATGAGCGTGGTTTGTTAGCTAAAGCTCTTACCGCATTCTTTAATGGTCTTGTTGGTGGATTTGGGGTTAGGGTGAAGAAGGCGAAGACTACTTCATTTCTTGAAGTTCCAAGGTTTGCACAAGAAAGGATGAGAGAGTGTGGCATAACAATAAGAGACCTCAAGACTCATAGACTCGCGTATTATGATTCAGCTATTATAGGTGTAAACCATTCTAAGAATATGATAGGTGTTATGTATGGCGACCCCACATATACTCCAGGTGGTGTTGCATTAGGTATGCAATCTTCTGTAAGAATTGGCGCAACAAAGCCAACCAAGAGTAAAGAAAAAATAAGGCTTGGAAATTCAGAAGTTCCGATGTTTAGAAAGAGCACTTGGACAGCGGCTAAAAATAAGTTAGCTTCCCCGTTTGGGCAAATGGCAATAAATATATACTATGATGGTAGAATAGAGGAAGATGTAACTTATACTGAAATTGCTTTACAGAAAGGTCTAATATCTATTATAGGAAGAACTGTAACTCTTGAAGTTGGTGAAGATTCTGGTAAAAAGATGAGCAAAGCCGATTTTGAATTGTATGCTTCAGAAAATCCAGAGTTTTTAGATGCACTGAACTTAGAAGTTTCAGATGAAGCAATAGAAGAGCCAAGAAAAATAGATATAAAGAGTCTTTTTAAGACAAAAAGTGATTTGGGGGTATCAAATTCAAGTGAAGAACCATCAAGATTACCAAAAATTTCTGGATTATCTTTTAGGAAAGATGTATGAAAGGTATCTGGTATCGTAGAACTATGGATTTAAAAGAGTGGGGTCATAGACCACTTGGACAAGTAATTCTTTTAATACTGCTTATTTATGCAATAGCTTGGATGCTAAGATTAAATATAGAATAGTAGCCCAGAAACTATTTAGAATTGGACTACAAAGACTTCTTTACGATGAAAAAGATAAACAATGGTATATATCAATTGAAAATAGAACTTATTCAAGTATTGTTCCTATATTAGAAGAAAAGGTGGAAGAATGGCTGAGGGTATTGAAGGCAAAGAAGATTTGGGGTTGACAGAAGAACGTAAGAAATTAATAGAAGATGCCAGGGATTCTGCAATATCAGAGTTAATTCAGTATCACATGGATGAATTCTTGGATATCTTTGATAAGAAAAAATTAGAATTAATAAAAAAAGAAAGGGGTTTATAGTGGGTACGTTAATCTATGAATTAGGAAGAGAAGCTGAGGATATAATTACTGGATTTAGGGGAATAATAATTGGAAGATGTGAATATTTGTTTGGTTGCAATACTATAGGTATAGCACCAAGGACTCTTAAAGATGGTAAGAGAATAGATACTGAATGGTTTGATGAGGGTAGAATAAGAATAATTGGGGTTGGTATAAATCCAGTGGAGGTTCAAGGAGAAGCTCCAGGAGCAGATTATAATAGAGATAATCCAAAACGTCACATTAATTGGTAAAAATTTGGCATGAGTGCATTTTAGATTACAAGTTTATCAATGCACTCTTTGTGTCACCTTTAGTTTGTTTTGTACTTTAATATAATGTACTGAACACATTATTTCTAACAGTGGATAAGTCATAGGTTTTAGTCATTAAGAAATTATAGTAGGGACTATATGTATTTAAGAGATATAAATTCTACAGGAAATTCAAATTGGCAAGGGGATGCCTTTTTGATAGACTTGATGAGAGCTTTTGAACCAAAGACTATCTTAGATTTGGGTGTAGGTAAATGGGGAAAGATGGGGTATCTTTTAAGGAAGAATGTTGATGAATGGAACTACATCTTCTTTAAGAGTCCACCACTGAGAATTATAGGGTTAGAAGCGTGGATGGCCAATATACATTATGTAAAAACTTTCTTTTCTAATTTATATGACGATATTGTTTTTGCTAATATAGACCAATTTTTTAATGCGCCAAAGGTTATCTGGAAAGATTGGGTTCCAAGTAGAGATATGCCAGAAACCTTCGATATTATTACTGCTTGTGATGTTTTAGAACACCTAACAGATGAAGAAGTATTGAGATTATTTCCTAAGATGCTTGAAAGGATTACTGGGGGAATTATTATTCAACTGCCACTTGGTAGATATGAGCAAAAAGTGGAAGAAAATCCTTTTGAAACGCATCAAAGTTATTGGGATATAGTAAAGATTGAAGATACTTTTAATGTAGATTCTACTCAACATAAGAAATTTAAAATATTTAAAGATTTTCAAGGATTACTTTTTGTAGTTTTCTGTGTTCTTAAATAACAACATACAAACAACAATTCGGGGAATTACAATGCAGAAGCTAACACCGTTTACTGATGAAGAAGATTTATTTCTTCTAGATAATTGTTTTTCTATGAAGCCTTCAAGATTGGCTTTAAGACTGAATCGCCCATATAGTCTTCTAATTATTAGATTAGAGGAGTTGCGACTTATGGATAGGTATAAGGTTAGAAAAATACTTAATGGAAAATATTTTACAGACGACGAAATAGATTATAATCTGTTGTCAAATGGAATAACAGAAATTGAATTGATTAAGTTAAGAGGTATTTCTCGCGTTGGTGTTTCAGAAAGAATCATAGTTTGCTGGTAGTCTTTAGTGTTTTTGGTTCTTAACTTAGAAAGTGTTACATTAAAATAAACAGTAAAAACTTAGAATGATGCTAATTCGACATGATTCCAATTAAAAGACACACTATTGATTGCTTCAATCTTTTTGAACAGATTGAAGGAATGTCTGGAAGAAATGATAAGAAGAATGCTTTGGCTTGTGCTAATGAGTATCAAAAGAGATTATTAGTTTTAGCATTTGACCCTTTTATTCAGTTTCATATCTCTAAATGGGATAAGAAGTTTGGTTTTCCGGATAAAGAATTAGATGATATAATTGTTGTAAGTGAATTTTATCAGCTTACTGAAGAGTGTAAGAACTCTAATAGAACATCTATTCTTGTGGATAAAGTTTCAAAGTTCTTTGCAAAGCTTAGTGAAAGACAGAACAAGTGGCTATCAAGGGTTCTTGTTAAAGACATGAGAATAGGAATAAATGTTAAGAGCATCTTAGATGTTTTTCCAAACTTGTTTCCTACATTTGAAGTTCAGTTAGCTTTTAAGCTTGAAAAGGATTTCTCAAATCTTGATTTTTCAAGAGATAAAATTATTGAGAGAAAATATGACGGGTTTAGATTTGCTGTATTTTCTAATTATAGTAACATTCCAATAAATGTTGTAAGCACTGTTACGAGGAGTGGAAAAGAAATTCCGAACGAGAATTTTAATAATAGATTGCTTGTTGAACTCCAAGGTTTCTATGGAGTTTTAGATGGTGAAGGTTATTCGCATTCTATAACATTTGAAGAACTTAGTGGAGTTCTTCGGTCTGAAAATAAACCCTTACCAGAAGATATTCAATACTGCATTTTTGATGTTCTTACATTAGAAGAGTGGGAACAGCGTAAGACGCCACCTCTTAGAGAGAGACTTCTAAGAAGAGGATTAGTGAAAAGTGGGAGAAGTGAGTTTCTTAAAGCTGTTCCCTTTATAGAAGTTCCAGGTTCTCTACCAAAAGAAGAGCAGATAAAGATAATTAATAAATTTTATGGAGAAAGTTTAGAACTTGGCTTTGAGGGTTCAATGGTTAAATATCTTGACGCACCATATAGGTGGGGTAGGGGAGGTGAGATGCTAAAGATAAAACCAGAAGAAACTGTTGATGCTGTGATTGTAGATTATTATCCAGGAAATGGAAAATACTTTGATATGCTTGGTGGATTTATAGTAGAAGATGAAAATGGGCAGGCTGTTAGAATTGGTGGCGGATATAAAGATTCACAAAGAACAGAATTTTTTATTAATCCAAAGCAATCTATTGGACAATGGATTGAATTCAAATATACTGAAAGAACCGCAGACGGTAGTTATCGACATCCAAGGTTTAAAAGGTTTAGAGATTCAAAAGGTTAAAGCACAATTCACTATTGTTAAATCTATCTCGAGGAGATACAAATGGAAAAATTCACGGAACTAAAGAACCTTGTTCTTGGTTTTGAAAAAGATGCTGTTTCCTTTTATGAGAAAGGAAACAAATCAGCAGGAACGAGGCTCCGAAAGGGCATGCAAGAACTCAAGAAGCTTGCATCAGACATCCGTAAAGAAGTTTCTGAGCTAAAAGCCACCCAGTAAGGGGCTTAGTTAGGAAATCAACTGGAAAAGAATGAAAAGGGTGGGGGAAACTCCACCCTTTGTCATGAGGAAAAGTTATGGGTAACGGTAGACTTTTATTTAGTGTTTATGCTTCAGATATAAGAAGTGAAGACCTTAAAGATATCATAGGCAGAAATTATTCTATTGATGTTATAGATAATACATTGAAAATTAATTCAGAAGCCATCGTGGTAATTTTGGAACGCTTGGCTATTGATATAAAAGCCGAGTTTTTGGCTGACATAGCATCTGAAAAAGCTTTGATAAAGATATTGAAGCTTACTGAAGAGCAAGTAATAAACTCTTCGATACGAAAATTATTAGATAAGGGATTAAAAACATGAAGTTTGTCCTTGTTGCTGACTTGCATCTTAAACTCCAAGATAGCTTAGGTGTTAATTCTGGTGGAGTAAACTCAAGACTTTTAGATAAATTAGCTTCTATAAAGCAATCTATAGATTATGCTGTAAGTATTAATGCTGATGGGTACATTATTGCTGGTGATGTTTTTGAGAAAGTAAATCCATCAGAAAAGTTAAGACGCTACTTTAGAAATGAAGTGCTTATACCATTGCTTAGGAGTGGTATAACAGTATTCTATTTGATGGGAAACCACGATACGAATGGTGACGTTGTTAATTTAGAAACAGAATCTTCAATAATATTAGAATTTTCTGATAAGTTTTACTTTATAGATAAACCAGCATTTATGAATTTTTCTGAAGATGCTGATAATACATTTGGCATCTGTTTCGTCCCTTATGGGTTTGAGATACCAGATAATACTGATAAAGCAGAAATTCTAATTGGGCATCATGCTGTATTTGGTGCTGAAATGGGTTCAGGCGTTATTAGTAAGAGTGGAGAAGAAGTTAAGAAGGAAGATTTTAGAAATTTTAAATATTCTTTTCTTGGACATTATCACAAGCCACAGGGCATTAGTATAGGTAGCTCTAAGATAATGTATATAGGTTCCACAAATGTTTGGGATTTTGGTGAGCGCTTGGACAAGAAAAGGTTTTTAGTTCTGAATACTAAAGAAGGAAAAATAGATAAGATAGATAGTATTCCTCTTTTAGAACGTCCTTTTATTCAATATATCTTTTTAGAAGGTGAAAGTTGGGAAATCAAAGATGCTGTTATAGATGCTGTTATTAAGCTGGTTTTTAAAGGAACTAAAAGCTGGATAAATAGTATAGACTTTCAAGCAATCGAGAGAAGTTATTTATCTCTTGGTGCTCATAAGATTATTACAAATACAGAGAAAGTAGATGACGATAGAAGGTTAGAAATGAGGGTTGAAGAAGGTGAGCAAGAAGAAGTAATAATAAAGAAATACTGTGATGCTAAAAAGGTAGACAAAAGATTAACAAAGCTTGGATTGGACGTCTTTGAGCAAGTATAATAAAGAAAAGTAGATAAGATTTTGGTTCTTGGTTTGTTTTTAATTATATTAAATTGATGTTGAATGTTTAAGAAACTTTAAATAAGGAGTTGGTGTGGATGATTCAGTTAGAAAGAGTTTCTGAATATATAGAATGGAATTCTACCTATGTAAATGGGGAACTTAAAAATCAATTTTTAGAATTTGTAGAATTTTATAGTTCTTTAGGAATTGAAGTAGATGGTTTTAAGCTTTCGACTGATAGGAATATTGAACTGGAAGATGGTGAAGTTGAAGATATTTCTTTTCCTAATGACTTAGATGAACCTATAAAAATTCCAAGGATTTGGGTGCTAACAAGTGAATCTGATGAAAGGGGAAAACCACTATTTAAACCTATTGTTAGCGATGGGTATAATTCAGATTTTCAGAAGGCTGTAATTGAATATGGGATGGATATAATTCAATTAAAGTATCCATTGCTAGATAGAATGATTTCTATTAAGGTTAGAGTAGAAGATAGAGAGTTTATTATAACAGGAGATTTTACAAAGCTTCAAACAAGAGTGATAGAATTATTTGATTTTCCAGAAATTCGATTGAAAATAATTCAAGAAGTTTTGGATATTATGCTTAACGCTACAAAGATATCAAGTTTTCTTGTTACCGTTCCTGAGCATAAAAATCATGTCGTACTTAGAATAACTTAAAGAGGAGATATACAAATGGGTGTAACACAATTAGCAGAGATACCAAAAGGGGCTGAAAAGAAGTCTAAAGCTTCTTTTGCTATAACTCTTCGATTCAATAAAGAAGACAACGCAAAGCGTTGGGACTTGGGACAAAAGATAATAAAGATAGCTGAATTAGCAAACATGAAACTCCCAATGGTGTTAGAACATCTAATTGACACAGGTATTGAAGAATATGAAAAAATGTTGTTAGCAAAACAGAAAGAAAAGAAAGCAACAATAAAAATTTCGAGGTAGAAATGAATAAGCCACTTATCGGGCTAAATATAGCTACATTTTTTGTTGTAATTGGTTCTTTTATTCTTATCCTTCTTGTTGGCAATTATGTAAAAGAATCTTTGCGTATTCTTGAGAGCTTGGATTCTTCTATTGTTTTAATGAGGGTAGATTTAGACTCACTTCAAAAATATAAAAGAGATTACACAGCTATATATCAAAGAATAATAAAACCCTTAGCTCTTCATGAAAGTAAATTTGACCCGTACGCTTTGGGTGATAGTGGAAACTCTTTTGGTCTTTGTCAAATACAAATGCCAACGGCTGAAGAACTCCTTGTAAGAAACAGTTTATCTATTAGTGACCTTTATAATCCTTATGTTAATATCTTTTTAGCCTGCGAAAAGATAGAAGAGTTAAGCAAGAGATTTTTAAAGATTGAACACATCTTTGGGGCTTATAGTGGTGGATTAAGATATGACTCTTTGGGGGTAAGGATAATAAATTATGAGTCTTACATAAAGCCCTTGATTAGGAGGATAAAGAATGCACGATTATCTAAGATGGGTTAAGTTTAGGTTAGATAGAGCAGTTTTAGGCGCTGTTGAGCTTACACCAGAATTTTATAATCAATATATAATGGAGACATTTGAACAGGGTCTTATAAAAGATATAACTCCTAAAGAAATAAGGGAACACGGATTAGAAAGATTTCAAGTCGTTCATGCTATAATAGAATTTCCAGATGGTTCTAAGTACAGGATTCAAATTTGGAATCCACCAGACCTGATGAATCCAGGAAGTCGTTACAATTATAAATCTAAGGTAGAGAGAATAGAAATAATGGTATGAAAAAACCCCTGATTATACATATAGATTTTGATGGAGTAATTATAGATACGGACGCAACGATAGTTTCTGTAATTAAAGAGCTACAGCTTCCAATAAAGGTGTCAAAAACTGGACGTAGACAAGATTTTGATTTTAACACACTTCTAACTGATTTGTCTTCAGAGCAGATAAGCCAAATGCTATGGGATAAAGAGTCAGAGCATTTTGCGGGTGACTTGGTTTGGAATGAGAAAAATTTCAAGTGTAATGAAGGATTTTTAGGTTTTCTTGATACCTTTGTGCATCTACGCGAAAGCTATGGTGATTCACTCGTTGCTCGTATTGTTACTTCCAGTAGAACACCAAATCTTGTAGAAAAATGGATAATGCGAATGGGTTATGGGGGTGAAATTTCTATTGATAGAAATGTAAGTAGATATGATTGTAATATTTTATTAGACGACGAACCCAACAATCTTATAGAATATATAGTAAGAAGTTGCGACTCTTATGGAAGAGAAGATTACCGAGCATGTCTTTTTGATACATCTTATAATAGGAGACCTTATGAAAGGTTTTTTCATCAAATTGAAAGAATCAATAGCTTTACACATTTTTCTATTGTAATAGGAAATAGGATTAGAAAATTAGAGAAAATTATTTAGTTTAATGGATAGAGTAAAAGCTGTAGCCGTAGTGCAAAAAACGTCTCAAGACGGAGAGCAATATATAGAATTATGTTGCTCTTTTTCTTTAAGGATAGCCGATAACTGGAATCAGGTAGTTCGCAGTTCTTTAGAGTCTTCAATAAAGTATTGTGACCCTAACTGCGAGATTCAAATGTTAGAAGATAAGATGCTAATGATTTTTAATTTCCGACCAAGCTTAAAAGAATTGGTAGAGAAATTAAAACTTTGGGATTTTAAGATTGTAAAAGATTTGAATTACAAAGAGATAGATAGAATACAGGGCTTGGGAAAAAGAGACAATGAGCATTTTTATTATTACAAACCAGAAATTATAGCTTTGGAAATAAAAGATTACATAAGATTTGGTAAAGAATTTAAACTCTATGAAGATTTAATGAAGGGTGGAAATGAGAAACCTTTGCTTGTTGGCATGATTTTAGAAAGAACATTAAAGAATTTCTCTTTTAAAGGGAAAGATTTTTGTTTTATATCTTTATCTAAATTTTGTACTTATCTTGAAAAGATAAATAGGATAATACCACAGGTTCCCTTAAATTTTAAGGGTATCGGATATGAAGAGTTTCTCTTTACTCATAGGGAAGAATGGCTCTCTAAAGAATATGAGATAGTTTATAAAACTCAAGATATCCAAAAGAAGTCTGTTGGCTCTGATATTTCTGTTTTTGGGGAGAAGTGGAGCGTTGTTAATGGAGTAAGACTATACGAGTTAATTTATAAGTTTGGTTCTAGAAATTCTAAAGCATTTTTTAGATTCAACGGATTTTTTGTTCTAAAAGCTTTTAAAAGTAATCTTGTTCTATTTGTTAGAGAAAAGAAGTTGTTTGAGTTAGATGATGGTTATCTGATTAATTTCTCTAAACTTAGAAAAACATCGTTTTAAATAATTCTTGTATCGTTAAAAATTTCTTATATATTGTGTGTATGAATACAAAAATTGAATTCTGTATAAATCCTGAAATAGATTTCAGGCACTTTAGCGGTATAAAGTATATAAATAGTGGTACGAAGGAATATCATCTAATAGATACTCTTAATACTGAAGAATTTCAAAGATATATGTTAGAAATGGCAAATACTGGAGTAACAGTAGAATATGATTCTGTAGAAGATAGATATATTATAAAAAATCTAACGGGGCTATGATGGAATTTAAGGTTGGTGACAAAGTAAGAAAAGTTAAAGAATTGGCTTACTTCTCTTTAGAATTTGAGGGTGGTAAATTGATTGAAACAATTGTAAAGATTGAAAAATCTACAGGGAGAAAGAATAAATATTGTGAACCTATTAAACTCTTTCTCTCTAATGGAAAATGGGTAACACCAAAGATGGTTGTAAAAGTGAGGTAGATATGAAAGATGAAAAAGATATTACTGTTATTCTAAAAGGAAATGTCAAAGACTTTTCTCCTGAAGAGTGGTATGGCGACTTTTGTAAAATTGTAGAACATATAGGTCAAAAAGGTTCTGCAACCCTTGCTGTTGATAATGGTGTTTGGGATAGAAACTATTACGATGTTGTATTTTCTGATGGATATTTGATTGAAGCAATCAGTTCAATTCATTTGGATAAAGCTTAAGTAGAGTAGTTATGGAAAAAATAGAATGCAAGGATGTAAAAATTGAATGGATTGACGAGGAACTTATTGGTCTTTTTAGATGTCCTGAATGTGGATATGCTGAAGATGGTGGAAACCTAATGGTAAGTATATATGAAGAATCTCCTTACGAATGTTCTAAATGTCATACGAAGTTTGTGATGAAGCAAGAAATAACAGTATATAAATTGGTGGAAGGTAAAAGAGATGTCAAAGTATGAAGCACTTCGCAACTTAAAAGAAGACTTTGAGCAAGAGTTTGGTAAGCTTTCTTCAAGAAAGCTTTGGATTCTTGTAAGATTTGCTAAATGGGTTAGACTACGTTGTAGAAGTAATGCGGCTTTCAATAACTTTGCCAATAGCTTTTTTCCTTATGCCAAGTTCAAGCAAGTTACAAAAGTAAAGCCTTCTGGTGAATCTTATCTAGGTCTCACAATCTTTGTAGAAGGTGAAGAGAAAGAGCTTGAAACACCTGAAGATATCGGAGAAGATTAATGATAGATATTAAGAAAAGAACAATTAAGAGAATAAAGCTTAATTCATCTTTTACGGAAATACGAGACTTTGCGCAAACAAGATTATTTAGTCTGCTTGAGTATTATAAGAAAACAGAGCTCTCATATTCTTATGTTTTTTCTGAAATGTCTGAAATTTTTAGTGGGACTCGATGGGATTATTTTCTTATCCCATTGAGAATGGGAAGATTGAATGGAAAAAATGAAGTTTTAAAACATCTTTATGATTGTTACCTGAATCTTACAGGGTTTAGGATGCCAAA
>Ga0315293_10003699_pt1 | contig 14721 bp, 21 predicted proteins | sample YL17G13_20_MG_FD_203071 | JGI IMG/M metagenome (GOLD analysis project Ga0315293, IMG submission 203071) | Sediment microbial communities from Yellowstone Lake, YNP, Wyoming, USA - YL17G13_20 | ecosystem: Environmental > Aquatic > Freshwater > Lake > Sediment | place: USA: Wyoming | collected... | reverse complement strand
CCCCCCGACCCCACCGCCAGCAGCGACTGGATAATGTGAAAACCCACATTCAGGGGATCGCTCCAGGGATCGAGATAGCCCATAAGCCGGCGCAGGCGATAGGGAGAAGCCAGGCTTATGGTCAAAACCCCGGCGGCCGATAATCCCAGCAAAACCATCAGATGGCCAATTCTCGCCCCCGCCGCAAAAAACATGAAGAAAGCGCACCCCATAAGCGAAAGCGCCGTTCCCAGATCCGGCTGTTTGATTATGATCGCCGCGATGAAACCAAGGAGCAAAAGCAGGGGCAGCAATCCGGTGAAAAATTTTTTGAGGTTTTCCCCCTTGTTGGCCAGGGCCATCGCCAGAAAGCAGACCACGGCGAATTTGCTCAACTCCGAGGGCTGGAAAGAGAAAATATAAAGATCCAGCCAGCGGGTGGCCCCGCCCGCGGTTTTGCCGAAGCCCGGTATATATACCAGCAATAAAAGCAGGATGGAGATTATTAAAATGGCCGGGGACCATTTTTTAAGTTTATCCAGCTCCAGATTAAGGGCGGCAGAAAAACCGAAGAGCCCCAATACCACATAAAACAGGTGCCTTTTCAGATAATGGAAACTGTCTCCCAGCTTCAGCGCCAGCGCTGGGCTGGCGGAAAAAATCATGATCACGCCGATGATCGTAAGCGTTCCGGCCAGGGCCAGAAAGATATAATCGGGATTCTTCTTCAAAGCCGCCCCACCAGTTCCTTGAAGGCCCGGCCGCGTTCTTCGAAATTTAAAAACATATCGAAGCTGGCGCAGGCCGGGGAAAGCAGAACGATCTCCCCCGGTTCGGCCAAAGAATATGCGGTGTTAACCGCCGATTTAAGATCGGGGGATAAAACCACTTCACCATAATGATTTTTGGCCAGTTCTTCTTTAAAGCGCGGAGCCGCCTCCCCGATAAGCACCACTTTTTTCACGAAACCCTTGATCAGACGGCACATGTCGGTTAAACTCCCGCCCTTGTCCCGGCCCCCCGCGATCAGGACTATATTCTTTTTTCCGTTGGTTAAGGACTTGAGGGCCACGATGGTAGAATCGGGATTGGTGCCCTTGCTGTCATTGATGAAGCGCACCCCGTTCTTCTCGTCTATGAATTCGATACGGTGTTCCACCCCCGGAAAGGCCTTTAAAACCCGGTCTATGACCTCTCTTTTTATTCCGCAGATCAAGGCCGCCTGGGCCGCGGCCAGGGCGTTTTCCAGATTGTGTTCCCCGGGGATTTTGATCTCATGGGGATTCAGGAATGATCGGTTCTTTGAAAAAGGTATCCGCCGGGCTTCGGCCTGCAAAACCATCTCCGAGACCAGTTTATCCTCCGCATTGTAGATCAAATAGTCGGTATTTTTTTGGTTCATGAAAATGCGGGCTTTGACCTCGGCATAGTCCCTCAGGGTCTTATGACGTTCAATATGATCCTCGGTCAGGTTCAGGATAAGACTGATCCAGGGACGAAAAGCAACTATGGTTTCCAGCTGATAGCTGGAGATCTCGGCGACTATAAAGTCCAGGTCTTGGTCTGAAACCTCGATCAAAGGCGAACCGATGTTGCCGGCCACCGCCGCCCGCCGGCCCCCCGCCTTCAGAAATTCACCGATCAGCGTGGAGGTGGTGGTTTTGCCGTTGGTGCCGGTCACGGCAATGACCGGTTTGCTGAAAAAGCGGTAAGCCAGCTCGATCTCGGAAATAATGGGAATATTTTTGCGCCTGGCTTCTAAAATCACCGGGAGGTCAAGATGCACGCCGGGGCTCATAACGATCAGGTCCGCCCCTTCGATCGCCGCCACGGTATGCCCACCCAGTTCCAACCCCGCCCCCAACCTCTTCATTTCCGATACCAAATTCGGATCTAATTTATCTTCCGCCGATTCCTCGGTCAGAGTGAGACGGGCCTTAAGGGGTATAAGTTTCCGGGCTACGGCCGCGCCGGATCTTCCCAGGCCGAATACGGTAACTTTTTTACCTTCCCATTTGGTCATCCTAGGATCGCCCCCACTACGCTTAAGATCAATTGAAAAGCCCAAAACCCAAGCACTACGGCGTTTTCAGAGAAGCCCAAAAGCTCAAAGTGATGGTGCAAAGGGCTCATTTTGAATACTCGCTTCCGAAAGAGCTTAAAAGAGGTTACCTGTATTATAACAGAAAGCGCCTCGATCACAAATACCCCGCCGATCAAAGCCAACTGCCATTCGCGGCCGGTTAAAACGGCCAAACCGGCCAGCGCCGCCCCGATGGATAACGATCCCACATCCCCCATGAAAAGCTTGGCCTTTGGAAAATTGAAGCGCAAAAAGGCAAAAACGGCGCCGGCGCAGATAAAGGAAAAAGCCGCTCCGCCCAGGGCCATCTGTCTCATGCTTATTATTCCAAATCCCAAAAAGGCCAAAGTCGCACAGCCCGCCAGCAGGCCGTCCAGTCCGTCGGTTAAATTAGTGGCATTGGCGGAACCTACTACAAGAAAAATAGCAAATAACAAGCTCCAAATACCAAACAATGAACAAATATTAAAATTTAAAATATAAAAAGAAAATAAAGCGGCCAGAAAGGTTTGCAGGAAGATCTTTTGCCAAAAAGTTAATCCCAGGTTTTGTTTTCGGATAATTTTAATCAGATCGTCCGCCAGGCCGATCAGGGCAAAGCCGGCCGTCAATAATATGACCGGAACATATCTTAAGTCCACGAAGATCAAAGCCAGAATTATGATGGCCAGCACAAAGCCGATCCCACCCATAGTGGGGGTGCCGGCTTTACCCTTATGGGTTATCGGGCCCTCCTCCCTTTCCACCTGCCGGGCTTTTAAAAAACGCAGTAAAAAAAACAGCGGTCCTGTCAAACCAACTGACAGGACCGCCGCCAAAACAAACAAATACGACATTTACATTCTTACGGTATATCCCGCTTCAGCTATTACCCCCAGGCGCGTATCATACCCCAGCTGGCCGTACATTTTATCGCGGGTCATGCCGGCGAAGATCCCTAATCCCACCCCGGTCTTTTCAGTAATATCCACTTTAGGGATGGCCAGACTCGCCGGGGCCGAGTAGCTGGAATAGATCGCTCCGGCTCCGATGTAATAGGGATCCCTGATTTTAAAAACACCGGAAGCGCCGGCGGTGATAACATCGTACTGTCCGCTGTTTATCCCGTAGCCCACTTCTCCCAGAATACCGAATTTATCATTCAGCTGGCGGTCAAACACTCCCGCCACCCGAAAGGACCCGCCTGCCAGACCGGCTTTGGCCGAAACCGCCGCCAAAGAAGCTGAGGCCAGGACTGCCGCCAAAATTATAGCTGTTATACCCCTCACTTAATCGCCTCTCTTAGAACGAGAACCGGTATCCGCCGTCAAGATAGAGGCCGCTGCCGCTGGCACTTATAGTCCCGCCACCAACAGTACCAACACCGGGAACAGTAACACCAGGCACAGTGTAATTAAAGCTCTGTGAAGCAAAGCCAATATTCCCAAAAAATGTTCCCATTCCGGCAACTGGGAAATCCGCGCCGCCGAACAGCTTGAATCCTATTCCGCTGGCTGATCCGGCTCCCGAAATATCAATATTATACATATTAAAATTCAATCCGCCGCCGACATAAGGCATAAACATCGGGTTTTCCATGGGGATCATATACCTGCCGATGCCGCCGACCTGTATCCAGCCGATACTGTTGGTCGCCAGTTTGTAACTGCCTTCGGCGCCCAACTGGAAAGCCGGCGTGACGTTATAGAAATAACTTTCCACCCCGACCGCTAAACCGTTATAGTCGCCGGTAGCCATGGTGACCTTGGGGCCGACCGACAGCGCCAGGGAAACCGATGAGAGTGCGAATACCAGGATCAGAGACGATACTAAATATTTTTTCATTTTTTTCTCCTTTTTCAACTTAGAAATAATAATGGGAAGTGATCATGCCCAGCCCAAAATGCATTAAAGTGGTGGATTGCCCACCAGCAGAATAAGAAGAAAAAACAAGCGGGATTACATCTGCCGTAATATCAAAATTGGGATTGGCAGTAAAGGTAGCCCCATAATATCCGCCAAATCCAAATCCGCTTGAAGAAGTTGCATTGGCTGCCAGTCCCGGATTGCTGTCTGAATCAAATACAAATATTCCGCCTATATGCGGCGCTATCTGTCCCGGAGAAAATACATAGTCGCCCTTGGCCAGGATATTAAAATGGGTATTGTTAATACTGTTAGGGCAAGATATCGTAGTAAAATTCAAGCCGAATTCAGCCCCGAAATTATCCGCCTGCAATCTAAAGGTGGGTAAAATAGTGGGCATATTATTAAGCCAAAAGGCCGGTCTTAAACCCGCCACCGCGCCTATTCCAAATTTCATTCCGCCACCCTTGGCCGCAAAAGCGGAAGACGCACTGAAAACAATTAAAGCTATTAATAAAACTAAAGCTAATTTCTTCATTTCTCACCCCTTTACTTAAAACCAATCAACATAGAACCGGAATTCCTAATTCCTATATCTATGTATCACCTCCCTTAATTATAAAAACAACGAAGCCCTTTTCTGAATTCTATTTCCTCTTTTTTGGTTCCACCATAACAAACGCCGCTAGGCTTGAATTTGTTATAATATGTTGCATTCTTACATCTTTCAGCTAAAAGACAATTACCAAAATCTGATTTTTTATAATCGGGACATAAAGGTTTTAATCGTTTTTCTTTAACTATTTTCCTTCTTTGAAATTTGAAACCTAAAACGTCTTTTTCCATTCTTTTGATAAAATCCTTAAAAATGTGCAGGTTGCTTTACATGCTCATCAAGCTTTTCTTTGATGCTCTTTATCTCTCCTTTTAAGTCGTCTCTAGTTTCTTTCAATTCTTTCCTTACTTGCTTAATTTCCTTATCAATAACCGGCAGCTTTTCATTTTCAATTCTACTAACCGCACCATTTAAAAGTGTAAACTCCTGTTTGAGCCCGTCGTATAACCCGGTTAATTTATCGAGTTTATTTAAAATTTGGTCTGCTTTGTCTACCATCTATTTTCCTTTGATCAAATTGGAAACAAAATCCGCCATGATATCCTTGCAACCGAGGCCGAAAGCGATAGCCACCGCCAGGCCCAGGGCGCCGATGATCACCCCGATGTTAGTGGCCAGCAAGGCCGAACTGATGCCCAGCTGTTCTAAGGCCAGAAGGAAAGCAAAGATGATGGTTGAATACTGGATGATCTTGGAGATGGTCTTGGCTCCGGATATGCCGAAATTGGCGGCTATAACATAAACCAGCCCGCCGATCAGCATGGCCAAAAACGATCCTAAACTAAGCACCACTGCCGCCAGCAAAACCACTCCGGTATATGAAAATATTTTATCCAATACCTGCGTGACCGGCATGCCCATGACGACCATGATCCCCATGACCATGAAATAGATGGCCAGCCAATAGGCCAGGTCTCCCAGCAAATCGGCCGGTGACCTTTTGATCTCGGCTTTTTCCAGAAGCGGGGTGAACTTTAGGGCCTTCAGCATTTCGTTAAGCTTCAGGGTTTGGAGAACCAGCACGATGATATACCGTATTAACCGGGCGATGGCCAGACCTATAATGATGATGATCAGGGCGTAAAGTAAATTCAGCAGTGGTAACGAGGTTTTATAGAAGAGACTGTTAACCGCCAAAACCGAAGCTTCTCCAGTCATATGCTTCTCCTTTCGGGTCCTATTTCATAACTCCCAGCATCAAGGAAATTAAAATAAAAGCCACCGCCAGGCCGGTGGTAATTTTGTCCAATCCCTGTTCCAGTCCTTTGGGGGTGCCGAAGAGCCGGGCCGTTCCTCCGATGCCGCCCATACCTTCCGCTTTAGCGGTGTGCAGTAGGATGGCAACAATCAGGAGTGCGGCGGTGATCAACTGTAATATGATCAAAAATGGTTTCATTTCGGTACATCATAACATACGCGATTAGGTTGTCAATACTTCCTTTCTATCGTTCTATTACAAACCCCAATAAACCTCCCAAGATCAAGGTCATTATCATAACCGGCACCAGGTCTGCCGGGTTCCCCGCACCGATAATTATGGCGATAGGGATAAGGGTCAGAAACGCAACCATGATCCCTTTTAAAGCTCCCGGGAGTTTAATATTTAAAGCCGCGATAAAGAAGCCGACGACGACCCACATTGAGAAGGCCGACAAATCTGCGCTCAAAGGCAGTTTCATCAGCACCATTGGGATAACATCGATAATGCCGGCAACTATACCCAGCAAGAGTCCTGCTTTGATTTTAGTCATTCAAATGCCTTTTTGATCGCGGCCAAAAAATGCTCTTTTGTCAGATACTCTTTTTCCTCGCGACGTTCCAGGAAGATCGCGGCATCGCTGATAATTTTAGGAAAATCGGTCCGGTCGATCTTCTCGATCAACAGGCGCTTCAGCCCTGCCGCATCCAGCTGATATTTTTCTCCTTCGGTCTGCTCGGCCGCGGCTGACAACAACTCATAGTTGACCGGCGTTTTCCTGGTCAAAAACCAGAGCAGGTCGTAATAATCCCGCCCCTTGGCGTATTTGCGGAAGAGGAAGGCGTGCAATTTAGCGGCAAAAAGCGACGGCAGGTCGTAGCTCTGTACCTTGAAAAGAAAATTTTTATTGACCATGGCAATCTCGGCCCGGTAACCGGCCGGCGGGTTGGCATCGATCTCCAGCTTGATGAACAATTTCTCGTTTTTGTGGCTGGTCAGGCCGAGCTCGAACAAAAGGCCCTTGAACCTGATAAATTCACCCAGGACGTTCTGCTCTTTTTTGTCAGCCGCCGCCTCCACCTCAAAGCCGTTCAAGCCAAGCTCATGCTTGAGCGTTGCCAGCAACCGGTCGAACCGAAAGCCGCTTTTTTTGACCAGGCAGAAATCGAGGTCCTCGGAAAAGCGCGGCAGGTCGTAGAGGACCCGGAGCGCGGTGCCGCCGACAAAAGCGAGGTGGGCGAAATAACCCTGCCTATCCATGATCTGCAGGACTAATTCCTGGAGGAATTCCCGGGTGATGTTATATTTTTCTTCCGTCGTTTCCAGCCGGGCGAGTTTTGCCAGAAGGACATCCTTCATCCCATGGCCTCCACGATCCGGCGCAGTTTTTTCACGCCGAAGCGGCCCGCGTATCTGGCCAATTTGCGTTTATCAAGCGCGGACCGGTTCTGGAGCCGGAGCGAATCGCGCAGATAACCGGCGGGGTCGCGTCCGACCGCGCTCAAGTTCAGGTAAAGGTAGTCCAGCAGGGCTTTTTCCGGTTCGGCGATGAAGTACGGGAAACCGTCCTCATCGCGCGCAGACCGGAAGCCAAAATAGGCGATTTTTTTCAATTGCCGGTAGCTGAACAAGCCCTCTTCATTCTGGAATGTTTTGGTCTTGCGCGGGGTAACTGATGTCACGGGGACGACTCTTTCGGGGATCAGTTTATAACGGCTCAAGGCCGACTCGAGGCTGATATAGGAAGGCTGGTACAAGCTGGCGGCGATCAATTCCCGGGAGAGCGCGGCTCCCCGCTCCTCGCGGCTCAAGGCGTAGAGCCCCCGGCGCAGGCTGACGACCAGGCCGCGCTTTTTCCAGCGGAGCAATTGGTTCCGCAGCGTCTGCGGGTCGGCGGCGAACAGCTGCGCCACATCCCCGCCAAACAGCGGGCTTTTCCTGACCTTGCGCTTAAAATCCTCGAATTTCATCCGTTTCCTCTAATAATCATTTTTGATTATTTACGGAAATGATAATCTACAGGCTCGTTCTTGTCAACTGTTTTTTTACCTTACACGAGCGCGAGGGCGATGACAATCTTATCCGGGAGGACATTGCGGTAGGCAGGACCGCGGTTTGGGAGAGGAACCCCGGTATAATGGCCCAGGATCAAATTGTTATCTTTATCAAAAACCGTTCGATCCGGCTCCACCTCGATTATGATATTTTCCATCATATCCCGGAACTTCTGCGGGATATCCTTCAATGCCTGCTCAACGTATCTTTCAAATTCTTTTGTTTCCAAAGTTCATCTTCTCAACTGAACCGCAGCTTTTTTAATCGTGTTGAATCAGGCGATACCTGGTGGTCCGGCCGGAGCCGAGCCGCTCGATCTTTTTTAGTTTCAAAAGCTTATTTAGCGCCTGGTTGACCGTCGGCCTGGCGACCTTTCCCCTGGCGGCTATCACGGCCGGGGTTAATTCCGCGCCCGCCTGGAAGCAATGCCAGACCGCCAGTTGTTTGGGTGACAGGATTTTTTCGATATCCTCGCGCAGGAGCATCTGCACCGCCATTTCCGTCTGCTTAAGGATAGTTGAAAGGAAGAAATCAAGCCAGGGAGAAATATCTTCTTTGTTCGTTTTTAAGGTTTTCTGGCTTTTCCTTAGGGTCAGATAATAATCGGACTTGTTATCCTCGATGATCTTCTCATGAGAAACATAGGGAACATATTCATATCCTTCTTTTAACAGCAACAGATTGGTTAAGATCCTGGATAGGCGGCCGTTCCCATCCTGAAAAGGGTGGATGGCCAAAAATTCAATGATCAGGTTCGCGATCACCAACAGGGGGTGATATTTTTTCTCCGCCAGGGCCAGCTGCGCCCATTCGATCAATTCGTGCATTTCCTTGGGGGTAAGGTAGGGCGGCGTGGTGTCAAAAAGAACGCCGATAGATTTGCCGGCCGCATCGACCATATGGACTTTATTCTCGATCTTTTTATATTCGCCCCGGTGCCTCTCATCTTTTTCCACGTACTTGAGCAATTCTTTATGGAAGTGTTTTATCGAGTTTTCGCTGAATTTGATGCTTTTCCAGGCGTCAAAGACATTTTGCAGAAGCTCATAATAGCTCCTGACCTCCTGCTTATCGCGGTCAGCGAACTTTTGGATGGAGATGCCGCGCAACATTTTCTCGATATCCTCATCCGACATTTTGGCGCCCTCGATGCGGGTGGAGGCGCCGGTCGAAGTCACGAGGACCGACCTTTTGAGCCTTCCCAGGGTTTGGGGGCTCAGTCTGGCGCCGGCCACCCACTGCCCTTTTAGCTCATCGATCCTGGCGATCCGGGACCAGATCTCAACCGGTAAATTCTCCAACCTTTTGTCATATTTGTTGTTATTATGCATAATTTCCCCTATATTTCAACTATATAAGATTATATAAGATTATATATATAAAAGCAATAAGCGTTACGCGTTTCGCCAGACGTTTCGCACTTCCCTGCCGCTACCGCACTCTGCTCGCCGGCTTGAGCGCGGCGATCACGAGGACGATCGCGTACCAATACCAATCCAGGCTCAAGATCGGCGGCCAGAGTTTGGCGACCATAAGAGCCGCGGCGGCGACGCTTATTTTTAAAAGTCCGATATCGATCCAATCGCATTTTTTAATGAGCTTATTCGCAAATGCAAAAATATTCATTTTTCACCTCCTTACGGTTGCGAGGCGCGTTTCGTTATGCGTGATGCGTTACGCCCTACGCATTCCGCTCTTCGAAACGCCCTTCGCTACCGCCCAACGCACTACGCTCTTCCATCACTCACCCATCACCTTCACCAGCGCCCTTTTACTAAACTAGATTTAAGATCAATACTGAAAAATTTAAAATTGCGGCGAAGGTGACCCACAGGATATAAGGGATCAGGAGCCAGCCGGCTGTTTTCGAGATCCTGAAAAAGTATATAATAGTTAAAAGGATGGCCGCCCAGAGGGCCACAATTTCGATGGCTCCCAGGAGCGGGGATCTGAGGCCGAAGAAAAGCGCAGACCACAGGACATTCAAGATCAGCTGGACCAAAAACGCGCCCAGGGCGATTCTCACTTCTTTATTTCCCAGGCCTTTCATCCATACAAGGTAAGCCGAGACCGCCATTAACAGATAGAGGGTGGTCCAGGCCGGAGCGAACAGCCAATTGGGGGGAGAGAAAGGCGGTTTATTAAGCAGAGCGTACCAGGTGGGAATATTGGGGGTGGTAAAGAGTGAACCGATAATTGCGGCAGCGAAGCAGACCACGATCGAAACTATCAACTTTATGAAATCCATTGTAAACGCCTCCTTTTATCTAATTAAAAGAATATCACTCCCCTATCGTCTTTACCATTTCGCTCGGGGCAAGAGAAGTGCGAAAAGAAGTGCGAACTACTTCCCCACTGCTCTACTCACCGGCTTGAGCGCGGCGAGCACTAGGACGATCGCGTACCAATACCAATCCAGGCTCAGGATCGGCGGCCAGAGTTTGGCAACCATAAGAGCCGCGGCGGCGACGCTTAATTTTAAAAGTCCGATATCGATCCAATCGCATTTTTTAATGAGCTTATTTGCAAATGCAAAAATATTCATTTTTCACCCCCTCTCCTAAAAATCATAATTCAAAATCACTCTTTTGTAGTAAATCCGAAGTCCTAAATACTAAACAAATTAGAAATTCGAAATTAGAATTTGTTTAGTATTTCGATATTAGAATTTCCTCCTCACTCCCCCATTACCTTAACGACAATACGTTTCCTGCGCTGTCCATCAAATTCCCCATAGAATATCTGTTGCCATGGTCCAAAATCCAGCGCGCCGTTGGTAATGGGGACTATGATCTCGTGGTGGAAGAGGATAGATTTAAGGTGTGCGTCGGCGTTAGTTTCGCCGGTTTTATGGTGCTGGTAATCTTGCCTAAAGGGCGCCAATTTCTCGGCCCACTCTAATAGATCGTGTTTTATGCCCGACTCTTCGTCGTTGACGAACACGGAGGCAGTGATATGCATTGCGGAAACCAGGACCAGGCCTTCTTTGACACCGGACTTATGCACGATCTCCCGGACTTCGTTGGTGATATTAACGATCTCTTTCTGCTTCTTGGTATTCATCCAGAGGTAGTCAGTATGGGTTTTCATGTCATTATAGCATTGTTCTTAAGCATTTCATTAATTTTACAATCAATCTTCTCTATATCTTTTACTATCATGCTAAAGCCTTCTGGTAACCCAATGACCATTTTTTTAATGCCAAATCTATTTTAATAATTCTTGTTTTTTTACCCTCATCAAGAGAGGAATTTTCAAAATCGTTTTGGAATGTTATGCACATAAGATGGAATAATACAAATAAAAGAAAGGTGGAGATATTCATCGGCCCTGATAACTCATTTTCATCAAAAGAGTATTCTAGGCGGATAGGGCCCCTAAATTTCCCTTGCGCTATTTCTATAATCTTATTAAGGTTACGTTGTGCTTTTGTGTGGGCAATATAAGACATTAAACCATATAGATGCTCCCAATCAAACTTAAGATCATCCCGAACGAAATTGGTTAAGTTGAAGGCTCTTTTCCCCTTTTGTTTGAAGAATATTGCCTCCCAATCTTCAGGATAATATACAACAAATATCATCCTAATATACATTTCATAGACACTTCTCAAAAGAATTACTGATTCATCATAATATCCATCCAGACAATCTTCGAATGCTCGATGTAATGTTTTTAGCGTTTCGGGGAATAAAATATGCTGAAGACTTTTAAACCTAGGCCAAGATTTTTTTGGAAGATAATTCAAGCAATTCATCGCAGAATTTAAAACGTCATAATAATCTTCGAAATATTTAATATAACCAGGATAATGCCGAATAACATGCGTTTTGTGAAGTTTAATATATTCGAGGATATCAATTGTTGTTTTCGCCGGGTTATCGTTTTGCGTTTCTATCATTAATCTTTCTAATTCTTTATCGGAAATATTCACCGCCTCTCCACCACTTTTATCCCCTCCTTCTTCAAACCATCCATTTTAATGTAAGTGCCCACACATTTTTAATAATCATTCAAGCTTTCCCAGTTCTAAATTTTAGCCCCTAGCCTTTTTAATAATCCTTCCGATTTAAGACATAACTACTATTCCAGCCCTGATAATTTGAGCATATTTCCATAGATTTCTTCGTCCAAAAGCTTATACAATGGAACACCAGCAATTACAGTGTTTTCATTAATTTGGCTACCGGGATTTATTACCGCTTTTGCGTTAGGGCCTGAAATTGTAATGCTTTCCTTTGGTTGCCACATTCCATTAGGATGTTTAATCATTTTGTCTCTAAGTTTCATAACTCACCCCCTCTTGAAGGCTTAGTAAGTTTACCTATCTCTAAAATATTATACCTTAAAAATATATATTTTGCGACTAAAGACCCCTAGCAGGACGAGGAGCGCGAGGGCCATGAGAAAGGAGCCGAGATACTTGTTGTTCATTGTTCTCTTGCTTCGTCCCATCCATTATTTGTAAACACCTTCAACAACCACTTCTTTTTACTTTCTTCTTTTGTATTTTCTTCGTATTTTAAAGCTTTCAAATTAGATACAATATGTTTCAAATTACTATCAGAATACCTTTCTGGAAATATTGTTTTCAATAAAGACAGTGTTATTTTATGTTGTCTTTCAAGCCCCCCTTTAAGTTTTTCCATATCAATAATTCCGGGCATAATCCTACCAGACATGCCGAAGCTAATAGGTTGTTTTACTGCTGAATCATAATTATTATTGCTACTAAATAAGATCAGTGTAAATATCAGCAATTTTGCCCAATCAATTGGATCGGTTTCCGGCAATAAATTACGAGATACTTCATCTAGTTGAGCATCATAACCCCCCTTGGAGTTAATAATTCTATCAAATGTCCACCTTATATACTTATCTGTAATTATTTTTACTACTTTATTGGAAGTATCTTTGAGGTTGTTTTCTGTTATCTGCCAGTTAACTGGATAATATGAACGCCAGATTAAATGCTTCTGCTCTGCGTCATCAATATTTACAAAAAAGATGTCGCAAAAACGGCTAATGATATCGCTTAAATATTCAGCATCTTTTCCATCAATTTTACCTACATGTTTTTCATATTCATCAAAATAGATATTAGCAAAAGGCCCTTTCAGCGCTCTTCCCATTAGGTCATCAATAAGCTCATATAATATATTTCTCGAATATAGCCACGATCCTTTTTCGCTATTACTATGGGGCTTATAGCTTCTCCATGTCTCATAAGACCATTGAAGTATACGTGGGAAGGTATCCTTTGAAACAAAAAACACATACATATCACGATGATTCATATTATCCATAAATGATTCGAGCGATTTATTAATTAAAGATAAATCTATTATGCCTTCTTGTCCTTCTATTATCATCCTATCAATCCGCCTAGAAAATATTTGATAAATGTCCCTCATATCGGTCGAGTATTCTCTTTTTATTTCTTCGTCTTTCATTTGCCACAGTTCGGAAAATGCCCTCAACAGTTTCTCGTAATCTTTTAGTTCAGATAATAATTTCTTCAGGTCAGTGTTGCATCTTTCTTCAATCCATATATATATTCTAGGCATGCAAAGTATATATACAAAAGAAAATAATAATAAAGTCAATGCAATGACGCCGTTTAATAATGGGAATAATGTTAAGCCGGAAATAAAGATGCTCCCAATCGGCAACAATAGATACCGGTAAAAGTTGTTTTCCTCTTTTTTGTAAATCTCTCTTGCAATATAATTATATATTTTATTGCCGGTCGCATGTTTTTTAATATCCAATATTCTTTGGTATACATTCCACAAAAAAGGAATGGAAAATGTTATTAGCCCAATTGTTACACCTTGGATATACATTCCAAACATTTCATATTCCTTAGGAGAAGCAAGGCCAAAAGAACTAATAAAAGCCCGAAAGATTTTGATGCCTGATAGAAGGGGGCTTATCATTTTCTACTTTCCGCCACCACCTCTACCTCCTCGCTCAATAAATCACTTTTAATTGCCCTATTATCCACAATCGATCCTTCTTTATGTTCAATCCATGGGTATCTAAATATTTGCTTCCAATCATATTGATAAGTACCAGGATAATTAAGCAATGTTTCTGCGTGAAATAAAAGCCAATATTTTTTAAGCAGGTTTTCTAAGAAATCCACGGAATTATCTAAATCTTTAAATGTAGCTAGTGTTTTTTGCATGCTTTTATCATTATGCGCTATTCTTTTGTCAGTAAATATCTCAACTTTTTCTGCGGTATATTTCAGGCCTTGCAAATCATGATCCGCGATTTCTGGATTAAATTGGCTTTCCGATGAGTCCGAATATTTTCGAAAAGTTTTCAACGGGCGATTTTCCAAATGTTTTTGCAAAGCTTCCACTCCACAAGCTTTATCTGAAGTCGCTTTATATAGGGCAACAAATCGATCTCTTGACATAATTTCTGGATGTTCTTTCATACCTGATAATAGCCGAGCAAAAGAAATGCTGTCGCTATTAATTTTCATCTGCCTACGAATGCTCATGGCTGCAAAAGCAGTATAGGCAATATCTAAAAAATCATAAAAAGAACTCGGTTTTTGTATTTTTGGATTGGCTTTTATTAATTTTTGGACTTCCCGATAAACACCCCGGTAAATTGAAAGCGCTTGAATTTCTTCATAAATGATATCAAGCCATTTCTGCCACTTCTCATAAGTAGTTTGCTCGAAGCCATTGCCGCTCATCTTTCATCCCCCTCCACCACCCTTATCTCCTCCTCCGTCAACCCATAAAGCTTGCATAAAACCTTTCCCATAATTATCAAATCAGTGTTTTGTCGGTTAAAAGTATTAAGATGAGACCTGTGAAAGTTATGACGATCGTAATAATCACGCCTACCAGCAATGAAAATATAGCAACCCAGTTAAATATTTTTAATGTTAAGAAAATCATAGGAATAGTAATCATGACAAAA
>Ga0315293_10003697_pt1 | contig 14729 bp, 12 predicted proteins | sample YL17G13_20_MG_FD_203071 | JGI IMG/M metagenome (GOLD analysis project Ga0315293, IMG submission 203071) | Sediment microbial communities from Yellowstone Lake, YNP, Wyoming, USA - YL17G13_20 | ecosystem: Environmental > Aquatic > Freshwater > Lake > Sediment | place: USA: Wyoming | collected... | reverse complement strand
TGGAGCGCTTTGCCGGCCTCGTTCAGGCTCTTCGCAAGGGACTTCACGTCGGCGAGCGTCTCCAGTTTCACGCCGCCAGGGTACGGGTAGGACACGTAGCTGGCGCCGAGATGCTGCATCTTGGCGGCCACGGCCTTGGGGTCGGAGAGGATGCCTCCGTCATGGGCCGCGCAGCAGACCAGACCAGCGTCCTTGATCATCTTGCCGAGCTCCGCCGGCTCGACCACGTTCGTGCTGACCGCCTGCACGGCCTCGTACCCGATCTGCCTGACCTTCTTGAGGGAGGCAGCGATGTCCGCAGGGGTTTTCAGATGCTCGCGGACGGTGTAGATCTGCGCCGCGACCTGGTTGATCTTCATCTAGCCCTTCTCCTTGCAGTTGTCGTAACGCCGGCGGCCCCTGGCGGATCGGTCGCAGGTCGCACACCCACGCCACCGGGTCTTCGCCGAGAGTGGACTTCTTGCGACATGGCCGGCCCGATTCCTTCCTGCCAGGGCAAATCTGGATTCGGCGGCTCGTGGGGGATGGAAAGCGCACCAGCCAAGGCGAGAGAGGTGAAAGCGCAGGTCCGCCCGCGGCAGACCTCCGCAGCCTACACCACTGGGGTCATCGGGATTGCACGTTGAGGCGAAGGCGGGCCTCGATGCCCGCGGCCTTCTGCTCCCCGCCGGCCTGTGCCGACAGTTGAGTGGAGAAGGCGATATCGTAGTCGCCTCGCATGAGGCGGCCGCTGGTGGTGTTCAAGAATTCAGTCGAGTTGATGGTGTGCCGAATGTCGGAGATGGCGATACTGACGTCCTGGCCCGGCAGCGGGATCGCGGGCATGCCGCCGAAACGGGTCTCGGCGAAGCCGACGATCTTGGCGAGGCCGATGCCGCCCGCGTCGGTGTAGGAATCGAGGGTGCGGGAGGTGCTGACGGTGACGGGGTACTGCGGCCCTATGGGAGCGATACGAGTGGTGTTGCGCCAGGTCTCGCCGACCGCCACGGGGGCGGCGGGGAAGACGCCCTCGCCCATGGACTGCATGGCGGCGAAGTCGAACTTGGGCAGCGACCTGGTCACCTGGCTGATGAGCGCGGGATCGGCTATGGCGACGTCCTTCACCCGGCCGTCGGGCATCATGGTGTAGACCAGGGGCGTCCCGATGAGGGGCACCTTGCTCAGGTCGCTCTGCGGCGGCGTGGATTCCTTGCCGTTCGCGTACCAGCGCACCTGGTTGTTGCCGTAGATGAGCTTCACCTGCTCTTTGTCGAGCGTCATGGTGAGCTCACCCGACGGGATGCGGGTTTCGATCCTGCCGCTTCCGTCGGGAAAGGCCTGGGCGACGCTCTGGATGAGCGAGATGGCGCCGCGGATCGAGACCGGAGTCACCTTCTGGCCCGTCACCATCAGGCTGACCGAGCCGCTGATGCTGACGTCGTACTGGACAACGTCCCCGGCGCCGAACTTGAAGGCGAGAGGGATGGTCTGCTGCGCCAGAGACGATGTCTGCAGGGCGAGACAGGCCGCCAGGCAGAGCAGGATGCTGCATATCTGATGTCGCATGCCGACCTCGGTGCGTCCGTGATAGCCCCTCAGGGCCTCTATACCACAAACAGGAGGGCACCTCGAAGGCTTCGCATATCGCGCCCGTGCCGCCTGAGATCCCCAGCGGCTACCAGAGCGGCATGCCACTAGGCCCCGGCTCGCGGAGAGGCGTGGCGCGTTACATCGGCAAGACACAGGGGATGGCTCCGGGTGGCAGAGAGCTGGCCGGTATGGTATACTTCCGTGACACATCGCAGATTCATTCCGCAGCACGCGAGGGGTGCATGACACGGTACAGGCCGGGTGGGCAAGGGGGACGATGATGGCTCGTAAGGTGTTGGTTGTTGACGATCATCCGTCGACAGTGCAGCTCATTAGGACTGCGCTCGAAGGGCTCGACATGGAGGCGCGGACGGCGAGCAATGGCGCCGAGTGCCTGCTGGCCGTCGACCAGGAGAAGCCGGACCTGATCATCCTGGACGTGATGATGCCGGTGATGGACGGTTTCCAGACGCTGCAGATTCTGCAGCAGTCGAAGGAGACCGAGAGCATCCCGGTGATCATGCTGACGGCGCGGTCCTCCGACCGGGATGTGGCGCACGGTTGGCGATCCGGGGTGACGTCGTATCTGACGAAGCCGTTCTCGATAGACCAACTGGTGACGCTGGTGCAGCGAATCCTGGAGAGTACGGCAAATCTGGCATGAGGTAGACGCTAGGGATCTGATGATCTTCGCATATGGAAGTAATGCCTGCGGGGGCTTGGTTGCGCTCTCGGAAGCGCCCTGAGGGGTTTCGCCGCTACTTCTTTCGGCGAAACCCATGGGAGACACGCTGACAGAAGGACGGAGCGCGAGGGGCGCTCGCAACCGGTTGGGCCAACCGCCCCCTGGTAGAGGCAGTGCATCTGGGATAGGCTTCGACGCCGAAGGATGGCGTTCCGGATAGGCGTGTTCTGCGGTACAGGAGGCGTGGGCACATGGAGATGATGGAGTGCCCTCATTGCAGGGCCCGGAACTCGGCCAAGCGGCAGTACTGCTACCAGTGTGACGGGGACCTCCGCGGAGAGCCGAAGAAGCAGGCGGGAAAGTACATGCCGACCTGCGCCACGTGCTCGTTCGCGGCGATCTTCCCACCCCCAGGTCTGCGACTCACCCCAGACCAGGTGTGGTGCACCCAGAAGAACCAGGCGTTGGCCGCCGCGAAGGTCGCTGACAATTGCTTTTCCGAGGCCTTTGGCTGGAACCGCTCCGAGATTCTAGACTGACGCCCGCCGCGCATCGGGACTGCGCCGCACGACGGGCGCTGGGGATGGAATCGTTCGGACATCGTCAACTGGCTGTGCGCTGGGCACTGCTGGTTGTCGCGCTTCTGAGCGTGCTCGGCGCAGGGCTCGCCGCCGCGGCGGAGCCGGTGAGGTATGCGCGGCGGGATGCTGCGGGCGTGCAGCTTCACGTCATAGACGTTGACCTCAACGATCCTCGCGTGGTGGTTTCTCCTGCGATGGCCGCGGGCGGAAGGGGCCACTGTGAGAGCTTCACGCGCTTTGTCTCGCGCCTCAAGCCCGCTGCGGCCGTTAACGGCACGTTCTTCAGCAAGCGCAGCCAGCTACCCGTCGGCGATATCGTGATCGGCGGTAGGGTGGCCCACTTCGGGGGGATGGGCACGGCGATCGCCTTCGCGGCAGACGGGGTGGACGCTATTCGTCTTCCGAAAAGCCGGCGCGTGGACTGGTCCGAGCATCGCGCGGCGCTGGCAGGCGGGCCGCTGCTGGTGTGGGATGGGTATGCGAAGCCGCTGCCAGGGGGCGAGGGGTTCGGCGATCCGCATGTGTTCGCGCGGTCCGCGCCGAGGAGCGCGGTCGGCGTCACGGCCGGGAACCACCTGCTGCTGGTGACGACGGCCGGTGGGAGCTCGCTGGCCGCGCTCGCGAGGGCGATGCGGCACCTGGGAACGGTCTACGCGGTGAACCTCGACGGCGGCTCGTCATGCGGGATGTACTACCGGGGCCGCATGATCCGGGGCGCGGGGAGGAGCCTGACGAACGTGCTCGCGGTGCATCTCAGGCAGGGAGCGAAGCCACGGCCGCCGCTGCGCCCGCCTCGAGGCCTCGACTGGCGCAAGGGGCACGGCCCCCGGCCGGGGGTCAGCTTCACGGTCAGGGGCATACGGTTCTACATCCGTCTGCCGAGGCGGTGGGAAGGCGAGACCACCGCGATCCACCTGCGCGCGAACAGAGATCTGCCGCCAGGCTGGGTGGCGCGGGTGCGCGTGGACCAGGAAGCGGTCGGGACGCTGAGCGCGCTCCCCGCCGATGCCGAGCTGGACCTTTCGAAGCTAGACCCGATGGGAGAGCACGAATGGCGCGTCAACGTGATTGATGGGGATGGGAAGGTTCTGGGGCACGTCGAGCGCATCTTCAGGATTGGGCAGGCGGGGCTGGGGAGGAAGTAGAGCGGAAGGATGCGCGCCTGCGGCGGGCCTTCGCAGGTCTCGCTCGCGTGCGCTCGCGACTGACCCATGCCACTTGTGGATGTCCCAGGAAGGCCCCACGCGCGGGGAATGATGGATTCTCGCTACCACATCATCACCTTCGGCTGTCAGATGAACGCGGCGGACTCGGACGTCATGGCCTCGCTGCTGGATCGGGCCGGCTGGGTGGCGACGAGCGACGCGTCGGATGCTGACCTGGTGGTTCTCAACACCTGCTCGGTGCGGGAGAAGCCAGAGCACAAGGCGGACAGCCTGCTGGGCGAGCTGCGAGAGCTGAAGGAGCAGCAGCCGCAGTTGGCCATCGTCGTGACCGGCTGCATGGCGCAGAAGGAGGGGGAGGCCTTGGTCAAGCGTTCGCGGTGGGTGGACGCGGTGCTGGGGACGCGCTGCTTTCATCATATCGTGGACGTCGCCGAACGCCTGCGCCGGGGGGAGCGGCCGGTCGTCATCACAGACCTGGAAGACGACCCGTCGAAGGTGCGGTGCGGGCCGCTCGCGGAGGGAAGGAAAGCGCCGCTGAAGGCTTTCGTGCCCATCATCCTGGGATGCACGAACTTCTGCTCCTACTGCATCGTGCCGTACGTGCGGGGAGCGGAGGCAAGCCGTTCACTGAACGAGATTATGGATGAGATCAAGGGGCTAGTTGCGCGGGGGACACGCGAGGTCACGCTGCTGGGGCAGAACGTGCTGGCGTGGGGGAGGGACCTGGCGGACTCGGGGTGTGAGGGGAACGCTGCCACCGCATTCCCAGGACTGCTGCGGCGCCTCCAGGGGCTTGAAGGGCTGTGGCGGGCGCGGTTCATGACATCCCATCCGCGGGACGTGACGGACGAGTTGGTAGCGGTGATCGCCGACGCCGGGAGCGTCTGCGAACACATTCACCTGCCGATCCAGGCGGGGACGGGTACGCTCCTGCAGGAGATGAACCGGGGGTACACGGTTGATCAGTACCGAGCGATTGTGGACCAACTGCGGGTGAAGGTGCCGGGGATATCCATCACGACCGACATGATGGTGGGGTTCCCGGGCGAGACGGATGAGGACTTCGAGCGCAGCCTGAAGGTGTACGAGAAGATCGAGTTCGATGCGGCGTTCATGTTCGCGTTCTCGCCCAGGCCGGGGACGCCCGCGGCCGAACGAACCGACCAGGTGCCGAAGAAGGTGCGAGCCGAGCGGCTGAATCGGCTGATCGAGATGCAGAACCGGATCACCGTTGAGCGGAATCGGTGGGAGGTGGGGAAGGTCGCCGAGGTGCTGGTTGATGGCCGCGCGAGCAAGGGACCGGGGCTGCTGGAGGGCAAGACGCGCACGAACAAGCACGTCGTGTTCCCGGGGGATCGGGAGCTGATCCGGACGCTGGCGAACGTCAAGCTGACCGAAGCGAACCTGTGGGGGTTCAGGGGAGAAGTGGCCGACTAGCTGTCACCCCAACCGAACCCGGGGCCGGTGGGCACTCGCACGGTGCCGTCTTTGAGCTGCAGTGGGGAGTCGGGGCCGATCAGCCCGGTCTCGAGGTAGAGCGCGTTCGGCAGGCAGGCCATCACGTTGAGCTGCACCGGGCCGCCGCCATGTGAGGCGTAGGGGCGGCGGAAGGCGTTGGCCATCAGGCCGATGTCGAGGAGCGCGGTGGGGCCGCCGCCGCGGCGCAGGTCGGGCTGGATGATGTCCACCGCGCTGCGGCGGAGGAAACGCGCGAAATCCTGCCGCGTGTACAGGTTCTCGCCGGTAGCGACGGGGATGTCGAGGGCATCGGCGAGCGCGGCGTACCCGTCAATGTCGTCGGCCGGGATCGGCTCCTCCCACCAGTAGCAGCCCAGGTCCTGGAAGGCGCGGCCGCGCAGAATCGCTTCGGCCGTGGTCAGCGCCTGGTTCGCGTCCACCATCAGCCGGACGTCGTCGCCGATCGTCTTACGCACGGTCTGCACCCGCTTCACGTCTTCTTTCAGCGTCTCGTATCCGACCTTGATCTTGACCGCGCGGAAGCCCTGCTCGACGGCCTTCGCGCAGATGCGCTGCACTTCCTCATCCGAGCAGTTGAGCCACCCGACCATGGCGTAGGCGGGTATGCGGTTGTGAACGCCGCCCCAGAGCTGCCAGCAGGGAACGCCGCGCGCTTTGCCGAGGCAATCCCACAGCGCGGTGTCAACCGCAGCGATGCCCCACATAGCGAGCCCGAAGGAGCCGTGGTACTCGGTCTCGCGCAGCATGGCCTCGTGCGTCCCGCGGACGTGAGCCGGATCGGAGCCGATGACGAGCGGTCTGAGGACGTGCTCGATGAGCGCGGCAAGCACCTCGGGGCCGCCCGCGATGCGGCCGAAGTAGATCTCGCCGCGGCCGGAGACGCCGTCGTCGGTGTCGAGCGCGACGATGACCGAGCCGGCGCCGGGGAGGACCTGGAGGGCGTCGCGAATCGGGTTGGGATTGGGCTCTGCGCGGTGAGCGGTGATACTGAGGCTGGTGACTTTCATCTCTTGCCCGTTGTCGCTGCGCTTGGGTAGCCTGAACGCTGCCAGCCTTCGCCCAACTGCTGCGGCGTTGCTGCGCCGGCGCCGCCCTACGAGTAACGCTTGATCATCTCGAGGAACTTCTCGTGCTCGCCTTCGAGCATGTGATAGCAGTGCTCGTCGGTCGGGAATGCGCCGCTGCGGACATCGTCGCAGTACTGCCTGAGGGCGTTCGTGACCATCTCGGCGACGTTGCAGTAGCGCTTGACGAACTTGGGGGTGAATGCCTGGAACTGGCCGATGAGGTCGCTGACGATCAGCAGCTGGCCGTCGCAGTGCATGCCTGCGCCGATAGAGAGCACGGGGATGGTAAGCTTCTCCGTGATGAAGTTGCCCACTTCCGGCGGGATCGCCTCCAGCAGGAGCAACTGCACGCCCGCGTCCTGGAGCGCCAGAGCGTCGTCAATCAGCGCCTGCGCGGACTCGACGGTGCGGCCCTGCGCCTTGTGGCCGCCAAGCTGCCCCGAGCTCTGGGGGGTGAGGCCGATGTGCCCGCAGACGACGATTCCGGCATCGAGAATACCGCGTATCGTGGGGACGACGCGGCGGCCACCCTCGAGCTTCACCGCGTCAACGCCCGCCTCTTTCAGGAAACGGCCCGCGTTCTCAATCGCCTTCTCGAGGGATGACTGGTAGCTCATGAAGGGCATGTCGCCGACGACGAAGGTGTTGGGCGCGCCGCGGCGCACGGCCTCACAGTGAACGATGCATTGATCCATAGTGACCGGGATCGTGTTCGGGTACCCGTAGACGCACATGCCGAGGGAGTCGCCGACGAGGATCATGTCCATGCCCGCGGCCTCGGCGAACTGCGCCGTGGGGTAATCGTAGGCCGTGATCCAGGTGATCTTGCGGCCCTCGCGCTTCATCTGGTGCAACTCGTGGATCATCTTCTTCGGCATGGCGATTTCCTCTAGTCCGCAGATTGCGCAGATCGGCGCGGATAATGACAGCGGTAATCCCCTGCCGGCAGGCTGCCGAGGGAAAGCAACATCGGAACGCCGTGATCCCTCGCCTCGCTCGGGATGACATCTCAGTCAAACCCGCTGCGGCCGCGGAACAACCGCCCGGAGGACCGGGCTCCCACAGCGGCAGGGCACGCTACTTGCTCTCTGCCGACGACAACTGCTTGACCAGGGCCTCGAAGTCTTCCTGCTGCCAGTTCACACCCATGCGCTTGACGAAGTCCACTTCCTCGGTTTTTCCGTCGGCGCGCTTGACGCTGTGCTTGGTCTTGCCGTTGACCAGCACGCCCGCGCAGGTGAGGCCGGAGGACTGCCACTGCTTCATGCCGTCGGGTGACTGCATGTCGTAGACCGTGACGTGGATCTGGTCGGGGTGCTCCTCGGCGAACTTCAGCAGGTAGTCGGCGATGAACTTGTGGCCTTCGTTGAGCGGATAGAAGGCAACGGCCTTGATGGGAGCATTGGCGCTGCCGCTCTCCTGAGGCTTGGCGGCGGTCACGGGAGGAGCGGGGGGAGGCGCCTGTTGCCGCTTGCGGTTCTCCTGAAAGAAGAAGCCGATGGCGACGAGCAACAGGACAATGACCAGAACTGCCAGGCGAGTGCGCGCTGTAGCCACGAGTGTCCCTCCTTTGACAGGCGAATCCTCAGCCAGCGCTGGACAGAGCGAGGCCAGTCAGACAATTCTTCGCCAGCGGCGGGGCCGCCGCCTGCACGGCGTCGTGGTGTGACCGCGGGGGGAGCACACCCGGAGCGGTCGCGGCAACGGTGAGCTTGACACCCAAAAGGATGTTTGCTATCATATCCGGCGAGATCGGGTGGAGGAGACGAGATGCTTGACACACTACATATAGTGTGGTATACATAAGTGGAGATACGTAATGTTGTGATGGCGAGCCATGAAGTGCCCTTTCTGCCAGCATGATGACAGCCGTGTGATCGACTCCCGCACCAGCGAGGATAACAGCATGGTGCGCCGGCGGCGGGAGTGCCCGGAGTGCAGGCGCCGGTTCACGACCTACGAGCGGCCGGGAGAGGTGCGGGTGTTCGTGATCAAGAAGGACGGCCGGCGTGAGCCGTTCGATCGGTCAAAGCTGGTGATGGGGATCACGAAGGCGTGCGAGAAGCGCCCGGTCAGCCGCGATGTAGTCGAGCAGATCGCGGCTGAGGCCGAGAGGCGCATCCGTGACGAGCTCGCGGAGGAAGTGTCGAGCGCGGAGATCGGGCAGCTCGTGATGGAGCGATTGCGGGAGACGGACGAAGTGGCGTACGTGCGTTTCGCCTCGGTCTATAAGGAGTTCCGCGACGCCGATTCGTTCCTGAAGGAAGTGGCGGGACTGGTACGGAAGTCGCGGACCCCTGACGCTTCGGTTGGTGACCAGACAGCAGAATGAATACCAGCACTCATCGCGACATCGAGGGGAGCACTGAGATGAAGACCCTACCTGTGAATCTGCCTCTGCCGGGATTCGCCGAGAACGCCCTGACCGTTCTGCGCAAGCGCTATCTGCTCAAGAACGAAGATGGGCAGCCGATAGAGGAACCGTGGGAGATGTTCTGGCGAGTGGCCAGCGACGTGGCCTCGGCCAGCAAACGATATGATCCGGCCGCCGACGTGGATGCGGAGGCGCGAGAGTTCTACCGCGCCATGGCTGAGCTGGAGTTCCTGCCCAACTCCCCGACGCTGATGAACGCGGGGCGAGAGCTGCAGCAGCTCTCGGCGTGCTTCGTGCTGCCCGTCGAAGACTCGATGGAGTCAATCTTCGACGCGATCAAGAGCACGGCGCTGATTCACCAGTCCGGCGGCGGCACGGGGTTCTCGTTTTCGCGGCTCCGGCCCAAGGGCGACATCGTGCAGAAGACCGGCGGCATCGCCTCCGGCCCGGTGTCATTCATGAAGGTGTTCAATGCGGCCACGGAGGCGGTGAAACAGGGTGGGACGCGCCGCGGCGCGAACATGGCGATCCTGCGCGTGGACCACCCGGATATCGTCGAATTCATCACATCGAAGCGCGATACGTCCGTGCTGACGAACTTCAACATCTCCGTCGGCCTCACGGAGGAGTTCGTCAAGGCGGTGGAGAGCGGCGCCGAGTACGACCTGGTGAACCCGCGCACGAAGAAGGTGGTGCGACGGCTGCCGGCGAGAGAGATCTTCGAGTTGATCGTCGAGAGCGCGTGGGGGAGCGGCGAGCCGGGCATCGTGTTCCTGGACCGGATCAACGAGGTGAATCCTACGCCGAAGCTGGGCGAGATCGAGTCCACCAACCCATGCGGCGAGCAGCCGCTGCTGCCCTACGAGGCGTGCAACCTGGGCTCCCTCAACCTGGCGCGCTTCGTCACGGGCTCGCCGCCCGAGGTGGACTGGGAGCGCCTGGGCCAGATGGTGCGGCTGGCGGCGCGGTTCCTGGATAACGTCATCGAGGTGAATCGCTACCCGATGCCCCAGATTGACGAGCTGGCGCGCGGCAACCGGAAGATCGGCCTGGGCGTGATGGGGTTCGCGGACCTGCTGATCCGCCTGGGGATCCCGTACAACTCCGAGGCCGGGCTCGAGGTGGCCGGGCGCGTGATGCGGTTCATCAAGGAGCGCGGCTGGGAGGCCTCGGAGGAGCTGGCGCGCGAGCGGGGCGTGTTCCCCAACTTCCATCTCAGCCGGTTCGCGGAAGACGGCCCGCGGCTGCGGAACGCGACGGTGACGACGATTGCCCCCACGGGGACGCTCTCGATTATCGCAGGCTGCTCGTCAGGGATCGAGCCGCTCTTCGCGGTGGTGTTCACCCGCCGCATCCTCGACGGACAGGAGATGCTGGAGGTCCATCCGCTGTTCGAGGAGGTGGCGCAGTCTCGCGGCTTCTACACGAAGGAGCTGATGCAGGAGATCAGCCAGCACAAGTCGCTCGCCGATGTTGACGGCGTGCTGGCGGACGTGAGGCGGGTGTTTGTGACGGCGTACGACATCTCTCCCGAGTGGCACATCAGGATGCAGGCCGAGTTCCAGAAGTACACGGACAACGCGGTCTCGAAGACGGTGAACTTCCGGAACGAGGCGACGAAGGAGGACATCCGGCGAGTGTACCTGCTGGCGTACGAGCTTGGGTGCAAGGGTGTGACGGTCTACCGCGATGGCTCGCGCGAATCGCAGGTGCTGACGACGGGGACGAAGGCGCGGGTGAAGGCTGAGCCGGCATCGGTGGTGATGAAGGCGGCCTCCATTCAGCCTCGCCCGCGGCCGAAGCTGACTCGCGGGAGCACCGAGAAGCTCACCACGGGCTGCGGCAACCTGTACATCACCATCAACGAAGATGAAGAGGGGCTGTGCGAGGTGTTCACCACCATCGGCAAGTCGGGCGGGTGCACCGCGTCACAGTCCGAAGCGACCAGCCGAATGGTCTCGCTCGCGTTGCGCTCGGGCGTCGACCCGAAGTCCGTGGTGGAGCAGCTCAAGGGGATCCGCTGCCCGATGCCTTCGTGGGATCGCGGGGCGGTGACGCTGTCATGCGCGGATGCTATCGGTAAGGCAATAGAGCGGTACCTGTCGAGCAACGGGAAGGACGGCGACCACCGCGAGGCGGTGGCGGTGAGGACGAAGAGCCTGCCGGAGGCGAATGTCGCGAGCGCGGGCTACAACCCTGAGTGCCCCGAGTGCGGTTCGATGCTGGAGCTGTCCGAAGGGTGCGTGGTGTGCAGGGGGTGTGGGTACTCGCGGTGCGCGTGAGAGACGCATCCGCAGATTGTGCCGATTGGCGCCGCTGCGCAGCGCGAAGGCGTACGGACGCTCGCCCGCCTGCGGCGGGCGAAGTTGCAGGGGCAAGCCCGTGCCCAAAGGTCACGGCCTGTGTTGTGCGCGGATGTACACACACGGGCTGCGATTGGCTCTTGACCGGCTGATGTAGCTCCGCTATCCTGTGTGTGCATCTCGGGAGAGGATCTCACGGGATGCAGTCGGGGCCGCAAAGCCACCTCGGTCGTGGTAACGAGGCGGCTTTTTTGTTGGCCTGTCTGCCAACTCCGGCCACCATGCGAGCGGCGCCGCCGCTCGTCAGCAGGCGCCACGGCATGCGCCACCTGGCTCACCAGACACGAGCACGATCCTGCTGGCTTCACCTCCCGCGCGGTCCAGACACGCAGCTAGTGTCACGACCGTCGTTGCCGCAGATGACGCAGCATAATCGCAGCTACTGGCAGCGATCGTGAGGCCCTCGGGGCGGCACCGTCCCGAGGGCCGATATTGAGCGGAGAGAGAAGGTGGGCGGGGACAGGGCCGGGCTTTCCCGCCGAGCTCGGCCCCCCTCGCCACCGGAAGCAGACGACATCCACCAGTCGGGGTTGGGGGGGGAAGCGCCGGGCCATCTGAGCCGATCTGTTGCAGGGGGACGGTCCCGATCAGGCCGCGGACCAGGGGCGGCAGTGGACCGGTGTCACAGAGAGCTCCGGAGGAGCTGCTGGTGACAAAGCAGATGGGAAAAGAAGGTTCCGGCGCTTGCGAGCAGGGCGACCACCGCCTCCAGGTCGCCCTGTTTCGCTTTCAGGGCTACCCCTGAGGTGGGCTTCCCCCCGCCATCGCTACACCGCAGGCAGACACATCGGGACTCCACAGCCTGAAGAGGCGGGGCACGATCACCCGCCCGCGCGCGTTGCGTGCCGACAGCGGTCCGAAGAAGCGGCTGTCGTGGGAATTCGAGCCAGCGTCTCCGAGGACCACGATGTGCCCGGCCGGCATCGGGGCACGGACCAACTCTCCAAGCCCAGGGTTGGCGGAGAGAATGCTCTGGGCCTCAGCGAACTCAGGGTCAGCAACAGCACAGGGGAAGGTGCCTTGTTCCTCTGACGGGACAAACTCCCAGACCATGTCGCCTGCAATGGCGTAGATTCGCTTCAAGTAGGTCTGGCGGTCGAGGTCAAAGAGGACAACATCACCCCGCCCGAGATGGGTGACGTCTCTGGCCTCGCACATGAGGAAGGCCTGGCCGCTGTGGAAGCCCGGAGCCATGGACTCTCCGAGAACGATGCCGGGACGAACTGGGGTCGCGATGGCGGAGAGCGCAAGGCACAGGCCGGAGGGGCGCCAGGGTCCTTCCGCCCTCGAGGCGAGCCACCGATCTGGGAGACAACATTCTCATTCGTGCGCTGCTGCCCGCATATTGGTCGCTTGGGGTCTCGAACAGGACCTGATTGCGTGCTGTATCAGAGCCAGCTTGGCAGCTCTCAGCCACGTTGGGAGGGTTTCTGATACAGCTTCCTAGTATTACTCCGTTAGGTGGCCCGACCATCACGAACCACGACAAAAAGGGAAGCTTTACAGGACATGACCGAATCCAGCGCGCTATTTGCGTTCTCTATGTGCGACAATTGTCTGTCCAGTCGGCCGACACCTGCCCACGCCATTGTGCAGTATATCAGACAGCACACGGTGCTGCGCATCCATTTGAACCCTTGGACTCCCGCAGCTACTCCTGCGGGAACCACGTAACGGAGTAATACTAGCAGACCGAGTCCGCGGCAATAACATTCTACAAGGCGGTCACTGACCAGGCAGAAGCTGCACCACGACCCTCCGACGCCGCGGCCCGTCAAACTCACAGAAGTAGATGCCCTGCCAGGTACCCAGGACCAGCTTCCCGTCCTCGACGGGCACGGTGACAGAGATGCCGACGAGGCTGGTCTTGACGTGCGAGTCCGAGTTACCCTCTCTGTGGGCGTACCCGCCGCGCTGCGGGACGAGTCTGTCCAGGGCTGCCATCACGTCGGCGATGACGTCCGGGTCAGCGTTCTCGTTGATAGTCACGCCTGCGGTCGTGTGAGTGCTGAACACGACAACCGCACCGCGAGGCATGGCTGATTTCGAAACAATCCCATCCACCTGTCGCGTGATATCTACAGCCTGAGTGCGTGCTCTGGTGCTCAGTTCGATTATCTCCACATCACATACCTCGCGAGAGGTCTTCGATCTCGACACGAAGCAGTTCGGCGACGCTCCACGCCTGCGCGATGCACCCCCCGGGTCGGTACGGCGGGTCGCCGTCGAACACCTCTGAGACCTGCCCCAGCCCCGCGTCGCGCAGGTGGCCCCACAGCAACTCCAGCCAGGAGCGGGCTTGCTGCCGAGCGGCGTGCTTGTCTTCACTCACCTTCAGGTGGGCCGTGATGAACGGCCCCATCAGCCAGGGCCACACCGTGCCCTGGTGGTAAGCGCCGTCGCGGGAGCGCTGGTCACCGGAGTAGCATCCCTGGTAGCGCGGGTCGTGCGGCGAGAGGGTGCGCAGGCCATAGGGCGTGAGCAGGTCCGCGCGCACGACCTCAACGACTCGTCGCTCGTGCTCGGCGGGAAGCAGAGGGTAGGGGAGGCTGACGGCGATGATCTGGTTGGGCCTGAGGGAGCTGTCCTCCGGGAAATCGCCGTCAACGACGTCGTTCAGGTAGCCGGCTCCCGCGTTCCAGAAGCGCGCGCGGAAGCTGGCGGCGACGGTGGCGGCCGACGGCCCGGCGTGCTCGACGCCCATCTCCTCGAGGAAGCGCAGCGCGTGATGCCAGAGCGCGTTGACCTCAACCGCCTTGCCGTGGCGCGGGGTGACCACCCAGTCGCCGAGCTTCGCGTCCATCCATGTGAGCTGAGTCCCGGGCTCACCAGCGCGCAGCAGCCCGTCGTCGTCAGCCTTGATGCCGTAGCGCGTGCCCCGGAGGTGCCAGGAGATGATCTCCGCGAGCGCGGGGATGAGCTCGCTATCGAGGAAATCGCGATCGCCGGTGTAGTCGAGGTACTTGCGGGCGGCCCAGAACATCCAGAGGGTGGCGTCAACGGTGTTGTAGTCGGGCCGCTCGGCGGCGTCAGGTATGCGGTTCGGGATCATGCCCTCGCTGCAATGGCCTGCGAACGTCCGCAAGATGCTTCTCGCGACATCATACCGTCGGGTAGCGAGGGTCAGCCCGGGGAGGCTGATCATGGCGTCGCGGCCCCATTCCTCGAACCAGGGATAGCCCGCGACGATTCCATGGGATCTGCCGGTCTCCGGGGATCCTCTGCGCTCGACGATGAATGCGTCGGCCGCGGAGACCAGCGTTCTGACCTCCTCGGGCTGGCTTTCCCAGCCCGAGAGCAGCCCACTGCGCCGGGTGCGCTCCTCCTCCAGCAGCTCTGCCGGGTCGAGATCGTCGAGCGGATCGGAGGAGGCGACGAGGTACCGGCTCTCGCCTTGCTCGAGGCTGCAGGCGAAGTAGCCGGGGCTGTAGATGTCCTCTCGGAA
>Ga0315293_10003696_pt1 | contig 14730 bp, 13 predicted proteins | sample YL17G13_20_MG_FD_203071 | JGI IMG/M metagenome (GOLD analysis project Ga0315293, IMG submission 203071) | Sediment microbial communities from Yellowstone Lake, YNP, Wyoming, USA - YL17G13_20 | ecosystem: Environmental > Aquatic > Freshwater > Lake > Sediment | place: USA: Wyoming | collected... | reverse complement strand
GCTCCCCCCTTAGCCCCCCTCTCTGAGGGGGGTAATACTTCCGCATTTCTACTCTCTGAGAATTCCGTTCTCCCTTCATCCCCCCGCTTTGAGGATTCTGCTCCATCCTTAGAACCCATCTCTGAGGTTTCTGCTCCCCCCCTGCCCCCCCTCTCTGAGGGGGGTAATATTCCTGCAGTTCCCATCTCTGAGGTTTCCGCTCCCCCCTTAGCCCCCCTCAGAGAGGGGGGGAGGGGGGAGACACCTGTATAAAGCGCACGCTCGTATTTACCGAGGTTCAGTATCCCGAACGCCCGGTAGTCCTTCCCATCAGCTTTCAATTGCCGCTGGACGCCGATCATCCTTTTCCGCGTCGTGTGGATGGCGAACTTCCCGAGATCGCTGCCGATCCACTTCCGCCCCAGCTTCTCCGCCACAGCCAGCGTCGTCCCCGAACCGCAGAAGAAATCCGCAACGATGTCATTTTCGTTGGATGATGCTTTAATAATACGGTCAAGAAGAGCTTCGGGTTTTTGAGTGGGGTAGTTAAGCAACTCTGACGATTGTGAAGATACCGCCATAAAGTCAGTCCAAATGTCCTGGACCGGTTTCCCTGCTATATCATCAGCATAACGTTTAAAACGGGGAATGCCGCTGCTTGAAAAGACTATTCTGCCTTCCGCAAGATTTTTCTCAATGTTCTCTTGAGAAAAACGCCAATGATTGCCAGGAGGCGGTGGAATTATTTTATCGCCAAATCTTCTTGGAGGACCTTGCCCCGCCGCTGCCAAGTTATCCAATACATATCTTCTTCCTGTTCCATTTTCAATCAATGGAAACCTTCCTGCAATTTCTTCCTTTGTTCTTGTTGTATGTTGTCTATTGTATGTATAATTTCCTGACTTCACATAAAAAAGAAGAGTGTCATGAACACAACCAAACTTATTTCCATCATTATGAGAAGTATTCCTCTGCCAAGAAATGTTATTTCTAAAAAATTCCTTTCCAAATATTTCATCCATCACAAGCCGCATGTAACCATTTACTCTCCAATCGCAATGCACATAAATACTACCATCATCTGCAAGGAGATCGCGCATCAGGGATAGCCGTTCATAGATCATCGCGATGAAGCTGTCCGCCCCTCTGCCCCAGGTATCACGGTAGGCTATCTCTTCAAGGATACCGGGCTCCTTTGTGAAGGTCTCGTCGCCAATCTCGATGTCTATGGAGAAGTCCGCCCCGACGTCGAACGGGGGGTCTATGTATATCAATTTTATACCGCCGTTCTTTTCTATCTCTTCGCGCAATGGCCCGTTCTTCAGGCTGGAGAGGATCAGCTTGTTGTCCCCCCAGATCAGCTTGTTCGTCCAGCCCGCTTTCTGCCTCCCCCGGCTGTCGAAAAGATCGGTCTGCAGCATGCCGTCCTCGGGCTTCTCCGCGCGGGGTTCGTCTATCTGCTCGATCACCTGGAAAGGAAGGACTACATTGCAGACCTCGTCCGTCTTGCCGTTCCATACCAGCTCCACCTCCCGCTTTTCGCCGAAGAGGAGGAACCTGTATTTATCCGGCAGCGGCTTGTCCGCCTCGATCAGCTTCAGGATTTCCCGTTTTTCATTGTCGGTCAGTTTCATCCGTAAAATTCCCCATCGTAGATGATACAATTATACATATTTCCGGGACGTTTTTGTAGATTTATCTTTTACCAAGGCTTTTCCGGTCAATAAGCGAGTTCGACAGGACTAAAAAGAATGATGGTGCCGGGAGCCGGAAATCGCTTGCGATTCTGCAATCGAACCGGCACACTCACAAGGAGCGAGGGATTTTAAGTCAGAAATGAACCTATTTATCGGTTTTTGTAAAACGAGGTGAAAATTGCTGCTGTTGGCATCCTTTGCATAACTCATTGCAAAGAAAGAAGATAAAACCTTCATCCAAGGCTGAAAACAATTAACATTAACCCCAAAGAGCCCTCGGTATAAATTATATCTGTGAGACATTGTGAGACTTGTTATGATAATTATTGACTTATATGCAATTAAATCAAAGAGCTTATAAATTACTTTGATATTAGAATTAGGATTTTTGCAGGTTTTGCTTCGTCTCGATGCGGAGTATATACCGAGCAATGGAAATTAATAGTGATTAATGAAATGAATGTTACTTTTTTATTTTTATTGAAGCAGTTCAATTCTGTATATTGTTTTTTTATCGTAAATACTCATAGGTGGTTCAAGTATAATTTTCGCGACACATCCATTGGAATACCTATGCGTGCTTCGATATTTATCAGGATGAATAAAATATTTCCTAAGAGCAGTATATCTTTGATTGGAAGAGAAATGTCTATTTATTTCTTCTTTTGATAATTTATTTGGATGATTCATAATAGTTATCAGGAAGCCATCTTCCGCTAGGCTTTCAAAACTTTCTTTATAGAGTCTGCTCATTTGCACTCTTCTCTGCGTCATTTGATTTTCTTTTCTTACGAGATCACATGAATTTATTTGTATATTCATTCCATTTTCGGCGCAATATTGAATTATATTTTCGGTATTTGAAAGGCTTTTTTGATCATATTCGATTTTGATTTCATTATTTAGAAGAAAAACAGCCGAATCAATTTTAGATGATTTGTTATCATTCGGAGTAAAAATGAATTGATGAAGATTCAAATAATGTATACCCATATCATTCAGTTCCGGCATAACTCGTATTATCTCATTAAAATCTGAAGGTATAGATGGTATTTCCACCGCCACATGATCAATTATCTGTACAGCTCTCCGGATATTTGCAAGCACCTTTTTGTTTGCATAATGATTAGCGATATTGAATCTTATTTCATTAATTCCGGTTTTGGCTGACAGTATCAGTTTTTTTTCATCTGCCAAAAGACCGTTTGTATATACCCAATAATAATTAATTGGGAAATGTCCTTTAAAAAAATGTAACCATTCCAAAAATCTTTCAAAAACCATGAATGGATCACCGCCTGAAAAACTAATCCCTTCAATATCAGTTTTCTTTAAATATCGCAGGATCTGTTCCTTGCTGTTGCCGAGGTCTGAGTATATTCTATCGTCCTTGAAAGGGGCCGGGCAAAAACTACAACCGCCGTTGCATTGATATGTCAGGAATATACAAAGCCATTTCCCATTCTGGCATAACTCGCAGCCTTTCGAATAAACCGGAGTATGCAATTTTTACTGTTCCCCTTTTATATGTCCGTAAATCCAATGTGCAGCCAATAATTGATGCAACCGGCACCGAAATTCATTCAATTCGCTCCACTCTCCATCAGGAGTAAAACAAACATCAGGACATCCTCGTGAACAATGATATGTATTAAAACATAGGTTGCAATCGGCATGTGTCTTGTATCCGGCATCTTTCAGGAATGAGAGTTTTTCTAATGAAACTCTATTATTATTCCAAAACTGTTCTGGGAAAATGTCTTGTTCTCTCGGGGTTTCCGCCCTGAAGAAACAATTAACCAACCTTCCATCCGATGCCAGATGAGCTGTATCTCTGAGAGAATGGCAGAACGGACCATGCAATTCATTTATTCGCACACCGGAGAATAAGAGCAAAGCGTTTTGACGCTTTGCCAATTTTTCCGCTTCAATAAAATTCTTCGCGAAAATCCCCGCATCTTTCTTTTTAAATGGATTTTGTCTTAGACCATATGCAGGTTCAAACCTAATCTCCTTCGCTTTTAATTGATTTGTTAAATATTCAACGATATCTTTTTGATGACGCACAGTGTCGTGCGTAATTGTTGTCCTGATTTGAAATATGCAATTTCGATCGTTGAGTATCTTGATAGTATTCTCAACATACTTAGAAGAATCCGCTCCGCGTATTTTGTTATTGACTTCCGGTGGGCCGTCACAGGATATGCTGACAAGATCGATATTTTTCGCGATCCATTTTACCTGATCATTATCCATTACACCATTAGTGGATAAATAAATGAATACCGGCACATTGGAATTAGTTCCCATTTCACGAAGGGCGTAAATACATTTTGTGAATCTTGCCCAATCATATGTTGGCTCTCCTCCTCCATTAAAGACGGCAACGAATGTTCGATTATATTGCGAGCAGCTTTTAATGAAATGTGAAGCTACAGCGTAAACTTTATCCAAATCCAATTCCTGGGTTTCAATAAGATCTTTCCCTATAAAACAATATTGACAATTCAGGTTACATTCATTTGATAAATTGATAGTAAGGCATGTCGGGATGAAGGGTTGTTTTTGTATTTTATCCCAAATATTTTTCATCTCTCTGGCTTTGCTGATAAACGATGATAAAACATTCGGTGCATTTTTTAGATCGTTTGAGTTTTGAGAGCCTTTCAATCTTCTCAGAAATTCTTTTAGATTAACTTCATTTACAGGATATACAAACCCCGGAGTATAAACTAATTTTGCTCCCTCCACATTAATAATGAAAAGAGGAAGATCGGATACAATTCTTTCAAAACTGCATGATCCAATTCTCATTATTGCTGTGACACTCTATTTTACTGTAATTGACCAAAGTTTGATCGTAACATACCAGCTCCCCGACGCGAGCAGTTAGTTGCTAAGGTTGAAACAAATAGACTTGATACTCCCCAGATGCACTTTAAAGTTTTTGCTCGAGTCTGATGCCAATCTTTTCTCCGCTCTCAGGTCTGACACGTCGAGGAGTGATACCGCTCCAACAGCTCCAGCTGAATTAAGAAATTCCCTGCGGTTCAGTTTAAAGCTACCCCCTTCTTTTTTAGCAGCGTAAATTTCCGGTTTTATGTTCGCTGAAGATTTTCCGAAGATACATTTCATGAAATAAGGCATTATTGATTACCTTCAGCTTTCGCGCTCAGTTTAAATCTTATATACTTATTTTTAACAGTTTGCCAAATTTGATGAAGACTGTCAAAATTACATTTATTTGCATATAAGCAACTATCGCACTGAAAGCAAACCGGGAAATTGAAAACTTCTGTTGACGTATTTTTACTCTGCGATATTCTTTCAAGACATCTCTGGAAATCCACGCCAAGTTTTTCAATATCTTGGAAGTGATGGTAATAATCGTTTAAGAAAAATTCGCCGCTATAGGCCGCGTTTTTAAATTCTCCTATTGCTTTTAACAATTTTAACCTCTGCTTCGGAGATGATACAGGCCAGGAATATAGCTGTCCGATATCCTTTTCGAATCGGGCAAGTTGATATAGAAATTCATTGTCAAAATGAGTTGTTATCTCGCTCATACCCGGTATAACGACATGGAATGATGGAAAGCCTAAAAAGGAAGTCTCTCGTACTAAAAATTTGTACCCCAGCTTTTCAACCAGATTCATTAAATATGAAAGGTCATCCTCATCGGACATCGATACCGGGTGGTTAAAGCCTGAGAAAGCTTTGTCTAAGTTGTCATAGAAGATAACCGGAGGCCAGAGACCTGCATACGCTAAAATCGAGCGGTGAAAATGTTTTTTAACTATCCCCGGATGTTCTTTTGATAAAAAGTGATGATCTCTATCATTTAACCGTTTAAACTGGAAGTCACCACCCTGCAGCATTTCTGTGAGGCATCTTTCCAGAGCAGTAATAGGACTCGGATCGGCGCCCAGATGAAAATCATATAAGTTCATTTCCTTGTTCTCAATCAATAATCCGATAACCGGCAGGTTTTGTCCCAATGAGCAGTCCTTTATACGTAATGACAAGCGGTGCTCGTCCTTGAGATTCGACAATCGCTCCGATATTTCCGTTTCGGAAAAATAATGTCCATCTATTTCCGGGAGAGCGTGGGGTTTTGAATATAATGTTTTGAGGACATGCCTCTCCAGGATTTCTGATATTCCATGGATGAGAGCCTCTTCCTTGGTATTCCCAGCACACATACCATTACTGCCAATTATCCAATGCAAAAACCTGACAGGAAGCCAGACGGTTTTATTTTGAAAGATATCCTGGAAAGGGACACATTTCATCTGATTCCAACCAAAATATGTCTTTAGATAATTTGTAAGATCCTTCGGATAATCCCCTGAGAAATTAAACAAGAGCCGTATAATCTCAAATTGTTCATGGGAGAGTTGTTCAGCTGTCAGAATCCGTTCATCCGGGGAATATTGGAATGAATCCTTTGACTGGCATTTTCTAGAACTGTTTTCCGGTTCGGAGAAATAGACTGTGTTCATGTAAAACGCCAAGTTCTGCAGACGTTCCATCAACTCTCCATAAGCGCTGGCCCTGGCGTAGTCACGGGACATTCCTTTTCCATTACAAAAAAAGATAGGGTGTTTGCCGGCGATATCCAATACCTTCAAATGACATGAAGAAATTCCAGAATCCCGAGCGCCTGTGTCTGCCACTTGGACTTGTATATTGTTGTCCGCAAGGATATTTTCTATTTTTTTAATAGTCTTCTCCGGCGGGACAGCTTTATACTGCTTCAGCCTTTGCGGAACTACCGTCATCAGGATAGACCTTGCATTCTATCTATCTGATTAAATCTCTTAGCATGCAACATATAAAATCTAAATGCCACACAACCGCCATTGCAGCGGTTTGCAAACAGCGGACATTTGACACAATGTGAATAGATGCCGATTTTTTGGAGCTGATCTCTGAATTTCTTAAATTCATCAATCAGATATGGAGCATCAATCTTTTCTGTGAGCGGAATCCTTTTCATATAATGCAAAGGATAACATGAAATGAAATTTCCGTCTGGCAATAGATCCAAGTTTGGACTACAGCATACGCCTGTTTTTTTCAACATATCGCCGAGAAATTCAAATGATTTCTCTGGAAACATACAAGGTACAAATCCGCAATCAAAACCGATGGATATATCCTGATCCTTTGCCTTTTTAAGAAAATCAAGAATATCAAGCCCAACCTGCTGGTAAAACTTGGGATGCAGGAAAACGTTATTTCTGCTAAGGACAGTGTGAGAAATGCCGATTCGAATTTCTCTTTTCAAGCCGAATTTTGTAACATAATCCAGCAAGTAATCCAACTCCATTTTCCGTCTGTAGATATTTACTCCAAGCATTACTCGTCTCCCAAGCTCATTCATTGTATTTTGCTGTTTTTTCATACCGACGGAATTATTTTCGAGAGGATGAATGGTATTCAATAGGATAGTCAGATTTTCGGGCTCAAGACGTTTTAAGCGTTTTATAATATGATTATTAATCAGGCCATTTGAAAATATCATCAGCTGGAACCCCTCTCTCTCCGCCAAATCGATCATCCAGATGAAATCGGGATGGAGTGTGGGTTCTCCGCCTAGCAGTCTCACTTGTCGAATTTTTGACCTTTTCAGATACTCTATCGCCGCTAAGAATATCTCACGAGACATCACTTTGATAGCTGTGTCGGACTGAGAATCCTCCGCAAAGCAATACTTGCACTTTTTATTACATTCGGTTGTTATGGAAATATTTGCCATGATTTACTTTAAATATCCTCGGCTCTGCCATTTTCCGACACATTCGTTAATAATGGGTTCTGCCTTTTCAGGACTTGTTTTAATAATGTATGAATAGATTAGAACCAGTTCCGTGAATGTATTTTCTCTTAGCAGCAAATCCCAGATTATCGAGTCTTCGAATGGTAATCTTTCTGATAGTCCAACCCGCTTGTCCGAGATAAAGATACCATCGCTATCAAGTGTCCAAAAGATGTTGTCCTGGATTTTTATATTTGTCATTAATCTGGAAAATCTCGAAGAATGTCTGTTTTATTCAAAGCCAATTTTTTCATTTGATTATGGTCACCACAAAGATTTTCGATTTCATCACTCAATCCCATCCCTTCAAGGATAGTTGCGGCTGTAATGATTCTGGTCTGAATGCAAAAATCATTGTATTCTTCCGGACAACCTGGATAGCTGGTTCCGACATGGCAGCCGCCAGCACAATGCCATTTGCAGAAGCAGGTGGTGCACAGCGGTTTGTGCATAACCATTTTCCGAATTTTGTTGATGTTTTTGTAATTGAGTTTTACCTCTGAATTTACCACCCGGCCGAAATCAAGATTGATTCCCTTTTCTTCCCATCGCTCAGGCAGAAGATAACACCCGGTAAGAGTCCCGTCAGGCGATACTATAATGGCATCCTTGCCGACTGGACAGGATGTTCTCTGAGGTTCATCCGAAAAATCTGAAGCGTAGACCGTTTTAACGCCATAAGATTTAGCTGTCCGGCGTGAGGTAATGAAATTTTTCGCGAAAGTATAGGGATTAGGAGGTTCCAGCTTAAACCTCTCAGTACGCCTAGTTGGCTGCATAACCTCAAAATTTATACCGGTCGGATTGAATTCCTCACAGAACCAAGCTGTGATGTCATTCATATAATCTTGGTTGTCTGAAGTTACACAGCATCTGCAATAGAGATCGGCGTTCGAAAGGCTTATTATCCGTGCGGTATTCTCAGCAAAAGCGCTGCTCCCTTTGCTATCTTTCCTTGGGCGTGTTTTTTCCTGATATGCCGCCTGCCCGTCGATGGAGAGCGTGACTGACTTGAAATAATCCGCAAGGAACCTTGCCCACTCTTCAGAAAACTGGCCATTAGTGCTGATGTCAAAAGTCGGATAAATTCTTTCCTCTCTGGCAGCCAGGCGCATACGGTGGACAACAGTCTGTACAACATCGGGAGCGACCATTGGTTCGCCGCCGAAAAACTGGATTGAAACCATTTCCTTACCTGCCGCTGCCTGCGTTGCGACAAACCAGTCTACAACAGTGACAGCGATGCTGAATTCCATTTTGGTTTTATCAGCCTTTTCGGCCCCGAAATCGCAGTAAAGACATTTGCTATTGCATCCTCTCGTAGGGATTATCCCCAGAAAATCAGGGACAAATTCCTGCGAAACTTCCGCTTCTAAAGGCTGTATAAGTTTTGACAGTATTCCGATTATTTCCTGTATCTGTGGACTCTCGATAGGAGAGTTTTTGCCGATCAATTTCTTGATCATGGAAACCGCCGGTCCATTCAGCAGGACCGATATGTTATGATAAGGAGCGTGAAGGAGAAATCTATTGTTTACTGGTACGATGAAAATATTCTTGAGGTTACTTTGCATTGTTTTCCGAAATATCATTCTCATCCAGCTCAACCGGAACACAAGGATGGCATATCCTTCTTCTAGCCAGTTCAAAAAAGAAAACTTTCACAGCTTCATAAGCGGCCAAATCATTCATTTCAAATTGACCAGACAAATATCTTGCTATTTCCCAAAGGGTTTTATTTGTCTTGAATTCTTTTAAAATCAGTTGCTCAGATTCTGTCAACGGCCTTACCGGTAAATATTTCTCCTCTTTAGATACGAACTGTTCCATCTTATCAAATCTGAACCGATAGACAGAATCCGAGAAAAAAACTGGGATAATATCTCGTATTTTCTCGTCAGGCAATAAATGCAGTTTGTTTAAAGGAATGTTTTTTTTGCCCTTTACCTGGTCGGCCAATACTATTATCTCGCTCAAGAAGGATTTAAAAAAAGACCGTCTAGAGCTATCCATACAATAATCGACTCCGTTCCGCTTAATGTCTAATTAGGATACCAATAGGTTGTGTAATATGTGTAGTAATATGTGTAATAATATGTCGTGGTGTCAGATTCATCCTCGTCAGATTCTCCGCTACTCTCTGAGTAGATGCTTTTTGTCCCGACTGCAATCGTATCGCAAACGCATTCCATCTGCCCGGAAGATCTATAACCAGCGGGAACCATTATTGTGTCACAGGTGCAGATAGTTTGCGTTCCGGGATATGTGTGTGATGCAGCGACGCAATCGCATATACATACCGCACCGACGGGAAGTGGCGTGCCGCAAGGCAGTGTTGCAATTTGAGCCCCATATTGACGCACTTTGCGCATATCAGTTTGACTAGTACAGTCGGGATCGAAAAGGATATAATTTGTATCTCCTGTCGGCATTGACCAGAGTCTGATTGTTTTATCCCAGCTGCCCGACGCCAGCAGTTTGCCGTCAGGGCTGAAGGCGACGGAGGTAACAGAGTTTGCATGTCCTCTCAGCGTCTTTAGCAGGTTACCATCCGGAATAGACCAGAGTTTTATTGTATTATCTTCGCTTCCCGACGCAAGTTGTTTACCATCAGGGCTGAAGGAGACAGAGCGAACATCCTTGGAATGACCTTCGAGCGTTTTCAGTATTTTGCCTTCCGGAAACGACCACAGTATTATTGTTTTATCGCTGCTCCCAGACACTAGCAGTTTACCGTCAGGGCTGAAGCATATGGAGGTGACCCTATCAGAATGACCTTCCAGGGTATTTAGCAAGTTGCCGTCCGGAATTGACCAGAGTTTAATGGTTTCATCATCACTCCCCGACGCAAGCTGTTTGCTATCAGGGCTGAAAGATACTGGCTTGACATACCTTGTATGTCCTTTAAGGGTTCTTTGTATGTTGGCATCCGGAAGAAACCATAGCTTGATCGTGGCATCCCAGCTCCCCGATGCGAGAATTCTACCGTCAGGGCTGAAGGAGACGCCGCGAACATCCATGGAATGCCCTTCCAGCATTTTCATTTGTATGCCATCCGGAAACGACCATAGTATTATTGTTTTATCACTGCTCCCTGACGCGAGCTGTTTGCCATCAGGACTGAAGGAGATGGAAGTGACTCTTGCAGAATGCCCTCCCAATGTTTTCAAAAGGTTGCCTTCAGGAATTGACCATAATTTGAGAGTCTGGTCATCACTCCCCGACGCGAGTTGTTTACCATCAGGGCTGAAGGAAACAATGTTAATAGCCTCGGAATGTGCTTCCGGGGTTGTGTTTGAATTAATAGTTCCAGTTGGGTCTAGCATGCCGCATGAACTAAGCATGGAAACAGCCCCGGCAGCGGCTGCGGTATTTAAAAATTCCCTGCGGTTTAGTTTAAAACTTCCATCTTCCTTTTTAACTGAATAAATCTCTGGCTCTTCCTGTACTCTCTTTTTTCTCTTATTTTGTTTCATAACCCTAAGTCTCCAAAATTGACCCCAATTAATAAATAACCAGGATGATTAATTGAAATGAATATAAGTCATTATAGTCCAAATATCAAGGAATCATGATAAAATTTTCCATTCCAGACTCCATTGTTGGAGGATATATATCGGAGCAATAACCCTTTTGTGATTTCTTGGTTGGTTTTGCATCTCTCGCTTGAGTAGGAGCGGATGTTATTGCCTTCCTTGAAGATCTTTGAAGGGCAATCGCCAGCACAATGCCAGTAACAAAAACATTGCCTGCATAATCGCTTCCGCTTGTCTAACTGATTAAAAAATTGCTCTCTTTTAATTTCGAAAATATTATATTTCTCCGTATTAATCTCTCCGATGAAGAATCTGTGATGCAGCGGATGCACTTTATTGCACACTTCATAGCAAGCTGATAAATCATTCTCTGGGGTTACTATTAGGGCGTTGAATGGGGCGCTACAAAAATAATTTGTGATCACCCAGGGCCTGGCGCCTGAGTAGTAGAGGTGTCTTCCGTTTTCGGAAGCTATATCGAAAGCCTTGAGGAATATTTTTACAAATTTCTTATTATTCGTAAGGGCTGTATTATTCTTAATAGCCCTTCCATACCCAAAGGCTGGCTCCACTTGAAATACCTGACAAACTGTTTCTCTGCACAGAAAGGAGATACTCTCCTCAAGAAAGTTGATACTGCTGTTTGTAACGGTTAGGCGAATACCATAGGAAAAATTGTTTTTATCCATTTCCTGAATTGTGCGAAAGGTGTTACTGAATGAATTTTTATTATTCGCCAAGGGCCTTTGTACATTATGGATTTTTTCGATTCCATCAAAGGACAAGCTAACACTATCTAAATTATCAATTATCCATTTGCGTTTTTCCATTGACCAGTATCCGTTAGATGCAACTGTTATCTTGGATGGTATATTTTTATTACGTGCGTATTGAACAAAATGTTTAAATAAATCCCATTTCAATGTCGGTTCTCCACCTCCATGAAAACCGAGAGTAAACTCCTTTTCTCCTTTTAATTTTGTATTGTTGTAAACTGTGTCTATTGCAATTTGTCCAACTGATTTAGATAAAATGCGGGGAGTAGATTCTCCTCCATCCGCATAACAATAAATACACCTGAAATTGCATAAATTAGTCAAACAAAGAACAGCAACAGTCGGATTGAATGCCTTATTTGAAGGTATTTTAGGAATAAACTTATGATCAGGTGTAAAAAAACCAATTCCTTCAAGAAAACTGATAACTTCTTTATTGGTATTTCTCTCTTTAGCATTTGTTTCCTTATCAATTGATTTTATAAGGTCTACCATTGAAGCGTTACCGACGAACGCAAGTTTTTTTAGAGGCAAATATATTATGAATTTTCCTTCAGTTAGAGGTATAAAGTAAATATCCATGATTATGCCTTGATATTTCCCCGTACAAACCTGAAATATATCCCATTTATGAAATCATTCCAAGATAAAGGTTTGGCACAATATGTTTCTCGAGAATTATAATTATTTAAAAGAATAAGATATCAGAGGATGTCCCTCTTATAGTTGAAATGCGGAGCATTCTGTAAATGCGGAGCATTCTATAAATTTATAAGGGTCCCTTTCTTTTTCATCTTAAGCCACCCAGGTATCAGGGGCAAGGCTTTTCTTCGTGAAAGCTGTTTGGAGAGCCGTTTCAAGCTGATTGAGTTGTTTGTATCCCCTGACCCTCCTGAATCTGCGCTCGGCCTCCAGCAGTCCCGCCGGGCAGCATCTCAGCCGCATATCGCCCGGCCGCCATCTCTTCACCCGACACTATGGCTTTTCTCAATGCCTTCGAGCCGTCTATCACGAAGAGGGTCGGGCGGTTCACCGTCAGCCCTCTTTCGACAAGTGACTGAAACAAGTCTTTGCAGACCTCGGCGTTCTCCGTCGCTCCCTGCCGGACGCCGAGTAACTCTTTGATTCCGTTATGGTTAACCCCCATCGCCACGACCATCATCTCCCCGCCATACTCGATCCCGTCCACGTAGATGACGAGATACTTGTCAGCCTCGAAACGCCTCTGAGCGAACTCATCGAGCAGTTCCTCGCTCGCCTCCACGAACGAACGGCTGACGCTCGAACGCTCCACGCCGAAACCCTCAGTGAAAGGATCGAGAACCTCGTTATAGTCCCGGCAGGAAACCCCGTTCACGAGCCGGCGGAGAACCGCCTCCGGCATAGCATCCGGACAGTTGAGTAGCGAATAAATCCGAGACTCGATCTCCCCTTCGGCGCCGCGGGCGCGGGGTTTGTCTATCGGAATCTTCCGCCCGGCGATAACCACCGAACCCCGCTGCTTGCCGTGTCTGTGAGCCGCACGTTCAACTGTTCGCTCATAACGGTTATCGCATCTTTCGCGTCTATTTTTAACATGAAGGGAAAGGAACGTCTCGAAAATTTACAGAATGCTCCGCATTTACAGAATGCTTCGCATTTCAACTAAGTCAGGGACATGCTCCCGATCGCAAATTTACAGATAAAATGTTGCATAATCTCTTGACAACCTATATTTAATAATAGATTATTAATATTGGTGATTTTCTGAGTTGTGTTAATTGACTATTCAATTAACAAAATATTATCTATATTATTCAATAGGAGATATCAATGATTAGGAAAGGTGTTTTGCTGTTAACAATTGCAGCTCTTTTATGGACTGGGATTGTATTTTCACAAGGGAAAGAAAAAGAATCTAAGTTTGCAATTGGTTTTCAAGATTGTTTTCCTACTTTTGGGATTAGTGGCATGATAAATCTTGATAAAAATCTTTCGATTCAAGGAATCGTCGGTTTTTTAGGAGATTTAAAGAGTTATGGGGGAAGAGTACTTTATAGGTTCACCGTAGAAGATTACTGGAATGCTTATGCTTATGGCATGTTAGGTGCTTGGAGCTATACTGGCTTTGCAATTGACGATGAGTGGCATCTTACTGAAACGACTGAAACTGTTTTTGGTTTTGGCGGCGGTGTTGGCATTGAGTATAGTATGCAGGCTTTATCGCCAAAACTACCACCTATCTTTTGGAATTTAGAAGTTGGCGTTGGTTCGGTCTCTTTTAGTGAAGTTGACTATGACTTTTCAGCATTTATGCTGGGTTGCGGCGCACACTTTAGATTTTAAGATATTCTGGTTTTTCTACACGAGAATACATTAAATAGATAGTATCTTAATATTTTCTGGGGAGCATGTGAATTGAACATCACATGCTCATTTTTCTTTAGACACAAAGGATCTGTTCATGTTCTTCAATAATTTTCTTTCGGAGGCTTTCTCCTTAACGACAGGATTCATGTTGGGGAGGGATGCGCATACCCGAAGCGAAGAAATACACATTAATAACGATGCCCGGCTGTAGCCCTTCGGAGTATCCCAGAGAATGTCTATGTCCATGGAAGTCAAGTTAAAAATACCTGTTCTTATCATGTTTTTACACATGACTTCGTCCTCCTCGTCGTTAACACTTCCTCGCCTTTCCCGCTCCGCCGTTCGTCGTTGTAACGGCCTTCTTTATTTTTTTAACGTCGCTCGCAGGGATTTAAAATTCCCTACGCGTCTATTTGAGCCTCTGTTGTTTTAAAGAACGTTTGATCACGGCTATTATAAATTCAGGGAATTTGCCTGGGGATATTCGACACATTGTACTCTCCAGCATCTAAAAGATGCCGAGGTAATCATATTCGTTGATCTCTCTCATGCAACCCGCCGGCCTTCCCGAT
>Ga0315293_10003695_pt1 | contig 14730 bp, 9 predicted proteins | sample YL17G13_20_MG_FD_203071 | JGI IMG/M metagenome (GOLD analysis project Ga0315293, IMG submission 203071) | Sediment microbial communities from Yellowstone Lake, YNP, Wyoming, USA - YL17G13_20 | ecosystem: Environmental > Aquatic > Freshwater > Lake > Sediment | place: USA: Wyoming | collected... | reverse complement strand
TTTGTGCCCTAAGTGTCTTTGTGGTGAGAACTACTTTCGCTTCTTCAGTTCGTCCTGCAACACCTGGACGGCCTTCTCAAGCTGCGCGTCGCGGCCGGCCAGGAAATCCTCGGGCGTGTTGTCCACCCTCACGTCGGGCTGCACGCCAAAGTTCTCCAGGTTCTCGCCGCGGGCGGTCCACACGCCGCTGCCCGGCGTGCGGATGCTGGAGCCGTCCATCAGGGTGTACGAGCCGGTGCCGATCACCGCGCCGTAGGTCGGCATTCCCACCGTCTTGCCCAGCCCCAGGTCCTTGAAGCCCTGCGGGAACATCTCGGCATCGGAAGTGGAGCGTTCGTTCTGCATCACCACCATGGGGCCGAAGAAGGCCTGTGCCGGACGGGTGACGTCGATGGAATCGCGGTTCCGTGTCTTCTGGTAGTAGCGCTGTTGCAGGATCTGCAGCAGCTCCTGGTCGATTCCGCCCCCTGGGTTGAAACGCTGGTCGATGACCAGCGCCTTTTTGAGGCGGTTGTCGCCCAGCTCGCGTTCGAACTGGCGCAGCGATTCAGCGTTCATCTGCCGGATGTGCAGATAGCCGATCTCGCCATTCGAGGCCTTCTCCACCATGGCCCGGCGCTCATCCACCCACTTCTGGTATTGCAGCGTGGCGAAGGCCGTGGAACTGACCGGATCGATGCGGAGTTCCCAGGCCCCTTCCTTGCTGGGCTTGGAGTTGACCAGGAGCTTGAACTTCCGGCCGGTCCCGGAGGTGAAGTTCTTCCAGTAGTTGTCGGGGACCTTCAAGTCCTTGTCGTCCACGGCCAGGATGAAATCGCCGACGTGAATCTTCAGGTACTCGTGGTCCACCGGGCCCTTCTTGTAGATGTAGGAAACCTTGTAGTAGCCGGAAGGATCGGCCTGCAGCTCGAAGCCTGGGTTGCGGGTGCGCGCCGCCGACTCGTCGCGCGCGCCGAAGCCGGCGCTGATGCCGGTGTGCGAGGCATTCAGTTCACCGATCATTTCGCTGATGACGTTGTGCATCTCCTCCTGGTCGGCGGTGTATTGGATCAGCGGTTCGTAGGCCGCCTTGGCCTTTTCCCAATCCACGCCGTGCATCTTGGGATCGTAGAAGCGGAACTTCATAACGCGCCAGGCTTCGTTGAAGACCTGCTTGCGCTCCGCGTCGTGATCGACCTCGATGACCGCGGTGAAGGAAACGCGGCGCGGGGTGCTGCCCGGCGTGGCGGCCGCCGCCGCGCTGCCGGCGGCGGAGGAACGTCCGCGGAATCCCGAAGGGGTGGCCGAAGCCGCAGCGCGCTCGGCCCCGCCCGCGCCGCCCACCTCGACCGAGTAGATGGAGCGGCCCTCGCGGTAGAACAGCGAGCGGCCATCTTTGGAGAACGCCAGACTGCCGAGGCCGCCGAAGCCGAAACCCCGCGTGGGCGTTTCTTCCTCTTCGCCGCGCGGCCCGGACTGCGCCACCCGGGTCATCCGCTGCCCGTCGATGCCGATGGTGTGAACGGCCTGGCTGGTCCGGCCGGTCTCACCTTCACTGCTGGCCACGAAGGCAATCGAGCGGCTGTCGGGCGCCGGCGTGAGATCGGCGACCATGCCGCTGAGTCCGATGAGGGTGCGGGCACGCCGCGTCAGACCGTCCCAGTCGATCTTCACTTCCGGCGGCTTGCTGTCGGCCGAGGGTCGCGCGCCAGGTATCCCCGTGCGGGTGCGGTCGGCCGCTTCGGCCGCCGCCGCCGCTTCTTCATCGTCGATGTCGCGGGCGAAAAGGTCTTTGTCCTGCTTCTGCAACGCCAAAAGCTGGAGCTGCGAGATCGAGCGGCTGGACGAAGCCGAGGCAATGCCCGCGTATTGGCCGCCGCCGGAAACGAACAGCAGGTATTTGCCGTCGCGCGTCCAGACCGCGCCCGATTCGCCCGAAACGCTGTCGTCGGTAATGCGCCGTTCCTCCCCGCCACTCACCGGCACCAGATAGACGTGCGGGCGCATGGCGCGGTCCACCTTGGTGTAAGAGATCCATTTGCCGTCGGGCGAGAAGGCCGCGGAGCGCGGCGTGCTCACTTCGCTGGAGGCCACCGTCGTCGTTTTGCCGTCGGCCAGGTTGTAGCGGTACAGCTTCCGGTCGGAGGCCGAGTAGAGAAGCGATTTCGAGTCCGGCGCCCACAGTGCGCCGCCGGCGTCGCCGCGCCCGCCCGACTTTTCCGTGTCGCTGTCGGAGATCTTCTTCAGGTTCTGCCCCAGCGGGTCGCAGATCCACACCTCCTCGCGCCCCGAGCGGTCGGAGACGAAGGCGATGGTTTTGCCGTCGGGCGACCAGCGCGGAGACCGCTCGCGCGCCCCCGAGGATTCCAGCAGCCGGGTGGTGTCGCCGCGCTCGGTGGCGATGGTAAACAGCTCCCCGCGCGTGGAGATGACCGCGCGCCGGGTGGAGGGCGACAGATCGAAAGAATCCGCTTCGCTGTTGATAGTCAGCGTCTCAATGGAGTTCTCCTTGGCATCGCTGTCGATGCGGATTTTCACCTCGCGCGTCTGGCCGGTCGCCGTATCCAGCTTCCAGAGGCCGGAGTTCTCCTCGTAGACGATCACCCGGCCGTCGGCCGACATGGAGGGAAAGTACAGGTTGCCGCTGGTGTGCTTGGTGACCTGCACCGGTGCGCCGCCCTTTTCGGAGATCTTCCAGATGTTGTTCACGCTCTTCAGCACTTCGGCGCTGCCGGGCTTGACGGCCTTTTCGTTGGGCAGGCGGTCGGCCACAAAGTAGATCTCGCCCTTGTTGCCCCACATGGGCCAGAACTGGCTGTACTGGGCCTCTTCGCCCAGTCGGCGGAATTTCTTTGCGGCCGTATCCATCACCCAGAGGTCGGCCGCATAGCTGCCACGGTAGTGTTTGCGCCACCAGACCATGGGATGGCGGTTGAACACCAACTGCTTGCCGTCGGGCGAGTAGCTGCCCCAATAGCCCCAGTCGGTGGGCAGCGGCTGCTCCAGGCCGCCTTCGACCGACACCTCGAAAAGGCTGGGAATGCCGGGGAACATGCGGCCGCGGGACGACTGGAAGACGACCTTCTGGCCGTCGCGCGACCAGCCAATCACCGTGTCGTCGGCGCTGTTGAAGGTGAGGCGGCGGGGCGCGCCGCCCGTGGCCTGCACCACGAACGCGTCGTAGTTGCCGTAGCGCTTCGACGAGAACGCGATCCAATGGCCATCGGGCGAGAGGCGCGGATAGACGTCGCGGGCCCGGTTATCGGTGATCCGCAGCGGGTTCGACCCGTCTTCGTTCACCACCCAGATGTCGCCCAGGTAGCTGAAGGCGATTTTGCCGCTCTGGTAGCTGGGATGGCGCGCCAGCTTGATTTCGCCGGCCCCCGCCAAGGTGGCGCAGAGAAACACAACAAGAGCAACGAACCTGATTCGACGGCGCATGTGAGACCTCGTGTAGGGAGTGTTTGCGTCCTGCTATTCAATCACAAAGAAACCCGGACACCAAGCGGGAAGTGGGAGAGACAGCCACGGAGGCACGGAGGCACAGAGACGCAGCCGTCAGCGCCCCTACAGAGGGTCGTGGACGTGGAGACCGGGAATGCGGGTGAAGTTGCGGTCGTGGGTCCAGATTTCGGTTGCCCCATTCTCGAAAGCAATCAGCGCGATCTGCAAATCATAGATGCGCGAGCCTGCTACTTGAAGATCAGCCGCCATCCGAGTCAGTTTTTCCCAGAATCCATTGCTTGGCAGCCAGACAACCGCGCCCGTCTCTATAACCAGCGACTTCAGGAATTCGTAAGCCTCTCCTGACGTGGATGGACGTCCAACGCTTGCCGGGTGGCTTACAGCACTCAGGAATTCTGCAATGCAGGGCAGAGGAATACCCCACCCGTGTTCGTCGGCATGCGCCCTTGCTATCGCCCGCCGCGCGGCGTGGTGTTCCGCGTACCACGGCTGGGAGGAGTAGATCAACAGGTTAGTATCGAAAGCGATCATCATTAGCCCGGAACCACTCGTGCATCTTCTCGCGATTGGAGACATCCAGGCCCGGTGGTGGCCCGCCAGGCAGGGTAACCCAGCGAATCGGCCGTCGCTTACGCTGTCTGCTCCCTGTCTTTTCCTCAAGCTCGCGGCGCAGGCTGCGCTCCATCACTTCGCGAAGCGTGGTCCGCGTTTCCGCCGCTCGTTTTTTGGCCGCGATCAGCAAATCGTCCGGCAGTTCAATGGTGGTCTTCATGCTTGCCGTCTTTCGGGTTTACCGTAGCTGCCAGGTGCCAAAACGTTAGTATCGAAAGCGATCATCATTAGTCCGGAACCATTCGTACATCTTCTCGCGATCAGAAACATCCAAGCCAGGCGGTGGTCCACCCGGCGAGGTCACCCAGCGAATCTTCCGGCGTTTCCTGGGCCGTTGGTTACCGTCGCCCTGCAGCTCGCGCCGGAGCCCGCGCTCCACGAGCTCGCGAAGCGTGGTCCGCGTTTCGGCCGCCCGCTTCTTGGCCGCGATCAGCAAATCGTCCGGCAACTCTATGGTGGTCTTCACGCGCCCATATTACCATATCCCCATATTTATGGGCGGGATTTCAGCGTTTTCGCGAAGAAGGCGCGAACCGCCGGCATCAGGTTGGCGTCCTGCTGGAAGCCCTGGCCGTGCCCGCCGCCCTTCACCGTGTAAAGCGTCACCGGCACGTCGGCCTTTTCGAGCGCGTCCCGAAGCAGCTCGCTTTGGTGATGGGGGACCAGCGGGTCGGCGTCGCCGTGGACGATCAGGAACGGCGGCGCGTCCTTCCGGATATAGGTAATGGGATTGGCCCGGGCCACCTTCTCCTTGTTCTCCTGGATCGGCCCGCCGACCAATTTCGCTTCGGGCGAGCCCGGGCTGTCGTGGACCAGCGCGGCGCCGGGCACGCGGTGGGCGTCCATCTGCAGGAAATCGGTCGGCCCGTAAAAATCGCAGACGGCCTGCACTCGACTGGACACTTGCAGGTTCTCCCCGACATCGAACTCTTTCACGCCGCCCGTGGTGCCCAGCATGGCCACCAGGTGCCCGCCGGCCGACGCGCCCCAGACCCCGAACCGGTTGGGGTCAATGCGATATTTCCTGGCGTTGGCCCGCAGCCAGCGCACTGCCGCCTTGCAGTCCTCGATCTGCGCCGGAAAGACGGCGTGGCCGCTCAGGCGGTAATTGATGCTGGCGATAGCGTAGCCGTCGCGCAGAAACTGCAGGCCGGTCGGCCGGTCCTTGCTGCCGTTCTGCCAGCCGCCGCCGTGAATCCAGATGATCAGCGGCAGGTTATCTCCCGCGGCCGGCAGGTAAAGGTCGAGCACCTGCCGCTCGTGCGCGTTCTTGGTCACGTACTCCAGGTCGCGGTGGACTGCGGTCCCTTCCGGAAACTGGGGCGGAGGCGGCTGCTGGGCGAAAGCCGCCAGAGCGAACAGAAAAACAAACAACAAGCAGAGGCGTGGGCGCATCATGCGAGTTCTCGGTAGCGGCGACCCCGCCAAGCGGGGTCGCCATCCGTCGTTGATCAGAAATAGATTCTAAGCGACAACTGGATCTGCCGCGGATTGCGCGCCGCCGTATAGGCGCCAAAGTTCGGGTTGTTCAGGGCACCGGCCGTATCGAAAGTGGCAGCGCTGTTGATGGCGGAGAATTGCGTGTGGTTCCAGATGTTGAACAGCTCGCCCCGGAACTGGGCGTACCGCCTTTCCGAGCGCAGCGGTATTCGCTTGCTCACGGAAACATCCCAGTTGTTCACGCCCGGAAGACGCAGAATGCCGACGCCCGCATTGCCGAAGCTTTTCGTGGGCGTCGGCTGAAAGACCTCGGTCTTGAAGTTCCGATAGAAGGTCTTTTTGTCCTTGGACAGTTTCGGATCGCCCACCACCGTGATGCGCGCGCCTTCCGCCGAGCCCGTAATATCAACTCCAGCGGCGTTCAACGCTGGCGTAAATGGCCCGCCGCTCAGGAAGGACGTTATCCCGCTCACCTGCCAGTTGTCGGCCACCCAGGTGATCGGATTCCAGGCACTCAAGTGGAACCTGGCCCCCAGCTTCGGCAAGGAATAGATGTAGTTGGCCACGAACATGTGGGTCCGGTCGAAGCCGAGGGGGCCGTAGTTCCAGCTTCGCGGATCGAAGTAGGGGCTGATGCCCTCGGCGTCGGTGCTGGCCACGCCTAAGGTCTTCGACCAGGTGTAGGCAATTCCGAACTGCAAGCCGCGGCTCATCCGCCGCTGGGCGGATACCTGCAGGGAGTTGTAGTTCGAGGACGAGGCGAATTCCGCCAGGTTGATATTGCCGTAGCCGGTGTAAGGCCGCAGGAAATTGTCCGGCAGGACCCCCCTGGCGCCCGCGGTGGGGTCAAGGCTCTTGGGATCAAAGTGCGAGAACATCGGAATCGGGTTGATGTTCCGCGTATCCAGCAAGTGCCGCGACAACGAACCGACGTAGGAGACGTCCACCGCGGTTCTGCCCAGGCGCTGCTGGATCCCGAAGTTGTATTTCATGGTCATGGGCTGCTTGTCGTGTTCGAAAAGCGCATTCACATTGGAAGGACCGAGCGCCCCGGCCGCCTGCGTGTAGGTATCCAGGTCGCCGTACGACAGCGCCGGGGTATAGGTGACCGGCGGATTGCCGTTGGTGTTGTAGGTGGGGTTGCCCATGGGGCGGTCCCTGAAGATTCCGAACCCGCCCCGGACAGCCGTTTTTCCCTTCCCGAAAACGTCCCAGGCAAAACCGAAGCGCGGGGCCAGAGCAAGCCACGCCGGAGTGTAGAGGCCGGGCGGGTAGCCATCCTTGCCCCCGACCCGGGAACCGTTGGCGTAATCTCCCGAGCCCGGCACATACAGCCCGATCAGCGCCGCAGTGGGCGCCAGCGCCTTGCTGATCGGATCCTGCGACACGCGTTTCCCGGCGGCATTCAACGCCGGAACGTACAGCGCCGGCGCCTTAGCCGGGTTATAGTAGCGCGGATCGAACGTGGCCATAGTCAGGTTTCGATCGGTGGTCGGCGGAAGATGGTAAAAACGCAACCCGACGTCGAGCGTCAGGCGCTTGTTCACCCGCCAGTTGTCCTGTGCGTACCACTCCACATTCCAGAACCACCAGTCCGCATCCAGCCGCGCGGTCGCCTCGCTGTAAGTTCTGAACTGGCCCAAGAGCGCGTTGGCGAAGCTGTGCCCCGTGTCGAACGGATTGTTCGCGTCGCGGGTGAAGTCGAAAGCCCCGCGGTAATTGCCGTTGCCGACCTGGTATTTCCCGGTGTGCTCTATGTACATGCCCGCCTTGAACTGATGCGTTTTCCACACCTTGCTCAGATTGTCAACGAAGCTGTAGATGTGGTTCCAGTTGTCGTACGGTATGTTCCCAAGCCCCGCGTTTGGAGCGTTGGACGACGGCACGCCACCGAACACGAGGTTCGGGATGTAGGGTTTCGTCCCAGGACCGTCCTGGTACCACTGTGGAACGTTGCCGAGGAGGGAACGGGCCGCCACTTGCGGATCGAGAAGGTCGCCATGCAGGCTGTTGTGGTTGTAACCGAAGGTAAACTCGTTGACCAGCGTTGGCGACAGGGTGCTCGTCAAGCGCACAACCTGACCGCCGGCGGGCCGGTTGAATTCCACCGGAGTCAGGAGGTAATTGACGCTCCCCGCAACCCAATGGTTCCAGGGGAGGTACTGCAGGTCCTTGTCATTGACGAAGCGATAGAAGAGGGTGACCGAGGGTCGGAGGTTGGCGTCGACGCGGATCATCTCCTGGCGCCGTGGGTAGTTGCCGCCGTAGCTTGCCCGGTAGTTGCGCTGGTTCACCAGGGTCAGGTCCTGCTCGACATAGTTGGGCAAGGGGAAGAACTTCAAGATCGCCTGGCCCAGCGGCTTGATGCGGTTGGCTGGAATCTGGTTGCCGGGGAACTGCTGGCCGGTCAGCGGGTCGGTAACTCGCAGCAGCGCTCCGTTCGGACCGAAGCTTTTCGAAAAGTCTCCGGTCCGCTCCGCTTCCGTGGGCATCCAAACAAACCTGGCGCCCGTGTAGGTCTGGTCCAGACGGCCTCCCGTGAACTCCTGGGAAAAAAAGAAAAAGAGCCTGTCCTTCGCCTTCCAGCGCCCGGGCAGCAGGATCGGACCGCCCAGCGAGTAGCCGGTGATCCGGTAGCGATAGGGCACCTTCTTTGTGTTCGTGCGGTTGTTGAAGAAGCTGTTGGCGTTCAAGCTCTCGTGCCGGTAGAAATCGTAAGCCGTCCCCCGGAACTCTTTCTGGCCCGATTTGGTGACCATGGTGATCACCGCGCCGGAATTGCGCCCGTATTCGGCCGGGTAACCGCTGGTCAGGATCTTGACCTCCTGGATGGAGTCCATGTTGGGCTCGAAGTGAAGCGCCGCATTGGCCCCCGTGTCCATGTTGGTCACGCCGTCCACGGTGGCGTTCTTCTGGTTCTCGCGGGTGCCGTTCACGAAAATGCCGGCGAGCGAATTGCGGCTGATGCTCTCCCGCGAGACCGCGGTGTCCACGATACCCGGCAGGGTCCGGAACAGGTCGAAGACGTCGCGCCCCCGGATGGCCACGTCGTTCAGTTGACTGGCATCGATCGTCCCCGACCGCTCGGCGCTCCCCAACTGGATGGGCGCGCTTTCGGCGGTGACCGACACCGCCTGCCGAACCTCGCCCAATTGCAGCTTGATCTGGCCGAGCGTGCGCACCTCGCTGGCCGTCAGGTCGATCGCCTTCATCTCCAGCCTTCGGAATCCGGGCGCCTCAACGGCCAAATCGTAGGCGCCTGGCGGCAAATTAAGAAACGTAAACGCGCCATCGGCGCCCGATTGGGCAGCGCGCGCCAGGCCCGTGGCGCGGCTGGTCAGCGTGCACCCGGCGCCCGGCACCGGCGCGCCGCTGGGGTCGACGACCACGCCCTGCAGCGAGCTGGAAACGTTTTGGGAATACGACAGAACGGAAAAGAAAAACAACAGGCAGGCGAGTCTGGCAGCGAGCTTCATGGAGGCCTCCTCTTCGGTTCACGACCGAATTCGAAGATTCGTGCCCTGCGATCCGCCGCCCCAGGCGAGAACGATCTGGCACGAAGCGGCAGATCGTGTGTATACGTAAAACCCGTAGTGCGCCGAATTATACGCCCGCTCAATCGCCTGTCAAGAAAAAAATGTGCGCAGAAAAATGTTGACGCCGCTGCCAGGCGGCGTTAACATCCGCACGGGACTTACGTAAACGTAGGACCGCCCTGGAGGCGACATGACACTTCCCCTGTTCCCTCCGTCACGCCTGGTTGGCGCTGTTCTTCTCCTTTTCTCGGCCGCCTGGTGCTGCGGTCAGCAGGCCGCCCCGGTTCCGAATGCGGCCGATCTCTCGACGCGGTTTGGCCTTGTACCGGACAAATTCAAGCACTTTGACGTGATCGTGGAGCCGGACAAGAATGAGCCTGAGTGGTGGGCGGGTGCGCCTTCGGTTGTGCGGGACGGCAAAGGAACGTTCTGGTTGGCCTGCCGCATGCGCACCGCAGATGCCCCGCTCGGTCTACGCGGTTACGAGATTCGTATCCTGCGCAGCGAGGACGGCATTCACTTCCGCAAGGTACACAGCATCCTGCGTGAGAAAGTGCCCATCCCCGGCTTTGAACGCCCGGCGCTGCTCATCGATCCGAAGACCGGGCGTTTCAAACTTTATGGTTGTGGTCCATGGAAGGGCGGCGCGTGGTCCATTATCAAGTTCGACGACGCCGAGGACCCGACGCGGTTCGACCCATCTACGGCGCGGCCGGTAATCCAGCCCGCTTCGAAATCGTCGCCGCGCGAGGAGGGAGTGACCGCCTATAAAGACCCGTTCATCATATATGCGGACGGCGCTTGGCACTGTTTCGTGATCGGCTCACTGCGAGGCGAGCGCCTGTTCCATTTCCGGAGCGAGGATGGCGAACGCTGGGAACCGGTCGGCCATCGCAACCAATCGATCATGGACCTGTCCGGCTGGCACAACTTCTATGTGCGCCCTGCCAGTGTGCTGCCGGTGGGCGCTGGCTACCTGTTTGTTTACGAGGGCTCAAACGCGCAGTGGCACGACCCGGTCTACAATATTGCCACCGGTTTGGGCTTTACCTTTGACCTGCACCACATTATCGACCTCACGCCGGACTCGCCGTTGCTGCGGAGCACCACCCCGAGCGACTTGTTCCATACCTGGAGGTACTCGCACTGGATGGCCGTGGGCGACGAGGTCTGGGTGTACGCGGAAGTGGCTCGGCCCAACCGTACCAACGAAATTCGCTTGTTCCGGCTGCGGCGATAGTGGCGAAAACTTTCAAGGAGAACAATGGAAAGACGCTTCTTCAGGGAAAAGATCGGGATGCGCATGCGTGGCGCTTACTCGTCGATGCATCGCCGCTTTAATGCCCATTTTCTGCAATTCGGCGCCACCGCTGATCAGTTTGTACTGCTTACCTTGCTTGCCGAGCAGGACGGCATCACGCAACAAGAACTGGTCAGGCGGGTCTACTCCGATGCCAACACGGTCACCGCTATGCTGGCGCTGTTGGAACGGCAGAAGTTGATTCGGCGCACGCGAGACGACGACGATCTGCGCGTGCGGCTTGTCCACCTCACGGCCAAGGGGCGGTCGTTTCAGGAGAGGCTGGATCGCAGCGCCGAGGGGCTCCACCGCCGATTACGGAACGCGTTACCTGCTCCGCAGGGGCGCGGCCTTCTCAAAGCATTGCAGCGCATAGCGGAGGTGATGGGCGGCCATGCGAACGCAGGTCGAGAACCGGCGGCGAACAAGGCTTCCGGGCGTTCCCCGCGCCGTGGGCGCGCACTGAAAGAGAAATGACATGAAACTGCGACTTTATGGCATTCCGCTCGCCTTGCTGATGATTGTGGCCGTACCGGTGCTCGCCCAACCGCCGGCCCAGCGGCCGCCGCAGATCATCAAGGGCGAGTCGCACGTGGTTGCTCGCGGGGACGTGGAGATCCTGACCTTCGAGTCGGAACGCGACTTCCTCGCGCTTGAAGAACTATACAAACAGAATCAGCAGGCGCCGCCGAGTCCCGGCGCGCTGACCATGCGCTATTTCCGGTCGGCCATGGACGGATCGGTGCAGCCCTACGCCATCTGGCTGCCGAGGGAGTACGATCCCGCCAGGGCCTATCCCTTGCTGATTCAGCTTCACGGCATCGGCCCGAAAACTCTGGCCGGCCGGCGGCATGTGTGGAAGGGGATGGGAGTGCCGGAGTGGATCGACGTTCACACCCCGGTCATCATCGCGCACGGCTATGGCCGCGGCAACACCTTCTATCAGGGCATGGGCGAGGAAGACGTTCTGGAAACGATCACCGACGTGCAGCGGAATTTCCGCGTCGATCCGGATCGAAGTTTCATCATGGGTCACTCGATGGGCGGGGCCGGAGCATACACCATCGGGCTTCATTACCCGGACCGCTTCGGAAGCGTCACTCCCATCGATCCGGCCATGGGCGGCCGGATCATGCCCCAGGCGGACGCGCAAATGCCGGAATGGAGGCGGCCCCAGGTGGCGGTTCAAACCGTGGCCAGCCTCTATCCCAACGCCCGGAGCATCAGCGTCTTTTTCAAGAACGCCGGGGCCGGCATCGGAGGGAAGTCCACCGAGTACACGGACGGGATCGTGGCCCAAGGGGGCTTCTCCACCACCGAGAGTTTCCCGGGCATGCCGCATCACTTCGCGCCCGTACTTTCCTACTCCATTTTCGTGCCGGAGGCCATCGCGCGGCCCATCCAGCGCCGCCCCGCGGAGGTGAAGTTTTACACCAACACGCTGCGCTACGACCGCGCCTACTGGGTCACGATCGACCGCCTGGCGCGCCACAACGCCGACGCGCAGGTGGTGGCTGCTTACGACGACGGCAAACCACGCCCCACGCCGCCCAGGAGGCCGGGCACGCCTGCGCCGCCGCCTGACCCCGGCCGCCCGCCATCCATCACGGTTTCCACGAGCAACATTGAAGGGCTGACGCTTCGCCTGGCCGATGCCGGGGTGCCCACCGGCGCCCGCATGCCTCTCAAGGTGGACGGCGGCGAGGTGCTGAACGGGGAGGTCCCGGCCGTCGTGCGGTTGTCGAAGGCCTCCGGCGCGTGGCGCATTGTGGACGGACCGGCCGCCTCCGGCGGCAAGCGCCACGGCTTGCAGGGACCCATCGGCGACGCCTTCAACTCCCGCTTTCTCGCCGTTTACGGAGAAGGCGACCGGGACCTGGCCATCGCCGAGCTGGATGCCGTCCGGAATCCCCCGGGCCAGTTGGTGATCCATGGCGATTTCCCCATGAAGGCGGCGGCCAGGGTCACGCGGGCCGACATCGACTCCTCCAACCTGCTTCTGTTCGGCACGCCCGCCTCCAACCCGATCCTGAAACGAATCGCTCCGTCGTTGCCCCAAACACTGATGGAGACGATCCGTAACGGCGAGGGCGTGATCTTCATCCATCCCAATCCGGAGAATCCGGAACGCTACGTGGTCATCTGGACGACGCGCCTGCTGAGTTTGCCCGACAACGGGCTGGGAGCGGGGTTTCTCTTTCCCGTCAACCTGCTGCCCGATTTTGCGATCGTCAAGGCTGGGAAGATCGTCGAGGCCGGACACTTCAACAACGATTGGCGGCCGGACACGCGCTGAAGAACTGAGGTAGCCGCAGATTGCGCAGATTGCACGGATTCAAGACGATTTCCGGTGAATCTGCGCGGCCCGTGGCTCGTCGCCGTTTGCGTCTCGATATGCGGCCGGCATACAATGGGTCGGCGCGAAATTGCCGAACAGGGTGCTAATCGAGGATGTGCGAGCGGCGCTGCGGGCTGGGCAATGGCTGATGACCCACCATGCCCGTGAGCGGGCAGGAAAGCGTTTCATCGACGTTGAAGCCCTTGTCGAGGCACTCATCCGAGGTGAAATCCTAGAAGAGTACGGCAAGGACCCCCGGGGGCCAAGCGCGCTGGTCCTTGGATATGCCGCCGGCAGGCCCCTCCATGCAGTCTGCGCGTTTGACGCGGATGGTATACTTCTTATAGTTACGGTCTACGAACCAGTGTTACCGGAATGGGTGGACGAACGCACTCGACGGAGTCAGGTGCAATGACGCTCTCGAAATGCCATCTCTGTGGGGGCGAAATCGAACGACGCCGCGTAACAGCCGAAAACTGGTGGGGCGACTCGCTGGCGTTGGTTCAGGGCGTCCCGGCCCTCGTCTGCCGTAACTGCGGGGAGGTCTATTTTGAAGCGGACGTCTGCCGGAAGCTGGATAAACTCCGTGCCGCTCCGCCTTCTGCTCCTAAGACCATCCAAGTTCCCGTGTACCAGTTTTCGGAGTAATAAACCAAGCCAAATCGCTCTCGTAGATACAATGACTTGTGGGGAGCGGCCATTTCCCCGCGCGTTCATCCGCGTGGTCCCCGGATGATGTCTGGTCGCGGCGACAGCCGCGCCGCGGCTCTGAGGTGCATCAACCGCTTTTACCGGGATCGGAGTTCCTTCACCACGGCATCGGCGCCGTAGATTTTTTCCAGCGCTTCGATGATGCCGGCCGAGTGCACCGAGACGGCGCGGGCGATCTCGTCGGTAAACAGGAAGCGGTTGGGCAGGCTCTGGATGTTGCCGTCGAAAATGATGCCCACCAGCTCGCCCGCCTTGTTCACCACCGGGCTGCCGGAGTTGCCGCCGATGATGTCGTTGGTGGAAGCGAAATTCAGCGGCACCGAAAGATTCAGCTTGGCCTTGTTGGCCAAATAGCGGTCCGGCAGCTTGTAGGGGTCCTTGCCGGTGGCGTGCTTGTACATGCCATCGAACGTCGTGGCGTAGGGGATCTTCTTGCCGCTTTCGACGTAGCCTTTCACGGCGCCATAACTGAGGCGCAGCGTCCCGGTGGCCTCCGGGTAGAGGGAGGTCCCGCGGAGGGCGAACAGGGCCTGGGCCAGCAGCGAGCCGTTCTTGCGCTCGATGGCCTCGACCTCGTCCTCGTAGCGCTTGTTCAGCCCCCGGGCCTCATCATCGACCAGTTTGGCCAGGCGGACCATGGCGTCCTCGGACTTGTCGATGGCGGCCTGGCCGCCGTCGGCCAGCCGGCGCCGCTCCTTTACGTCGGCCAGCTTGCTCCCGGTCACGTACCGCCGCGCGGCCTGCTCCGGCGTCTCTCCGGCCAGCACCTGCTTCATCAAAGGGCTGCCGGCGCCCAGCGTCTGCTGCAACTCCGAGAGGATCTGGCCGAGAACCAGGATTTCGCGCGATTCGTAAATGGGGGCCGGCGAGTAAAGCTGTTGCAGCAGCGATTCCAGGGCGCTCTCGCGATACTCGCGCAGGCGCTTCTCGTTGGGCTTGGCCTTCTCGGCCGGCAGGCGCACCAGGCGCCGCGCGATCTGGAACAGGCGCGCCTGCGGCAGCCCGATGGCGCCGTCCAGCAACTGGTGTTGATGGTAAAAGGAGGCATAGGCGCGCTGGGCGCCGGCCAGCGCCTCCCAGACGCCGCCGTACTGTTTTTGCCTGCTGGGGTCGGCGGCCACCTGGGACTGCAGTTCCTTCTCCATGGCCGCGCGCCGGGCCATCAGCTTCTTGTCCAGCAACCCGGACTGGTAGCCGATGGTCCCCTTCTGCGAGTTCTCATAACCGAAGATGATGTCGCGGGCGATGCGCGCCTGCTCGGCGTTCGCGCGGGAGTAGGCGAACAGTTTCGCCAGCCGCTCCTTGTATATTCTCAGCCGCGCCGGATAGGCCACGTCGCGCAGGAACTC
>Ga0315293_10003694_pt1 | contig 14733 bp, 14 predicted proteins | sample YL17G13_20_MG_FD_203071 | JGI IMG/M metagenome (GOLD analysis project Ga0315293, IMG submission 203071) | Sediment microbial communities from Yellowstone Lake, YNP, Wyoming, USA - YL17G13_20 | ecosystem: Environmental > Aquatic > Freshwater > Lake > Sediment | place: USA: Wyoming | collected... | reverse complement strand
CGGGTCTTCGACCGCTGCAAGCTGTCCTACACGGCGGTGGAGGCCGACACCGGCAACATCGGCGGCAGCGAGTCCCACGAGTTCATGGTGCTGGCCTCGACCGGCGAGGACGCGGTGGTGGCCTGCAGCTGCGGCTATGGCGCCAACATCGAGAAGGCGAACGCCGGGACCCTGCCCGCGCCGCCTCCCTGGCCCGGAAAGGCCCCGGCCAAGCCACAGGCGGTTCACACCCCGGGGACGACCTCGGTGGCTGACGTTGCGGCGTTCCTCAAGCTCGACGCCGCACACTTCATCAAGACGATGATCGTGGAGACTGACAAGGAGTTCGCGGTCGCGCTGGTGCGCGGCGACGACGAGGTCAACGAGGTCAAGCTCAAGAACGCTCTGGATGCAGGCCACCTGCAGCTCGCCTCCGAGGCCAAGGTGGAGCAGGTCACCGGCGGTACGATGGGCTACTCGGGCCCTGTCGGCCTCTCGGGGGTGCGCATCGTGGCCGACCTCGAGGTGATGCGCATGAGCCTCGCCGCCACCGGCGCCAACCGCGCAGATCACCACCTGGTCGGTGTGGTGCCGGGGCGCGACTTCAAGCCGGACCTCGTGGCCGACATCCGCCTCGCCCGCGACGGTGACCCCTGCCCGCGTTGCGGCGCGCCCCTCGTCCTCAAGCGTGGGATCGAGGTGGGCCACATCTTCAAGCTGGGCACCAAGTACTCCGAGCCGATGGCGTGCAACTTCCTGGACGAGAAGGGCGAGACGCACGCCATGATCATGGGCTGCTACGGCCTGGGGATCGGGCGCACCATCGCGGCCGCCGTCGAGCAGAACAACGATGAGCACGGGATCATCTGGCCGAGGCCCCTGGCGCCGTTCGAGGTCGAGCTGATCGCCCTGAACCCCGACGTGCCAGCGGTCAACGAGGCCGCGGAGAAGCTCTACGGCGGCCTGCAGGCGGCGGGGGTCGAGGTGTTCTACGACGACCGCGACGAGCGCCCGGGCGTCAAGTTCAACGACGCGGACCTGATCGGCTTCCCGCTCCGGGTGGTGGTGGGCAAGAAGAGCGTCGAGCAGGGGCAGGCAGAGCTGTCGCTCCGCCGAGACCGCGTCAAGGTGCCGGTGCCGCTGGGCGATGTGGTCGCCAAGGCGAAGGAGCTGCTCGCCGGGTTCTGACGAGGCGCGGGGTCAGGTGTCGGTGGGAGCTGTGGGGCCCGCGCGTCGCGCTCTGTCATCGCGAGGGCGCCGAGCCTGACGAGGCGGACGACGCGATCCCGTGGAATTTGGCTGGTTTGCTTCATTCCCGCGAATTGCGCGGGCGGCTCGCGATGAGCTGCCCGCCTGGCGGTCGCGCCCCTCATCCGAGCAGCTCGTCGTCGAAAGTGTGCGGCTCGCGCGCCGCGCGAGCTTTTATTTGTCCGCTGCACCCCCCACGCCGTTGATGGATCGGTGTAAAGTTGCTCTATGGTCTGTCTCATCGCGCGAAGGCAGGGCCTGAAGTGAACGCCTCCGAGTTCATCGCCAAGTGGCGGCCGGTCGAGCTGCGGGAGCGGCAGGCCTGCCATGAACACTTCCTCGATCTGTGCGAGCTGCTCGGTCACCCCAAGCCCGCGGCGGACGACCCCACCGGTGAGCGTTTCTGTTTCGAGCGGGGTGCCAAGAAACTCGGTGGCGAGGACGGCTGGGCCGATGTCTGGAAGAGGGGCTACTTCGGCTGGGAATACAAGGGCAAGCACAAGGACCTGAAGGCCGCCTACAAGCAGCTCAACGACTACCGTGAGGATCTCGAGAATCCGCCCCTGCTCGTCGTCTGCGACATGGAGCGAATCGAGGTCCACACTAACTTCACCAACACCGATTCCCAGGTGCACGACCTGAGCCTGGACGCCCTCGGCACCCCGGAGGGGATGCGCACGCTCCGTGCCGTCTTCTTCGACCCGGAGAGCCTTCGCCCCACGCGCCAGCGTGTCGAGATCACGAAGGAGGTCGCCAGGAAGGTTGGCGAGCTGGCACAGGCGCTCCGCTCGCGGGATGTTGAGCCACACGCTGCCGCACGCTTCCTTGACCGTCTCGTGTTCTGCATGTTCGCCGAGGACGTGGGATTGCTCCGCAAGGGTCTGTTCAGCGAGATTCTCGCCCGCGCGCGCCAGGAACCGAAGCGCCTGCGCCCAATGCTCGGAGACCTCTTCGGCAAGATGGCCTCGGGCGGATTCTTCGGCGCCGACGAGATCAAGCGGTTCAACGGCAACCTCTTCGACGATGCCAGCGTGCTCGATCTGTTGCCGAACGAGATCGCGTTGCTCGATGCTGCCGCGAAACCGGACTGGAGTGAGGTGGAACCCGCGATCTTCGGCACGTTGTTCGAACGCGGACTCGACCCCGACAGGCGCTCGCAGATCGGCGCCCACTTCACCAGCCGGGAGGACATCGAAACGCTCGTCGAACCGGTGGTGATGCAGCCGCTGCGCCGCGAGTGGGACGAGTTCCGCACGATGGTCCTCAACGTCCTTGCCACCGGCAAGAAGCACCTACCTCAGACCCCTCTCCAACCGGGAGAGGGCCGGGGTGAGGGCACCGCACGCGCACCACGCAAGCTGTCCGGCGTGGCTCTGGCCAAGGCCCATTCGGAGGCCGACTCTCTTATCCGCAACTTCCTCGATCGCCTTACCACCGTAAAGGTGCTCGACCCAGCCTGTGGCTCCGGCAACTTCCTCTACGTCACTTTGCAGAAGCTCATGGGCCTCGAACGCGAGGTGCTCAGCTTCGGCGCGGCGCATGGCGTTCCAAGCTTCATTCCCCGCGTCGACCCGCTCCAGCTCTACGGTATCGAGATCAACGCGTACGCCTTCGAGCTCGCACAGATGACCGTCTGGATCGGGTACCTCCAGGCGCTGAACCGCCAGGGGTTTCACCTCCCAGATGACCCAGTCCTCAAGCCCATGGACACCATCCAGTGCCGGGACGCGATCCTCGACCTCTCCGACCCCGAGAACCCCAAAGAGCCTGAGTGGCCCGCCGTGGATTTCATCGTCAGCAACCCGCCGTTCCTCGGCGGCAAGCTCCTTCGCCGTGGCCTCACCGACGAGTATGTGGACAAGCTCTTTAAGGTTTGGCGCGACCGCGTACCTGCAGAGGCCGATTTGTGTTGCTACTGGTTCGAGAAGGCGCGGAGACATATCGAGGAGAAAAAGTGCCAGCGAGTGGGCCTGCTCGCCACGCAGGGGATTCGAGGGGGCGCAAACCGACGGGTGCTGCAAAGAATCAAAGACACTGGCGACATCTTTTTCGCGGTGAGTGACCGCGAGTGGATCCTTGACGGCGCAAATGTGCATGTCTCGATGGTCGGGTTTGATGATGCCAGCGATGGGGGGAAGATCCTCGACGGCTCGTCGGTCACAACCATCACGACACAATTGACGGCAACGGCTCCGGTTGTTAGTGTGGCTCCGCTCGATGGCAACTCGGGCCTGAGCTTCATGGGCATCACACCTGCCGGCACTTTCGACGTGCCTCACCAGCAAGCCGTCCGGTGGCTACAGAGTCCCAACCCGACTGGCCGCCCTAACAGCGATGTGCTCAGGCCATACCTGAACGGAAAGGATCTAAACAGGCGCCCGAGCGAGCGGTGGACACTCGACTTTGGCGTACAAACGGCAGAGACCAGTGCGGCCTGGTACGAACTGCCCTTTGAACACGCACGAACGGTGGTGAAGCCCCAACGGGATCAGAACCGCCGCGACGCATATAGGCAGAGATGTTGGCTCTTCGCGGAGGCCCGTCCTGCGATGCGCGCGCGACTGGCCATGCTTCCTCGGTACATTGCAACGTGCATGGTGGCGAAGCATCGTCTCTTCGTCTGGCTTAGTACCGTGGCTCTCCCCGCGAACGTTGTGATCGCTATCTCGCGGGCTGACGATTACTTCTTCGGGGTCCTGCATTCCCAGGTTCATGAGGTCTGGGCGCGCACCCAAGGCACACAGCTCCGCGAGCGCGAGTCGGGTTTTCGTTACACCCCCACGACCTGCTTCGAGACTTTCCCATTCCCCTGGGCGCCCGGACAGGAGCCAGGAGCGAAAGAGGCTGTCATCGCGAGCGACCCCGCGCGAGGCGCGGCGGAGCGTGGCGATCCCGCCGAAACGACGGGATTGCTTCGGGCCGCCAAAGACGGCCCTCGCAATGACACAGGTGGCGACGAGCGCGTGCAGGCGATCGCCGAGGCCTCGAAGGAGCTTGATGAACTGCGTTCGAACTGGCTCAACCCGCCCGAGTGGGTGCGCGAGGAGGTGCTCGAGTTCCCCGGCTCGGCCGACGGCCCCTGGGCGCGCTATGTCTGCGACCCCGACGCGCGCGGGATCGGCACCGTGCGCTACCCGCGCCTCGTCCCCCGCGACGCCGAATGTGCCGCCAACCTCAAGGCCCGCACGCTGACCAGCCTGTACAACCAACGCCCCACCTGGCTCGCCCTCGCGCACCAGAAGCTCGACGCCGCCGTCTTCGCCGCCTACGGCTGGGACCCCTCCTTGTCCGACGACCAGCTCCTCGAATCCCTCCTCGCCCTCAACCTCGAGCGTTCCAGCGGCTGATGGCGGTCGGGCTGGATTCCTGAGGAAATTGGTTTGACGCGGACAAAGGACGATACTGACGAGCGGAAGGGGGCTCTGTGGCACGCCGCTCACGGCTTGACGCACGGGACGTTCCCAACTACGGGCTAGTAGAGGCCGCTCGGTATCTTCGTCTGCCCGTGGCCACGCTCCGTTCGTGGGTACGCGGCCGCTCGTACCCGAAGGTCCAAGGCGAGGGGTGGTTCCGGCCGCTGATCACGCCGGCGCTCGATCGGCCGCTTCTCTTGTCCTTCACAAACCTGATCGAAACGCATGTGCTTTCGGCAATCCGACGCGAGCACGAAATCCGGCTTGACCGTGTGCGCCCTGCGCTGGACTACGTGCGCAAGCGTCTGGGCGTGGGGCGGCCCCTGGCACACCAAGTGTTTCACACCGACGGGCTCGACCTCTTCGTGGAGAAATTCGGTGAGACCATCAACGTTTCGCGCAGCGGGCAGCGAGCCTTGCGGGAGATCGTCGAGGCCTATCTCCGGCGGATCGAACGCGATGAGGCAGGGTTAGCGATCCGGCTCTACCCATTTGCGCGGCTGTCGCTCGATGCCCCAAAGCTGGTCGTTATCGACCCGCACCGCGGGTTTGGGCTCCCGATCTTGATGGAAAGCGGCGTGGCGACCTCCGCGGTGGCAGAGAGATTCAAGGCAGGGGAGTCCATGGACGAACTGGCAGATGACTACGGGTGCTCGTCCCTCGAAGTAAGCGAAGCCATCCGATTCGAGCTGCCCGAAGCCGCGTGAGCCACGGGTCCGACCCCGTTTTCTTCCTCGATCGCAACTTCGGCCGGAAGACCGTGGCTGCCGCTTTGCGTGAGGCGGGATTCAGGATCGAGGTGCAGGACGACCACTTTGCGCAGGACACACCGGACACCGGGGTCAGGCTTGCATAATTGCATATCGACCGTGGTCGCGCGTCGCCAGCGTAGTTGCTGGGGGCGGACCGGATAGGTACCACGTGAGCGCCAGGAGAAACTTGGTGCCTCGGTACCTGTTATTACCCTCTCACTATTCTGATCCGATCGAGGCCGCGCTGGGGGATTGGTCCGTTCAAGTGGCGCGTCGCGGAGAGGTCGTTCCTACGCCGAGAGGCGCGGGGAGGCGCGCGGCGCGGGCGCTCCCCTCAAAAGACCCTCGGTGCTGAGGTCTTCGTCGATGTCGGGCCAGTGGATGCCGAAGCCGTCGCCCGCCGGTTTCCAGTTGGCGCGCTGCCTTTGGGTTGCGTGCAACAACCTCGGGTACCACGCCGGCGGCACCGAGATGGTTCGGCCATCGCGAAGGTCAACCACCAGCAAGTCCTTGGTAAAGCGCACCCCAGTCACCTGCTCACCCGGGTTAGGCACCGAAGAAGCCATCCACGCCTCCTGCAACTCCACCTCTTGTTCACTGACGAGCCGTTCGACCTTCCGCAGCTCGGCTGCGTCGAAGCCCAGGTTCCTCGCCAACGCCACGGGTCCTAACCAGAACTTGGCCGAGAGATCATCCCGGTCGACGTGCACGTGTGGCGGTTCGTTCGGTTCGTGGCTGTGGAAGTAGACCCGATATGGCCCCTTCCGTAGCACTGTCGGCAGTGCCCCGATCCGACCTCCCGATGTGAAGTGTACCGCATGATGTGGCTGTGTCTCGTGTTAACCCTCGGAGCACCGGGAAGATACGCACGCGCCCCGCTTCCGCTACACGCCGACAACCTGCTTCGAGACATCCCCGCGGCCGCCGGGACAGGAACCCGTGCGGCAGGCGAGGAACACAATGCTTCGCCGCGCTGCGGCTGGCGGCCGGGGTTGCGGCGGACGTCGAAGCCGAGACGGTCAACGGGCACCTGAGCAACGACTTCGGGATCCCGGTGACCAAACACAAGTACGTGGGTGCGGACATGACCGGCTCGATCGGCAGCGGCGGCGGGGAGGTCCAGCTGAACACGGTCAATGGCCGGATCGCGTTGATCAAGAAATAACCAGCGCTTCGGCGGGGTGATGATGACGAAGGGCGGGGATCGCACGCCCCGCCCTTCTCGTCACTGCACGTGATTATGCTCTGGAGCCGCGCTGGTTCCTTGCGCGCGACGATCTGATCGGCCAGTTTGTACCTTAGTGTTTCTGCGTCGAGGGTTCCAAGTGTTGCGGGGGATGCAGTCTCGTCGCGGGGTTTACTTCGTTGAGTCGTAGCTCTGGCCGTCGTCCACGGCCTCGCTCTTCTTGTCGTGAGAGACCGTGACCTTCACTGAGCCGGTGCAACTGCCACCCTGACCGTCCTCGGCGCGGAACGAGATCACATAGACGCGGCCGTTCCCGTTCCCGGCGCGCTCGGCCCGCACCTGGGGCTGGCTGGTTCCGACGCCGAACCCATCCGGGCTGGTGTCGCCGTCGCCCAAACCGTTGGTGGGTTCATCCTGAGTGATACCGGTGACCGTGATGCTGACCGGGTCGCCCTCAGGGTCCGTGACACCGAGGATCTGGATGGGAACGAGCTTGTGATTTGGAGGCCAGAGGGCGTTGGGATCGGCGTGGGCCCGGGTGCAGGTGGGCGGTTGGTTGGTCCGCTCAACGGCAACGATGATCCCGCACTGGACAGCCATCTCCGAGAACGAGCAGTTGTTATCCTCATTGGTTTCGATGACGGTACCGTCGGCGTCGGCACAGGCCCCCAGGTAGAAGAGGCCCTCAGGGAGATCACTCGGGACGGTGAACGCCAGCTCGTCCACGCTACTCGATGCCTCGGGCGCCAGCTCCGCGACCGGGCGCTCGCCCACCACGCGCGCCGTCGCCGGATCGATGCTCTTGGTGGAGCTCAGATAGTAGCGCGTGACCGAGGGCAGCGCGGCAGTGTTGCCCAGGTTTTCCGTCTCCTCTGTAATGTAGGATGTCCGCCCGCCGGCGGTTTTGACCATCGGTGGGAAGAAGGAGGCAACCGCCAGGTCTGGGCCTCCTTCCCATTTCACCGTGACGACGTTGGAGGCGAGGGCGAACGGAATGCACATGGGGGCCGCGGCCCCTTCGGAGGTGGCGATCCCGGGGCCCTGCGGGGTCCGCGCCTGAATCTGATCCTCGCCCGGCTTTGTGCCTGTGTAGGTCAGCGTGAGCGTGCCGTTCTCATCGACGCGGTCGCCGGCGGCTGTCCCGGCATGAGGTCCTGAGATCACGCCGATGTTCACATAGAAGCCTGGAAAGGGCTTGCCATCGGCAATGTTGACCAGGGTCGCAGTGGCGGTGTAGCCCGTCCCGACCGGCTGCGTGGCGCTCTCGGGAGCGAGGCTCAGCTTCGGCTCGCACAGGCTGGGGAGGTGATCCCGCAGGTACTGCGCGTTGAAGAACACCAGGGCATACCCCTCGCTCGTGCGCTGGGAAGGCTGCGACCCCTGGATGGCGTCAATCACGGCCTGCAGCTTCGCGCGAGCCGTCGCGGTGTCTCCGGCAAGGACCGCCTGCCGTGCCACGGCCACATTGGCCTCGATGGTCGCGGCGAGCGTTGGATCAGAGATCCACCCGAGCTGCTTCGCCTGCGCGATGTCAGCCTGCCAGGTGTTCCAGTGGGCGAAGGAGCGGGGTGACGGGCCGAGGGGACCGAGGGTCTTAGTCCTGAGGACGTACCGGTCCTCGATCGCCGCCTGTTCGGAGATCTCCAGCAGCTTTCCCTGCGCCTCCCGATCCGCAAAGAGCGCCTCGATATAAGGAAACACATCGGGATTCACGACGAATTCCCGGATCGCCGGGAGGCGGGCGGTGCGAAACCCGAGACCCTGCAACCTTGAGCCGGGCGAGAGCGGCACAGCATGAATCGAGCACCACCACATGGCATTACGGTCCGCTGTGGCATCCGTCAGATGCCATCCGGAGGGCCCGAACACCTTCACCGGCGGTGCGGTCGCCTCCGACGAGATGTCTAGCTTCATCCACTGCACTGAAAGAGTATTCTCAACCGGGTTCGTGACCTGAAGATCAAAGAGAAACTGGCCCGTGCCCGCGTCATAGGAGACAGCAGCGGACACGGAGGCGCTTCCAAATACCGGGACCGGCGGCTCAGCCGCCAGAGCCGCGGGCGCCAGCAGCGCGAGCGCGAGGACCCAAAACGACTTCCACGCATCGCTTTTCACCAAAAGCAAGGGCCTCTTCATTGGTTCAGACCTCCCTTCAATTGAAAGTGGATGTTCCCTCCCGCCTCTTTCACGCGCCTCAGGGGGAGGTCATTCTCCTCTACCAATTAGGCCAGCTCGTCCACAAGTTCACCTGGTTCGAAATCAACCCTTTGGCCGTCGTCGCTGACCGCCCAGAGACCGATAGCCACACTCTCGCCCACGCGATGCCAGTAGTGCGGCGGCGCCCATTGATGGCCGTCAGGATTGTCCTCCATGAGACCTCCGTTCGGCAGGCTTAGGTCAAGGATCCTCAGTTTGACGCCTGGATGTGCGGCACGGTACCTCTCTGCGAGCAGACGGGCAGCGTTAGCCATCTTAGGCTTCGCCATAAACGGGAAAGGGTGCGCGTCGAACACTTGGTTGTCGCTAAAGCATTGGTCGGCTTTTCCACAGCGGATGTACTGGTCGCTAGCTGGGAGCTCCACGAGGCCCGGGATCCCGATGCTTGTGTAGAGCGTGAGAAACCAGGTTCTGTGCGTTTCGTCGTCGCACTCCGAAAAATCCGCACAAACCCATCCGGGTGGGAACGTCTGGGTGATCCGGGTGGTCAAGATCCCACTGACCTCCGGGATTTCATGCGTAACGTTTACAATCGTGCCCTCGGTGAAACCAACGCACGACGTGTCGGTTTTCGACACGAACCGGTCGCATGTGAGGTCACCCATTGCCAGTTTCGACGACTCCCGCCCCTCACTGTGCAGGTGGCCGCCGTTCCACGCAATTGCGAGGGGGTCGGGAGGATCGTACATAAGCTCGAGCAAGTATGAACAGTCTAGCTTTCGTTGCACGTTGCTGGCGTCGTAACAGTATATCGGCCACTTCTGTTTTCGCTTCTCTGCACTCTCCGTGGGTAGTTTGGGTGTCTGCCAGTCCCACAGGACGATCCCGCCCGCGCCGAGGGACGTGGCTGCCAGGAACACCAGCGCCGCCGCCATTCCCAGCCTGCGCAAATCCCCAGTGGGTGCCATGTCCACCTCCATACATCGGTACCCGGTATCATTTTCTCACCTTCTTGAGCCAATCGAGGCCGCGCTGGGGGATTGGTCCGTTCAAGTGGCCCGTCGCGGAGAGGCCGTTTCTACGCCGAGAGGCGCGGGGAGGCGCGCGGCGCGGGCGCTCCCCTCAAAAGACCCTCGGTGCTGAGGTCTTCGTCGATGTCGGGCCAGTGGATGCCGAAGCCGCCGCCCGCCGGTTTCCAGTTGGCGCGCTGCCTTGGGGTTGCGTGCAACAACCTCGGGTACCACGCCAGCGGCACCGAGATGGTCCGGCCATCGCGAAGGTCAACCACCAGCAGGTCTTTGGTGAAGCGAACCCCAGTCACCTGCTCACCCGGGTTAGGCACCGAAGAAGCCATCCCACGCCTCCTGCAACTCCACCTCATGTTCACTGACGAGCCGTTCGACTTCCCAACGTGAGTGTAGGGTATGAAACGGCACCGCACTGGGGAGCCGGCGTAGAGGTGGCGAATGGCTCGCCGCCTGGCGGTTTCACAGCCGACGTAGAGTGTTGGAGTCATCCCAAGCGAAGCGAGCGATCTGGGTCGGGGGCCTCTGGGTCAGGGCTTCCCCCAGGCAGATTCCTCGGCCCTTCGGACCTCGGAATGACAGAGTGCAGGGGCTTGCCATGCGCCACCCAAGGGTTTGGAAGGAGTGTCTCGACCCGCGAGCGCCACACCGGGGCGGCGGGCTATCTGTAAACCTCGCGGCGGTGGCCGACGCGCACAACGACAACTAGAACCATGCGGTCGTGGACTTCGTAGAGGATCCGATAGTCGCCGACTCTGATTCTGTAGGTGTCGGCCACGCTCGCGAGCTTCACGCATCCCGGCGGCCGAGGGTCGTTGGCCAGGTCTTGAACCCGCCGCAAGATTCGGTCCCGGACCTTCGGAGATAACTTGCTCAGCGTGCGGTCGACAGCAGGCTCGACCTTGACGCGGTACAGCGAGCTCACCGCTTGGTCCGGTATTTCTTGACGACCTCCTTAAGCGGGATCGTCTCGCCACGCTCCGCCTTGACCTTGGCAATCTCCTCGCGGTCGATCTTGTCGTCGATGGCGTCCTCGAGCTGGGCGGAGCGCACGCGATGCTTCTTGGCGAGCTGCTTCAGCGCAATCTTGCGACCAGCGTGGTACTCGGCGACACCTTCCGCAACCGCGGCGTCGAGGGGGTTAAGCGCCTTTGCGAGACGCACGGTGGCGCCTTCGCGCTGCACGAACAACACGTCGCCCGCCGCCAGGCCGAGCTCCTCGCGAATCTTCCGGGGGAGGCTCAGCCGCCCCTTGCTGTCGATCGTTATGGCACTCATGCCTGCCTCCAGTGGGATTATCCCACCTTCATCAATTTAGCGCCTGGTGAGGGCCGATGCAAGAGGGCGAGAGCCCTTGCGAAAGTGCCGATGCCACGACGGGGTGCATTCGAGCCTTCGGACTCGGGCTAGCGGTACGCCGAGTCGTGGTCCGGGTGGAGGGTGAGGAGGCGCAGCCAGTCACCTTCACGGTAGGCAACGGCGCGGAAGCCGCGACCGATACGCAGCGAGTAGAGGCGGCCACCGTGGGGCCCGACACGAGACAGGATGGCCTCCCAGCGGAGGCCGGCGTCGGCGTAGACCTGCCGCCATGACATTTCAGCCAGCTTGCGCAGGGTGTTGAGTACGGCCCTCTGGCCGTCCTTCGGCAGCGCGAAGAGCTGACGCTGGAAGACCGGGTTGTTGAGGTCGAGGCGGACAGGCGCAGATTCGCTCATCGCTTCGCGCGCTTCGAGAGCCTGTTGAGGTCAGAAGGCGCAGGGGGGTTGACCTCCGCCCAGGCGACGGCCTCCTCCAGCTCCTCGCTGACCCGCGCGGTGTGGAGCCAGCGCTCGTTGTCGGGAATGAAGTCGCCGAGCTTGACGACCCAAACGCCGGGCTCGATCTCCTCGACCAGGACGTTGCGCCCTGCGTACTCCTTGCCAAGGGCGATCTGCCCGCTTGCGCCGATTGTCTTGATGCTGCCCATGCTTCACGTGCCTCCTTCGTGCAGCATGATAGCATGATTGCATGACAGCATCAAGAAACTGCCCCACCAACATTCCCGGGCGGCGCTGATTTGTGGAGGGACGGTGTCAGTCAGCGCCGAGGGCAGCGCGGATGCGGAAGGCCAGCGCTGCGGGGCTGGCGTCAAGGTGGCGAATGGCTCGTTTCTTGGCGGTTTCGCACCCGTTTTAGGGCGCTGCAATTATCCCGAGTCCTGCCGCAGGCAGGGCGAGGGATCTGGGAGGGGGCGGGTGTTCCCCCGCCCAGATCCCTCCTCGTCCTGCCACTGGCGGGACTCCTGGGGATGGCAGCCTGAGAGAGCGAAACTTTCTGGGCGATGACATCCTTGTCGGCGAATCGGTATCAAAGCAGGTTTGGTATGGTGGCGGCACCATGAGCACGCGCTTCCTCACGGAGCACCCTCTGAAAGTCGCGCCGGCGCTGCGAGGCGCCGAGCTGGCCTCACCGCTGCGCCGCGCGGCCGCGTTCGTCCTCGACTTCGCCGTGCTCCGGAACGTCCGCCAGGGTAGGCAACGAAGTTGACATACAACTTCGACCCCGAGAAGTGGTACGAGAACCACCGCCGGGCGTTGCTCGCACGCCGCGAGCGCGGGGAGCTGGACGAGCGCGCCTTCGCCGAGGCGCTCGATGAGCTTGATCGGCGTTTCGAGGAGATGCTCACCCGGCTCGACGGGTTGTTTCAGCTCCCTACCTGAGCAACGGCTCAGCGGATCTCGAAAGCGGATTTGTACTCCAGCTTCGTCCCGGTGATCCTGTCCTCGATGATGTGGCGCTGAGTGTATCTCCCCCTCGGTACGCCGGCCTCGAGCGAGACGCGTGCGGTCAGCGGCAGGTAGAACGTGGCGGGGTGGTACACGAACGTGTCCTCGACGCCCTGCCAGTCTGGCCGGTCGAGCACGACCTCGCCCGAGGGCCCGATGAGCCGGTAGGCCACGTGGAGGCTCGCCTTGTCCTCCCGGAAGCCGATGCCGAAGATGCCGAACGTGTAGTGGACGGGCTGTTCGGCAAGGAACACGGGCGGGCTGACGGGAGGGCCGTCCTCGGAGGAGCGGAACGTGAAGTCGCGCACCTCCAGCTTGCTGGCGGGTTCGATGGGCGTGCCCTGCACCGTGATGGCGGGCGAGCGCTCGACGCTCTTCTTCCCGAGAGCATCCTCGGCCTTGATCACCACCTTGCACGTCCCGGGGGGAACGAACGGTGGCAGGCGGAAGTGCAGCGTCCCTGTGATCGGGACGTTGCCGGTGACCGGCTCGCGGACCGCCAGGTTGACGGGCCTGTCGAGTGGCAGGCCCGCGGCGTCGTACGGAACCATCGTGATCGAAACGTCCACCAGGTTCTTGGTGTCCCTCGCGTACCCCGTCAGCTCGTACCTGAGGAAGACCTGGTCGCCGGGCCTGTAGGGTCCACGCTTGCGCACCGGGCCGCCTTCCGACTCCAGGAACTCCAGAGTGGCGACCGTGATGCCGGTAGCGGGAGGCGGTGCGGCTCGGTGTATCACGTACGCACCGTACGCCCCGCCGCCGACGCCCGCGAGCCACAGGGAAACGACCAGGGCCCGCAGGCCCTTGCTCGGCTCTCTTTCCACCACCACCGTGTCGGCGACGTGGTCGCCCAGACGCTGACGCTGCTTGGAGAAGATCGCGATGAAGAACCCCACCAGGTAACCGGCCAGCGCGTCCACGATCCGGAGCAGGTTGCGCAGGAACGACGCGCCCATGGTGCACTCCCCGCCATACGTCATCCTCACCTGCACCCCCACTATCGCCTTTCCGAGGGTGACGCCGAAGGCCCCCTCGAGGAGGAAGGTGTAGAGGAAGCCGAAGAGAAGGGTGGCGGCGATCGCTACGACGCCGGGCTTCCCGAGGAGCGAAAAGCCGCTCTCGGTGACCCCGCCCCAACGGGTCGCCGCCCACATCCCGGCGGCCGCGAAGGCGGCGGCCAGCAGTACGGTATCCAGCACCACCGCGATCATCCGGTCTCCGAGGCGCGCTACCGGGGGTCCGGCGAGGCCCGGAGCACCGACGACAGGTGGTGGGGGGGCGGCGGCTTTGCGCCCGCTCTGCGAGGGCAGGGAATGCGCGCACATCTCACACACGGAGCTGAAGTCCGAGTTCTTCCACCCGCAATCCGGGCAGAACATGGTCACCTCCATGCGTTCGTCAGCAGATCAAGTTTGGGGCCGGGTACAGCCCGCTGTCAACGCGAGAACGTCACTCACTGCGGCGGCGGGGCGGCCCTAGCGCTTGGGCTTGTAGAGCCCGGCCCTGTTGATGCCGAGCACTCCGGCCTTGTACGAGCGCTCGTCCACCTTGGAAAGAGACGCCACCTGCCGCCGGCCCAGGAGCGGGAAGTGCCGGACGGTGTCGAGCCGTGAGGCGATCACCCCCAGACCCTCGTCGCTGGTCTCCCAGGAGAGAGCGTCGAAGCGGGAGAGGGCGAGGGGTCTCGAGTAGGCGCGGAGGGTCTTCTCGCGGTCCACGTTGAAGAAATCCTCGAAATACGAGAGCACGAGCTCCCGCAGGGTACGGAAGACCGGCTCCCGGTAGCGCAGGCCGACGTAGTTGGACTGTGCCACCGCACCGATGTGCCCGCCGCGCCGGAAGATCGCGATGACGTGATCATCGTCGCGCACGGCCCTCATGTCAACCAGCAGGGGAGGGTGGCCCAGGCGACGAAGCGCGGCCGCCGCGAACAGCGCCCCGTCGAAGCAGTGGGCCTTGCGGTCGCGCAGCACGCTCCTCGGGCAGCGGTAGATGGGGTCCGCGCTGTACGAAAGCCGGTCGAGAAAAGCCTGGATGCGCACCGGATCGGTGAGGCGGTCGAGCACCGCGAGCTCGGCCCTGGTCCACGGGCCGCGACTTCTCGTTCTGCTCAACGGGTCCGCCTCATGCCCCGTGCGCGGCCACCGGCGTGGCTGATGCGCGGGCGCTCTTCGCGGCCGGCCCCGTGAACCCGTGACAGGAGGCGCA
>Ga0315293_10003692_pt1 | contig 14735 bp, 22 predicted proteins | sample YL17G13_20_MG_FD_203071 | JGI IMG/M metagenome (GOLD analysis project Ga0315293, IMG submission 203071) | Sediment microbial communities from Yellowstone Lake, YNP, Wyoming, USA - YL17G13_20 | ecosystem: Environmental > Aquatic > Freshwater > Lake > Sediment | place: USA: Wyoming | collected... | reverse complement strand
TCGACCATCAACCTCGATGTATGACCTACCGCCTGTACGGCTACACTTGTAGGCCAACATTTGCCGAAGTTGATAATGAGCAGCAGAAGCCACATGTTTCCCAAAATGAACAGGCCCACGTTCACTCCTCAGGTACGCTATCCCCGGCTCTATGGTTATCCTGGCTATTCCCTTCCTCATACTTTCCTTTCGTTCAACCCGTGCGTCCATATAGGACATAACGATACATAAGGTACACAAGCAAATAACGACCCCACAAATCACCGCCGGCAAAACTAACGCCCACATCTGAACCAACAACTACGGCAGTCCCCTGATGATCCTTTCGATCTTGGTTATGTCGGCGCAGTTGATCTTTCCGTCTGCATTAACATCAGCTATCGCTTTGGTGGCGTCCAACTGCACTATCATCCTCCCCAACCCCAGGATATCTGTGTCATTTACCGTTCCATCCCCGTTTATGTCCCCAGGCAACTGCTCCACCGTTACTCCCAGCGTTCCCCATGTCGCCGTTATCGTCGCCCCTGTATTATCGTTTATCATTCTCGAGCCCAGACCACCGGAGGGCGGAGGTCCGGGGTTGATCGGCAGGTCGGCGAAAGCGAGGGGGCTCAGTCCCACACCCATAGCCGTAAAATGCACGGTACACAAGGTCCCGCTTCCTGTCACCCCTGAGGCGTCAGGCGTATCCACCACCACAACCCAGGTTCCATCAACCACCTTTACAGCGTTTACTACCCTCACTGCCCCCGTCCCCCCTCCCAGGCTGCCGTTGCTCACACTGTCTATCCTCAGGACATCCTTGTTGTAGGTAATGCAGAACTGCCCCGCATCGAAGTTAGTTACAGCCCCCATAGTGACATCCAAGGTGAATGTGTCGGTGACGTACAACGTGCCGATAGGAAGCTGATTCCCCCAGGTTATAGGGACGTCGGCGGCAGACACCGGAAGAGACAACACAAAGACAAGGGACACCAATAGAGGCACCAGCAGCGCAATCCTCCCCAGGAGCCCCATCACATTCTTCTCCTTCCCAAACCTCTTGTGCATCTATATCACCTCCGACTACAATCTCCTTATTGCCGTTCATCCATCCCTCCTGATAGTTCACTTCACCATCGCTGATCTTGGTCGCCTGCGCCTTCACTTCATCCCAGTTCATGCTATTCGCAGCCCAGTCGATCAATTCATCGTCATCAGAAAGGGTATACTCGAATTCCTTCTGGTATGTTAGTTCCTGTTCTCCGCCGCTCTGGATTCCCTGACCACGGCAACGATCTCCATAGGATCAACATCAGTATTCACCACCACCCCGGCAAGGGCGTAAACCAGTTCCTCAGTAGTCATCCCCAGGAGCGACAGGCAGAATATAGAATCCGCCCCGCGAGGACCGTCCATGGCCCTCAATACTATGATTCCGTCGGTCCCTTTCATGACCCTCAGCATGCGGTCCATCAGCTCTTCTGCGTCGTTCATAATAGCCTTTGAGCTTTATGCATCATTGCAAATTCCACGCTGGGGGGTCGCTCCGACCCCGACACGTAGCGTATTCATGGCCGCGTTAATATCGCGATCATGTAGACCTCCACAATCCTGCAACCTCCACAGCCACTCTTCCAACTTGGCCTCTTGCTCCCCATTAAATTTCAGCTTCACCTGATACTGAATCACCCCTCCCACCCCTTTACAGGATCCCCCTCTTCTGTTTTATTTCCTCATATGCCTTGTTGATCTCCGTCATTCTCTCGGTGGCCCTGGGATCGGAATTTACATCGGGGTGATAGACCATGGCCAGCTTCGTATATGCAGACTTAACTAACCCGTCGGGGGCATCCTTGGTAATACACAAAACACTGTAAGCATCTCCCTTCCCTACCGACATATCCATTACTTTTCTTGCCCCTCTTGCCCCCCGCCACCCGCGTCTTTCCTTGCTGTTTCCCCCCTCCTTGTCTTCAGTAGGTTCAATGATTAGCTTCCGGAAGTATTTCTCCACTATCCTGGCGGCAATAGGGACCTCCATAGGGTCCAACGTCCATGCCCTAGCGGCCGTGTCCCATCTTCTGCTCATCGTACTTACCTTTAATTGAGCTTTATGCATCATTGCAAATTCCACGCTGGGGGGTCGCTCCGACCCCGACACGTAGCGTATTCATGGCCGCGTTAATATCGCGATCATGTAGACCTCCACAATCCTTACAACGCCACTGTCTTACCGCAAGTCCACTCAATCCCACAGGCCCACTTTTGGTCCCGCAGTTTGAGCAGGTCATGGTGGAGTCTCGACCATCAACCTCGATGTATGACCTACCGCCTGTACGGCTACACTTGTAGGCCAACATTTGCCGAAGTTGATAATGAGCAGCAGAAGCCACATGTTTCCCAAAATGAACAGGCCCACGTCCACGCTGCGCTATATCCTTGATCTTATCCTTGCTAAAGACGATGACGGCATTCTCCGACACCAGCCTCCTAGATAGCTTGTGATTCCTGTCCCTCCGTTGATTGGCGATACGCTCCTGTATCCTGGCCGCTAGTTTGAGGCGTTTGCCTCTCTGTGCTTGACCTAGCCGCGTCTCCAGTTTCTCCAGCTCTTTCGGATGCGCAATCTTCTCCCCAGTGGACAGGGTGAGTAGAGATTCCTTCCGGTATCCTGGGTCTATGCCAATCTGCCCATCTCCTGTTATCGAGATCGCCTTTGGCTCCGCATCGATAAAGAGACAGAGATGCCAACCAGAGGCTTTCTTGACCAACCTTCCGCACTTGATAGCGCCCTCCGGCAGCCATTGCTTATGAAACCTGACAAGGCCAACTCCTTGCAACCGGATATGCGCATCTTGAGATCGGCGTATTGGATCGGGGAATGGGATACTGGTGAGCCTATTGCGTCGCCCTTTTAGCCGGGGTCTCCCTCCAATCCCCTTATAGCATCGCACCCACGCATCATGAGCAGTCCTGAGTACCCCCTGTATCGTATGACTAGGAATCTCGATCTTCTTGCTGTGCCCCGCAAGCTGATTCCGAAACTCCATACTCGAATACCGCACTCCATCCCTGCCATCCAGTTCAATCTTCCTGACAGCCCAATTCCACACAGCCTGCAACCTCCACAGCCACTCTTCCAACTTGGCCTCTTGCTCCCCATTAAATTTCAGCTTCACCTGATACTGGATCATTTATTCCTCCTCTTTTTCTCCTTCTCTCTCAGGTCCTTTATCCTCACTATTTGTCTTCCAATGATCTTGCTCTCAACCACCACTGTCCGCACGGTCATGCTCCCCTCACATACATCTCCTTTAGTTCCTCAGGAATATCCTTTACGTATTCCGACACCTTGTTTCCCGACCACGTCATATACAGCATCTTCTCCGCTCGGGTCATTCCCACGAAACACAATCGCCTTTCCTCTTCCAGCCTCTTTACGGATTCGAACGACCGGGAATGAGGCAACACCCCCTCCTCCATCCCCACCATGAACACACAAGGGAACTCCAGCCCCTTGGCGGAGTGCAACGTCATCAATACTACCTTGCCCTCACCTTTTATATCTTCTCCCTTTGCCTGCAAAACCACCTGCTCCAAGAACTCCCTTATATCCTTTCCTCTTCCCAAACTCATCAGTTCCAGAACATTATCCCAACGCTCCGGGTCCTTCAACAGCCTCCTATACCCCAAGCCCTCAACGATTATGTTCAAAGCATCATCTACCACCCAGTTTTTCAGCCCCTCTATCTTCTCCATTTTCTGGGAAAACGCCTCCAGGGCCTTCTTACCCTTCTTCATCCCCTTGAACACCTCGTACATCGACATCCCGTTCCTGTTGGCACCGGTCTCTACGCTGTCTACAGTACTTTCCCCTATCCCCGGCTGCAACTTCATGACACGGCTAAAACTCACCGAATCCTTCGGGTTCACAATCACCCTTAAGTAGGCCAACAGGTCCCGTATTTCCTTTCGATCATAAAACCCTATCAGCCCCACCAGTTGACACGGAATCTTATATCTCAAGCACGCGCTCTCCAATGCCCTGCTCTGAGCATTGGTCCTGAACAGCACTGCCACTTTTCCCTCTTTCACATATCCCTTATCCCTTATTTCTCTGATCACCCAGTTGGCCTCATCATCCCTGTCAAACCCCTTCCACAAACGTACTTTCTCCCCCTCCGGATTATTGGTCCACAGGACCTTCTCCCGCCTGTTACTATTCTTCCTTACCACGGCCTGCGCCGCCTCCAAAATCCTCTTCGTACTCCGATAGTTCTGTTCCAACTTTATGACCTTGGCTCCCGCAAAGTCTTTCTCAAACTCCATGATGTTACGTATGTCGGCTGACCTCCACTCGTATATACACTGATCTTCATCCCCAACTGCTACGACATTCCTATATTTACTACCCAGCAACCCTACCAATCGTGATTGAGCTACGTTTGTGTCCTGAAATTCGTCCAACATCAAATGCAAACACCTCTCCTGCCACCTCTCCAGCACATTCTTATCTTTCTCAAGCAAGAACACCACATTCATTATCAGGTCCCCGAAGTCCATGACCCCGTTATCCAGCAATCCCTGCTGATATGTAGCGTATACCTCTTGCAAAGCCCCTTCCACATCCCCCGGCAATATCAATTCGTCCTTCAATCTGGATACCGCCGCCACATACTCCCGATAGTCCACTGCCTCCATCCCCAGGCTCCTCAATACCTGCTTCATCAATGCCTCTTGATTGCCTTCATCGTAAATAAGGAAAGTGTACCCCTCAGCCCTGAGGATCCTGGAACACACCGAATGAAACGTCCCTATCAACATGTCGTCCAACGGTTTCCCCGTCAACTTCCGGGCCCTGGTCTTCATCTCATTAGCCGCTTTGTTAGTGAACGTCAACGCCGTTATCCTCTTTGCCGGGACCCCCAATTCTACCAACCGTGCAATCCTATGTACGATCAATCGTGTCTTACCTACCCCCACGCCACTGATCACCAGTAGCGGTCCATCCAAGTACTCCACAGCCTCCAATTGCGCCTCATTCAACCCATCAATCGCCCCCATTAGCCCCCTCCTCCCCGAATCCGACTTCGTAGTTATCAAATATCCAATACACTAGCATTCCCACGCCGAACAGGAGTATGATCACGGCGATTATTTCCAAAGTTAACCACTTCGAATTGTCAAAACCTTTGTCATCCCCCTTTACTTTTACAGTAACCTCCGCCCCACTCCAATTGCTCACTATTTCCGTGCAATCGTAGGCGCTCATGAACCCATTACTCAGTCCTACGGAGCTCACACCACCGACACTACTGGTATTAAATCTGACCACTGCCAGGTACCCATTACCGTCTACCCCCTCTGTCCCCGGTACGTTTACCACAACCCTTACCACCCCCGGCGCCACCTCGTTCCATATCACCACCTCCACCAGATGACTACCTAGTTTTCCCGCACTGACAGAATCCACCTCCATCAATCTGGGGTCATAGATCAAGTCAAACTGGGCAGCATCAAAAATCTCCACATCGGTCGCCCGCATCGTAGCGACGAAGCTAGAGCCGGCATCGATAGATTTCCCCGGGTCCAAATACACCGACGGCGTAGCCGCCCTGGCCCCACTACCAAAAACCAACACCATCCCCATCATCCCCAACACCGCCATCCCTCCCATCCCACACCACCTCCGCATTTATCCTTCCTTCTCCATATCTACCAGAATGAAGTACGACCCACAATAACATATCTCCCCCTCCCCCACATACGCCTTCACCCCCTCCCTAATATCCTTCACCACCCTAAACGACAATTCCTGCCCATTCCTTTTCAGGATCTCAATACTCTCCACTCCGTCTACCCCCACATTGAACTCACTCCCCGGCGATCCCCGTCCCATATTCAACAGCTTTATCTCTCTAGCAAACATGATCCCTCCATCTTCCTACCATTTGAGGCCCTCTCGAGCAAATCTTTTGGTCTCTTTTCCCCTCTTTCTGTCCAGCCCCAACCAGTTGGCCACGAACCTCCCCAGCAGCCCCCTGTCCTTAGGGTTCTTCCCGTTAATCCGCCTCCCCCACTTCAACGCAGCCAAGCCCATCACCGTAGCCACCCCCGCCTTATGATTGGCCCCCATCGTCCTCATCCCCATGTAAACCAGAACCAATCCCACCAAATACCTCATTTTCCCTCCGTCCCCCTAATGTATCTTGAACCGTACATGTTTTTGATTCTCATACCCCATAAAACACATCAAACAGCTGTCGCAGTGTCCAGGACACACTAGTACGTCTTCCTCCACACACAGCTCCGGCCGCGAATTCCCTATAAAGGCAAAAAGTCCACCTCCATGCACTCTATCCCCTATATCCGTGTCCTCCCAAATACTCCAAAACACAACCAAATTCCGAGGACAAACCTTCCACTCCAGATTCCACATATTGCTGAAGGCCAAGAACCTAGTATTTGGAAAGGCCTTACATATCTCTAACCACTTTTCCAAATACTCCTGGCTATAGAAATCCCCGCTCTCATGTATCCTGAAGAACTCTAACTTTCGCCTTCGTTCAAGTACCCGAATCATACCCGGCACAAAACTTTCCCTTTGAGACTCCTCATAATTATGTACCCTACACGGTAGTACTTGTTTTCTAAATCTCTCTGCCTTCTTGGCATAGCAATATCTTTCACACATCGGGGTTGAATTAGGGCACGCTACCCCTGTTGGCAAGCTCCACGTCGGAATGCTCATTTTCATATTCCCACGACTTATATACACTTTGCCTACCCGCCCCTTCCAGCAAGACCTTCAAGAACCTCGACCTCCAACCGTCTACCCAAGAACTTACCCGCCATCTCCTCCTTTCTCCTTAATACCATGTCTACGACTTCGTCCACGGAATCCAAATTACAAGGCTGAATAATCTGTGCTGTTTCGATTTGTCCAGGTCTCGTCAACCTTCCCTCCGCTTGCTCCATAACTGAATTTGTCCACCATTTGTCAGCTATAATCATATCCGAGGCGGCCGTCAACGTCAGTCCCTCTGTGGCTACCGGCTCTCCGCTTATCACCCCCAGTAACACCATGGCATCCCCTTCCTGGAAGCGCTTCACCAACCCCGGCCGGTCCTTCTCTTTGATGTCCCCCGTCATGGCCACAGTCTTTATGCCCATCTTTTCAATCAACCCTTGCAGCAAGTACACATACTTCTTCGAGCAGCTATAGATAACCAGCTTCTTCCCATCCTTGCCGCAGTAGTCACCTACCATCTCCAATATAAAGTTCGTCTTCGCCCCTATGGCATCCATCCCCAGTATCCGAGGGTCCAGGGCTATCTGTCTCAGTCTAATCAATCTAGGGAGCACCTCGGTCGCAAAAATAACCTGGTCCCTTCCACCATCAGTGCTCTTCCACTGCACCACCAACTCCCTTCTCAGGGTATCGTATATCTGCCTCTGTTCCTTACCCATCTCCAACGGCACAGGCCGTCTGTACTTACCCAGGTCCGCCGGCCTCTCCCTTCGCAGCGTAAACTGCTCCGTCCTCTTCTTCAAAATATCCAAATTCATTTCCCCATATATAATCATCCCAAAACGACCCATATTGTACAGGCAGTACGTATTCAGAAACCGTCTCCATCCCCTCCAGTCGTACTCCTCGGGCCTGGCCAAAACAAGCAATGGGTATAAATCAACGGGGGAATTGACTATGGGAGACCCAGTCAGCAACAACCTCTTCATCCTAGGCTGACTCTCCACGAAGTCAATGACCCCTTTGGTCTGCGCCGCTTTCCTGTTCCTGATCCTGTGGGCCTCATCTATAACCAACAAATCGAACGGGTATTTATTGAGTATCTCCCTGATGTGCTTTAGCCTAAATGAGGCGTAGTTGATGACAAAATAAAGGGGGTCATCACCTACCAATCCAGCAATTCCCCCACTCCTCTCAAACAACGGGTCCAGCCTCTTTTTGCTGTCCTCTTTTCCTATTACCGCCTTTATTCCGCACCAATCCTCTAGCTGCCTGGCCCACTCATACTTCAGCGTCACCGAACACACCACCAGTATCCTCTTAAACCCCAGTTTCTCCACCGCATAAAACGCCTCTCCGCTCTTTCCCGCTCCCATCTCGCTGAAGTTCAAAAACCCCTTATTCCCATTCTTCAGCCACGCCGCAATCCTATCCCCATCCTCCCTCTGATAGGCATACTTCCCCGTCATCCGCTCCCACTTACCCCCCATCCCGCACCCCAAACCATCTCATCAGCATCTCCCCCCTTACAACTGCTCTTCCTTCTCCATGTCCCACACCGCGATGATCACCCCCAAAGCTCTGCCTGAAATTGCCATACACTTATATTCCCCTCGCATGTCACACACGATTTCAGGATTACGAGCCCACCCTACCAGCACGGGGTCACAGGGCCTCAACTCCACAGGAAACGGCTGGTGGGAGTGTATCGTTAGTAGGTCGATCCTTGCCCCATAGACCACATTGTAGGCCTTGTCCAGGACACTATCCGGAATGTCCCCAGCATAGACTACCTCGTTTCCAGAGTAATAGTCACCACGCACCGACGGAGTAGTCCACCCCGTGTTTGTCCCCCTACGCACCACCGCCGCATACCTGAATCGGGGCACGAACAACGACGCCCTGACGAAGCACCCAAACCCCAGGGCCTTCAGCTTGGCCACCTGCGCGTAGTCCATCCCCCCAAGGGTTCCCGCCGGCCCAGTATTCTTTATCTTGGACAACTTCTCGAAATGTTCTATCCTCCCCATATCCACATCCACCGCCTCTACACTCTCCCTGACAATCTGCAAAGTCCCTACCCTGGCCTCCTCGCCTATCTCCTTCGCCTTCTCTACCATGACCTTTCCACCATACATCAGCGTCCTATACCCCGCTACCTTTGTTTCACGCTTCATATCCTATCCCTCCTAGACACCAGCGCCGTTTCTTCAGCGGTCCATTTCGCCGTACGAGCAGCCTTGTATTCCCCAAAGGCATCGTAGATCCATTCAATAGCCTCACAGCCCTCGCATCGGCCCCGCTTTATCTCCCCAGTGGGGGTATCGTTTTTCACCGCCCTCAAGGCCCTGCCACGAGCTATCATTCTCCCCACAGACTTCACGTACTGGTCCTGAGGCACACAGGCGGTGCATCCCCTCCACATTCTTCCTTTGTCTTCATCCCATAACAGCACCACCACGGCCCTGCTGCCATCTTCGAACTTTTTCATATAGTGCAGCTCTTTTAGTCCCAGCCCCTTCAGGACTTCGCGTTGACCTTCCTCTAGCGCCGCCAACTCCGCCTTATTCATCAGGCACAGCCCATGCGGTCCCTTCTTTACATCATCCCAAGTTTTCATCTCCTATCTCCTCTTTATGCTTCATTTATTTTTTCCACCACTCCACAAGGTCAATCCACCCCGCCATTCCACACAACCACAATTCCACACTCCTTTTCCTCTTTCCCCCTTTACAAATCTCTACCACGTCCCCCACGCTCATCGATGTATGAGGATGAGGCTTCAGATTCTTCATTATCCACTCTTGCATGCTCTTCTTGCACAAGCTACTTGTCTCAAACACTCTTTCTGCAGTGTCCGTCCCTGCCCCTTCGCTCCACAACTCCCCCAGGGACATAGGCAACTTTATGTAATCGTTCTCAAACACATCCTTGCTCTCAGGGATGTCCCCATTCATGTACTTTACGTCTCTCCAGTAGTACACCGACACTTCGACCTCACCATTGCTCCTGCCAACCAGATACTTCTTCGTGGTAAGTCTGGCCTTCTCCGTCTTACGGTACCTTCTCCTGGTGGCCAGGCCCTTCCTCGTCCTGGCGTATCTTCTCTGCGCCTCCAAATGTGACAGGCTACTATTCATCCCGGCTCTCCCGATCGTCACGTCTCCGACGCCGTCCCCCCACCCGTCCCCCTACCCGGAAGTCATACAGCTCCTTAGGCACAGAGAAATTCGCCAAGTTATTCCTCAGATTATTCCTCGGTAAATACAAATCCCTTCTCCACTGATCCCCTCTCCTTGCCCTTCTCCTCTTCCGCCGATAATACACACCATCGTCGTCCTCTTCCCACGTTTCCTCCCCACTGAACACCCTTACGCCCTTGCTCACCAGGGCAATGAACAGCATCAACCCCACGAACATCACAGCCAGCGCCCCGATTACCCCCACTACGGCCACCAACAACGCGGCGATGCCCAACAGGATCAACCCCACCACCACCATAACCTTTTTCATTATTCCTCCCCGAGGATCCCCATATCCTTCTTGGCGGCATCTCCCAGGATCCTCATCGCCGCCTCCAAGGCCATGGCCTCTTTCTTCCCGATAGATTCAAATACCCCCAGGGCCCCCTGGCCCAGTGCTGTATTCATTACACCCCTTCCATCGTCAGTCACATGCAAATTGAGCCCGTCACGCCTTATCTGACCCTTGCTCCTCATCCGGTTCACCAGCTCCACCACACTATGGTGCTCTCGGGCCATGATCTTGGCCAATCGATACGCGGTCACTGGCCCCCTTTTCTCCAAGGTCCACAGGGCCTCAAGCCCCGAAGCACTTATCCCCAACTTCCTACATCTCCTGTCTATGCTCTTTTCCGCCATCCTAGCCGCCTGAGTAACCGTGATCCAAAGATCCTTGTTCTCATTCATGACCCTCTCCCCCTTTATTAAGTACTTCCTCGCATTTCTCCCTGACTCTACTGGCGATCTCAGCGCATTGTCGACACACCGGATTACTCTTTTTCCTAGCCCTGCACACTACCATTCGGCACTCCAAGGCCCTTACCTCCGCTTCGCTATGGCAATCCATCGTCACCAACACATTCTTTCTGCCTTTACCCCTGGCTATCCTCATCCCCTGTCCCCTTCCTTATCATCACCACCAAACTACTCAACAAAAACGACCTTATGGCTATAAAAGTCCCCCAATACTATACCTAACTTCCACCCAACTGTCCACTTCCCTCAAATCTTCCTACGGTGCAATACCCACACACGGTATCAATCAAATCCCTTATCATCACGTCGGGTATATCCTTATCCATCACCATGTCTATTCTTTCACACCCTTTAGCCATCACCTCGCACTCCACCCATCTATACCCTCCCCAAGGGACACCGCGCTTCATCCCCTCCACTATATCCTCACCACCCCGCGCTCCCTCAATCTCCATCATCACCTTATTTACCTTCACCTGGCGCCACGTTCCTCTTACTCTCTCCTGCCACATCAGCGGACCTCTTTCCACACGACGCTGGCCACAGCCCCAGCCCTGGAATGTAAATGCCTGGTAACGTTGACCAAAATAGTCTCCGTATGTCTCCAAGAATTACCCAGGTCACCGTCTGCGGCCAAATGTCCCAGCTCATGAGCCCACAATCTCAATGCCTCCCAAAAATCGTCCAAGGCGTCAACATTCAAATATAGGTCATTTCCTTTCATTACCCCCTCTACTGCCCGCCCGTCAGCCAGCGGAGGGATCCTCGCCGCCAACACTTGAACCCTACCACTAACCTGTTCCCACGGTCGCTCTTGCAACTCCACCCCCAACATCTTCAAACACCCCAAATTATTTCTCCTCACGGCACTCAATGTTTCCTCTTCCACAATCACCGTGGTGTCCTGAAATTCCTTATCATAATCCTTGGCCGTCCCCTTATCGGTGCGCACTTCAGCCCTCTTCAATACACCCCTAAATGATTCCGGCATCTCCACCAAGTCAAATCCGTCATGTTGCACCAGTTCCCTATAGAAATCATCCGTGCCCAACACCCTTTGTCCAAATACCTTGTTCCACGCCTCCTGCCACACCTCGATATCCGGCGTCGGCCAACCGCTCCATGCTATTTCTTTTTCCCATTCCCCAGCAGCCACGGCCTGCAACAGCTCCCCAACCATGTCCACATCCTTGCACCCCAGCCACAACTTACTCACCTCGTACCCCAGATCCCAGGAACTCTTCACTTGTAGCCTGTCAGGGTCCACATCTACATTCCACAAGTTGTATGTAAACCTCGATCTCACCTTATCCCCGAGCTCCCGTACATAGATGTCCTTTACATACAGCCTGTTTTCCAGCCCCTCCGCCCGGCACACCACGCAGTCCTTCCCGCTGGTCCACCTCTTCCCCCCACGGAACCACTGGAAAAATCTGTCCTCATACAGCAGCCCATCATATCCCTTCACCGTAACCGTTGTCCCTACCCTCTCACCGTTTCCCTCTTTCTTCCGCCATTTGAAACACAGCAACCTTACGGGCTCCTCATCAAAGTCCATTTCCTTCACGAAGGGCACAATCTCTGTTTTTTCGCTCTCTATCCTTACGTCATACCCCAGTCGGAGTGCTGCCAGGCAGGCCCATTTCAACCCCTCTCCGAACTGACCCCTCAGGCCCTTTCCTCCCTTTACCTCCCTTAGCAATAACGAAGACGCCCCCACTCCGCCTCCACTGTCCTCGATCTCCACGCCACCCCTTATCCTCCGCAGCATCGGCATCTCACTCACTCCCGATTGGTCGTGTTCATCCATAGAATTATGCACCATCAACGGACTATCGCCGCCGACGAAATTCTCAAAGCCTGGCACGCCTATGTCGTAGACCCATTGTCTATCGTATTCGATGGGCTCAACCTTCTTTACTCCAACGAAACTAAGATCTCCGTACTCTTGTTTGTTCCTCCAATCGCCACCACTATTCCTAACATAAAAGCGGTAAGACTCCCCAAAATGCGCCAGTTTACCCTTGACCATTCTATCCTCAGGTGGTTTAGTTTCCACCCTGAAGGGCGTCCTACTCAGGAGCAGCAGGTATTGAAGCCCTCGGTTTAATTTGACCGAGGCTGTGGCTGCAATTACCCTATCCTGTTCCTTGTTAGAATAGCCGTCACCAGCAACATAGCCATCGAGAAATAACCTTCGGTAATCAAGACTAAGATTGAACACCATATCTGGAATGTATTTTCCGTTCGCACGCACCTTACCGAATAGCTGTTCAAAGAGACAGGCTAGCACCCAAGATGACAACAATACATTCACCGCAGTTTTATGCGGGTGTGTTACTGAAATAGGCACCCCGAGTCTGCGGGCATTGTCCTCCACTCTCTGAAGCAAGGCTGTCTCATGTCTACCTAGGGATAAACAGATCATTTTGCTCGCCGTCTCCTTGTGCCTCATAATGCTACCTTCAGCCAAGTAGAGTCCCATCAAGAATACAAGGGGCTCCATCGGTAGTGTTCGAGGGATAGGGTTTTTACCCCACCGAAGGTCAATCAGACAATACTTAGATAGCGGCACATTGTATTGCCGGATAACCGAAAGAGGCACCGAATCTAAGTGTCTCGCGTCCTTGCTAATCGGAAGACCTGCCCCAATAAGATGTTCGGCTTCGTTTCTGACAACAATACCTGATTTATCCTGCAAGCACTCCAATACATCGAATTCGTCAGCGCTAGCTACTTGAAGATTGGTGAAAGGTATTGCAACATAATCACTTGGTAACAGATTGGAGGTAGGTAAGGAACGAGTACTAACCTTGCCATGGGCCAGGGTTCGTTTGAACAAACTGTGCCCAGTAGTCACTCTAGCTCCTAGTCCGTTGGTAAATGCGACCTTCACCATATCGCCTTGATAAGGATGTCGGTATACCTTTTCAATTTTCTGCCATGTCAATAGGGATTTTTGAAAGTATGGTAGATGAAATGACAACGCATAAACCGAGTCTTTGCAGGTACCTTGTCTGTCATCTTCCAAACGATCTTCAACGAACTTTCCTATGTCCACAAGTTGAATTTTGCCGTCTTTGAGGATGAGCAACGGCATATCATACGGACAAGAATTCTGCATAAATTCTCTGATCACAAACCACGGGCTATTCCACGTCGCCTTATACCCCATCTCCACCGGAGTATCCAACCTATTCCATCCCCCTTTAGTCATTTACCTCCCCCTTTTCATCCAGCCAGTCCCTCAGTTTTTCAGTGACCCAATCCTTCACGCTCTTGCCCGCTAGCTTCGCTCTCCCCTCCAACACCTGGTACCACGATCCCTTCTTATCCAAATACAGACTAAAGTACCCGTCATCCCAGGCCTTCCACCCATCGCCGGTAAACTTACCCCGTAGTTCGTGTTCAATCACCAGGGCCACCATGTCGCTGATGTCCGTATACCCGCCTCCCCCCGCCACGTATCCCCCCGCCACGTATCCCCTTTGGTCTTCTTCGCTTCTGCATAAGCTATAGATTATCTCCGCCTTATACTTCGCTGGCAGGTCTCCTCTTTCAGCACAGTCCCCAACCAAGGCGATGGGATCACCAGCCCACCTTCCAATCGTCGCCCTGGCCACCTCCTCGTAATTCTCCGGCATCGGCCCTGGGGTAACGTTATGCGGAGGAATGGTCCTCTCCGGCCCGTGCCAGTTCTCCCCTAAATCAAAATCCCCTCCTCCTCTTGCCTCCGGCATCGCTGCACACAGGATAAGCAACGCCGCCCCCGTCCCCGGGTGATTCGCCAATTGCTCCCATAGCTTCAGTCCACAGCCCAGTTTATGCGGGAACAAAAACTCCCTCTTCTTCAAATTCACCACTTTCCAATATTGCCCCACTTGAGCCTCCAATCCCCTTATAGCATCGCACCCACGCATCATGAGCAGTCCTGAGTACCCCCTGTATCGTATGACTAGGAATCTCGATCTTCTTGCTGTGCCCCGCAAGCTGATTCCGAAACT
>Ga0315293_10003691_pt1 | contig 14735 bp, 7 predicted proteins | sample YL17G13_20_MG_FD_203071 | JGI IMG/M metagenome (GOLD analysis project Ga0315293, IMG submission 203071) | Sediment microbial communities from Yellowstone Lake, YNP, Wyoming, USA - YL17G13_20 | ecosystem: Environmental > Aquatic > Freshwater > Lake > Sediment | place: USA: Wyoming | collected... | reverse complement strand
GCGGCAGGGAACCCTCATCCTCGTCACCCCGGCATGAACACCCGGGGCCATGCGCTACCCTTTCCTGAGTCAAGGAAGGTGTCTCCGTCCATCTCCTTTCTGCGTAGTTATGTCCAGTGGGGTCAAACGACCCTTGACCCTCACTCTACCGTCAGTCGAGGACCAGGGCAAGGCCGGCTTTCTGGGAAGCGACGCTCGCCAAGTGAGCGGCTCGGCCTGATCGGTTTCGTGGCCGGCGCTGGATGCCGCATCCTCTCCGGGGAGGAGTCCCCGTACGCCTTCCAGCTCCTGGGCCGGTTACCCGAAGTCCAGCATCTCCTGGCCCAGCCGGTCAAGGTCGCCATAGACACCCCGGCGCGCTGGCGGGAGCATGGCGGCCAGGACACCCATCGCCTGGTCAGTCATCTGGCGCAGGCGGTCCCGGTCAGGCTTCTCGGGCTGCAAGCGGAAGCGGAAGGGGCGGCCCACGCGGATGCGCACGCCCGGCCTGCGCCAGCGCGGCAGGATCGGCAGACTGGGGAACCCCTCGGTCCCGTCCACGGCAACGGGCACGATCGGCGCGCCGGTACGGTGCGCCAGGAAAGCGATGCCTTCCTTGCCGCGCTGCAGCGTCGGATGACGCGTGCCTTCAGGGGCCACCAGGACGATCTCCCCTGCGCGCAACACATCTTCGGCGCTGCGCAGAGCCTTGCGGTCGATCTCCCCCCGGTGAACCGGGATCACCTCCCACAGCCAGGGGAAGAGGCCGAATACCGGAACACGGTAGGCCTCAACCTTGGCCAGGGGCACGATGTTGCGCGGCAGGACGCCCAGCACAATCACCGGGTCGACAAAGGCGATGTGGTTGATCATCACGATCGCCGGCCCCGTCGCCGGAAGGTTGGCCACGCCCTCGACCGAGTCGAGGCGCGCCAGAAACCGGAAGGCGATCCGGTCAATCATCCAGCGCAGGATCCGCCGTCTGCGCTCGAGGCGGGCGTGGTCGTAGCTGCCGCGCCGCTGGCTCGCAGTCCCGCTGCTTGTGCTCACCGCTACATCCCTCACCCTGCCCTGCGCCGCTCAGCCGGCCGGCGATTCGCCGGCCGCCAACGCCCACACGCGGGCGACGACCTGGTCGATCTCCAGGTTCGTGCTGTCGAGGACGACGGCACCGGCGGCCACCTTCAACGGCGCCACCTGTCGCGTCGAATCGATCCGGTCGCGCTCGCGCATCGCCTGCAGCACGTCCTCGTAGCTCATGACTGCTTCGCCGCGCATCACCGCTTCATGCCAGCGGCGTCGGGCGCGCTCCTCGACGCTGGCATCCAGGTAGACCTTCAGGTCCGCTTCGGGCAGCACGACGGTCCCGATGTCACGGCCGACCATCACCACCGCCCCGCGCAACCCGATCTCTCGTTGGCGGGCCGACATCGCCTGGCGCACCCCTGCGTACATCGACACTTGCGAAACATTGGCGTCCACTTGCTGCGACCGCAACTCCCAAGTGACGTCCAGGCCGTCGAGCAGGACGTCATACTGCCGCCCATCGCCCATGCTTGGCGGACGGACGTCGAGCGTCACCTTGCGCGCCAGCGCCTCCACCGCCTGTTCGTCCCCGACCGGGACCGCGCCCCGCAGCGCGGCCAGCGTCACGGCTCGGTACATCACGCCGGTGTCGAAGTACAGGTAGCCGAGGCGCTGCGCCAGCCGCTGGGCAATGGTCGACTTCCCCGAGCCGGCCGGTCCGTCGATGGCGATGATGCGCGCCGGCGGCATAACTCAGGACCCCGGCCCGGGAGCCACAGGCTGCGCGGGGAACTCGCCGAACGAGGCGACGTCTGCCCGAACCAGCAGCAGCCACCGCTCCGGGTTGACCGCGGCCTCACGCTTCACGAGCCAGTTCAGCAGCCCGGAAGGCAGGATGCCCGACCAGGCCCTGCGCTCGATGAGCGTGAAGGTCTGCCCGACGTAGTCCGCCGCCAGCTCGCGCTCCTGCGCGTCCTTCGGTCGCAGGATGACGCGCGGCAGATCGTTGGCGCGTGAATCCGTCGGCACGTCGAGAGGGAACGCCCGCAACGTCCACGCCAGGACCGGGGACGCCTCCGCTTCCAGTCGCAACGCGAGCGCATCGGGCCAACCGGTTTGAGCGATCGATACGCCGTGAGCAGTGTCGAGCAGCAAGCGCGACTCGGCGGTGGCGGCCTCGGGCCGCCATAGCTCACGCGCCTTGGCCGCGCCCGCGGTGAAGTGCAGCGACCACAGGGCAGAGATGCTGCCCGCGAGAAACAGGAGCACGGCAACCACGCGCCCTCCGTTGAGCGCCAGCGTCCATGACCAGCCCAGCCCAAACAGCACGCTGATCACCAATCCGAGCACGAGCGCGCCGATCGCCAGCCCGAGCTCGAGTGCCGGATCAAAGGCCGGCCCGCGGCCAATCCCGCGGGCGTTCGCCGCCAATTGCACAGAGGCGAAGGCGGCCAGCAGGAGCAGAATGCTCACCAGGATCAGGAGGAACGGCTTGTGTTCGGCCTGCACCAGCCGCTCCACGACCTCGGCCAGCGTCTGCGCGGCGAGCAGTGCTAGCGGGACGAGGCACCAGGCCAGGTCGGCGGCCGTCCGGGATGGATAGGCGAGTGCCACCAGCAGCGCACCCAGAGCCCAGGCGATCAGACTCCGGTTGAGGCTGGACGACTTGCGCCAGGCTGCCGAGGCGTAGATGCCGCCAAAGAGCACCAGCGGCTCATACACGATCAAACTTACGAGTGCCGTCCCCACTCCCATCCCGCCCGGCTGGCTCCAGCCCTGCAGCCAACTGGCGAGCGACACCGCCAGGCCGCTGAAGGCGCCTCGTTGCAGACCAACGCAGGTTGCCGCGCCGACGAGAACGACAAGGAACAGCACCAACTCACGCCGCGCCGTGAAACGCAGAGCGCGAAGCTCGGTCGATGCAACGCCCTCCGATCGACGGCTGAGCAGCGCGGTCAGCCCGAGCCCCAGGACTATGCCCAGTAACCCGGTGAAGAAGTCTGGGCCCGCAGCGACGGCCATCCCAAGCAGCGCGGCGATCCAGCCGGACCGCCGCATCAGGTCAAGGTCCGAGCGCATGAGGACGCCCCAGGCCATCACCATCGCGGCCATCGCCAACGCCGCGCCGCCGGCAGCGCGTGAGACCATCACGAATGCCGGGGAGATCGCGATCAGGAACGCGGCAAGCACCCCTGCCCCCCGGCCCAGCGGACGTCGCAGGAGGACGGGCAATCCGAGCAAGGCGATGCCGGCCAGCGCCGGCACGAGGCGCGCCAGCGCGTCGCTCGACCCGAAGGCGGTGAAGAGCACCGCCGTCCATGCTGCATACGCGGCGCTCAGCGGCGGAGCCGACGATGGGTCGAGCGCCGATGCCTCGGGGGTCATCCGGGCGGCGTCCAATGCGGCGGCCGCTTCGGCGGGCGCCAGGGGAGGCCACCCCAGCTGCGTCAGCCGCAGCCCGATCGCCACCAGGACGATCGCGCCAAATGCCAGGCTCTCGAGCGTGACGATTCGGTCCGCACGGGCTCTCATGGAACGTATGCCTCCGGCCTGGCATAGATGACCACCGTGTCGTTGCGGTAGATCTCCTGCAAGAAGATCGCGAACTTGGTCAGCGATAGCGGCTTGTAGGTGGCTGCTTCCAGCGATCCGGCATAGACATAGTCGATTGCGTAGCGGTCCATGATGGCCTTGGCTTCGAGCCAATCCCGCGTCGTATACAGCGTTATGAGGTCCTGAACCCGCGTACCCTGCTCGGCCCAGCTACCGCGCCACTGCCACTCGTGGAAATCCCAGCCCAGAACGGCCACCAGGCCGGTATGCGTGGCGATGCGGCCGTAGCCGGAGTACGAGCTGCCAGAGCGCGCCGCCTCGGCCACGATGCCCCGGGGGAGCGTGGCATGGATCCACTCGATCGCGGCGTAATCATCCGGTGCTTCGCGCGCCAAGTGAGATGCGCCGTCGAGCGTTGGCCCTTGCTCCGGCGTGAAACCGCTTGTGATGGTCGATGTCACCAGGATCGGGTATGCCAGCCCGAGCAGCACCGGCACGAGGGCCAACGTCCGGAGCGCGCCGCCCAGCGAAGGACGCCGCGGCCACAGCTCGGTGACGGCGTAGGCCGCCGCCAGACCCCACAGGATCCAGGCTGCGAAGTAGAACTTAAAGATCGTGTTCATGCGGTCGCCAAAGCCGTCCCGCAGGTAGACGAACTCGGGTGCTAGGGTGAGCAGCCCGGCGATGCCGACCAGCAACCCGATGAAGGGTCTGACGTCGGTGCCCGATCCTTCGTGCGGCGAGGCGCCGCGGCGAATCTGGCCCAGCAGGATGGCCACCAGAGCAACCATCCCGCCCAGCCCCAGGGCAGTCCATGAACGGGTCAGCCGCCGTTCGGCGATTCCTCCCAGCGCTTGGCGCCAGGACTCGACGCCGATCTTCGTCAGGGCCTGATCGATCAGCGAAGGATCGGCCACGGCCAGGAAACCAGCGAGTGCCCACGAGATCACCAGCAGCCCCAGCGGGATCCCCAATCCGAGCAGGAGGAGCAGACGCAGGTCCTCCCGGCGCCAGGCACGCCGCACGCCGCCCAGTACCCAGACGACGAGGGGGACCAGCGCAGTGGCGAACATCACGCCGAACTGCGAGAGGCGCGTCGGGAAGGCCAGGTTGGGCAGGATGCCACCCAACTGCGAGCGGAAGGACGGATACCAAGGCAGGAAGAGCAGCACGGCGGCCACGCCCAGGGCGGCGGCCGTGCCAAACAGCACCCTTGCGCCCTCCCCAGTCGTCCTGGCGCGCGTCTGCCACCACAGGGTCGCCAGGAGCAGGACGAGGTAGATCGGCAGGTCCCAGGTGTTGAGAAACGCCAGCGCGCCGAACGCAAAGGCGGCGACGCAGAACTCCGAGGCCGTCAGGAGAGATGGGATCAACCCGAGGACGACGTAGCTGAAGACAACCAGGAGCGCCCCGCCCAGACCCAGCAACAACGCCCAGCGCAGCGCGCCGGCGATGACCTCCCCGGCGGGAGCCAGGGCCGCGATCCGTAGCGCCGCGCCAGCCGCGGCGCCGCCCACACCGAGCACGAGCGCGCCCCACAGCGCCGTGGTCAGCGGCGGCGCGGTCAGCCGCGCCCGCATCATCGGCGCCGGCATGCGCCGGCCGGAGAGGTAGACCTGCAGGGCGAAGGCGACGGCCAGAAGGACGAACGGCAGTGCCAGCAGATGCGGATGATTGTCGGCCAGCAGGAATGAGAAGAACGGGAACTCGTCGATCACCTCGATCTTGGCGCCGGTCAGCGTGGCGTCGTGCACGACGCGCGAGGCGCGCCACCACCACAGGTAGCGCGTGGGGATGAAGCCGATCGCTCCGCCGGGTGGATCGGAGAGGTCCACGATATCGAGCCAGGGCCAGAAGCGCGACGCCAGCGCCCCATCGGGGAGAGTCCTCCAGAACAGCCGCAGCGAATGCAGCATCTCGAGGAAGCCCTGCAGGTTGCCGGTCAGGACGACGAACAGCGGCCCCAGGAGACCACCTGCGAGCCGCAGCCGGCCGTCGCGCGCCGAGAGCAGGTTGACGAGCAGAGAGAACGTGGCGGCGACGACCAGGCCAAACCACAACGCGATGCCAAGGTTGAATGCCACCGCGCCGGGTGTGGCGGTCAGCGTCGCCAGGTGGCCGAGCAAGATGTACCCGAAGTAGTAGTACGAGATGGCGTAGCCCGAGAGCCAGCCATCCGCCGGCGGAAAGGTCGTCGAACGTAGGACGGAGTTGAGGAAGGCCAACTCCATCGGCTTCTCGGTCGCCACGATGTCCGGGTTGCAGGCGCGCACAAGCGCCCAACCGAGGAAGGCGGCGAGGAACAGGCCCTCCGTGACGGCCACCAAGCCCCAGCGCTCACGGAGCCAGGCCCCGATCTCGCGCCAGCGGCCCCTGGCTGCCCACAGTGAGGCAGCCGTGAGCAGCAGCACGCCTGCGAGCGAACCGGCCAGCCCGCCCGGCCAGAGTCCGATCGATCCTCCGATCCACAAGAGGTACCCGGAAACGAGGATCCCCAGGGGACGGACGAAGCCCAGCCCGCGATCCGGCAGGCGCGTGAACACGCGCCATGCCAGCGGGAGCGCCAGGGCGCCGAGTGCTGTGCTCCACAGCCACCAGGCAAGGATCGGGCCGATCACCGCAGCACCTCGTAGATCGTCGTCCCACCGTCCCGGAAGACCGGCTTCAGCAAGCCGTGCTCCTCCATGACGGAGAACTTATCGAGGCCGTAGGTCGGGCACTCGAGCCCCGAGGCTGGGTTGGACGCATCGAGCAGCGTGCACTCCGCCGGGGATACCAGCGGGTTGGTCATGCCCATCGGCCAGCCTGCCAGATCACACACGACCTGCGCCGCGTTGATGTCAGGCAGGCAGGGACGGATCTTCTCAAAGTAGGTGCGCTCAAGCTGGCCGACGATGACATACGATACCTCGTAGCGCTTGAGGAACGTCATCGCCTCGTCCGTCGACCGGGTCAGGTAGAAGTCGTTGATGGCCAGGGCGCGCTCGGTCACCACCTGGTCGCCGCCAATGGCCCGCTGCTGGCGCTGGTGCCAGTTCCAGCCCAGGACGCCCGGCAGCCCGGTGTAGATCGTGAAGCGCGAGCCCCAGCGGTACTCGGGCGTGTTGGCCTCGACGATCACCGGCGACCCCTGCACGTTGTCCTGCATCCACTGGATGGCGCGGTAGTCCTCTTGCAGGCTGACCTCGCGGCCCAGTTCAGCATAGGTCGGAAACGGCATGAAGGCCATGCCGTCAAGCCGGTGTGGCGCATCGGGCGCCCAGCGGTCGCGGATCTTGGCTGGCGCCGCCATGAGTGGATACAGCGCCGCGCCGCATGCCAGCAGGACGAAGCCACCCAGCCACAGCCGCCGCCAGGAGGGCGGCCAACCCGGTAGCGCGGCGACCAGCCAGGCAAGCGCCGCGCCGCCGGCGATACACAGCATCTCCCACACCTGCAGGTAGAACTTGAAGACGGTGTTCATCCGGCTGATATCGCCGACCACGACGACGACCTCGACCAGGAGCGTGAGCGCGATGGCGGTGGCCGTCAGCGCCAGGACGATCCGCCGCTCGAGGGGTTGTTCTCGCCGGAAGAAGACGATCGCAAGCCAGAGCAGAAGCGGCAGCGCCAGCGGGGCAATGGCCAGCCCCCCGCCCGTTGCAGCCACGATCCCTCCAACCACGAGGATGAGGCCGGCACCCAGGACCCCAAAGTACGGCCGCAGCCGCCCGAGCGCCGAGAGAGGCGTGCGCGCCATCCAGTCGCGGGTTTCCCATGTCAGCCAGGAGACCAGGACGAACAGGAACAGGCCGTGGACAACCAGGTACGCGCTCAGCGGCGTGCGCGAGCCGCGCCACAACTCAACCGACCCGTACCCGGCGGCGTAGGCGGCGTGAAACGGCAGGTACAACGCGTAGGCCAGCCCAAGAAGGCCCAGGGCGGCAACGCCGGCTTCGAGCACCATTCGCAGCGATATCCGCCGATGGTAGACCCATGCGCCTGCGGCAGCCGCCACGAGTCCCAAGCCCCAGTATGTCGGGTAGTCGCCGAGGTTCGTTGGGTACAGCGCACCTAGCGCTAACCCGCCCAGGACAAGGCTGCCTGCCATCTGGACCGGATGGCGCGGCCGATGCGAATCGGCCCACAGAAGCCAGGAGATCATCCAGGCCAGCGCCAGCAACGTCAAGAGCCGCGAGATCATGTGGGCGTGCAGGTCTGCGTACAGGAAGGTAAAGAACGGGAACTCGGTAATCGGACCGGCCTCGCCGTTGGCCGGAGGGATGACCCGGCTTGGGTTCCAGTACCATTGATCGAGTGGGACTTGGAGATTGTCCTGCAGCGTGGCGTACTTCGCCGCGCCCAGGACGGCGTGCCACGCCCCCACGGCCAGTGTCCCCGATTCCTGTCCCACCGGGGTGCCAATGCGTTTGAACCCCTCGTACACGATCTGGACTGTGCCGAGGTTGCCCAGCAACACAAGCGCAAGCGCCGCGGCCATTCCAGCCAGGCGAGGATTCGGGCGTCGCGCGCCGGTCCAACGCTCCCCGCCATGCGCTACCAGGTTATACGCCAGGCTGTATCCCGCCAGACCGAGCATCGAGAAGATGGTCGGGATCACCAAGTTGTAGGCCGAAGATGGGATGAGCCCGAGGAGCTTGATCGGAACGGCGATGAGCACGAAGCCGTAGTAGTAGTAGTTGATCACGCCTCCCGCCAGCCACGGGTCGTACGGCGGGAAGGACGTGCTCTTGAGAACGGCGGTCAGGTATGACAAGTCCATCGGCTTCTCGCCGCCCTTGGCTGGGTGCCACAGATCAGGATTGCCCAGTCGGATGGCGAGATCGAGGGCGAACAAGGCCAGAGCCAGGATCTCGACCCAGGCGATCTCCCGGCGGCGCTGGCGCAGGAAGACGGACAGGTTCCTACGGTCCAGCCAACCCGCCAGGAGCGATGCGAGTGCCATGACGATCAGCACGACCAGGATCAGGCTGCGGGTGAAGGGTACTCGCAGGCTCGAGAGCATCCAGCTTCCCCAACCGGTCACCACCAGCCCGACGATACGCGCCAGCGGGTAGCCGCCGTCTCGCAGCCCGGGCAGGAGCACGCGCGTGAGAGGGAAGGCGGACCAGCCGATCAGCGTGACCAGCAGCCACCAGGCGACGGACGCCAGGACGTCCGACCGATTGAGAAGCCCGTTACGGTCGAACAGCTGCGACCACGTGCCGCCGGCGCGCTGCTCGGCCAGGCGCTCGGGCGGCAGCATCAGATTGGGAACATCCTGCAGCTTGTCACTAGGCAGCAAGTGGACGACACGTGACAGATCGACCGCCTCCAGCCGGGCGCGCAGCGCCTCGGCGGAGAAGGCCTCGGTTTTGGCGAAGATCAGCACCTTCGGGTGGTCATAAACCGTGAAGGCTTCCTCGGCGTACTGGTCATTGAATGTGAACGGACCGAGGCGCGGGTCATTCTGGAACACCGCCACCAGGTCGTACCCCAACTCGCCCCGAACCTCGCCGGGTTGAGCGCGCGCCATGCAGTCCGAGATCGTGTGCGGCACCCCGCAGCCCAGCAAGGCGCGGTAGTAGGCTTCCGACAGAGGGTAGCGTTGGCTGACCCGGGGCACGGTGCCGTACTGGCGATTGGACGAGATGGCCAGGATGTCACCCTGGTCCAAGGTGGTCACGATACGTTCAAGCTTGTCCGAGATGCCATTGCGGTTGTCGTCCTGATCGTCTTGCCAGTACATTTCCTGGTTGACGCCGGTGTAGCGCCCCCCGATGTCAAGCCCTCCCGCCAGGCGCAGCGGCAGCCCATCATCCCAGGTCGTCTCGCTGACAATCACCGCGCCTCGAAGCCCCAATGCGTCGCCGTTTTCGACCTGCAGCCGCAGCGCATACGATCCGCCGGGGCGGATGGTCGCCGCAGGGGCGAGCGGCACCCGGAGCGACGCTTCAGCGGCCGCGCCGCCGATGGGCGCCTGGCCCGAGGCGATCGGCACGAGCGCGTCGTTCTGCCGCTCGAGCAGCGTCACGCGCAGATCGCCGGCCCGGCCCGTCTGGCTCAGCGAGCGCGCATAGGGCAGACTGAGCGCGGCCACGCTGCCCTCGCCGCTCGCCGTAAAGGAGAAATCGCGCGGCTCGCTCGCCGGCACAATGGCCGTGCGCCCCTCCAGCGGCACCGAGGCCGACTGGTCGCCGTTCGGCGTCCCGACGGTCAGCATCGCTGGGCCACCCAGCTGCAGTGCACCACCGTCGAGTACCGACAGCCGCAGAACGTAGTTGCGCCCGCCCTCCAGCTCGGCCGGCTGTTCAAAGATGAACTGCAGCGCGCGTTCCCCCGGCTCACCGCCAAACGCCGGCGCCGTGGCGATGGCGATGGGCTGAAGGCTCAGGCCGTCGAGCAGCACCTCGGCCTGGAGTGTCTTCGGCCCTGCCTCCGGGGTCAGGTCGCGCGCATACGGAATGGCGATCGAGCTGACCTGGCCGGTCTCGTTGTTGTGGAACTCCGAGAGGCGCGGCATCCCAGGCGCCAGGATGACGTCCTGCGGGACGGGAACGACCTCGAGCATCTGGCCGTTGCCTGTGTCGAGGACGAGGTTGACCGCACCCGGCAGGTGGGTGAAGACCCAGCGCGAGGCAGCGACGCGCGTTACCGGCCGCACATAGATGCTCACAAACGCGAAAGCCCAAACAGCCGTTGCAGCAATGACGAGTGCTGCGACAGCGCCAGCCCCGGTACGCGCCGTCGTCCGCGGTCGGCCAGCCAGCTTCCCGGCCGCATCCCAGGCCTCCCACAACGCCCACGCGGCCATCAAGGCCAGGGTCGGATAGATCGGCAGGAAGTAGCGCATCGACGGGTTGAACGTCGATGCCTGCCAGGCGAAGTAGGCGCCGGTCCACACGACCGGGATCAGGTGCCTGCGCCACGCGCCGCGCAGCATCTGCCAACCGGCCAACGCCCAGCCTGCCCAGCTGATCAGCCCGAGCGGCAGGCCCATGCCCCACGTCACCAGGTTGACCCACGGGAAGGCATACGCGCTGCGGTTGAACCACTGCAGGTTAGGCGGCATATCGACGTTGCCGCCCGCCTGACCGCGCTGCTCGCGTATGTTGGCCAGCCATTGGGGGTTCAACTCGATACCCAGGATGCTGGGACCGGTGAAGGCATACGGCTGACACACCCTGAAGACGATGAGCGAGGCCGCAGCGGCAATGGCCAGCCCGCGTGCCGCCGGCCCGATCTCGCCCTGGATCAGCCGTCCCTTCTCTCCCACGAGCCGCGGCAGCACCGCCAGTCCCACGACCGCTGCCAGCGGCACGGCGCTGATCTTCGACGCCACGGCCATTCCCAGCGCAACACCGAAGCCCAGGTAGTCCTCCCAGGCGCCCCGGTCCATGACCCGCACCGCGAAGTACAGGCCGGCGAGGACGAAGGTGTTGGCAAATGAGTCGACCACGAAGAAGTGCGCCTGCTGGATCAGCATGACCGACAGCGCCGCCAGCAGCGCGGCCAGCAACCCGACCCGCCGTCGGTACAGTCGAGCGCCGACCAGGTACACCAGGAGCACCGAGACCAGGTCGAAGGCGGCTGACGCTGCGCGCCCAACAAGGTGGACCTGGTCGTAACCGGTTTGCTGCAACGCTTCGGCCACGAAGCGAACGAGGAAGATCGGCAGCGTCCCGTAGACGAAGAAACCGAAACCGCGGTTGTGCGGGTTGAGAGGCGAGGCTCCAGTGTCGAAGTAGTCGGAGAGCCGCTCGGGGACCTGGATCCCCGACTCGACCATCGTCAGGAACCGTTCATCGGGATGGATGTGTGTGTACTCATCCCAGTTCAGACCGACGAAGCGCAGGTACGCGGCCATGACCAGGATCAACGCCAGGCCAAGGTAGACCGGGAAGTCCCGGCGGCGCCTCGGCGCCGGGGGCATGACCGACGGAGGTTCGATCGCCGTCATGGCTGTGGGTCACCGGGCGAAGGGATGAGGAGCCCGGTCTTCGCCGGGACGGTGTAGATCAGGAAGTCGTGTCCCTCCTGCGGCGAGTCAAACAGCGAAAAGGTGCCGGAAGGAAGAAGCGTCTTCAGGCGGTCGATCGCCTGTTGATCCTGCGTATTGACCACAAAGAGCTGCGCCCGCGTCTCTTGGACCAGCGGATCGAGCTGATCCGGCCAGATGGCGTAGTCGACCGTCGGCCGGCCCGCCCAAATGCCCGGCATGCGCGTGTCGACCCAGTACGGGAACGCAACGACATGCGCCGTGTCGAAGGAGCCGATCGACTCGGCGAACCCGCGGATGACCCGGCCCATGTCCGACGTGTTCCAGGCCGAGCGCAGGTACTGCTGCGCGTAGTCGACAAACACCAACCGGTAGTTGAGCAGGGCGATCGCCATCGCCAGGACCAGCGCACCCAGCATACCCCAGCGGCGTGCACGCAGGCCGCCCCACCAGCGCTCGGCCCATTCGGGCAGGGCCGCCAGGGGCAGCGCCGCGAGGGCGAACACCGGGACGATGGCGCCGGCGGCCCGATTGGGCGCCGGGTTCTCGGCCGGGAACGCCAGCGACAGGATCGACGGCAGGAGCAGCACCGGGACGGCCAGCAGCGTGAACAAGTCCAGCCAGTTGCGCCGGCGCAGATAACGCACGAGGACGAAGGCTGTGCCCAGGTGGAACAATCCGGCGCTGATCCAGTCGAGCGCCGGACGATGCGTGATCGAGTTGACCCACACTTCGCCGTTGTCCCAACCGAACATCTTGAGCGCGTTCCAGGTGTTCGAGAAGAAGATCTGCAGTGCCGGCCCAGGAAGCTCGCGCTCGGTGCTGCCGATGCGCGTCAGCGAGCGGAACATGACCATGCTGGGGTCGTCGATCGCGTAGCGCACCAGTGGCAGCGCAACCACCAGCGCCACCAGGCCGGCGCCGATCAGCCAGGTGAAGATCGCCCAGCGTCGGCCGCGGGCCAATGGGTGGAGCAGGTACACGAGCACCCCGACCGTTACGGCGATCGGGATCGCACGCGCCGGCGTGTAGCCGTGCAGCCCCAGCCCGACGATCAACCCGCACCACAACAGGTCGTTGCTTCTCCGGCGCCGCAGCCCGCGCACCAGAAAGTACAGCGCCGGAGCCGCGAACAGCGGGTAGAGCGGGAACCTCAGCCCCACGCGGCTGATCACGTTCGGCCAGTAGGCCACGCCGGCCAGGAACATCGCCGCCAGGGCGACCCTCCGACCACCCAGCTCGCGGCCGAACAGGTAAATGAATGGCAGTGTCACGACGCCGACAAGCGCCGTCCCGATCTTCAGCGTCAGGAACGACACCCCCGTACCGAGCAATCCGGCAGTGGCGGCTGCCAGGTAGAACTGGAGCGCCTCGCGGCCGGTATTGCGCGGGAAGAAAATCGAATACTTCCCGTTGAGCACGTCGACGACGTCGAGCAGCTTCTCGGCGTGATCGCTGACCATCTCGCGGGTCACACCGGCGAGATCCGCGAAGCGAAACCAGACGACGACCGCGAACACGACGAGGACGCCGACGGCCCATGCGTCCAGCGACAGGTTGAAGCGCGGCGCCGCCAGCCAGTCCAACGCCTGACGCGTGCGGCGTCGAACATCGAGCTCGCCGTCCCACAGGGCGGCGATGATGCAGACCAGCGCGCCGGTCCAGAAGAACAGCGTCGAGGCGCGGAAGGTGTTGCCCGACGAGGCCAAGAGCGTCAGGACGGAGAATGCTGCTGCCGCGCCGAGCCACGCGGGACGGAAGCGCAGCATCTGCGCCGGACGGTCTGTCTCCGCCGGCAACCGAACCCCGAAGTCGCCCGCCCAGGCCGCCCAGCCAGCCAGGACGACCGCCAGCCCGTACAGGACGAGCGTAGGGACCAGGTTTTCAGGCTTGCGCTCAAGCCCAAGCTGCGCCACCAGTGCCAGGATCAGCGCCACCGGCAGGCGCAGATGCCCGGCCTGGATGTGCAGCTCGACCCGAATGGCCGGCGGCATCGCAGCCGGGGCATCAAACTGCTGCTGATCTTCGTCTCGGGCGGACGTTCGCGCAGGTTCGGCGCCGCGAGCCGGCTTGACCACAGGCGCCGGGGGTTCCAGGTCTGGCTGAACGGCCCGGATCTGCGCGGCACGCGGGGCGGACTGCCCCGGGATCTCGTTTGGCGCCTGAGACGGTGGAGGTGCAGGAAGCGGGATCGGCCGGCGTTTGAGGAGCGAGCGAACCCAGTCCAGGACGCTTGGCTCAGTGCCGTCTGCAGGTGAAGGGGGCGGTGTCGTAGGATCCATGGTCCGCTTTGCCTGTTCGCTGGGGCGAGGGCGCGTCTCCGCCCACGCCCGATGGTAACTTAGGGCGGGTCGGCTAGAGCTTCCGGGCCAGGTAGTAGCTGTAGGTGCCTTGTGGACCAGGCATCTCCAAATAGTAGCGCCGCGTCAGGCGTTCCGTCAACCTCAGGTTCCAGCGCGTGGGTGCGACGATCCAGCGGCCCGTCAGCCAGCGCGGCAGCAGGCACGGGGCTCCGAAGTAGTGACCCCATTCAAGGGCATGCAGGGCCGCCGGCGAGAAGTAGCGCTCGGTGCGCTCGACCACCATCCCGACCCGGGCCAGGCGCTCCGTCCATTCGGCCTCGTACATCATGTTTCGGGTCCGAGACATCCACATGAAGTAGTCGGCATACCCCCTGGCGGCGCGGCGCAGCCCAAGCCGTTCCAGGAAGCGGGGCAAGCTGAGCTCCGTGCGATACCCGGGGTTGGGGACGGTGAAGAAGAGCGGCGCACCCGGCTTGAGCACGCGGGCGATCTCGGCCAGCACGCCGTCCAGATCGGGAAGATGCTCGAGCACCGAGTTGCTGAATGCGCTCCCGAGCGAGCCTGATTCAATCGGAAGGCTCGTCCCGCTGGAGTCCAACAGCAACTTGTACCGTCCCCGCCGGCGTGCCTCGCGCAGGGACGGTAGATGAAGGTCGACACCGATGTCGACCAGCGCGTCGAAGGTCACCTCGGCAAAGTGGCCGTCGCCGCAGCCGACGTCGAGCATCGGCCGCGGCAGATCCAGCCCCTGGTAGAAGCGCGCTTCGATGGCGCGCAGGATGGCCCGGAAGTATGGCAGGTCGCGAAGGTGGAGCCAGAGGAAATCCTTGCCGGAGGGGCCCGTCATGGGCGGAGGCGCCTCTCGGCTGGGATGTTCGTCCGGCGATCTCACGCCG
>Ga0315293_10003688_pt1 | contig 14764 bp, 21 predicted proteins | sample YL17G13_20_MG_FD_203071 | JGI IMG/M metagenome (GOLD analysis project Ga0315293, IMG submission 203071) | Sediment microbial communities from Yellowstone Lake, YNP, Wyoming, USA - YL17G13_20 | ecosystem: Environmental > Aquatic > Freshwater > Lake > Sediment | place: USA: Wyoming | collected... | reverse complement strand
GGCAAGAGGATCATAAATAAAGCTATTGGCAGATCAATAGGGAGATTAAATAGGAAGTGAAGAATGGAAGAATTTATCAAAGCATCAATAAATGAAAAATCATGTAGGATAAAAAATCTTTTAATTAATCAAGCGACCATAAATCCTAAGGGTTCGTTTATTTATGAAAGGACAAATTTAGCTATAGCTCTAAATCAATTAGAAATTGAATTTATGAAATCATTTTTAGAATACTATTTGGGGGTTGTTAATTTTATTAAATTAATTGGCAGGACCGTGGGGAAATTATTTAGGAGGGGAAAATGAGTGAGAAAATTGGAATTATTAAAGATGTTGGTTTCGGTTGTAGAGATGTTGGCTATCCCATTTTGTTTTTTTCTGTGTATGTGAGTGAAAGTGTGGCTGCTCTTCAAATATTACATCATCCATATTATGTTGATTTTATAAAAGAATATGGCGTTTGGGATATTAAGGATTTAGAGGGTAAGCCTGTTTGGGTCGAAGATGATGACCACATAATGAAAGTATTAAGACCTTGTACGATAAAAGGAAACAAACAATCTACCCCTTGACAACATTTTTACAGTAGTGGTAGCGTATATTAGTATGAGTGAGAAATCAAACATCAAGATATTGGAGAAAGTTGATAGTCTCCTCAAAAAAATCGAAGAAGGTCAAATAATAATCAGCATTTCAAAAGCAATCCCGAAGAAAATTAAAATCTCAACTGATGAGTATGAGCATATAGCTGAAAATTAAATAATTTTTGCCTCAAACTGGCACGAACCTACGGGCAATTCACTGTTAATTCAGTGGGTTGCCTTTTTTATTGGGAGATCATGGGCTTCTACATAACAGAGATCATAAAAAAAGAAGATAGGAATAAGTTAAGAAAGTTCCTACCCAAAGATTATAAGTTCCCAAAGATCAAGCGAGGTCAGATAGTCATACCAGAAGAAGTATTAAGGAAAATGTCGAAGGAAGATTTTGATTTCTATGATCGCTTAATGAGAAAGATACCAGTTGCGAAAGGTTAAACTTCCTATAGAGATAGAAGAATTTATCAGGGCTTATTTGATACTTGATTCATCTATCGGGGATCAAAAAAAGTATGACGCAATACCAATGAGGGTAAAGGGTGGAGAGTCGAAACCACCATTAAATTTGCGACTCCTATTTGTGAAGGGAAGAGCATTACGGAAAATAGAAGGGATTACTGAATATATTTATGATGAGATGGAGAAATGAACAATGATATATATAACACAAACCAAATTCGCAAAATAATAAGAAATCGGTATTTTTATAATCCGTATTGTGCTAATTGGGAAGATATTTTGGTTGAGATAATTGATGTTGAAAATCTTTTAGCTGAATTAAAAGAAAAAGAGTTAATAACTATATATATCGCAAGTTGTATTGGATATACAGTTTATGATATATCCGAATATTTCCGAACAAATATTAGAGTAATAAGTGATTGTTGGGAAAGAATATCTATTTTTTTAATGGAGCTTCAAAGAAATAACAAAAAAGAAGATTATTTTATAAAAGCTATTGAAAATATTTTACAATATTTATTAACGGGTGAAACTATATTAAGGTCATCTCGAAGAACTTGCCGAATTTGTGGCAAATGGATTCCTATACCTAATGGGAAAAGTTTAATGGCATATTTAAATATTTGCAGTCTTGGTTGTAAAGAAATTTATTTAAAAAAACAAAATATAAAACTAGAGAAAGAAAAACAGTATTTGACAAATTGGTTAGCGGATTGGTATAAGAAAACCAGAAAAAACAATCCAGAATATATTAAAAATAAAAAAGAATATGATAAAGGGAGATGGCAATTAATGAATCAAGAAAAAAGAAGGTTGATCTATGATAATCATAATAGAAGATTACGTGAAATAAAAATTATCTCTTGACAATAACTTTAAAACCCTTGACAATACTCCTGATTTTCTATACCAAAAATTTTTAGCTAATCCTCCTGGAAAAAGCTGAGCCGAAAGGCTCTTTTTTTATGCCCGAAGTTCAAACTTATTTCAAGCAACCGATAGTTAAGAATCCCTATAACAAATATAAATACGGTCTCACCCATCCTCTATGCGAGATATGCAGAAAAAAGAAACACGAAGTTCATCACATAATTTTTAGTTCAAGAGGGGGATCAGACGAGGATTGGAACTTTATATCGGTTTGTTTATATCATCACAATATTTTTCATGGATTGAGAATAAAAGCTGGCATAGGAAGAATATCGTGGAGATCAAAGAGAATTGCTTTAGAGAAGAGATGGCTTGTTCTTTATAGTGCAATGAAGGCATATCAGACTATTGAGGATATAGGGGAAGAAAAAGTAAGTTTGATTAAGAGAGTTTTGCAAATAGATGAGTAAAGATAAGATTAGTTTCATAGCTGCACTTAACTCAGCGACTGCAATCAAGATAGATGGAGATGGTGAAGTTAAGGTAACATTGCAAGTTCCATCCTCAGAGATTGCAGAGGTAACAAAGCTTCTTCTTTATATTAAAAAGACATTCATTGTTTCAATAACAGAAGATAGTGCAGAAGAACGAGAAGATGTGTTTAAGGATGTGGTAAGTGCTGATGCCTTGGAAGCTGAAGAAGCCTTGTCATTATCCTAATTGTAGAGAATTAACTAATGAGCGTTATTGTATTCAACATAAGAAACAGCTTGATAAACAATATAACAAAGAACGGGGATCATCGACTCAACAGGGTTATGGTATGAATCATAGAAGGCTAAGACTTCTTTATCTATCTGAACATCCTATTTGTGAGGACTGTAATGAAGAGCCTTCTAATGAATTACATCACATGGATGGAGATAATCAGAACTTAGATGAAGATAATTTAGAAGCATTATGTAAGTCGTGTCATTCTAAGAGGACAATGAAAGAACAAAACAGATAGGGGTAGGGGGATATAAATAGCTACAAGCTGTTATAAAAGGAGCGTGCGATAAGGCAAGCGTGATAAATCGCAAGTTAGGATAGGGGGGGGATATATGATACCAGGAACTAAACCAAAACCAACAAAACTAAAATTAATAGAAGGGAATCCAGGTAAAAGACCTTTAAATATGAATGAACCTAAACCAAAACCTACTATACCAGAATGTCCCGATTGGCTGAAGTCTGATGAAATCGCTTATAAAGAATGGCAACGTGTAGTTCCAGAACTTGAAACTCTTGGTCTCTTAACATGTTTAGATGGCGCTGCTCTTGAGGGATATTGTAAGTCTTACTCCAGATTTGTTGAGGCTGAGCAATTTATGGATAGTAAAATATCAGGTGTGGAAAAGAAAAAAGGAACTGTCTATAAAATTACAACTAAGGCTGGTAGTGAATATCTTCAGCAATTACCGCAAGTTTTAATAGCACAGAAATATCTTCAAATTGCTATAAGGTTAATGGCTGAATTTGGGTTAACTCCATCAAGCCGGGGTCGTATGTCCTTGCCGAGCGAAAAGAATGACGATGGTATGGAAGGACTTTTAGATTGATGTGTTTGATGAAGACAAAGCGCAAAGAGCAGTTAAGTTTATTGAAAATCTCAAGCATACTAAAGGTAAATGGTATGGAGTTAATTTTGAGCTTTTACCCTGGCAACGAGAAATAATTGAGAAAGTCTTTGGAACTGTAAACAGAGATGGATATAGACAATATCGGAATGTCTATATTGAGATTCCTAAAAAGAATGGCAAGACAGATCTTGCCTCAGCAGTTGCCCTAAAATGTCTCTGTGCTGATGACGAGAAGGGTGCTGAGGTTTATAGCGCAGCAGTCGATCGAGAGCAGGCAAGTTTAGTTTACATCGTTGCCCGCAGGATGGTTTTGCAGGATCACGCTTTAACGAAGCGCTGCAAAATCATAGACAGCAGAAAGCGAATTGTTACCTATAAGACTGATAGTTTTTATCAAGTTCTCTCAGCGGATGTTCCTTCTAAACATGGATTCAATACTCATTGTGTTGTCTTTGATGAACTCCATGCACAAAGGACTGATGAGCTTTGGACTGTCCTTACTTATGACTCCGGTATTGCGAGGACGCAGCCTCTTACATTTGTAATTACGACAGCGGGTTATGATAAGAATTCCATTTGCTATAAGATTCATGATTATGCACTGAAGGTAAGAGATGGAATTATAAAGGATAGTACTTTCTTGCCAGTTATTTATGCAGCGGATGAAGAAGATGACTGGACAGATGAGGATGTCTGGCGAAAAGTAAATCCTTCCTTAGGTGTAACAATAGATATAGAAGATGTTAGGCAAGCATGTAAGAAAGCACAGGAGATTCCATCTGAAGAAAATCTTTTCAGGCGTTTCAGGTTGAATCAATGGGTAACTCAGGAAACACGATGGATTCCAATAGAGAAATGGGATGAGACTGCCGGCATTGTTGATGAAGAAAAGCTAAAGGGTCGGGAATGTTTCGGTGGTCTGGACTTAGCTTCAACAACAGACATAGCAGCTTTTGTTTTGGTATTTCCCCCAGAGAATTATATCCTGCCTTTCTTCTTCATACCCGAAGATAATATGAAGAAGCGTGAACATAGAGACAGGGTTCCATATCCTTCATGGGTAAAACAGGGACTTATCTATGCAACACCTGGCAACGTTATTGATTATAAATTTATTGAGGACAAGATAAACCAGATTTTAAATCGATATATTGTCAAAGAGATTGCCTATGATCGATGGAACGCAGACATGCTCGTTCAAAGACTTACAGAAGGTGGTAAGACGATGATTCCGGTTGGTATGGGTTTTGCGTCAATGGCAGCTCCGACAAAATATTTAGAGACTTTGATATATGGCAAAAAAATAATTCATGGCGGTAATCCAGTACTTAGGTGGATGTTCAACAACGTGATGGTAAAACAGGATGCGGCGGGAAATCTTAAACCCGATAAAGAAAAATCTACTGAGAAGATAGATGGAATTGTGGCAACCATATTGGCTCTATCAAGATCAATGTTATACAAAGATGAGGTATCAATTTATGAAAGTCAGGGGATAGATTGGCTGTAGGAAAACCAACATTATTACAAAGAATGCTCAGGCCTCTTATAAGGCGCACGCTCTCAAGCGAGTTGAATTGGCTTTTAGGCCTTACTGGTGGAAGTGAATCATATACTGGAGTAACGGTAACAGAAATAACAGCATTGCAGAGCAGTGCAGTTTTTGCATGTGTGCGGAACATAGCTGAGACGATAGCCTCCCTGCCTTTGTTTGTTTATAAACGAAGAGATGATGGAGGGAAGGATAGATGGCCTGCTCATTCTCTCTATTCTATATTACATAATAAGCCGAACCCAGAGATGACGTCCTTTGAGTTCAGGGAAATTATGCTTGCCCATATTCTCTTATGGGGAAATTCATATTGCGAACTTGTCTATAATGGGGCTGGTAGGATTATGGAAATCTGGCCGCTTCGGCCAGATAGAATGAATGTTGAACGTAAAGATAAGAAACTCAAATATACATATACCCTTCCAGATAAAAAAGAAGTTGTTATTTCCAATGAACTTGTATGGCACACAAAAGGTTTTGGATATGATGGGATAACAGGTTTATCCGTAATTGGTCTTGCCAGAGAATCTATAGGACTTTCACTTGCTACTGAAGAATATGGCGCAAGATATTTCGGTAGCGGAGCAACTCCTGATGGTGTTTTAACACATCCAGGAAAACTTACGCCCGTAGCAATCGACAGTATGAAAAAATCCTGGGACGATCAACACAAGGGTTTGAGCAAGTCTCATAGAGTAGCTATTCTTCAGGAAGGAGTAAGTTATACTCAGATTGGAATACCGCCAGAGGATAGTCAATTTCTTGAGACAAGGAAATTTCAGATAAGAGATATCTGCAGAATATTTAGAATGCAACCACATAAAATTGCTGATCTTGAAGATGCTACCTTTTCAAACGTTGAGGAAGAAAATATAGATCACGTAGTTGATACCATAAGACCCTGGTGTGTGCGTTTTGAGCAATCAACGGATATGAGATTATTCCCGCCCGAAGAACAAGCCATATTTTTTGTAGAGTTTTTAATTGATGGACTACTTCGGGGCAATATTGTAAATAGATATAGCGCTTATGCTACTGCAAGACAGAATGGCTGGATGTGTGCTGATGATATAAGAGAACTTGAGAACATGAACCCGATTCCTGATGATAAGGGGAAGGTATATCTTATTCCGCTTAATATGATTCCAGCGCCAGGTCCAGATACAAAAACCCAAGAACCTGTAAAAAAGCCAGAGACTAAAAGCATAGAAAGCAGATCAAGATTAAGGCAAAAGACAATAGAGTCTTATAGAGAACTCTTTAAGGATACTGCCTCCAGGATAATAAGACGGGAACGCAATGATGTCATGGCTGCCGCTAAAAAGTTTTTGAGTCGAAGAGATAATATGCAGTTTAATAGTTGGCTTGTGGATTTCTATGAAGAACATAAAGAATTTATAAAGACAAACATGAAACCTATCTTTCACACTTATGGCAAATTGATTAGCACAGGCGCAGCAGATGAGATAAATTTCAAAAATGATATATCGGTTGAGCTTTCTGATTTTATGGAAAAATACACAGATATTTACTCAATAAGGCATAGTGCAGATTCCACACGTGAGATCAGACAGGTTGTGTCTCAGCCAGGTGATGATATAGAAGAACTTGAAGCTATGTTTGAGGACTGGGATAAGAATAGAGCCGAGAAGATTGCTAAAAATGAGACTGTGCAGATGGCTGGAGCGGTTACAAAATTTACTTTTATTGCAGGCGGTATTACAAAATTAGTATGGATGGCAAGTGCTAATGCCTGTCCAATATGTCAGGAACTTGATGGAGTTATCATAGGAATTGAAGGAGCTTTCACAGATAGCGGGAATATTTCCCACGCCCCATTGCACGATGGGTGTGAATGCGATATTGGACCAGCTTAATAAAAATGATAATAAATAGAGGAGATGATTTGGGCTATGCCTTATCCCTAATGAACATTCTTGCAGGCTTGAGAATCCAGATAAATATGATACATGCAGACGTGGTGAAAGAATTGCAGATAAACCTGATTCTGTTAAGGGTAAAAAATATTCTGTGATTTATTGCAAAAAAGGTGATGGCGCAATGGAAGAACAGGCATATAGATATGATAAGGATACATGGACTGCTGCACAGGCGAGATCTCACTGTAATTTACATGATGGGAGCTTTGAGGCAGCATCAGAAAGTAAGACTATGGAAATAGAGCGCAGAACATTTGAGTTTGACGAACTCAGGGTAGATGAACAAGAAGAGCCTAAAATATTTGGTCATGCTGCGGTATTCAATAAACTGTCAGAAAATCTTGGAATGTTCAAGGAAAAAATAAAACCCGGCGCATTTTCAAAGACAATTCAAGAAAGTGATATCAGGGCATTATTTAACCATGACCCGAATTATGTTATCGGGAGGACAAAAAATAATACTCTTAAATTAATGGAAGATAATAAGGGTTTATTGTTTGAGGCTATTCCCCCGAAGACTCAATGGGCTAATGATTTGATTGTATCAATTAAGCGTGGTGATATTACCCAGAATAGTTTTAGTTTTAGAACCATAAAAGACAAATGGGAAACCGTAGATGAAGAAAATATCAGAACACTTATTGAAGTAGAGCTTTTTGATGTATCACCTGTAACCTTCCCCGCATATCCACAAACTGATGTATCAGTTCGTTCAATTATTATGGCAGTTGGAATTAATTATGACAATTTAGCAGAAGTTATTTTTAGAGCGGAGCAAAAAATTGAGCTAAGTGAAGATGATATTTGTTTAGTTAGAAAGACAATTGAAGTTTTGGATAGTTATATTAAACCAAAATATAATCATATAAATATTTTAAAGAAGAAATTAGATTTGATCTCAAGAGCATAGATAAAACAGTTTAGATAATACTTTAAATAAAGACATCCAATTTGGGTGTCTTTTTTATATTCACAAATGGGGGTAGCCTCGATCTACCCCCTACCTATCGAGGGGGTTAAATGCAAGTAAAAAGATGTAGTAGATGTAGAGAGATAAAACCTGTTAGTGAATTTTATAAACATAAAATTAATAAAGATGGATATGTACATAACTGTAAGAATTGTCATAAATTAGAAGTTAGAGAATGGCAAAAGAATAATTCTGAGAGAGTAATAGAAGTAGCAAGAAAATATCGTGAAAATAATCTTGAGAGAATAAGAGAATCATCAAGAAAATCAAGTAAAAAATGTCGTAGGAATAATCCTGAAAAGGCGAGAGAAAGAACAAGAAAATCAATGGAAAAATGGCGGGAAAATAATCCTGAGTGGGCAAGAGAAAAAGGAAGAAAAGCCAATAGAAGACAGCGTATAAAAAATAAAGATAATCCTAAATTTAAACTAAATAACAATATCAGAAGCACAATATGGGATTCTTTAAAAAGAAATAAAAATGGTCGGCATTGGGAAGATTTGGTTGGTTACAAATTAGAAAAATTAATGGATCATCTTGAAAAGCAATTTAAAAATGATATGAATTGGGATAATTATGGTTATTATGGTTGGCATGTTGACCATATAAGACCAATTTCAAGTTTTAATTTTAATTCTTACGATGACCCTGAATTTAAAGAATGCTGGGCACTAGATAATTTACAGCCCTTATGGGCAGAAGATAACTTAGTAAAACATAATAAATATGAATTTTTAATATTGCAAGCATAAAGCAGTGCGCCGAAAAAGGTTTTTCACCCACTGAATAGACAATCGCAGGTGCGGTTGTTTTTTTTATGCAAGTAAAAAAGGAAAGGAGAAAAATGAAAGACGTTTTAGCACTTAGAAGGAAGCGTGCTGAGCTAATTGCTCAGGCACGTCAGGTGTTGGATTTAGCGGAGACCGAGAAAAGAGACTTAAGCGCTGAAGAAGAAGGAAAATACAATGTAATAATGGAAGATGTTGTGAAGTTGGATAAGGAAGTTGAGACTGAAGAAAGACAGCAGAAACTTGAGAAGAGCTTAAGCGAACCGATAAATGAGCCAATAAAACCGACACCAGAAGGAAATACTGAAGTTGGGACTAGGGCAAGCGATGAATACAGGAAAGCCTTTAGGAACTATCTTCAGACTGGAAGGGAAACCGAGATCAGAGCATTAGCGGCTGATAGTGATACGACAGGTGGTTATCTGATTGCGCCTCAGCTGTTTATCGCTAATCTCATAAAAGCTGTGGATGATGCGGTTATAGTTAGAGCTATAGCAACAAAATTCACAGTTGATAAAGCTGAGAGTCTTGGTGCGCCAACTCTTGAAGCCGATCCAGCAGATTCGGATTGGACAGCAGAGATAAAGACTGGTTCTGAGGATTCTTCAATGGCGATCGGGAAGAGAGAACTATATCCACATCCTCTGGCGAAACAGATTAAACTCTCAAAGAAACTGGTCAGGATTTCGGCTATTGATGTTGAGACTTTGATCAGGGACAGACTGGCTTATAAGTTCGCCATATCTGAGGAAAAGACATTCTTAACGGGTCATGGTTCTAATCAGCCTCTTGGTGTATTTACTGCATCAAGTCAGGGAATTAGCACATCAAGAGATGTATCGACTGGTAATACCTCAACCTCAATTCAGACTGACGGTTTAATCGAAGCAAAGTATAAATTAAAGGGTCAGTATTGGGGTAAGGCTCGCTGGATATTCCACAGAGATGCATTAAAGCAGATAGCTAAACTCAAAGATGGCGATGGTCAGTATATCTGGCAGCAAGGTATTCAATTAGGTCAACCAGATAGACTTTTAGGCTTGCCTCATCTGATGAGTGAGTACGCACCTAATACCTTCGAGACCACTCTTTATGTTGGCATTCTCGGCGATTTCAGTTTCTATTGGATTGCCGATGCTTTAGATATGACCGTTCAGACATTAGTCGAGCTTTATGCTACAACTAACCAGAATGGCTATATCGGTAGGCTTGAAACGGATGGAATGCCAGTTTTAGAGGAAGCGTTTGCAAGAGTCAAGTTAGCGTAAAGGAGGATAAATGAATCTTATTAAAAACACAAAGATAACAACTGCATTAGATTATGCAAGCGGTACAGCCTCAAGGAATGGCGCTATTCTTGATATGCAAGGCTTTGAGGGTGTTCTAATGATTGTGAAGTTCGCAGTTATAGCAACGAGTGCGGTCGGAGATATTCATGCTGAACAGGATTCAGCTGTTGGTGGTGGAACAATGGCCGATCTGACAGGAACTGCAATAGCGGTGGCTGATAATGATGATCATCAGATATTTATAATCGATCTTTACAGACCACAGGAACGATATGTCAGGGTAGTGGTAACTAAGGATGCCTCAAATGCTATGGCTGAGAGCGCAATCTATGTGCAGTATGGAGCGAAAGAGTTGCCGATTGATAACAATGTGACTGATGCGGTTACTTATGAGCTTCATATTTCCCCAGATGAAGGATCTAAATAAATCATGTCTTAACTGACTACTCGATAGCGGGGTTAGCCATACCCCGCTTATCGGGGCAACCAATGAAAAGGAGAAAAAATGGCAGACGCAACATATCAACCGAAAGTATATCGTGATAGTGGAGGTAACAGACAGGTTATTGCGCCAGGAGGTGAACTTCTAATTGAGGGTATTGTTCGGGGATTAGTCCATGGATCTGATTATTTCGTTGATGGTGATGATGGTAATGATACCAATGATGGGTTGAGTTGGGCAAAGGCCTTTGCAACAATCGGGCAGGGCATATCTACCGCTATAGCTGGTGATAGAATCTTTATTAAGCCAAAGATTATTGCGGTTGGTGGACTTGACCCAGTGAGCTATGCCGAAACTTTAATTATACCCGCAACGAAACCAGGTCTTCAGTTGATAGGTATTCAAAATGGCTTAGCTCAGGGAGCACAGCCCCAAATTAAGAAAGGTTCTGGGAGTACCGCTCAATTAACGATTCGTGCACCTGGTTGCTTAATTAGAGGATTAACAATTAATGGCATAGGAGCAACAGGCGGAGGCATTCTACTTGATGATGATGCAGTAACTAAAACAGCATTTGGCACAATAATTGAAGATTGTTTTCTCAAAAATTGTCAAGGAACAGGAGCTGCTGCAACAGGTGGAGCTATTCAAATTGGTGCGACGGGTGGAGCTTGGCAATTAAGAATTAGTAGATGCCGATTCTTCAAGAATCTTGCGGGCATAATGTCATTAGCAGCAGCTGTAGTACAACCGAAAGATATTGTAATAGAAGATTGCGAGTTCGGATCAGATGTTAATACTGAAATTGATGCAGATATCTATTTTAAAGGTGTAGGTGTAACTGGCTTACTGGTTAATAGATGTAATTTTGCAACAGTTGATGTACCAGCTTATGCCTCCTCACCTTCAGCAGCGCGGTACCTAGATCTTACTAATTGTGTCGCAGGCTTGCTTGCAAACTGTATGTTCGCATGTACAGGCAAGACATTTACCTCATCTGGAGATGCTGCAAAGATTCCCGCAACAGTTCGTAAGTCTGGATGCTACCAAGAGAACGCACTGATTGTAGCCTAATATTTTTTTAAGAATAGGATGCATGAAGTGCTAAATCTGTTAGTTTGTCTGATCTATTAGCTTGGTGGCTAAAACATTCGGGACTGTCAGTTTACGCTGGCAGTCCTGAATATTAATTAGGTGGTGATTAAATGGCATATATAGAAAGACATCAAGTTACGGTTACTACTGGAACAGCTACTGGAACTGGCTATACTCCTGTGGTAAATGGTTTTGTTCTGGCAATAGTCTATACCAAAGTCGATTATTCTAATGGAGTAGATTTTACCATAACTGGTGAAACATCGGGAATAATCATATGGGATCAGGATAATGTTGATGCAACTGTAACAGTATATCCTCGTAATGCAACCTGTGATACAGTGGGAATTGCCTCTCTTTATGCGGGTAGTGGTGAACCCGTTGAGGACAGAATACCGATTGCACAGGAGAGAATAAAGATAGCTATTGCAGCGGGCGGTAACGGTAAAATTGGAGTTTTTGACGTTTATGTAGGAGCATAATATGAGAAAGATAAAAATGCTTACAACCATGGCAGGTCCGAAAGGTGTTACAGTAGCAGGCGGTGAAATAACTGTCTCAGATGGTCAAGCAGATGATCTCGTAAAAGGCAAATATGCTGTTTATATAGATTCGCCAGAGATGGAAGTAAAACCGATTGTTATTGAGACTACATCATTTGCACCAGCAGAAAAAGCTGTATTACCAAAACCGATTAAGCGAAAGAGATAATGGCAACAATTTTAGTAACGCAGGCATTAATCAGTTTAGCGGAAGCGCATGAGCATTTAGAGATAGCGACCGCATATACGACTGATGATAACTTACTTGAGGGATATATTAATGCTGCAACCAACATAATAGAACTCTACTGTAATCGTTATTTTGTAAAGAGATCCACTGCAAACGTAGAATATCATACTGTTGATGGAAGTAATAAGATATTTGTTAATTTCGGGCCGATAGATAGTGCTACTGTTTACGATGTCGAGGACAGCGCAACAATCACCAGCAGCGAATACCACATAAATAAAGCACAGGGTTATATTGAAAAGGATAGCGGAAATTGGACTGATGGAGTTGAGCGTTACAAAATAACATACACTCCTGGAGATTGCACTGCTACTGCTAATGTAACCTATGATGTGAAGTTGGCAGCCAAACTTTTAGTTGCAGACTTTTATCGTCATAGAGAAGAACTTACTTCTGAATCAATAGGTGATTATCGATACCAAAAAGACAAGGACTTACCATTTGGCATTAAGGGCATTTTATCAACATGGAGGTTGCCGAGGTGAAAGTAAAAATATTAAAGGGTTTTGTTATTCAAAATGGCGGAAAGAGGTATACAAAAGATGCGATTGAAGAAGTCGATGATAGACTTGCTAATGATCTTATCTCATGGGGTTGTGCTGAAAAATATATAGAGGAAAAGAAAATTGATTGGCCTATTAAACAAAAGTATAACGATAAAATCAAAGACACAGACGAAGGACAGCCAGGGGGGGTTCACCTGGACGTGGTCAGCGGGAACGACAGCTAAAAGCAGGTTAAGGCAACGCAGCGTCAAGGAGCTTTCGACCGCTGATAGAAATGCTGAAATTGGTGATTATGTCCTCTATGTCCTAAAAAATATATCGATTGTGCGAGGCAATCAGGTTATCTATGGTTCAAGGACTTTCGATGTCATAGCGGTCAATGATCCGCATGAGATGGGAGATCACAAGGAAATCTGGCTAAAAGAAGTCAAATGAAGAATGTAAAATTCGACAGCAAACCATTGATGAAAGTATTGCATGAAAAATTGAAAGCGGGATTTACAGATGCTGCTGCATTTGCGGCAGAAAAAGCCAAGGAAGGCGCACCTGTCAGGACTGGCAAGTTGAAGAAAAAACATATCAAGTCAAAAGTCATAGCCAAGAAATTAATGGATGTTAGAGGATATGTCTTGACTAGTATATTTTATGGTAGGATGCAGGAACTTGGCACATCAAAGATGGCAGCACAACCGTTTCTAAGACCCGCAGTTGAAAATAATAAACCAGAAATAATGAGAAGGATCGCTGGTGGGTAGCATATCGATTGGATTTTTCAATAGAATGAATGACGACAAAACATTAACAGATCAACTTTCAGTCTATAACACTAAACCCGCTATATTTACAACCGATCCCGCACCACTAGATGCAGTCCTGCCTTATATTGTCTGTCCTCCGGGTTATAGCGATCTACCCTTTGATACCTTCTCGACACAAGGCAGGGAAATAGTAAGGGATATAAGATGTTATGCGCCTAAGACTGGTTCAGTTGCAGCAGTAGAGGCAATAGCAGAGCGGGTAAGGATATTATTTCACCGCTCAACGATTTCAGTTACTGGATACACGTTAGTCAGGTGTTGGGTCGATAACATTCTTTTCGGACCTGAAGAAATAGATGCATATGGTTTGATAGTTACGGTAAGGGTTCATTTAGAAGCTGTGTAATTTTTAGATAATAAATTAATAGTTTTTTTAAGGTACTCCATTTCGGGGTGCTTTTTTATTTGTAAATAAAGGAGTGAAAATGAAACTTAAGTCAGGTACAAAATTCAAGGGTGTATTTGAAATTGAGATATTCGATAAGGCAGGTGGCAGGTTAATATCAAAGTCAAGGGCTGAAAATATCATAACAGATGAAGGTTTAAATAGGGTACTAAACGTTATGTTTCATGCTACTACTCAAACCACAACATGGTATTGTGAATTATTTGAGAATGATTTTACACCAGATGGTGATGAGACCTATGATGTTCCTGCATATACAATATGCACATCCTATGATGAAGAAACAAGACCTGCTTATGTTGAGGCTATAAGCTCAGCCAAATCTACTACCAACTCATTAAATAAGGCAGTATTTACAATGAATGCCACTAAGACCTTATATGGTGCCGCTCTTGTCAGTTTAAATACAAAAAATGACCATACGGCAGGTAATGACAATGTTCTATTCTGTGCAGGCAGATTTACAGCGGCTCAGCCAGTAATAGTTGCTAATGTTGTCAATCTTACCTATACAATTACAGCAGCCGATGCGGGATAATAAGAAATAAATGCCGATAGAATTTATAGAAAAACGGGGCGAGACTTACAAGGTATTTTCGCTTGGCAATAATCG
>Ga0315293_10003686_pt1 | contig 14767 bp, 22 predicted proteins | sample YL17G13_20_MG_FD_203071 | JGI IMG/M metagenome (GOLD analysis project Ga0315293, IMG submission 203071) | Sediment microbial communities from Yellowstone Lake, YNP, Wyoming, USA - YL17G13_20 | ecosystem: Environmental > Aquatic > Freshwater > Lake > Sediment | place: USA: Wyoming | collected... | reverse complement strand
CGGATTCGGTCGCTGCGCTCCCTCCAGTCGCTTCGCTCCACGACGAGCGGCGCTCCGCGCCGAGTGCGACACCTGACCCAGACTCGAACGCGGAAGGGGTTACGCCCGAGCCAGGAGGGGGCTACCGGGCGGGGGAACGAATCCCCCGTGCCCCCAGCCCGCAGCGATCCCCGGAGGCTCTTATGGGGACGGACGACGGATCGAGTCTAGACCCCCGAATCCGTGCGGCGAGGTCGTGGCGATCGAACGCCCCAGCGAAACCAGCGAGGCACGCACGAGCGATCCCAGGTCCAGCTGTCGACGCGGACACCTTCGCAACGCTCGAACGCGCGGCAGGGGTGCACCGTTGACGCTTCTAAAAGAGCCAGCGTGCAACGCAGCGCAACGCGCCGCGCGTGCTGATCTCTGCGCGGCGCGTATGGTCGGCCGATGGTCCACGCGAAACGATGGTTTCTCCGTCCAGTCGCTCGATGCTGCGCGGGACAGAAACGCAGCCCCGCGCCATGAGTGACGCGGGGGTGTTGGTTTTGTTCGTGCTGGTCGTGGTCGGCTGCGTCCAGGTCGTGACCGTGGGCGCGATCTTCGCGGGTCTGCGCGCGTGGACGCTGGCGCATGTGCCGCCGCTCGGGCGGATGCTCCGTTGCCCGCTCTGTTTCGGCTTCTGGGCGGGGCTTGCGTGGTGCGCGCTCGGGTTGTTTCCCGCGCTCGCGTTGCCGCGCGTCGTGCGGTGGGTTGCCGCGGCGTTCGCTGGCTCGGGCGTCTCGTGGGTCTCGCACGTCGTGCTCTGTCGACTGGGCGCGCGGGAGCTGTAGCCGTGAAACGCGACGCATGTCCGAAAGGATGCTCTCCGAGCCAACAGCGAAAGCTAGTCGCCCAGTTCGCGGCATCGCTACGAAAGTGCAACGCCAAGCCAGCGAAGCGCACGCCAGCGAAGCGCGCCAAGCGCCCCGCGGCACAACGCGCGCGGGTCTCGCACGTCGTGCCCACGCTGGCGCAGCTCGCGGCCACGGTCGCGGACCACGCGGATTTTTTCGCGCGTCAGCAACAGTGGAATGCGGTCGTTCGCGACACGTTCAGAGCCGGAGCGGGACCGAGCGCGCACCGTGCGTTCTCGAACGCACAGGCGACGCGCGCGGCGCGTGCGATCGAAGCGCCTGCGCCGGAACCCAGAGAGGCGCGCACGAGGACACGCGCGGCGCGCGTGCTGCCAGTGCCTCGCGACAAGGCGAGCAAACCACGACGGAGCAAAAAGCACGGGCTGCTACCCGCGCCCGCAGTCGTCGAGGTCGTCAAGGTGCGCGAGCTGCCCGCTCCGAGAACTCGCAAGGGTCGCGCGGTCGCTCTGGCGACCGATCGGCAACGCGAAGGGCTACTCGCGGCAGACCGTGCGTTTTCACGCCTCGACTTGAAGGGCTGGGCGTATCGATTCTATGCGGCGCGACGCGATCCGACGCTCACGCGCAAGCAAGCGACGTTCTACGGGACGCATGACCTGCGCGAAGGGATCGCGGCGGCGAAACACTCCATCGATATGGACATCGTGGTCCGCGAACTGATCGCGGAAGCACGCGCGAAGATCGCAGACCGCGAACCGCGCGCGAAACAGCCGAGGGCCAAACGAGGACGGCTCGACGTGTCAGGCATCGAGATGACCGTTGAGTCGCTGGAGTCTGACCCGTGGGCGATTCCCCAGCCGATCGGCCCCGAGGACTACCGCCCGCCGCAGTGCGCCGCGAACCATGAGCCCTGGTCGAGCGACTACGAAAGCGCGCTCGACGACGCACGCGAGCGAGCCAGCATCGAGAGCGGCGAGGACGATGAAGCCGGGTATCGGCGCATCGTGCACGATGCGATGGCGTCGCACCCGTCGTTCTCCTCGTGGTCGAGCACCGAGCGGGCGTGTGTCGCCGACTTTCGGGCGAGGCACCCGCGCAAGACGCGCCGCACGGTGACCGCCTCGGACGAGACACGCGCAGCGATCGAGGACGCCTCACGCGAGGCAGGCTACGACATGCGAGGGAGCGCCGAGCACCTGGACCGGCTATCGCTCGGGGGTCAAGCCGCGTACTGGCGCAGGCTGCATCGCAAGACCGGGAGCGTAGACGCACTACGGCGCGCGCGAGAGATCGAGGCGCGAAACCGCGCGAAGAAACGAAAAGGCGCGGGCGTGCAGACGTTCGCAGTGGGGTAAGTGATGAGCCGCTATACAGTTCGAAATCCAAGTAACAGTCAGATTGTATCATGGCATCGCCTACTCACACCGGCTAAGCGAGCCGCGCGCGTACTCGCAAACGCGAAGGGGAGAACGGTCGAAGTCTTCGACCACAAGCGCAATCAGGTTGTTGCGGTGGTAGAGCACGGCACGCGCGCGAAACGCCGCCGCGAGAAAGATCGCGGATTGTTCGGAGGGATTTTCGGATGACACCGCGATTTTCACCCGGTGCGTTGCGCGTCGGATTGTCTGCACTGCTAGCCGATCGCCCGCCCGCGAACGCCGCAGGATTGCAGCTCGGAGACCGCTGGATTTCCAAGCAAGAGGAGATCACCTCGACGTTGATCCAAGACGGCGCGGGCGCTCTTCGCTGGCTCGATAGCCTTTCGGTTGCCTCGACGGCGCCCACGTTTCCCGCGGGCTTTGCCGCGTCGATCCCTCCCGGTGCGGAGGGTTCGCCGTCAATGCTCACGATCGGCGGGGGATTGCTCCAACTCTGGTTTCACCAGAGAACGACCACAGCGGCTCCGCTGGTCGCCTTTTTTGCGTCGATCCCCCCGGTGATCGGCGCATTGCTCGACGTATCGGTTGCGGTACGCGACGAGACAAATGGAGACGTGCGGACGTGGCACGCACGCGGGCAACTGTCGTGCACCGCGGGTCCGGTCTGCTCATGGGGTCCGCTCGGACTGGTCACAGACTGGGCAGACGCGGCGCCCGGCGCGGGTCCGTGGGGCTGGGGCATCCTGCTCAATTCGCCCGCTCCGGGTGATCTCTCGGTCGTCCTCGGCGGTGACGCGGTGTTGCCGCTGGACTGGTCTATTTCGATCGTCGAGACGCTCACGTTTCCATTCTGAGGGGGTTCCGCATGGCGGGTAGAAAGCTCTTGACGAAATCGCCGCAAGGCCAGTTTCAGCTCTTCCCAGAATCGCTCGAACGCGATCCGCTCCAGTTGTCACTGGGGGGCACGAAAGAAAACGCGCGCGTCGCAGCCGCGGAGGCCGCGCGCAAGGTGCGCGCCGCCATGATGGCCCAGCCCGCGGTGTTGTTCGGCGGTCCGCTCGGAGGGAAGTAACCGTGGCAAATCTGACCTATCTAAAAGCGTCAGACTGGGATGACGCCTGGGAGCGCGCATCAAAGCCGCGCGCGCGTTCGAGCGCGAGCGCGGCGCATCCGTCGCTCTTCGGCGGTCCGCTGGGCGGGTAGCTAGAGGGACAGCGCGAGCTGTCGCGCGCCGTAGCGCGTCCAAAAACCATTCCAGGGTTCCAGGAGGATGGTCCCCACGTCGTGACGCGCGCACGACGTAGGACGTAGCCAGACCATGCGGCCGACGTGGAGCACCTCCCAGCGATGGCCGTAGCGGTCTGTCACGAGATCGCAGACGCGCGGCGCGTCGTCATGGTCCGCGGCCCAGCCGTCACGGTTCTCCGTCGTCGTCATCGCGCTCCCCCGTGTGATGCTCCCCCGCTGCGAGGCGCCGCGCGATGTTTCTGAACGATGCGGAGAGCTTCGGCTTCCCATTCTCCAGGACCAGCGCAGCGCGGTGCAGGATGTACTCCAGGACGCGCTCGCGTTCGAGCCGCGCCAGTTCGTTCGGGTCGCGTGCGTCGCGTTCGCCCGCGTCGCCGTCGCCGTCGTTCTCGACCGGCTCGACCGGCTCGACTGCCTTGCGCGCTTTCTTCGGCGGCGGTCCGTCGTCGTCCTGCGGTACGAGCGTGGGCCACGTCTCGGCGCGCTCCAACCCGCCGCGCCCACGGTACGCGACGGGCGGGAAACCGAGCTGCGTGCCGATCGCGTTGGCGGTCTCGCAAAACCGCGGGCCGTGACCCTTGTTGCCCTTCTCCACGTCGGCCAGCACCTCGTGTTGAAATGCATGCACCATCTCATGCAGGAGCGTCCCGAGGACGTAGCGCATCCCCTGGCGACCGACCGCGGGTGCGATTCGGATACGGCTCACGAACCCGTGAACGTCCTTGCTCGTGTAGTCGCCTGCGGCGCGAGGGCTCGACGTAGCGGAAACCAGAATCATCGGAGAGCCCAGCAGCCCGCCGAAAAATGCCGCGTTGAACAGATCGAACACCAGATAGAGAAGCCGCGCCGAATCCTCGCCCGAGCGTTCGATGGTCTGGCGCATCGCCCGGTGCGTGACGCGCGAGGGATCGAGCGGACGGATTGGAATGACGTTCGTTGCGTCCGTCGCAATCACGATCGCGCGTGCGGCATCGCGTATCGTGATCCGCTTGGGTGCTAGCTTTCGCTTGCTCGTGGTCGGGCGCGTCATCGCGCAACCCTGCCGCGGTCGATCGACTGGGCCAGCTCGAACAGCTCCGCGGCGAACACGCGCAAGGTTTCGGCGCGCAGGGTCGCGCCATCCCAGCCGTTGCGCTCGATGCTGCGCGCCAGTTGAAGCGCGCGGTCCGCTGCGTTGTGAAACGCCGTTACCCGTCCGTCGCAATAGGCCGCGGCGCGTGCGTCGTGGTCGCGGGTCAAGCTGGCGAAACTCTCGTGATCGGTCATCATGTCAATCCCCTTTGTGCGCGGCGCGACGTGCGACGCTGGCACCTTTATACATGCCAACGAATCGTGGCGCCACTAAAGGCGCCAGGGTCGAAAGAGCCGTTCGAGGACTACCGAGAACCCCTGTTTTCAGTAGTGCGATTTCGTGCGAGGGTGCTTGACATGGGCGGACATGCGAAGGGGTGCAGTTGTTCGACGTGTGGCGCCATCGCAGACACCATCGCGAGCATGGAGCGCCCGCTACGTCCGCTCGATTCGGTCGAGCAATCCATCGCGCTCGGCAACGCGATCACCGCGCGCATTCAGGATGCCGCCAGGGTCGAAGAGCGCCGCGTCGTCGTCGCGTTCTTGCGGAAGTGGTCGCGCACGATTCACGGCGGCTTGCTCGCTGACCGGATCGAGCGAGGGGAGCATGTTGAATCATGAGTGCTGTAGTATTTCTCCAGGGGTCGCGCGACTACAACGCGGGTGAGGCTTCGACGGAATCGGAAGCTAGGCGCATCGCAGCGGCGCGCGGCTTCGTCGTTGTCTCGGTGACGCGCTCGAACCGCTTTCGTAACTCGCACGGTCCTAACGCCTGGGTCGTGCGTATCAAGGCGAACCGCGAAGGCGTTGCGATGGTGCGCAGCAAGAAAACGGGGAAGGTGTCGGCCGCGAAGCCTCCCAAGTCCAACGGCTTCGACCTGTGGTGATGCTCGTCGCGTTCGTCGTGCTGCTGGTCGTGCTGGTCTGCGGGGCGATGAATTGACGCGCGAGCGCGAACTCGTCGACGTCGAGGTCGTGACCCGCGTGATCCGCGGTCCTGGGTTCGAGATCGTCGAGGCACGCACGGTGCCCGACACGATCGCACCGGGCGAGGCCTACCTCGCCAGGGTGCGCGAGTGCTCGCGGCGCGTCGTCGAGCTGCGGCTGCGCCAGTGCTTGCGCGTCGTGGGCGTCGAGGCCGACCCGCGCGCGTTCCGGTGGGAGCGGTTCGAGCCGGGGCACGTCGGCGCGTTGTCGAGCGCGATCCGAGCGCGCTACGCCCCCTCGACGGGTCGAGCGATCCTGGTTGCCCTGCGCGGCGTGCTGCGTGCGTGCTGGCAGTCGGGTTGCTACGGGTGGGACGAGTACGAGCGGCGCGTCGATGCGTTCGCGGCGATCGAGGGCACGCGCGTAGCTCCCGGTCGAGCCCTGTCACCGCGAGAGGTCGCGAGCCTCCACGCGATCGGCACGCCACGCGATCGCGCCGTGCTCGCGCTGCTCTTCGGGGCGGGTTGTCGTCGCAGCGAAGCGTCGGCCGTGACCTGGGAGCGGTTCGACGGCGCATCGCTTCGCGTGCTCGGGAAGGGCGATCGAGAGCGGGTCGTCCCGCTGCCAGGATGGGCATTGCTGGCGCTCCGAGCGATCCGACCGGGAACCGCCTCGCCAGCCGATCGCATCCTGCGGAGCGCCCGCGGCGCCCCCCTGTCGGTCGAGGGGTTGCGCTTCGTCGTCGCGAGCCTCGCCGCGCGTGCTGGCGTCCAGGCAGTCAGCCCGCACGATGCCCGTCGGACGTTCATCAGCGAATTGCTCGACGTGGCGGATACTGCCGTGGTCGCCGATCTCGCGGGCCACGCGAGCGCAGAGCAGACGCGGCGCTATGACCGACGCGGCGAGCGCGCGGGACGCGACGCGGTTGCGCGCGTTCGCTCGATCATCGAGCCGGTGTAGTTCGCCGCTTGTGCGTGTGTGCATTCAACGCGCATTCGCAAACATCGCGAAAGAGAGTGCACGCAGAAAAGGCTTGATTTGCGGTGAATTCGAGAGAACCAGGCCGCGCTCGAGTCGCGCAATGTTCAGTCGCGAATCAATGCTGAAAGCGTGAGGCGTGCTACCTGGGAAGGGCTGGGTACTTCGTCGGATCGAACCGAGGATTCGAGACGCTCGGCGCGGCGCGATCGGGTCGGCGCTTCCAGTCGAGCGCGCGGCCATGGTGAGGGTGCGGCGTTGGCGTCGTCGTCGTCTCGGTCGCGTCGGGTTGCGTGGTCTCGCGCCGTCGTGGCGTGGTTTTCGTCGTGCTCATGGTCACCTCAGAAGGCGAAGAAATAGCGATTGACGGACGTGTTGAGACCGAGGACCAGGGCATCACCGTCCGCGTAGCCCAGGTGCGTTCCGATGCCAGGGTCGTCGATGTAGTGCGCGAACGTCGTTCCATCCGCCATCGGGAATGGGACGGACGTTGGCAGGTTCAGGAAGTTGGACCAGTTGCTACCCATGACGAGCTGAGCCGCGCCGTTTGCTCCCATGACGTGTCCCGCGTCCAGCATCGTCGGGCCTGCGCCCACGGGGACGCCCGTATCCCACGGGTTGAAGTAGTAGGCCAACGTCGCGTGGTCGACCAGAAGCACGCCATAGCCCGGCATCAGGGCTGCGCCTGGACGATTGATCGCCGTATGCTCTCCGTGCGAATCGGAATACACGGTGATCGCGTTGATTGGAAACGCGGCCGAACCGGGATCGAACTGGATTCCGTACAGGGCGACCGAGCATCCGTAGCCGAACGCCATCGCACCAATCAGGGAGAAGGCAAATTCTCCCGCGGGAGGCGTAACCGGGCCGTTCGTGAACTGGTAGAACAGCTCGCAGTTGCGCACGATCGAGGGTGCGCGCGTAGTCGCCGGGCTCGCCGGATTGTCTGCGGCGAATACGCCCACGTTGCACGCCGCACCCTGCGACCAGATTTGCGCGTTGTTGGACTGAAACGACGGCAGTTGCAACGTCCCGCCGAGTGACGTGAACATGAAATTTCGCGCCACGATCGGCAGAGCGATGCGCGAATCGCGCCCCGTGAACCATCCCCCAAAGGGGCCAGCCGAATGGATGAAAAGCCCCGTCCGGTCGAGCGGGTTGAGAATGTCGACCGCACGCGGCGAAAGGTCGACGTTCGCGTTGATTTGAAAATGTTCGATCTCGCACCCGTTCGCCTGGATTTCGCACAACCTCGACGCGATCGTAACGTGCTGTAGAACCAGCTTTGTCGTGAACGGGTCGGGCGTCGGTGAAACGAGCAGCTTGATGCCGACAAGATCGAGTTCCGAGGCGCGCGAGCCAAGTCCGGTGATGGTGCCTGCGGGAAGCGTGGGCGTTCCATCCGGTAGCTCGATGGTGACGGCAGGTCGCAACGCCTGATACGTCGCGATCGCGTCGGGCACGCGATCGAACTCGATTTGTGTTCGCACGATGCCGCCGCCCGCTTCGGCCACGGTGCGAACCTGCCCCGCGTTCGTCCCGGAAATGCACACGAGCGAGGCGCCCTCCAGATCGTTGACGTTGACGGCGAGCACCTCCCAGCGGTTCGTTGACGCACCCGTCGCGGCCACAGCTTCTACCTGAACCATCGGCCCGACAGCCGTCCAGACCATCGGTTGCGCGAAAATGCCGATACCCGCGCCGACCGTGAACACGGCCGGTCCGGTCGCCACGTCGAACGGCCAGCGATAGGTGCCCGGCATGAAGGCGACGCGACAAACGCCAGTCCACGCGACCGGCTGAGCCGTGAACAGCGGCGCCATGCTCTTCCACGCGAGCGCGAGCGACGTGCCAGGGTTGGAATCGTTGCCGTTCACGGCGTCAATCCATCGAATGAAATCAGAGATAGCCTCGTCCGTGTCGAGCCACAGCTTCGCGCCGAGTTGGTCGACGACGAGCGTTGAGAGTTGCACGCCCTGCGGGGTCGGCGCGTCCCGCGTGATCCACCGATCCCCGACCACCAGGGACGGGTCAGACGCCAGCGGGCGCGCGGTGGGCAACATGCCCAGACCGATACGCGCGAACAGAGGGGGACGGAGAATCGCCATGGTTCAAACTCCCGAGAAAAGAGCCAGCGAACTTACTTGAGCAGCCTCGGACCACCGAGGAGCACGAACGCAGCCACGCCCAGCGCAGCCCACCCGAGCACGCGCAACCCGCGCGTGCCCTCGTCGATACCGTGCGCCACCGATTGCGCGAGCGCACCGGGGAGCGGGCCATGCGCGAGCACGCCTCCCGCGGCGTCGGCCGCGTCGCGCACGTTCGCCGGGTCGAGCGTCAGGTCGATTCCGGCGTTTCGCGTGTAGCCGTATCCCATCAGGGCAACGGCTCCCACATGACCCAGAAGACCGCGACCTCTTCATCGGCGGCGTTTGCCGTGCTGCGAATCGTGAACGAGACACCCGGCACGCGGGTTTGCTGCCAGATTTGACCAGACGGGGCCGTTCCGGTTCCCTCGTTCACGCTGAGCTGAAATCGGCTCGTCGGCGTCACGTTGGCGTTGAGCACCAACGCCACGCCAGCGGCATCGAGCACCGCGATTCCCGAGGCGCGATCGACACCGGATCGCAACGCCGGAACGCCCTGCGAATTGATTTTGAAAACTTCCCGGTGTCCGTTGATCGGCCCTTCAAGCGGCGTCAGCTCAACGGCGAAATCTACCGCGACGTAGTTGCGTCCAGGTACGGCGCCACCGGGCGGCACTTGGATCGACACGTATCCGGCCAGCGGTATCGAGGCGTTGTCACCGGCAACGCCGATCGCTGTGGCCCGAAACAGCACGTCAAGATCGTTGACGGAGACCATCGAGCCCACGGTGAGGCCGCGGCTCTTGAACCCGGTAACGCCTGCGATGCCAGCGTTATTGCCCCACTGGTTGCCGCGGAATGCGCCGCGGTTCGGGATGAGCGAGGACCACTGTATTCCGGCGTTAGAGTTGATCGGCACGCCCCCCTGATTTCCCAGGAGCATCGTTTTCGAGAACGCCGTTCCCATGATGATGTTGCGGGCGGTCTGCGTGCCCAGTTCCAGGTCGTTCTCCAGCACCTCGGCGTCTACACGCTGCCCGGTTGAAACCAGAATCGGATTCGGTCCGGTGGTGTTGCCAACGGCCAGCACTGGCGCGAGCGCAGGCACGCCACCGGGCGAGGCCGACAGGTCGAGCCACACACGCACGCCAGCCCCGTCGAGCGCGAGCGTTGACGTGATCGGTCCGGTGCGCGTGTTCCAGCGGTCGCCAACCTGCAACGAGGGATCGCCCGGCGCGGGACGGTCGAGAAGGGTCAGCCCTGAGCCTATGCGCATGCCGTTCGGGTCGGGTCGAATCATGGTCGGGTCCGTTTCTGTTTCTGTGAGAGCTTGGATGGATCGAGCGTCACCACTTCGACCGTTACGCGCTGCGGCGCGGGTCGTAGTGCGGGTCGTGCTGGCAGTGCTGCCCGTACGTCGGGCGCGGTGGCAATCATCTCGGCGTGAACGTGCGCGGCCCACCGCGCGCCAGCCTGCAACGCGGCGAGCTGTAGCCGCTCGACCATGACAGCGCGCGGCGTGCGGATCGCTCCCACGATCAGCTCCGCGAGCATGTCAGGCGGTAGCGGCAGCTTCATCCGGTCCCTTCATCCTCGAACCCGTCGAGGCCGCGAGGCCGCGGCAAGCGGTCAGCGTCCAGAACCCAGGCGCCGCATTGCCGCAGGCCCCTTGATGCCCTGCGCGGCGAACATCAGCCGGAAGCCGTCGCGCGTCTGCGCGTTGAAAACCTGCTGATGACCGATAAACGCCGTGTGACCGGCGACCACATGCGCGAGCGATTGGAGCGTCACCTTTCCGCGATGCTTTGGCGCACGACGCTTCGCGCCCTTCGCGGGCCGCGCCTTGACGTGCTGTACGCCTGCGCGTTTCGCCGCGGCGCGTTCCGTCGCCAAGCGTCCAAGCCGCCGATCGTTTGCTAACTGCTTTGCGCTTCGCTTGTGCTTTGCCATCGTTCGCCCTTTCAGTCTGGAAACACCGCGCGTAAGCGCGACAGGATGGATTGAAACTCCGCGATTTGTACGAGCGTGGGCGCGGATTCGCTCCACCCCGCTTCGCGCGTCTCTCTGTACCACTGCATTTCGTCGATGAGCCCCACGCCAAGCTCCCCCACGAGCGCGCCGTACGTCGCACCCGTGATGCTGTGTGCGTAGTCGTCCACGCCAGCCTGGAGCGATGGATACGCGCGTTCGCGAATCGTCGTACGTGGAAGCACGAACACGGACCCGCGCCAGTTCGCGTTGGGGTGAGAGTTCGCTACGTTGAAATTGTATTCAGCCGTGCGACCCGTCTCCGTCACCATGTGCGCGAGCATCGCCCGCGCCAACTTGCGGCGCACAGCGAGCGGCGCGTTGTGCGCGCCGAGCGCGACCAGGAGCGCGTTGAAGTGCTCGCGGTCGAACTGGTCGCGCGGGATCGAACCGGTGCGAACGACTGGGACGACGGCGTTTGGCAGCGTCGGCCCGAGCGCGTCGATAGCCCCTCGTAGCGCCGTCGCCTCCGCATCCTGCGAACTGCGGAGCACGATCCACGCACCGACTACGGCTAGCGTCCATCCGATGATTGACTCGTCGCGTTTGCTCACGAGATCACCTCGGCGTGAACGTGGTTGCGATGCTCGGTCGTTACGTTCCGGCCGATCGTGTACGGAGCGAAACGAGTTGCCGGTGCCATCGAGCCACGAGTTGCCGGTGCCATCGACCCCTGCCAACTTCGACGATTCCAGATCACGAGCTGAACGCCCAGGGCTTGCGCGTTCGTGACGAGCCAGTTGGCGAGCTGCTCTCCCGCGCGGTCGCCGTAGACCTGCGGCGGGACGGTCAGCATGATGTCCAGGGCGCGGCCCTCGGCATGGATGTCCATTCGATCGCTACCGTGCAGCGCGCCGCAACGCACGTCGCCGATCGTGCGAACCCATGGGAAGGTTTCGCGCACCAGTGCGGCGAGGTCGCGCGCGTGCGGCGTGGCAACCGTGGCGCAGTTGGCAGCGATGAACGGACCGCCCCGCACGTACGGCAACGATGGCGCCACGGAGACCGCGCGCCGCGCGTCGGGCGACAGCTCCCACACGTCATGATGGTCCGCGGCCATCGGTTCTGGCGGTACGGCGTAGAGTGAACCCGCGTAGCCCTCGCCGTGACCCGCTGGCGGGGTCGCAGGGGACGGCCCGACGCTGGCGCCTCCACCGCGACCCAACAGAAACCAGCCCGCCGCAACGGCCCCCAGGATCGCGAGCGCGTTGCGGTCTGACTTCTTCATGGCGTCGTGAGCGGACCGAGCACCGGCATACCAGCGCAACACATGCCAGCCCGATCGAGGTAGCAGCGCATCGAAACAGCCTGGACACGATCGCCCACCGAGCCAAGCGTCAGCCCGGTAAACACGATCGACTGAAACAGCACGGGCGTTGCCCACGAGAAAACCAGCCCGCCGTCGTTCCACGCCTTCGGCGTGATCGTGACGCGAAACTGTGGTTCCTCGATGCACTCCAGTCCCGTTCGTAGCTCCAGCTCCATCGGACGAGGGATCACGAGCTGACCCTGGCCCGCCGTCACCTTCAGATAGCAAGTGATCCTGTCAACACCTTCACAGATCGAGGCGCGGAAAATCGGAGAGGTCGGGTCACCCTTGGCGCCGAGCGGAAGCTCTATATCGGGCATGATTCCGAGATTTCCCGCCCCGTTGAACAGGTCAACCTGCGAATCGAACGCGCGCGGCCGTTCGGCATGCGTGTCCGCTGCACACAGGGTGCACGGATCGAGCACACGCCGAAACGACCAGCGTTCAATTTTCGACGAGGGAAGCACCGCTACTTTGCGAGGCCCGCCGCCATCATTGCCGCGTCAACCCGCTTGCGAACGATCGCGTCGATATCCTCGGCCGAGGGTGCGCACGGACCGCACCACGGACCGAAATCGCCGTATGCGATCGCGTGTACGGGCACGGCGAGATCGTCCACCGTCTTCGCGAGGGAGTCGTTACACAGAACGATGTCTTCCTCGACCGACGTGAACAGAATCGTCGCCTGATTCTGCTCGTCGTTTGCGCCCAGGTAGACCGGGCCGCGGTTGATGGGCAGCATCGAGAGCACGCCGAATCCGCCGTTTGCGCGGACCGTCTCGCCGCCGGTCTGACCGCCCGCCGGAACGTAGTTCGAGATGTTGCCCATCTCGAACGAACACGCCGCGTCCCGATACACCACCTGCGAACCGAGCGAGGTCCACAGCAGATCGCGCGCGCGCTGCCCGTAGGAGTCCGTCCACGGGCAAAACAGACGCTTTGGTTCGTAGCCGCCAGACTCGTCACGCTTGATTCCGAACGGTCGACCGATCTGCACACCGAGCGCGAGCATGGCGAACAGGTTATCGCGCGACGTGGGAGCCCCTTTCGAGAAGAGGTTCGTCGTTGCGAGGTTCTGCCGGAACGATGCGAGCGCGAACGATGCGGGCGGGGGCTCGCCTTCTCCCGTCTGGAAGTAGGCGGCACTCGATGAACCGGGCAGCACGAGATCGCCCGTGATCGCGTCGCGTCGGAAGATGAAATAGCCGATTTGCTCGCGGAACGGCTGGGCGAGATTCTTCGCCATCGTGCTCAGCGGATTGCCGAGCCCATACCCTTTCTCGGGGATTTGGAACGAGTCAACCGGCCAGGGAAACATCGCGGGAAGTTTCGAGGTCGCGCCCGAGCCCTTGAGCATTGCCATTGCGGTTTCAATTCGGTTAGCCATTGTCTCTCCTGATCCTGTCTGAGCGTTGCCGCGCGAGCGCGGAGTCAATCGTGAGCGAGCGTTGCGGTCAGTACGGCGAAACGGTCAGCGTTGCGCCCGCGGGGATGTCGGTCATCGAACCGGCTTCCGGTCCGGGTAGCGCCGTCGTCGAGAACTTCTGGCCGTCCAGGAGCGCGTTGGGCGCTGCCGAGAATCCGACCGCCACGACGTTGACCAGCCCTGAGCCGATCATTCCGAGCGCGATCCCCGGCCACTTCTTGCGGAGCAGGAACCCCAGGCCGACCTGGATTGCACCGCTATAGAGAATCCGCTTGTTCGCGGGGGTCTGCGTCATGCGAGACGCGATGTACCCACCGAGGATTGCCCCGCCGACCGCGCCCAGCCCTACGCCCATTGCTGTGATACCTGCCATTTGATCGCCAACCTTCTCCGCGCGAGCGCGGCTAGAGTCGTTTTTTACCTGCCGCCATTGCGAGACCGATCACGAGGAGAAGCCCGAGGACCATCGTCCCATCATCTCCCGCCGCTGCTGCTGCTGGCCCGACTGCATCGGGTGACACCGTGGGAGTACCTCGCGGCGTCGAACCACCGAGCGGGATCGTTTGCGCGTCGGGGCCATCCAACCCGCTGGCGCCCTGCGCGAACGGCGCACACCGGATTTGCCCTGCCGCAGAACCCTCGGGGGGTGCGGGCATCGCAAAATGCAGCGTCGCCATGGTCGTCGGAATCGACAGGGACGACCACGGTAGATTCGCGTGCGCCGCGAGGTAGATGCACGCAGCCATCGTTGCCAGCGAGATCGGCAACCCGCGCGCGCCAGCCGCAACGCCAGCCCCACCGCTGAGCCGTTGCCAATCGTTGCGCATCGCATCCAGGATCGCTTGCGGCGCGTCGTAGTTGTCCATGACGCGACGGAGCGCGGCGAGCGTGCCCGGTCCGAAATTGCCGTCAGTCGTCACGTCTGCGGAGGAGTACAGAACTCCGTCAACCGTGAACACCATGGGCACTTCAGCGCGTAGCCGAGTCTGGAGCGATCGCAGCATCGTGCCTACCTGCGTGGCGCAGATATGCTCTGCGCCGTCGTAGTTGGCCTGCCACCATAGCGACGCTTGCGCCCCGCTCCATCCGTTCGAGCGCGTTGGATACGCTCCCGCGTTCCGGCTGGCGTTTCTAAAAGCGCCAGGGTCGTCGTAGCCGTAGCCGTAGGCGTTGCGCGTGCCGTACATCAGAGCTTCCGCGGGAGCTTGACAGCTCCGGTCATAACGGCGGCGCCCGCGGCCAGGAGCGCGAGCAGCAACATCCCGCCGCCGCCTCCAGTCGTGGTGGTCTCCGTGCGGTACTGGCGTGAACTCGTGTCGCGATCCTGTCGGGCTAAGGCGGCGTCTTCGCGTGCGCGCGCGTCTGCCCTGGCTTGTGCCTCCACGGTCGCGCGTCGCGCGTCGGCGTCGATCTGCGCGCGCGCGGTCTGCCCGATCTCGGTAATAGTCGTGGTGGCTACGTCGTAGGCGCCCTGGTTC
>Ga0315293_10003683_pt1 | contig 14773 bp, 19 predicted proteins | sample YL17G13_20_MG_FD_203071 | JGI IMG/M metagenome (GOLD analysis project Ga0315293, IMG submission 203071) | Sediment microbial communities from Yellowstone Lake, YNP, Wyoming, USA - YL17G13_20 | ecosystem: Environmental > Aquatic > Freshwater > Lake > Sediment | place: USA: Wyoming | collected... | reverse complement strand
CGAGATCTGAAAATTCAAAAGAAATTTTAGAAATGCTTAAAGACTATAAAAGAAGAATAAAAAATGATATTTTTAGTGATTTTTTTTCTGCTAAAGAAGACCCAGGATTTTTTAGAGCAGAGACCCATGACGGAATTACTTATCTTGGATTTGGTAAAAACACATTAGGATTTTTAGATAGGATAAGAAGATATCATGGGGAAGTCCATTTTGATGATCCCAGAAAAGATATTATTGATATTTATCATTGTGAACATATTTTAATAGGTAAACAAAACGAGCAAAATCACAGATGTAATTTAAAAAGAGGTCCATGTATATTATTTCATAGAGGGAAAAAAGAAGAATGTCCAAATCTAGAAAATTTAATCCAAACTGAAAATGATTTTTTTGAAGAAATTATTTCAGGAAATTATAAAGTAATTGATAGAGGAAAAAGCTAAAAGGTTTTAATCAATTATTAAAAATTAAAAAAAGAAAAAAAAGAAAAAAATTTACTTTTTAAATGCAAAAAAGATTGCATATACTGCAGAAATTCCTACAAGCACATAAATAATTTGTGCGAGTGTAGAACCTAGCATATCCACCACATTAAGGGTAAATAAACCAAATAAACCCCAATTTAAGCCACCAATAACAAGAAGAACTAGAGCTATTATTTCTAATGTACTTTTTACCATTAAAGCACCTCCTTTTTATAAAAGAAGATAGCTTAATCTTATATATAAACATTATGAATTAAGATTTTTCTGCTAAAAGATTTTAATCAATAATTAAAAGTTAAATTTATATAATTTTTGTCGTTAATTATATAATGATAAACGTTGGTGATGGTGGGATTATTGTAAAAAGACCATTAGAACAATTAATTAGGCAAAATCCCCTTACTTTATTAAAAAATGGAGAAGTATATGCCGCAGAACTAGCCCAGGAACACAGATTATTGTTTATACATAGGGACCAACTTAATTATATTAGAAACCATAACTTAGGAGAAAGATTAGATAAAATTTATTCTGACTCAATTTTTAGTTTATTAATAAAAAATGTTATTCCAGACTCTTTGTTTTACCTTATGATTTGTAATGATGGGAATTTATCATTCGAAGATTTCACAGCTTATCAAGATTTTGTAGATAGATATTATCCCCTCCTTCATCCAAACCAGGGTCTGGAGTGTGAGGTTAATTTTTGTAAAGTTTGTGAAAATGCATTAAATAAAATTATTGGAAATTCACTTGGGGAAGAAAGGCATAGAGATTTATTAATAGACCCAAAAATAAAAGAACATATGCATCAAACTTACATATATTCTTCACACAAAAATTAAAACTTTTAATCAGAAATAAAAACACAATAATTCTACTACTTGTATTGCGTTTTTTAGCCATTTTTTAGTTAAAACACAATATATTTAAGCAAGTATTGCGTTTTTTGTGATATGGAAAAAGAAGAGGTGCAAAATAATACAGTTGAACCTAGGGAAAAAAGGCAAAATAGAGTAAATAAATATTATCTTAGTTTAGATGAATTAAATAAAATAATTGATGCAGCTGAAAGTTTACGCGATAGAGTTATTTTAAAGATTTTAGTTAGGACAGGTATGAGGAGATTTGAACTTTGCAATTTGTTAGTTAAAGATGTTGACTTTGATCATAAAAGTTTGTTTATAGCTCATGCAAAAGGGGATAAGCGAAGATCTGTCCCAGTTGATGAAGATACCTTGCAAGAAATTAAATTCTATTTAAATGGAAGAAGATATGGCAAATTAATTCAAAGCAATAATAAAGCAAATGATGGGATTGATGAATCAAGAATAAATATAATTGTAAGTAAAACAGCTGAAGGGGCTGAAATAAAAAACCCAGATCCTACTAAGAAACATCTTAATCCGCACATCTTTAGGCATAGTTTTGTTAGGAATATGATTAAAATAGGATTACCTCAAAGTTATATTCAAGAAATAGTAGGCCATGAAGATATCAGGACTACAATTAGGATGTATGGAAAACCAGCAGATAGAGATGTAAATGAAGTTTATCAAGAAAAAATAAAGGGATTTTATAAAAAATGAATAAAGGAGTTATCTTAAATTTGAGAAACAAAATTTTTTATTTCTTCATTCTTATTTAGGTTTAATTGAATTGCATCTTTACTTCTTTTTGCATATAAAATAAAGCCTTTTTTAATTAAAGAATATATTGCTTTTTTAACATCTCCTCTTAAATGAGATGGAAATCCGCTATGAATGACTTTTTCCATGCGAATATGTTTTGCTCCATAAATATTTCTAGAATGCATTGCTCTTAATACTGAAATTTCTAATTGATTTAATTCAATCATTCTTCTTTTTCCCCATGAACTTCTAGGTTCATAAGGATTTAATAAATTAAAGTTTATAAATGTTTCTATTAATAGCCCATAAGGATTATAAAATAGATTTTGAAGGCTAAAAATAGAAAGGTTTATATATCTATTAATTTTAATAATTTTTAGTTATTATGGTTACTCATAAATGTAAAAAGGAGGGAATTTATAATGGCCAATATTAATCGCTCTTTAGGGAAATCAATATTCCTCGATAAATTTGGAGATTATCCTATTAATCGGGTTTTGGACTTTTTAGTAGTTTTTAATGCATTTGATTACAGTATTGTAGATATTGCCAAAAACTCTGGTGTGGGATATTCTACCTTAAAAATTTTAATGAAAGAGTTGATTAAAAATAAGATTGTAATTAAAAGCAGAATTGTTGGAAAGTCTAAAATGTTTAAATTGAATAATGAAAATCCTTTTATGAAGAGATTTATTCAATTTTACTGGGATATTACAAATGAGGTCAGTTTAAGCAAGAATGTTCATTTAAAGAAAATAGAATTAACCGCTTAGATTTAAAAATCCTTTATTATACCATTTTTGGTATATACGCATCTTTTGTTTTTATTTTAGTAACTTTTATTAATTCTTCCAGTATTTTAATTTCAATGAAAATAAAAGATATTCCTTTCTATAATCGTCCTGGATTTAAACTAACTAAAAACGGAGTTGGTTCTTTAGATAGCGCAGAATTATTGTCTATAATCTTTGGCGTTGGAAATAAAGATGAGAATGCCATTGAATTAAGCAACAGATTATTAAAAAAATATAATTTAAACAAACTAGAGCATTTAGGATTAGATGAACTAAAAAAAGAATGCGGAAATGATTTAGTTAAGGCTCTTAAAATATTAAGTTTAATTGAATTAAGCAAAAGATACAACAAATTAATTAAAGGAGGATATAATGAAAATATTAGATCAAGCAAAGATGTTTTTAATATTTTTAATAAAGAATTAAGTAACTTAGAAAAAGAAAAAGCAATTGGCATTTATTTAGATGTGAAAAATAAGATTATTAAAAAAGAAGTTTTAAGCATAGGGATATTAGATGGAAGTTTAGTTCATCCTAGGGAGTTATTTAATATAGCTATTAAAGAAAGTGCTAAAAGTGTTATTTTAATTCATAATCATCCTTCTGGAGATTGTAATCCTTCTGAAGAAGATTCTAATTTGACTAAAACTTTAATTCAAGCTGGAAATTTAGTTGGAATTAATTTCTTAGATCATATTATAATTGGAAGAAATTGTTTTTATAGTTTTAAGGAAGATAGATTAGTTAGAGTTTAATTCTCTAATCTTGATCTAAAAAAATTTTCTGTTTCTTTATCCATAAAATAGACATAACATCCTTTCATTCCCCTAGAAAGTAAAACGCGATATGTGTTCTTAACAAAATCCAAAAATTGTTCCTTTGCTCTCTTTACAACGCTGTCTTTAGAATATTCTACTCTTCCTTCCCATTTACCTAATTTTGGATTATAAAATAAGTCTTTACCAAAGATAACTCCAACATAGTCAAATTCGAATCCCTGTGCTGTGTAGACACATCCAACTTGATTTATTCCTTTAGGATCATAAGCCCATAAAGAGGCTTTAGGTATCCCCTCTGCCAAACGTTTTGCATCATATCTTGCATCCCAAGGTCTTTTATAATCTCCAATTACAACATCTTCTTTTAAAGTTCCATCTAAATTTGGTTCAGACCAGCTCCAACAAAATCCAGCGACGATTCTAGCGGTAAAATCATCCTTATTTTTAATCCTTATTGCATTTTCAAGTTCTTCAGGACTTTCAAATATTTTAAAATCAAATTCCTCATTCAAATCCCATATGACATTTGCTGTTTTTTTAATTCCTAACGTATTGTTTATCCAGTTGACAAAAGCATCTGACCCATTGCATCTAAATTGTGCTTCCAGTTCATATTCATAAATTTTACAATTATTTTTAAGAGCGTAATCTTTTAAATATTCAACAGATCCAATTTCGGTCGGCCTAACGATTTGCCTATCATCAATAAAAAAAACCAAAACCTTTGAACTATTTAATAATTCTTGAATTTGTGCAAAATCTGTTCTTTTATAAGAAGGAGTAAATCTATCATTACTTGTTTTTCTAATTCGATGAGCTTCATCACAAATTAAAAAATCGATTTCATTTGGCTTGGCATCATTGTAACTATTAAAATATTTAAATTGAGCAGATCCCCTTTGGCCAATTATTTTTCTTAATGTTTCTGTAAACGCACGAGATCCTGTAGCATAATGAGCATTATAACCCCTTAACAATAAATCTGCCATAAGGTTAATTGCAATAACGGATTTACCAGTGCCTGGACCACCTTTAACTATAATTACTGTTTTTTGTTTATCATGAAAACCTTCCTTTGCGCACGATAATACTTTATCATAAACTACCAACTGTTCATCTAAAAGAATATATTCTGGCTTTCCCTTTATCATATTTCCAACATGATCCATCAACTTTTTACTGGGCCTATACTTGCTCTCTTCAATTTTTTTAAGTACCTCAATTCCCCGGCCATTCTCTAGTTTATTAATCAGGTATCCCTTTAATTTATTTACGTCATCAGCCGTGAATAAGGGATAATTTTCTATCATTTCTTTAAATTTGTTTGAAAAGAGAATGTCTTCAGAATAAAAATTATAATTATGAAGATATGTACATGCATTAAGAATTATCGGATTTTCTGAATTAAAAGCGGTATGTGTATCTTCTAAATACATTTTATATCGTCCAACTTGAACAGATGGATGAAGTACTTCTCTCTTTGCTCCACCAACCCATGTTAAGACTTCATTTTCCCCATTTGCCTCTTCACATTTATCCCACTGCTTTAATTCTACAATAACCGCGTTATCCTCATACTCTTTATTTTTCCCAGAGATTATACAATCAAGCCTTTTAGAAGTTAGAGGCAATTGATATTCTAGTATTACTCCATGATCTAATAAATTTGCATATTGAAATACCTGAGAAATTGCTCTTAAGGAATTTTTCCAAGAATTTATTTCTGCTGGTGAAGGATTAAATCGAAAATAATCAAAAAATGCTAATTTTAACTTTTCAGCTATTTGATTTTGGATTGTATCCTGAATAAATTGTTGTGATGTTCCCGCATAAAGTCTCATGTTTATTCCTCATTATATTTTTTATTCGAACCTTTTGCCTTTTCTATAGGGTATTTTTCTTCATTCTTTTTTATTTTTTTGTTCAATCCAGTCGTTAGATCAATATTATATTTTTGTGCTAATCTTAAAAGAAAATATAAAACATCTGCCATTTCCTCTGAGATATGCTCTCGCTTTCCTGTATTTTTAAACATCTCTTCAATTTCCCTTTCAGATTTAAATCTAAAATGTTCTAAGAGTTCTGACGATTCTGTCGTTATTCCAATGGCTAAATCTTTTGCTCCATGAAATTGACCCCATTCTCTATCTTCACAAAATTTTTTAATTTTTTCTTTTAATTCATGAACATTTGTTTTATCATCCATTCTCCCTCCAATTGCAAAACACACAATCTTTTCCTTTTTCAGGACAATCTCCTTTTACAATTTCAACTGCTCTTTTAAATAACATTTCTGCATGCTCGACATTTACTTTCATTTTAACTAATTCTGTCTTAAACTTAAATTCTCCGCTTTCCATGACTTGCTCAGGAACATAAAACAATAAATAAGAATAATCTTCTGTTTCATATCCATTCTTTCTTAATAAAAAATTATAAATATCAAGCTGATCTTGATAATGATGAGCAGTATCTTCTTTAAGAGCAAATCCTCTTGTCTTATAATCTAAAACAATTAATTTATTATCTTTAGTTAACAAATTATCAACTGCTCCATGCAATAAAACATCATTTTCTTTATCATAATATTCCAATCCCTTTAAATTATTTCTCCAAAGCTTTAATTTACCCTTATCCTCAAATAACTTACAATCCTTACAATCACTTTCTCTTATTTCAGGAGGTAATTCATTATTATCTCTAAACCTATCAAAATGTTCTTTGAGCATTTTATCAACACCAGAAGGCAAGGAAGGAAATGCACCAGAAGGACGAGATATTTTTTTAACAACTTGTAAATAAAAGCATCTAGGGCATTCTTCTATTAATTTCATTGAACTAGGAGAGAGTTTAAGCGTCATTAGATGTTAATAAGATAATTATTAATTTAAACCTTCCTATAACAAATAAAGTTAAAAATCCTCTAGATAATTTATGATTTAGATAAATAAAACTCAAGAATTTTTCTTGCTAATTCAGAATTTTCAATTATATGGTCTTGCCGATCTGATAAACCCTTAATACCATCCCATGTAACCCTTCAGGTAGCTCATTTAAAGTTGTTACAAGCAAACCCCCTTTATAAATTTCTAATAATCCTTCATCTATTCTAAACAAAAATTTGTAAAGATTATGCTCTAATGAATAAATTGCCATTTTATTTAGTTATTAAATCACTTAGCTCTTTAGCGTCTTTAAGCATATCAAGGGCCTCTATAATTAAATTAGGGTTTCTATCAGCAAGTCTTGACATTAGTCTTTCAGAATTAAAAAAATCAGTTAACACACCCTTAGGAATATCGGCAGAAACGCGTTCCTTAAAATAAGAATTAATTATTTTATCTGTTTTTCCAGATAGAACATACACTTCATTATCTATTACATAAATTCCCATTAAATCATGAAATTGAATATTATTATAAATTTAACTATTGCAGATTGCAGTAACAAAATCCTTTTATATTCCTAATTTCTAATTATATTATGCTTGATAAATTAGAGAGTGAGTTAAAAACAAGAGGTTTTAGTCAAAAGACAGTTGAGTCATACTTATTCCATAACCAGGAATTTCTTAAGTTTGCAAATAAAAAACCAGAGGAAATTTCAGAAGCAGACATTAAAAATTATTTAAGTTATTTGAATTCAGAAAAAAAATACAAGCCAAGAAGCATTAATCTGGCATTTTCCTCATTAAAATTTCTTTATCATAATTTATTAAATAAAAAAATTATGGAAAACATCAAGATTCCAAAGTTAGATAAGAAAGAACCAGTAATCTTAAGCAAAGAGGAAATTAAATCATTGCTAAGTTCTATTGAAAATCCAAAGCATAAGTTGTTGATAAATTTAATGCTGACTTCTGGTTTAAGAGTAAGTGAAGCAGTTTCCATAAAGATAGAAGATTTAAATTTAGACGAGAAATTAGTAAAAATAAGATCGAATAAATCAAATAAAGACAGACTAACAATATTGTCGAGCAGGGTTGTAGATGATATAAGGCAATATTTAATTAGCAGAAAAGATAACAATCCTTATTTATTCCCTATTCGGGATTCTCATGTTACAATTAAATTGCCTCAAAAAGTGATAAAACAAGCAGCAAAGAAAGCTAATTTAGATAAGAGGATTTTTTGCCATGCACTACGTTCGACATTTGCCAGAACTTTGCTTGACAATGATGTTGATTTGCCGACGGTAAAGGAGCTGCTTGGGAATAACTTATTTAACTCGAATATATACCAACAAGCTTACACAGAAAAGCTTAAAAAAATAAAAAATCCATTCGAGGAGATTTAGAATTTTAATGTAACCTATATTCTATAAAATAGATATTAGTTTCCAACTGTCCAAGTGACAACCGCACTAATTAGGTTTATAAATAAGTTTTCTTTAGTAATATCGACGATAAAATGGAAAAATCTGAGTGGAGAATTAAGCAAAGCATCGCAAGGAAAGAGTGGCTGAAAAACGCAGATCCAGAAATTTTAAAACAAATTTATAAAAAGATGGCGGAAACTAAGAGATTAAAATTTAAACAAGGATTAACCATACCATGGGATAAAGGAAAGAAGAGACCGTCATTTTCTAAAGAATGGAGAAGAAAATTAAGCGAAGCTGGAAAAAATCGCAAACCTTCTAAAAAACTAATAGAAGCAACAATCTTGAGGAATAAAACAAATAATCCAATGTGGAATCCAGAAATTGTTAAAAAAGCAGTTAAAAATAGAGATTATAAAGAGATTTCGAGAAAAACTACATTAACTAAAATAAAAAATGGTACTTTTTTAGAATATTCAAAAAGAATGAAAGAAAATAATCCTATGAAAAATCCGATTATCAATGCTAAAGTAAATAAAAATCCAGAGTATATCAAAAGGAGAATAAGTTCTTTAATCAAAAAACCGAATAAAAAAGAAAAAATGCTTATAGAATTAATTAATAAAAATAATTTACCTTATGAATATGTCGGAGATGGTAAATTGATTGTTGGTACTAAGAATCCAGACTTTGTGCATAAAACAAAAAATAAAATAGTCGAAATTTTTGGGAGTTATTGGCATACAAAGAAGGTAAGATGTTATGAAGAGACAGAAATAGGACGAATAAATTATTTCAAAAAATATAATTTTGATACTTTGGTAATATGGGAAGATGAACTAGAAAACATCGACAATGTTTTAAAGAAAATTAAAAACTTCGACGAAATAAATACATTTATATATTAGTTTATCTTGATAATTTCGACGATAGTTAATAATGCGGAGGTGCATTTCAATGGGTAAAGTAATTATGAAAAATGCCATTAAGCGTCGCAAAGGCTATCTATACTATATAGATGGTAAAGGAAATTCTATTTGAGCAAATCAAATAGGACCAGAGATGTTTGCGAGGCTATGATGGCTCGTGGAAAAAGAAAAAAGAGGAGATAAATAACTCCTCATTTTCTTTTTAAAAATTAATTTTTATTTCTATTAAAATCTTTGAGAAAATCCATCTACAGTTTTATACATCATTAAATAATTTTCGCTATATCCTCGGTTCTTGAAACTTTTTACCAAATCGCTAAATTTTCTAAAAAATTTGATTAATTTCTCTTCTAATTCTTCCAAATCATCAGCAAATCTAACAATAACGATGCTTTCAATTAAATCACTTGTTAAACTAGATTTATTCTTATCCTTGACACTTTCTCGAATAAAATTAATTAAATCACGAGTCATATCTTCAAATCTTTCTATTTTATATTCTTTTTTTAAGAAATCCTTTTCTCCGTTAACATCTATCACAACATGTAAAATAAAACTATCATCATTTCTGTTATAATTATTTATTTTAAGTTCGTTTAGTTTTATTACCAAGTTTTTCATATCATTTAGTTTTTTATTATATTATTTAAAAGTTTCCAATAGTTTTTTAAACTTTATAAGAAAGGTTCTTATCATGGGCCCGTAGCTCAGCTTGGTAGAGCACACATATGATAAATATGGCTCAGCTGCCTCTTAAGCAGGTGGTCGTGGGTTCAAATCCCATCGGGCCCGTAATATTTATATCTTTGTTTATTCTACCATTTTCGATGCAGAATATTGATAACTGGGTAAACCAAATCTTACAAGATAATAATTCTTTGATACTTGTCGAGGGAAAAAGGGATGTAAAAGCATTAAACAAGCTTGGTGTACTTAATGTTAGTTCTATTGACAAACCAATTTACTTATTAATAGAGGATATCGCAAGAAAAAATAAAGAAGTTATTATACTAACTGATTTTGATCCTCAGGGGAGAAAGTTATATCATAAAATTAAGCATGAATTAAATAGGAATGGAGTTAAAGTAAATGATAGATACAGGAAATTTTTATTAAGATCTAAAATTACACATATAGAAGGATTATTTACCTATTACAAAAATAATTCTAAAGAAACCTTTTAATTTTCTGGGAAGTATGTATTTAATAAAGCCACAATTTTTCTTCTAAAGTCTTTATTAATGTCATTTTCTTTTATTTTATTACTTCTTTCATAATTAATAATCTGATTTACACCATCCAAAAATTTACTGAATTTAAGTTCACTAATAACATCAGTCATTTTACAACAATTCTTTTATTTTTTCAATATGCTCTGCTACTTTATTGCCCTGCTCAGTTAACTGAATGCTTTTAATCCTACCATGCTTTTCAAAGCTTACTAACCTAGCTCTCTCCATTTCCTGCAGGATTTTAACAGCATGAGAATAAGTGCAATCAACTTCTTTCGCTAATACGCTTCCATATCTATTTTTATTATTCCTTCTTAATGCTACGAGAATTAGGGCTGGTTTTTTTCTGAAAAATACTTCGAACATTGTTGCCTGTTTTTTAACCAATTTCTTAACCCCAACCATAAAGAAATTTACCTATATTTAAATGTTTCTTTTGAAATATATTTTCGAGGATAACATACCATAATCTTTATATAACATAATTTATTAGTTAATTTATGCTCGATATTAATCTAATAAGAACCAATCCAGCTTTGGTTAAAAAGGATTTAGAGAAGAGATATCAAAAGGAGAAAAAAGAACTCGTCGATCATGTTGTTAATTTGGATAAGAAATATAGGGAAATTTTACAAGAATTAGAAAAATTAAGGTATGAAAGAAATATTATTTCTGAGAATATTAACAGATTAAGAAAAGAGAATAAGTCATTTGTTAAAGAACTTGAAAGAGCGCGGTCGTTGCCGAAAGAAATTTCCAAATTGGGAAATGAAGTTAATTTGATTAAAGAAAAAATTAACGATTATTTATTGGAAATCCCGAACATATTAGAAAAAGATGTCCCGCGTGGTAAAACTGCAAAAGACAACGTTGTTATTAAAAAATTTGGTAAACCAAAGAAGTTTAAATTTGAATTAAAAAATCATGCAGAATTAATTGAACACTTTGGTTATGCTGATTTTGACCAAGGCATTAGTAATGCTGGCAAGGGATTTAATTATTTAATTGGAAAAGTAGCAATATTAGATTTAGCATTGCAAAGATATGGCGTGGATTTTTTAATAAAAGAGGGATTTACAGCTGTAATTCCTCCGATTATGCTTAATTATAAAACATTACTTGGTGTAGTAAACGGATTAAAAGATTTTGAAGATGTTGTTTATAAAATAGAAAACGAAAATTTATATTTAATTGGAACAGCAGAGCATTCTTTGGCTTCTCTATATAAAAATAAAATATTAAAGAAAGATGATTTACCCCAAAAATTTTTTGCAGTTACACCATGTTTTAGAAAAGAAGTGGGCGGACACGGGATAGACACAAAATGGCTTTTTAGAATGCACCAATTTAATAAGGTCGAGCAGGTTATTTATACAACACCCGAGAATTCTATAAAACATCTTAATTATATGCAAAATCTAACAGAAAAATTTTTTAGGAGTTTAAAAATTCCTTTTAGAGTTATTGAAATTTGCTCCGGAGATTTAGGAAATAAATTTGCAAAACAATATGACATAGAAGCATGGTTCCCTAGACAGAAAGAATATGCAGAAGTTACATCAGCTGGGAGCTGTACAGATTATCAGGCTAGAGCTTTAAATATAAAATACGTCGATAAAAACAATGAAAAAAAGTTTGTTCATATTTTAAATAATACAATGGTTGCTACATCTCGTGCAATGGTTGCTATTTTAGAAAATTATCAACAAAAGAATGGAAGTGTTAAAATTCCGAAAGTTTTACAAAAATATACTGGTTTTAAGGAAATTAAATCTTAGGCAAACATTTCTTACAGATACCTTTAACAGAACAATTTAAGCAAACAGTATTGCCGCAAAATTTACAGGTTTGACTTCCTAAATTAGTTTTACAAACCCAGCAAACCCTTAATTTATCCATAAAAATTTATATTAATATAAGTTTATAAACCTTTTTTACAATAGTATAAATATGAAAATTTTAGCAGCTGGTGATTTGCATGGGGATATTTCAGTAGCTAGGGCTTTGGCAAATAAAGCAGACAAAGAAAAAGTTGACTTGGTTGTTTTGGCTGGAGATATAACAGGAGACGATACTTTATTGCCGGGAGTTATTTCACCATTTCTTGAAAAAAAGAAAAGAGTTTTGTTTGTTCCAGGGAACCATGAAAGCCTGGCAACTGCTGATTTTATTGCGGACTTTTATGGGATAACTAATTTACACGGTTATTCTGTTAAATATCAAAACGTTGGAATATTCGGATGCTCTGGAAATAATATAGGGATACATCAAATTTCAGAAGATGAGATATTTAGTTTATTAAAAAAAGGTTTTGAAAAAGTTAAAAATCTTAAGAAAAAAGTTATGGTTACACATGTTCATCCGAGTGATACAAAAATAGGAAAATTTGGACATCCTTTAGTGAGGGAAGGCAGCGAAGGGATAAGAAAAGCAGTTAAAAAATTTAAACCAGACATTTTAATTTGCAGCCATATCCATGAGGCTTCTGGTATTGAAGAAAAATTAGGAAAAACCAAAATAATTAATGTTGGGACAGAAGGAAAGATTATAGAGATTTAACAAGAAAAGATTTTTATACTTTGTTTTAAATTTTAAAGTTATGGTAGAGCTATTGATTTCAGAGAAACCAAACGCAGCATTGAAGATAGCAACAGCATTAGCAGATGATAAAGTTATTAAAAAACAAAATAAAAAAGTTCCTTATTATGAAATCGAGCATAATGGTGAAAAAATAATTGTTGGTTGTGCTGTCGGTCATTTATTTGGATTAAAAGAAGTTGATGGTAAAGGATGGATATATCCTACTTTTAATTATGACTGGATGCCATCTTACGAAGTTGATAAAAATGCAAAATACACAAAAGATTACCTCGATACGTTAAAAAAATTAGCCAAAGAAGCAAATGAGTTTACGCTATGCACAGACTATGACGAAGAGGGAGAGGTAATCGGACTAAATATAATTCGTTATATTTGTAAACAAAAAGATGCAAATAGAATGAAGTTTAGTACTTTAACCCAAAAAGATTTAATAAATGCATATAAAAATAAATTACCGAGATTAAATTGGGGTCAAGCAAATGCAGGTTTGGCGAGACATGAAATGGATTGGCAGTATGGTATCAACCTTAGCCGTGCATTAACATTATCGATAAAAGCAGCAAAAGCAGGCTTTAAAATTCTTTCAATAGGCAGAGTTCAAGGTCCTACATTAAATTTAATTGTAAAAAAAGAAAAAGAAATCTTAGCATTTAAACCAGTTCCTTATTGGCAAGTTTTATTATCTTTTAATTATGAAAACAAATTATTAAGCGCTTTGCATAAAAAAGAAAGTTTCTGGAATAAAAAAGAAGCCGAAGATGTTATAAAAAATACAAAAAACAAAAAAGCAGTTATAAGTAGAATTAAAAAATCAGAAATTATTCAGCAACCCCCAACACCATTTGATTTAACAACCTTACAATTAGAATCTTACAGAACAATTGGAATAAATCCTAAAGAAACCTTAGCATTAGCTCAGAATTTATATACCAATGGTCTAATAAGTTACCCAAGAACAAGTTCTCAACAAATTCCAGATTCTATTGATTTAAGAGAAATTCTTACAAAATTGCTAGATTCAAATTATTCTAACCTAATTAAAGAATTACTAAAAAGACAATTAAAGCCAAATAATGGCAAGAAAACAGATCCAGCACATCCCGCTATTATACCAACGGGAGAATTGCCTGAGAAATTAACTGAGAAAGAGCTTAAGTTGTATGACCTAATTGTTAGAAGAACCTTGGCAACCTTGGCAGAACCTGCAAAACGAGAGTCATTACAAATTGAAATTAATGTCAATAATGAAATATTTTTGTTAAAAGGAATTAAAACAGTTTATTCTGGTTGGCATAAATACTATGGACATTTTTTAATGTTGAAGGAAACAGAATTACCCGGATTTAAAGAAGGTGAGGAAATTAAAAATTATAAAATTAATTTATATGAAAAAGAAACCCAGCCTCCCAGAAGATATACGCCAGCTTCATTAGTAAAAGAACTTGAAAAAAGGCATCTTGGAACTAAAGCAACAAGATCACAGATAATTGATACTTTATATGATAGAGAATACGTGCAAGATCAAAATATTAAGGCAACACAATTGGGAATAAAAATTATAGAGACATTAGAAAGATATTCTCCTGAAATTATAGATGAAAAATTAACAAGGCATTTTGAGGAAGAAACAGATTTAATTGAACAAGGTAAAAAAACAAAGGAAAAAGTTGTTGATGAAAGTAAAAAGGTTTTAATTAAAATATTAGAGAAATTTAAAAAAAATGAACTAAATATTGGAAAAGAGCTAGCAGAAGCAAATAAGTTAACTAGGGACAAAGCAGCAATTATTGGAAAATGTCCTGTTTGCAAAGAAGGTGATTTAAGGATTCTTTATAATAGAAATAATAAAACATATTTTGTTGCGTGCAATAAATATCCAGAATGCAAAACAACTTTTTCAATGCCTAAATATGCATTGCCGAAACCAAATGATATATGTGAAGAATGTGGTTTTCCAAGATTGAAAATGATCAGAAAAGGAAAAAGACCTTATGATTTTTGTATT
>Ga0315293_10003682_pt1 | contig 14773 bp, 15 predicted proteins | sample YL17G13_20_MG_FD_203071 | JGI IMG/M metagenome (GOLD analysis project Ga0315293, IMG submission 203071) | Sediment microbial communities from Yellowstone Lake, YNP, Wyoming, USA - YL17G13_20 | ecosystem: Environmental > Aquatic > Freshwater > Lake > Sediment | place: USA: Wyoming | collected... | reverse complement strand
ATGCGGTCCAGCAACGGGCCGGAGATGCGCCGCTGGTAGCGGACCACCGTCGAGTCCGAGCAGGTGCACTCCTTCGTGCCGTCGCCGCGGAAGCCGCACGGGCACCCGTGGAGGTTTGAACTACAACATCTTGCGGAGGGTAGTTCAACTGTGAGCCTCCACCCCTGGCCCGCGCTCTGGGATACCATTCGCCCCCGCCTCGAGCTGAAGGGCGGCGGTAGACCGGACGCCGAGGGCTGGGTCTGGGCGCGCTGCATCGACACTGCCAATCACAAGAACGGCGATGCCCATTTTAGCATGAGAATCAACACTCAAACCGGCGGCGTCCGCTGCATGTCCCAGGGCTGTCCGGTGGGCCCCAACATGAACAACCTGGCCGAGCGCCTGGGGCTGAACGGCCATCAAGAGGACTACCGGCCAACACCCGAGGAGGCGATGCGGCGGCTCGCCCAGGAGCGACTTCTGCCTGAGACGGCACTGCGGGAGCGCTATGGCATCACGCCTGTCTCTGGCGGGTGGGCCTTTCCGGTGGACGACCCCGACGCGCAGGGCCATCCCCATGTCAAGCGCTTCTCATGGTGGCCCGGCGAGCCCCGCTTCTGGTGGTCGAAAGGCTCAGCAGTGAAGGCCAGGGATTGTGTTTACGGGCTCAGCCAAGTCGAGGAGGGGATGCAGACTCTCTACATCGCCGCCGGCCAGATCGACTGCATCACCCTGCTGGAGGTGGGCTATCCAGCAGTCAGCTTCCTCGCGGGCGAAGGCAGCGAGCCCAGCGCCAGGGCCATCCGTAAGCTCACAGACCGCGGCATCGGAGCCATCTTCCTGGCCTACGACCTCGACGATGCGGGCAGGCAAGGGGCCCAACGGGTAGGCATGGCTTGTGCCCGCGAGGGTCTCCAGGTTTCGATCCTGACCCTTCCCGAAGACCTGGAGGAGGGAGGAGATGTCAACGACCTGTGGCAACGCTGCCGGGGCGACCGCGCTGCCTTCATTGAGGCGCTGGAGGCATGTCCCGTCGTGCCGCTCGAGCAACCAGCTGTCGAGACCAACGCCGAGGAGGGGAGCGAGGCGCCCCACCACCCCCTCGTCTGCCCGCTCTCCGACTTCATGGAGAAGGACTGGGGCAGCGGCGAGCCCATAGTCGAAGGCTGGCTATCGACCGGCGACATCGCCGTGCTCTACGGCCAGATAAACCACGGCAAGACCCTCGAGGCCGGTGAGTTCGCACTGGCGGTGGGCACCGGCCGCCCGCTGTTCGGGCGCATCCCTACAGTCCAAGGCACCGTCCTGTTCGTCGAGGAGGACTGCCACCCCCAGAAGCTCCAGCGCTACCTCTCCAACCTGATGGGAGCCTACGCCATCCAGGAGGCCTCGGTCTTCATCTGGGAGCGGCAGTTCCTTCGCCTCGACGACGAGGACTCGGCCCGCGCCTTTACTGAAGAGGTGCTGCGGCTTAGGCCTCGTCTCATCATCCTGGATGCCTTCCTCGATCTCCATTCTGGCGACGGCTTCGCCGGCCGCGAACTCCGGCCCATGCTTGACCGCATCGCGGCGCTGCCCCAACTGCTACCGTGCGCCGTTCTGGTCCTTGACCATACCCGCAAGGAGGCGCCCGGCAACAAACTGCACGACCCCATCGACGCCCTCTACGGCGGCCGCCTGAAGTCGGCGCTCGCCGACAAGATGATCTTCACCAAGAAGATCAGCGACGTTCCCGTGCGCTTCGAGATCTCCATGGTCAAAACCCGCGACGAGCCGCGGGCGCCCATCAAGGTGGCATTCAGTAGCGAGGAAGGCTTCAGCATCGACGAGACACCGGCCTCGCTGACACCCTCCGCCCGCACCGTCCTCGAGTGGGCCCAGCGCCAACCCAAGGGAGCGAAGCTCACCAAGGCCGCCATCAAGGAGGGCACGGGCTTGTCCCTAAGAGCGGTCAGCGGCGCCATCCCGGAACTCCGCTACAACCGAATGCTCGAGGACGCAGGGAAGCAAGCTAGGGCTAACCTCTACCGGCTGGTCGCATGGAATCAGAGCAAGGCCGCTGGCGGGAAGGGTGAGCCTCCGGTGCAACGGCTCCTCAGCGATCTCGCGCCCGGCGGCATTCATCAGGAGGCGGGAGGGATCGACTGAGATGACGGCCCCAAGTGTGCAAGTAAGTGTGCAAGCGGCCTCCAACCGTGCAAGTGTGCAACGACTCTGCACGACGACGGTTGCACAGTTGCACAGATACGAAAACGGCCTCAGTGCAAGGAAAAGTGGAAGTGTGCAAGTGTGCATGCAAGTCGCCCCCCTTATAGGGGGTGGCGATTCTTGCATAGTTCGTGCCGAACACTACGAGGGAATCGTGCTCCATGGCCTGCTCCAGAGGGGGCCGGTCAAGAAACATCTCTGGAGATCGATTTCGGTCGACCGCGCGGCAAGGCCGTGTGTGCGTTGCCAGATTAGGCCAGGGGGGTATGCAGGGTGAGTAGAAGAGGCGCAAAGCCTAAGCCGACCAGACTCAAGGCCCTTTCGGGGACACTGCGGGCTGACCGTCTGAACCCCAATGAGCCCGAGACAAGGCCGGCAATCCCCCGCTGCCCGGAGCACCTGGGCCCGGAGGCGAAGCGCGAGTGGCGCCGCCTGGCGCCCCAACTCGCGCGCATGGGCCTCCTCGCCAAGATCGACCGGGCGGCGCTGGCGCTCTTCTGCCAGGCCTGGGAGCGCTGGGTCGAGGCGGAGGAGGCACTGAAGCGGTACGGGGTGATGGTGAAGTCTCCTAATGGCTTCCCCATGCAGTCGCCCTACCTCGCCGTGGCCAACAAGGCGATGGAGCAGATGAGGGCGCTCCTGGCGGAGTTCGGGATGTCCCCCTCCAGCCGAACACGGGTCCACGCCACTCCGCAGGCCGATGAACAGGACGGGTTCGAGCAATGGATGCGAAGAGGAGCCTAGAGATGACAACGGCCACTACGGGCGACCTGAAGATCGAGCACCTCCCTATCGACGCCCTGCGCCCCGACCCGGCGAACCCCAGACGCATCGGGGAGCGTGAGCTGGAGTCGCTCACCCGGAGCCTGCAGCAGTTCGGCGTCGTCCAGCCGGTGCTGGCGAGGAAGAGCGACAACGTGGTCATCGGCGGGCACCAGCGGCTGGTCGCCGCCCGGCGCCTGGGCTGGAAGACGGTGCCGGTGATCTTCCTCGACCTTCCGCCGGAGCAAGCGCGGCTCCTCAACCTGGCCTTGAACAAGATCTCTGGCCAGTGGGACCAGGAACTCCTGGCCCGGATGCTTTCCGACCTCAAGCCGGTCGAGGACATAGACCTGAGCCTCTCCGGGTTCACCGAGGAGGAGCTGGGAAATCTACTCAAGTCCTTGGACGCCCGCGACAGGCGCAGCCGGGTCGAGACCTTCGACCTGGAGGTCGCCTGGGAAGAGGCACAGAAAGCCCCAGGCGTTACGCGCGGTGACCTCTGGCGTCTGGGCGACCACCGCGTCCTGTGCGGCGACGCCACCGACAGCGAGGCCGTGTCGCGCCTCGTGGGGGCACAGCGGGCCAGCATGGCCTTCACCGACCCGCCCTACAACGTCGACCTCGGCCACCACGGCGGAGCGTCCCGGACCGGCCGCAGGCGCACCATCGCCAACGACGCCCTGCCGCCGGAGCAGTGGGAGGCCTTCTGCCGCGCCTGGGCCCAGAACCTCCTAAGTTATGTCAACGGCGCTCTCTACATCTGCATGTCCACCCGCGAGTGGCCGTTGGTTACGCGCGTACTGGAGGAGCTGGGCGGCCACTGGTCGGACACCATCATCTGGGCCAAGGACCGCTTCGTCCTGGGCCGCGCCGACTACCAGCGACAATACGAGCCGCTCTGGTTCGGGTGGCGGGAAGGGGCAGCCCACCACTGGTGCGGCGACCGGACCCAGGGCGACGTGTGGACCATCCCCCGCCCGGCGGAGTCGGAGCTCCACCCGACCATGAAGCCGCTGGCCCTGGTGGAGCGAGCCATCGAGAACAGCAGCCGGGCTGGCGACCGGGTGCTCGACCTCTTCCTGGGATCGGGCACCTCCGTCATCGCCGCCGAGAGGACGGGCCGGATCTGCTACGGGATGGAGCTGGACGCACACTATGGCCGGATAGCGATTGCCCGCTGGGAGGCCTTCACCGGCCTGAAGGCGGTGAAGGTCGAGTGATGTGGGAGAACAACAACCCCGGCCCGCAAGGGGCCGGGGGACACGGGTTGATGAGGCTAGGGTGCTTGGGCTTGGAGCTACTCGGCGTACACCGTGCCGTCTTCGGAGACGACCGCCGTGCTGCCCCCGAAGAGGATCGCGGCCCATGCTTCAGGGCCCGCCGTGTGTTGGGCGAAGGTCGTGCAGTGCTCGGCGCAGCAGTTGACCAGGTCCAGCCGGCCCTGCGGCGTGTTCGGGAAGGCGGGCGAGATCGGCGTGCCCTCACTGGTCGTCTCGTAGGCCACGATCTCCGTCGCCTCCTCGGGCAGCCCCCGGACGGAGGGCATGAAGTGCTCGGGGTTCGGCGGCTCGTCCGTTTCGTTCTCGATCATCCATTGCCGCTGCGCCTCGTCTGTGGACGGCCACTGATCGGTGGGAAGCAGCGGCCGGTGCCGGCCACGCTCATCCTGAGGGTGCTTCCAGCCTTTGGGGATGACCCGAACCTCTTTGTTACTGACGAACTCCAACATGGTTTGTTCTCCTTTCCCCAGCATATATCACTCCGCCGGGCGGCCAAGTCAACCGACGCGGGGCCCTATATGGCGAGTTTTCTTGAATCTGGGCCAAACCCGTTGACTTCCTTCGGCACCAGAGTGATGTATCCAGCACCAAATCAAAAGGAGGTGCAAAGTGCCCATCGAAAACAGGGATCTAGCGGCAGGGACGCGGCTGGTGGCCCGCTACAAGAAGCAGGAGCACACGGCCACGGTGGTGGAGGGCGAGGAGGGCGGCCTACGCTACCGCCTGGAGGACGGCCGGGAGTTCAAGAGCCCCTCGGCGGCCGGGAGCGCGGTCATGGGCGGCGTGGCCTGCAACGGCTGGCGCTTCTGGAGCCTGGCCGGCGAGGCCGAACCAGCGCCGCCGAAGAAGCAGCGCAAGGCCCCCAAGCCCGCCACCAAGAGCCAGGGCTTCCAGCGCCTGCCGAACGGGGAGGGCGCTCCGGAGGAGACGGCCAAGTTCTTCTGCGACGGTTGCATGGAGGCCTTCGAGGCGCCGGTGGGCGACGAGCCCGCCACCTGCCCGAAGGGCCACCAGCCGGACGGCTCCCCTACCGAGAGCGCGGTCTAGGGGAGGCACGGGATGACCGCTACTACCTCGGAGCGCATCGAGATCCTGGAGGAAGTCCTCGAAAAGATGAGCGAGTGCGCCGACCTTCTCCGCAGGCTCAACGACCCCCGCATCCAGGCCTACTGCCTGGCCGACTTCGAGGGGCGGGAGCGCGGCTGGCTCGGCACCTTCGTCCGGGACATCCTGGAGGAGGAACTCCGCTCCGCACGGGAGCCGGAGGAGGACGACACCGACTAGCCCGCCTCGGCGACCGCACCCCAGGAAGGCCCCCTTCGGGGGGTCTTCCTCCTCTCACAAAGGGACGCCCCCCGATCAGCAGAGGTAATCTATAGTGGTCGTTCGGACCTGCAAAGCTCTCAAGGACGACGGCGGCCGCTGCCAGGCCGCTCCCCTCCTGGACGGCGACTTCTGCCTCATGCACTCCCCGGAGCACGCCGAGGAGATGGCCGAGGCCCGACGTCTCGGCGGCCTGCGCAGACGCCGCGAGAAGGCAGTTTCCGGCGCATACGACTTTGAGGGCCTGGCGGACGTCGGCCAGGTTCAGAGACTGCTGGAGATCGCCGTTTCGGACACCCTCTCCCTGGAGAACTCCGTCGCCCGCTCGCGCACCCTGGCCTACCTGGCCCAGGTCGCCCTTAAGGCGCTGGAGGTGGGCCAGCTGGCGGACCGCATCGACGCCCTGGAGCGGCTCGTTGCCCCCAGGCTGGCGAAAGCAGCGAAGCGACGATGAGCGGCAACCAGCGCCTGGACAGGCTCTACCCGACTCTGACGGCGAAGGAGCGGGCGCTCCTCGTTCTCCGGGCATGGAAGCAGGACTGCGAGGAAGACGCGCAGGTGCGGCGGACCATGCCGCAGTCGCAGGCCCTCGACTTCAACCACTACGTCCACCTGATGAACGCCGCCAACGGCGACCTGGCGCTGCACATCGTGGTGCTAAACGGCGTGGCCGGCCAGCTGGGCCTGAAGAGCGCCTGGCTCGCCTCCCTGCAGATGTGGGGAATCCGCGTCTGGGACCTCGCCACCTACATCGCCCTGCATACCGAGGAGCCCATCACCGTGAGCGAACACCGCCGCCTCGTCGGCGAGGCCCGGGCCGAGATGGTCCCCGTGGCGGATCTGGCCGAGACCCTGGTGGAACGCTACGACGGCTGGACTGGGGCGGACATGGAGCCCGGTGGGGAGGACGACGAGCAGGTGGTCAGCGACAAGGCCTGGAACCGGCTGCTTGCCGAGAAGAAGCGGGAGCTGACCCGACTCGTCCAAGAAAGCGTCCTGGCCGGGAAGCGTCGGGGACGCGGCCTCCTGATCAACAATGGCTCCTTCTACGACTGGCTGGGCGAGCCGGTGCCGGTCTGTCCTGAATGGGGCACCGGTTATGACGTCCTGCCCGACGACGAGACGCAGCAGGTGGAGCGGCTGAAGAAGGAGCGGCTCCGGGCCCTGGAGGCCCTGTCCAGATCGCCCGCCAGCCCGATCCTGGAGCTCTTGGAAGAGAAGCTCGGGCGCCGTGCCACGGAGCGGCAGGAGCGCTGGGACGAGGCGATGGCTGCCCTTCGGGAGCAACTTCGGGAAGGAGTGCCTTGGTGCTGGCAGGAGGTGCGGGCTGTGGAGACGGTGCTGGAGGAGGTGGCGGCGGAGTTCGACGGCGAAGACCCGCTCCTGCCCCCGGTGCGCGGAGTCCTCGACAAGACCCGCCAGGACCTGGCCGACCTCCACCTTCTGCTGGACTTCGTGGACGCTCAGGCCGAACTCCCCGAGCCCGATGAGGAGCGAGTCGAGTTCCTGAGGCAGCGCTGGCTGCGCCAAGACACGTAGCACACTATGGCGACACGGTGTCCGCTGGGGCAAAGGTAGGGTGGATGACGCTAGTTGGGAGGCTGGTCGGCCGGTAGGCTAGGTGACTGCGGGTCGCGCGCCTGCCAACGATCTCAGCGCATCTATTACCGTGTCGACCTCGGCCTCGGTATTGAACGCCGCCAGACTGAATCTCACCGCGGGCGGGTAATCCACGGCCCGAGCTGCGATTCGCCAGTGAGACCAAAGCTCGTCAACTAGCTTGGGCGGTGGCCATCCCTCGACCGCCACGGAGACCAGACCACAAGACACCTCAGGCGCCATTGGCCCGGTGACAGAGCACTTCGGCATCGCCCCAAGCCTCGACCTGAAACGATCAGCGATCGCGTTCGTCTTCGCCTCGACGACCTCCACCCCGATTTCTAGCATTAGCCTGACGGCCTCGGCGAAGCCTGCCACGAGGGCGGTGCTCTGCGACGCCGCGGAGAAACGCTGCAACGGGTAGATTGTGGCGACGGGCTTCACTCGCTCGGCCCATGCATCGGCCAGAGGATGAGTCGTGAAGAGCGGTTCCAGCGAGCGCGAGAGGTCGCGCCTGACAAAGAGAGCGCCGGTCCCTTCAGGACCGAAGAGCCATTTCTGACCGGAGATTGCGTAGAAGTCCGTGCCAAGTTGACGCACATTGAGTGGGATCTGGCCAGCGGTCTGGGCGCCGTCTGCCAACAGGAGAGCGCCAGCCCGATGGGCAGCGTCAGCGATGGAGCGCACGGGCAGGCGCAGGCCGCATGAGTATTGTACGTGACTCAAGGCGATCATACGGGTCTGGGGACCTATGGCAGCGGAGAATAGCTCGGTCATCTCCGCTTCAGCAGCATCAGCCGGCACCTCCAGTTTCTTGACGGACACGCCGTATCGTTCCCGAAGCACAGCCGCCGCTGTCGCGATTGCCGGGTGCTCCAGATCGCAGGTCACAAGTTCATCACCTGTGCGCCACGGGAAGCCATAGAGGACGATGTGAACTCCCTCTGTCGTCCCGTGCGTTAGCAAGATCTCTTCCGCGTCTACGTTGAGGAGCTCGGCGACCGCCGACTGAGCTTGCTCGCGCACCCTGTTCGATGCGCGGAGGCCCGCCGGGCTTGCCGGCCCGACTGACCTTTCCTCCTCCAGCACTGTCTGGATTCTTGTGACGACGGGTCCCGGTGGCGGACCCGCCCAGCCGGTATTCAGGTAGATAGCGTCACGCGTGACTGACATCGAATCTCGGAGCTTCGCGATGTTCATTGACGCCCTTCTCTTTCGGTGACCCAGAATCCGACGCCGGAGTAGCCGGTGACTTGCTTGCGCGCATTTACGCACGTTCCTGGAGAATCTGTCAATCAGGAAACACGTTCACCCTGGAAAGCGCCGCAGGGCCACACAATGCCTTGATGTGATTGGCACCACGTCTTGACGCCTTCGAGACGTTCTGCCATGATGCGGGCGCTGGCCTGGGGGCTGGGTCTGCTTCTGTTCTGGCCGTAGGCTCCCTGCAGAAAGGAGACGCAAGAATGAATCTCTTTGCCTGGCTCCTGGTAGGGCTGATTGGCGGGGGGATAGCCAGACTGATAATGGCGGACACTTTGCCAGGTGGCATTGCTGGCATTATCCTCACTGTCGGCCTTGGGATCGCGGGGGCGATCGTTGGCGGCTTCATTGCCGTTGCTCTTGGCCTCGGTAACGGCGTCGATGACTTCGACATCGGGACGATATTCCTGTCCGTGGTCGGCGCGGTACTGTTGCTCTTCGGCTTCCGCCTATTGAGCAAGGCGCGCGCCTGACGGCACCTGTGGCGGAGCAGTGCTCGCCCTCACCGCAGGCGCCTGGAACACCAGGAGGCGGTGGCTCGGCTGATGCACGGCTGGGTTCTGGTCCTCGCCCTCGTCAACCTCCTCTTGGCGAACGCCATCGTCTGGTTCGTCATCGCCCAGGGATGGCACTAGGCCGGCTGGCCTCGGAAGTCCCCGCCGGGCATAGGGACTGCCACGATCTTCCGATGGTGCCCCGGCCCCCGCCCTGAGCTGTCCCCCAAGAACGCAAGGACTCTTCCCCCCGCGCGATCGTTGCGAGAAGTTGGCGAGAGACCAGCGGCGATACTGCACAGCGTTAGGGGAACCCCTGCCTTGCCACTGCACATCGACGAATCCTCGAACCAATCAACCACGACCACGGCCCTCGTAGCCTTCCGACAGCAGGCGGCAGCGAAACCGGGTTGGGAGGTGTCTCAGGGAGACGCCGTACGTAGTCCGCGAAGGGCCACGATGACACTCTTCGGACTCTTTCCATCATCGAGCCTCATGCCGCCATTGTTCAGCGCCAGTAAGGTTGAAACGGGAAGTTGCGCGCGTCAATTCCGCGTGCCGCCCCGGCGGTGGCCACGGTCAGTCGCGGGGACTCGGTGTTCAACACCTCGGTGGCCACCGGCTAGGCTTGTTAGGCCAGATGTCGCCACGTATAATATATCGCTGTCTGCCGCCCGCAGACTCGTTTCAATCCAGATGCACAGCGACCCTGCGAAGTTTTCTCGTCAGGGCCTGCAATGCAGAGGAGAGGCCGTGAAATCGAGCGAGTTGGATCAATTTAGCTCCGCGACGATGGGAAAGGTGCACGACCTGGCGAACCTGATTTCGGAACGCCAGCAATTTGTCCTAACCACTCACTATGACGCAGATGGCGACGGTTTGGGCGCTGAGGCGGCCCTGACGGCTGGGCTACGCCAACTAGGCAAGAGCGTCGCCGTCTTGAACAACGAGGCAACGCCACGCCGTTACAGGTTCCTAGACGGAGACCACTTGTTTCGACGATACGACCCCGCCAAACATCGGCACCTTGTAGCTAGAAGCGACGTACTGATCCTACTGGACGCCAGCCGACGGGATCGCATGCATCGCCTTGAGACGGCCCTAGCTGGATTTGGCGGGCGAACTGCGATCCTGGACCACCACCGGGGAGGCGGGTGGGGAGACGTAGAAGTCATAGAGTCTGAGGCCTGCTCGACCACGGAACTTGTGTGCACCCTGTTGGACTCTCTCGGCCTCGATCTTACACCACAGATCGCAGAGGCACTTCTTGTAGGAGTGCTGGTGGACACCGGCTCGCTCACGAACCCGAACGCCACGTCACGCGCGTGCCGCATCGCGGCGAGGCTCATAGATGCTGGCGCCGAGGTTGAGCGGCTCCGCGAAGCCTTGTTTGCCTCCTGGCCCCTCGAGCGTTTGCGACTAGAGGCTCAGTTTTTGGCTGGATTGCGGACTCGCCACCACGGTCGCCTGATCTGGGGCGTGGTTGACCATCAGGCCCTCACGCGCTGGCGTCAGGGCCCGTCCGCAACAGAAGGTCTCGCTGAGCGCGCCCTGGCCGTGCGGCACACACAGCTTTCGGTCCTTTTTCTTGAGGAGGCAGAGCAGGTGCGCGTTAGACTTCGGTCGCGCGGTCGCGTGAGGGTTGATGATCTCGCACGTAGCCTCGGCGGCAACGGGCACGCAGGGGCGGCTGGCGCCAAAGTGCCCGGACCGCTCCGTGCTGCCATACACCGGGTGCTCGGTGAGGCGTCGACGCTGCTTCGCTGAGTAGAGTAGACGAGGCAATGTAGCCCGCGTACCGCCCTTGTGTTCTTCTGAGCGCATACCGCAGAGAAAGCGAGGAAGCTTCCAAGGACGATAGATACCGCAACCATGGCGGGGTCGGCGTGCTAGTCGGTATTGCGGTCTGGGACCGCATGCTCGCGCAGGATCATCCGATAGGACTAAGTCGTCGTCATGTGCCCGGTCTTTGCGCTGCCATCAAATAGGCTTGGGACCTCCACTGAGGGTGTTTGAGCACACGTGATAGAATATAGCAGGCCCGATGGGGCCGTTAACGGCGGTCGGGACTGTGTGATTGCCGCAGGCTTCGACCGGGGCACGCCACGGGTTGGGGGGCACATATGTCGCTAAGGGACTGGTGTCGAGAGGTTGCTGGAGACAACAGGGGAAGGCTCGCATTATCGAACCTACTTCATGACATACCTCACGTGCCGGCAGAGAAGCTGCGCACCTTCCTGAGGCGGATCCATGACATATGGTCTAATCCAGCCGAACGGTACGACGCTGTCGAGCTTGTGAGACACGTTGCACAAACAGAGGCAGAGGCCAACCCAGAGGACAACTTCTATTGTTTGGCACAGCCGATCTCCGATGGCACACAGTGTTCCCACATAATGCCCTCAACCGAGTTCGAAACAGGCTACGTTGACCGTGCTAGGAACAGTACTCGCCGAATCCGAGGTCGACGAATACGCCCCATTCTGATGAGACGCTTGGTCCTGAATCTCGACGGAATGCTCAAGCCGAATATCACGATTCCACTCGAACCCGAAGGGCTAGGCTGGGTGACTCACACCGCGGAGATCGACAGGTTGAGGCGGCGCCACGCGCCGGGTGGGGAGTTGGCAAACGAGGTGCGCGATGGGTTGGGTCTGCTGCACCGTTGGGACGAGTGGGAACTTGTCGAGATTCGCTATCCATCGTCTCTCACAAACCCATCGCCGGGATGCGTGCTTGCCCCGCCCACTTTCTTGGACAGCACGCCTTCGTTGGTCTCTCGCTCCGGGCGATATCCAGGCACAGGGTGGGGCTGCACGGTCAACCTGCAGGATATGGGAAACGGCTCGCCAGAGGCGGTCCATCATCCGATTCCGATTACGGCGGACTTCACTCTCCACGAGGTGGGCGCGCCAAATCGCATCCAGTGGGGCATTGTGCCGCAGACGGTTTGGGAGGCCTCGTCTCATCCGTGGATCGACCAGGACGAGGAATCGAATATTGAGATGCTGGAGCGACTGATGCGATGACAGATAATCTCCCGCCCCAACGCCCCGAGAGCTTGCGGGGACGCACTGTCGAGGAAATCAAAGGTTGCCTCGTGGCTCTCCTCGCCGGGCGCAGATCGCCGCTGTTAGCCGTCAGTCCGACCGTGTCGTTGCGCCTTCAGCTCGTTGACGTGTTTGAAGACAGCGACGACGAAACAAGAAGGAATCTCCGGAAGGCCATCACCGAAGCCATTGATGACTGGATACCGTCAGACGGGCTCTTGCGCATCTGTCAGTTGGCTGATCTAGCAATAGACTTTTGGGCTCCGGAAACCGCCAGGAGGCTTGCGAACCTGCTTGTTTCTGGGGAGATTCCGCTCGAACCTCCCGATAAGTACGATACCGCGGCGGTGATCGTAAGTGTTGTCGGTGGTTTTGCAGCAACAAGCGAGACACTTCCGATCCTCGAAACGTTGATATTCAATGAACGCCTGAGCGCGCGGCATGCAGGTCAGCTTTTCCTCGCTGCATCCCAGGCATCAGCCAAGGGATATCCGGACCTACTCCCGTGGTTTTTCGCGAGGTCAGACGAAGACAGTGCGACCTACGACCTAGACGAGACTGTGGAAGATATGGTGGAAACCATCACAATTGGAGCGGTCCTGCAATACCTGCCGAAGGTCAATCGCAAGGCGCGGCGGAGGTTTCTGTCATTACTCACGAAACGAAACCTCATGTCCAACCCAGATATTGACAGAGTGGTGGCTTCTGGTGAATGGGGGGAGAGTCTACTAGTCGAGGTTTTCCTGGCGCTCTGCGCACAACAGCCCGACCGTTACGCCGAGCGCATCAACTGGCTACTTCGCCATGAACTCGCAATCGCTGAGGTGTCGGCAGCAGTGCTAACGATGGCAACGGTCGTCCCACCGTCAATCCTATTGGCTCACTTGTCTGAAGTCGATCCTTCGCTGCAGATGTGGGTCGTGGAGCGCCTGAATGAAGCCCACCGCGTCGAACCTGTGGATGCACTGCTGAGTGTCATCCGGGGACGCTCCAAGCAGGAGACGGGCCGCGAATGGGACGAGTATCTTCACCGGCTCGAAATGGAGATCGAGGAGCCTTCGGGGACGAGGCCGGAAATCGGCCCCGTCCTCTATCACCCAGCGGGAGTACCTTAGGATGCCCGACCTGAGAGCTGGGGAACTTAGGCCCGCAAATATCAGAAGATATGTAGACGATTGCCAGGAATTGTTCGATGACTTGGTCGCGGTTCTTCGTGACCTCAAGAGCCAACAAGCTGGCACCAGGATTCGCTACGCAGTAGATTTTTGTGAGATCACGGGATACGCTCTACCCGGCACCCAATCCGCGCGGCTTCAACTGTTTCACGACGATGACCCCGACACTGCCGTGGCTGTTGAAATAGACTCGTTGACAAGGCTATTTCACGAGTTGCCCGACGAAGTAATCCTCTTGCCACCTTATTGGGTAGAGTTAGAGAGTTGGTTGTCCCAGGGACCGTTCCGCGAAGTTTCTGACTGGGCAGACATGGTGGCAAAGGCGGCCGTGGAGCGGGAGCGTGTGGTTGTCGAGCGGGATTTCGTGAAGCTGAGCGAGCTTGTTGAGACGGTGTGCGCGTCTGGCGAACCTCTCAGGAAGCCCGAAATGGAGCAGGCTCTTCGGCTAATCCGAAGCCGGGTTCCCAGTCTTCTCAGGCTTGTCAGCGGCGTCCCGCAAGGGCCGCGTCGGCGCCTGAAGAGCCTTCTAGGCGATCGTCGCCTCGTTCCGCTTTCTTCTCTGGGTATCGCTCCGCCGAGCGTCGACGCCGTTTTGGCCAAACGGTGGAGTGCGTCCCTGCGGGAGATGCGCGAGACCAGCATGCCAGGACGAGATTTTGCCACGACCAGTGCGGCTGACGCACTGGCGATGACGCAAGTATTGGCCGCAAACCGACTATTGGCTGGATCGAAAATGGCCATACGACTTGTCACTAGGAGCCGCTTTATGCGCAGGGTGCTCCAGCCGGGGCATGGGTTAGACCCGCTCCCAAACGACGCGCTAGAGATTATCATGCATCCAAGAGCGTTCTGCGCATTTCGGACAGCGTTCACAACACGAGATGTGGAAGGACCGACGAAGGATCTCGAACAGATGCGCGATTCCTTCAGTGTTTTCTTAGACGCCTATGATGGCCGAATTTCGCGGGCGCAAGAGCCACGCGATTCGGAGGGTGTGAATACCAGCATCGCAATGAGTAGAGTCGCCGTAGAGAACCGGAGGGAACTGGTAGAGAAACTGAACCGAATCAAACGCCTGTGGATAGACGAAGCGCGCCTCGCTGCGTCAGCAGTGCGCGATCGCCGCCTCCCCTACGAAGGCGAGAAGGACGATGTCACTGTCCAGAAGATGGCTCGGGTGCTCACCCTGCTGAACAACGAGAAGGAGTTCTACCAGGCAGTCGCTAACGAGGCCGAGAGGATGTCGCAAAGTATCGATCGCGACTACGAAGACTTTGGCGTCCACCTTGCCCGCCTTCGTGCCTCAGCTGAAGGGATTGAGGGGCTCCCAGAGCGGCTACGCTATTTCGTGCACCCGGGCAAGGCAGTGCTCGAGTCAGACTTGCCGTGGATGCCTTTCACGCTGTCGTTTGGTTCTCGAGACGTGGTAGACATGATAGACAGGACAGCACAAGGGGGGAGCGCTCCGCTGAGCGAAGTCCTCAGCCTGTTCCGCGACGACTCCGAGGCGGCTTTCGACTTCGAGCGGCTACTGGCTATTGCCTATGTCTTTGGGGCGTGGGGTCGCTGGGCATCAGCAAGAACGTATGCCAGACTAGCCTTCCGGAGGGAAGAAAGAGCGTCTGATGTGGCTAGCT